>Ga0153915_10003274_pt1 | contig 14852 bp, 10 predicted proteins | sample Opewatmetagenome_2_FD_107003 | JGI IMG/M metagenome (GOLD analysis project Ga0153915, IMG submission 107003) | Freshwater wetland microbial communities from Ohio, USA - Open water 3 Core 3 Depth 3 metaG | ecosystem: Environmental > Aquatic > Freshwater > Wetlands | place: USA: Ohio, Lake Erie...
CCGCCATCAATCCTGACGACTACGAGCCCGCGCAGGAACCTGCCGCAGGCGGTCCGTTCGGCGAGGGGCACGTCACGCGCGGCACTGAAAGTGGCCTGCCCATGTACGACGAAGAGGCCAGCAAGATCGGCATTCCGCCGCTGCGGCTCGACCTGCATGTGTACGACCCGAACCCCGCGAAGCGCTTCGTGCTCGTCAACATGAAGCACCTCAACGAAGGTCAGTCGACGCCTGACGGGGTCAAGGTCGAAACCATTACCCCCGACACCGTCATCCTGTCGTATCGCGGTTCGAAGTTCGTGCTGGACCGGGACTAGTCCGGCGCGACGGGATGCGGGCACCGGTCGCCACGCTTGCGGTGCTGGATGGCTCGCACCTCGCGGATGCACTGCGCGCCGGCATCTACCAACTGTTCTCGCGCACCGAGCACCTGAACAAGATCAACGTGTTTCCGGTGCCCGACGGCGACACCGGCACCAACCTCTCGATGACGCTGCAAGCCGTGCTCACAGCGCTCGACCGCGAGCCGACTTCACACGCCGGCAAATTGTTGACCCGCGCAGCGGATGCGGCCATCGACGGTGCACGTGGGAACTCCGGCGCCATTCTCGCGCAATTCCTGCTGGGTGTCGGCGATCGCGCGGGGCCGCTCGAGAAACTCACGCCCTCCAACTTTGCGGCGACCCTGGAAGGCGGTGCACGATATGCGCGCGACGCAATGACCGAGCCGCGTGAAGGCACTCTGCTCACCGTGATGACGGATTTCGCGCATGAGCTGCTGCGCCTCACTGCCGCGCAGGCCGTGAATGATTTCGGTTCACTTTTCACGCAGGCGCAGGAACGGCTGCATGCATCGCTCGCCGCAACCACGAGCCAGCTCGAAGCACTTCGCGAAGCGAACGTCGTGGATGCGGGCGCACAGGGCTTCGTGGATCTCATCGACGGCATGCACCAGTACTTTGCGACCGGCGAAGTCGGAGAGGCGACGCAGCCCGCGGGCGACGTGCACGAAGCGATGGCGATCGGCGGCGCGGATGCCACGCATCGCTTTTGCACGGAATGCATCGTGACCGGCGGCGCCGTCGACCAGCGCCGGCTGCGCGAACAGTTGTCGGCGTGCGGCTCGAGTCTCATCGTGGCCGGCACGCACCGCAAGGCGCGCATACACATTCACACGAACGATCCCGAAAACGTGTTTCTCGTCGCGGAAGGTTACGGCGCCGTCTCCGCGCAGAAAGCGGACGACATGATTCTGCAGACCGCCTCCGCACATCACGCTCGCAACCGACGCGTCGCGGTCGTCACCGATTCCGCCGCCGACATTCCGGATGATGAGCTGGCGCGACTGCAGATTCACATGGTGCCGCTGCGCATTCACTTTGGCGCCCGCAGTTACCTCGACAAAGTGTCGCTGTCGGACGAAGAGTTCTATCGCGAGCTTGCTCACAGCGCGGAGCACCCAAAGACCTCGCAGCCGCCGCCCGGAGATTTCCGCAGGCTCTTCGAGTTCCTGGTCACGCACTACGAATCCGTGGTTGCCATCTGCATCACAGCGAAGGCGAGCGGCACCATCAATGCGGCGCGTAGCGCGGCGGGTCGAACTGCGGATGGCCGCGTCACCGTGGTCGACAGCGGCAATGCGTCGCTCGGCCAGGGATTGATCGCCATGTATGCGGCCGAGTGCGCGCAGGCCGGTTTCTCCGGTGCGGAAGTGGCCGCCGCGGCGCTGGAATGCGTGAGTCGAACGACAACGTTCGGCCTGCTCGGCCGGCTGGATTTCGCAGTGCGCGGCGGCCGCGTGCCGCGCATTGTCGGCAAGCTGGCGAGCCTGCTGCATTTCGCGCCGATTCTCGCGAGCCTCCCCGGGGGCCGAATTGCCGCGGGTGGCGTCCTGTTCGGAACCCGTAATCTGCGCCCGCGATTTGCCGCGCTGATTCGCCAGCGCATGAAGAAAGACAAGCGCTATCGCATCTCCGTCGGACACGGCCACGCGGAAAGCGAGGGCCGGCTGCTGCTCGCCGAAATCACGGCCGGGCTCGACAACATCGAGTCTTCGTATCTCACGCCGCTGGGTTCAGCGCTCGGTGTGCACGGCGGGCCCGACATGCTGGTCGTGGGCTTGCAGGAATACGAGCCGCCCCGGCCGCGTTAGCGCCCAAACAAAGTGCCGCGCGCAGCCGATGAGCAGCTACTCGGCGATGTACCACTTCTTGTCCACCTGCTCGAGCACGAAGCGATCGAACGGCAGCCCCTGGCCGCTGACGTCGTACACCGCACGCTGGCCTTCGTATTCGAAGCTCGGCACGAGATCGCGCACGATGCGAATGGTGGCGACCAGCAGCTCCCGCGTACCCATGCTCGTCTTGCAGGAATTGATCAGCGCTTCGAGCGCTTTCTTCGACGTGACCTTCCTGAAGTTCGGGCTCATGTACTTGTTGTAGTAGTCCTCGCAGCTCGGCGCGGCCAGCGCCTTGCCGGCGTTGTCGAGCAGCTCGGGAATGGCGGGCGGCAGGCCTGTCTCCCCGCCCACCGAGCCAGGTCGTCCGGGCGCGGGACCCGTGGCGGCAGGCGGCGGCAGCCGCGCGTAGAGGTTGCGCCGCGCATGAATGAGATCATCGATCTGTGCTTCGATCTCCGTGGGGAGCGTCGCCTTCCAGTCCTTGCCGTAGGGGCGGATGCTCACGACGTTCACCACGTCGATCTTGCCGTGCTCCTTGTCCTGCTTGCCACGCAGAACCACCTGGACCACGCCGTTCTTGTCGGGAATTGCGGCAACCCAGTCCGCATCCTTGTACTCGCGGCCGAACAGGTAGAGCTTGCGACCGAGCGCGGCGTAGAAGTCGATGCCGGTCAGGTGCTCGATCTCCGACAGCGAGCGGCCGGCACCGAACAGTCGCGCTCGAATGGTGCCGTCGCTGCGCGCGGCTTCCTCGCGAAGCTGTGTCAGGATGCGCTGGCGAAGCGCTTCGAGGTCGGCGGGATGAATTGCATAAGCCACCGCCTGCGGGTTCCCGCTCGCGACCGCGTCCAGGTATTCCTCGGCCGCCTGTTTCTGCGCACCGGTCGGCTTGTCCGCGGCAGCGGCCAGGCACGGCGCCAGCGACAGGCCCAGCAGCACCACCCAGATGCCCCGGAATGCGCACGTGCGCGGCGCGGAAGCTGTGTTTTTCAGGTTCGCAATCATGCGGGTCAGACCCATGAGTAATGCCTCGGTTCCGAAGCATAACGCCCGCGCGGGGCTGGCAGTGCCGGCGCGCTACAGGAGCAGGTCGAGGATGATCGGGCGATGATCGGACCCATCCGTCGAGCCACGGCGGAAACCTTGTACCGTCACTGCGGCGTTCACGAGCCCGTGGTCGATCTGTATACCCGCCGCCGGCAGGAACACCGGCCAGGTCGGCACCCATCGAAATCCTTCCGCGGCGGAGCGCAGCCGGCCGTCCGCCAGCAACTGCTGAAAGTGCGGCGAGAACGGCGTGATGTTGAGGTCCCCCACGGCCACGAGCGGCATCGACGTTGCCCGCGCGAGGTCGGCCATGCGCGCGAGTTGAAGGTTTCTGCGGCGCGCGGCCGCGGGCCACATGGGCCAGCTCGTGTGGACCGCGAACACACGCAGCGTGCGACTCCCGATCTGCACGGTTGCACCGATGGCGGGCTCGTCGTGCGTTTCCATTGGCAGCTCGCCGACATCCGTCATCGGGAAACGGGACCACAGCGTGACGCCGCGACGCGACGCGCCGCGCGTCTGGTAGCGATGCGGATACTCGCGCTCGGCCTCTTCGAGCCCTCTGTGCCAACGCGCGTTCATCTCGACGAGGACGACCACGTCCGGCCGTTCGAGGTGAATGACATCCGCGACACGTTGATATGCGTGACTGGCATAGAGCACATTGATCGCGACCACCCGGACCTTCTGCGGATCGGTGGCCGCAGGCGCGGCGTGCAGGACGGGCGGCGGCCGCGAAGTCATCGCGGGCACTGCGGCGATAAAGTTGAACGCGGCGACCGCCAGTGCCAGCACCGCCCACTCGGGCTGCCGGACCAGCAGGAACAGGACCATGCCGATGAGCCCCAGCACCGCATACTGCAGTCGGAAGTGGACCGCGAGGTCCCCGAACCACAAGACGCGCGCGGTCATGGCGCACAGGGTCGCGGCCGCCAGGGATAAGGTTAAAAGAGCGCCGATCATGAAAATTGCCCGCCAAACGGCTTGAACGCGCACTGCGATACTCTCACCATGCGCACCGCGCTCTGCCAATGAGCGGTCTACTGCCATCGAAGCCCTGGGATCGTGAATGTGCCAGACCCTGGTAAGGGCGGAAGCTCCCCCGCGTCCATTCGCTATATTCGGCGATTGTGGGCGATTTAGCCGCGCGGTGCCGGACGGCAAGATGACGCATTTCACAGATTCGCCCCGCGACAGGGGACAGCGACCTGCGTTCTGCGCCAAGGTCGCCGGTCGGAGCGACCGACGTGAGTCCCGCGAGCCGGCATGGTCAGCGACGCCCTTCGTGATGACGCCTGGAGTGCTGCGCACATGAACGCATCGCCGCGCGAGATCACCGATGTGCGCGAGAGCCTCGTCGTCCTCACGCACGACGCGGAATTGCTGCACACGCTGCGCGCCGTGGCGGCGGAGCACCAGATCTCAACCGTCGGCGCTGAAGCGGATCTCGCCGCGCACCTGCTCGACGATCACGCCGGCGTCGCCATGCTCGACACCGCGGCGGTAACGAGCCCCGTCGGCGAGCTCGCAGAACGGCTCAAATCCCAGTTCCCCGATCTCGTGCTGGTGGTCGCCGGCCATCTCAGCGATCAGGCGGCGCTCAGCGCGCTGATCACGCGTGGCGTGGTCTACCGCTTCCTGCACAAGCCAGTTTCGGAACAGCGCGTGCGGCTGTTCGTCAACGCGGCGTGGCAACGGCACGGCGTCGAGCACGCCGAGATCATCGAAACCACCGCCTCGAATCTGCGCAAACCCGTGTGGCTCCCGCCAAAGGCGTCGCCGAAAAATCTGTGGATCGCCGGCGGCGCTGTGGCGGCAGTGTTGCTCATCGCGGGCGGCATCTGGCTCTTGTCCGGCTCATCAGACGACAAGTCGAACGCGCAGCGGCTCAATACAGCGGCTACGCCGTCCGTCAGCGCCCCCTCGAACGATGCGGAGCTGGAGAAGCTCCTGGCCCGCGCGGACGATGCCATCCGGCGCGGCGCGCTCACCACACCTGCGGGCGACAATGCAGTGGATCTTTATCGGCTCGCACAGAAGCGCAAAGCCGACGACCCGCGTCCCGCCGCAGGGATCGAGCGCGTCCTGGATCGCCTGCTCACCGCGGCGGAGAAAGCAGTTCTCGAAGATCGCACGGATGAAGCCGCGCGCCTCACGGATCTCGCGCGAGCCATTCAACCCGATCACGTGCGCGTCGCCTTTCTCACCACGCAGATCGGCAAGGAACGCGAACGCGTGCTGCTCGCGCAGGCGCGGCAGGCTGCCGCGCGGGGCAATGTGGAGCAGGCCATCGCCGTGCTGGATCGCGCGACGCTCCCTGGCGGCGATTCCACTTTGATGTCCGAGGCGCGCAATGAGCTCGCGCAGAAGAAAATCGATGATCGTGTCGCGGACTTCCTGCGCCGGGCATCCGATCGCCTGCGCCGCGGCGCCCTCGTAGAGCCCGCGCAGGACAACGCGCGGTTCCTCATTGAATCTGCGCGCGCCATCGCGCCGAATGACGTCAACGTTCGCCAGGCGCAGCGTCAGCTCGCGGATCGCATCGTCACGCAGGCACGCGACGCCATCACCGCCGGCAACGCCGCGGAAGCGGACCGCTGGATCAGCGCCGCCGGCGATTCCGGCGTGTCCCGTGATGACATCACCGCACTCACGCGCGACCTGCAACGTGTGCGCATCGCCACGCGCGCGGACTCCATGGCGAAATTGTCGCAATCGTTCAATCAGCGACTGACGCAGGGGCGCCTCGTCGAGCCGCCGAACGACAGCGCCAAGTTCTACCTGGCTCAGCTTGCGCAGGCGGAAGCAAACCACCCGTCCACGCAACAGGCGCGCCAGGCTTTGAGCGCGCGAATGCTCGATGAAGCGCGCGGCGCGGCCACGCGGCAGGACTACGCCGCCGCGCGGCGCTGGATGAGCGAAGCGCGCGAAGCCGGTGCCGACGAAGCGGGCACGGCGGCCGTCGAACGCGAAATCGTGGCGGCGCAGGACGCGGCGCGACGCGCAAACGAGATCGTCGCGGCCAGCACGCTCACGCGCACGCGCTCCGCGCCGCTCGAATACCCCACGGCGGCGCGCGAAAACGGCACGACAGGCTGGGTGGACCTTGTCTTCACCGTTAGGTCCGATGGCACGGTCGGCGATGTGAGCGTCGCCGGTGCGGAGCCTGCCGGAATCTTCGAGCAGGCGGCCATGACCGCCGTGCGCAAGTGGCGCTATCAGCCCGTTGTGCGTGACGGACGCGCCGTCGATCAGCGCGTACGACAGCGCATCCGTTTCGCGATAGAAAACTGAAGCCGCACCCGCATGCAAATCCGACTTTTCATCGTCGACCGCGATCCGCTCTATGCCGAGTGGCTCCGCCATCATCTGGGCGTGATCTTCCCGGACGCCAACGTCACCGTGCTCGATCACAACGAATTCGAGCACAGGAAAGAATCGCTCACGCACGAGGACTGCGAGCTGCTCGTGCTCACGGCCACGTACGGCGATCACCCGGAGGATCCGCGTGCCGAAGGCATCATCCTGCTGCGCTACTTTCGCGCCCGAGCAAACTTCCCTGCGGTGCTGACGGTTGCGGAGGAAGGCAACGAGCTGACCGCCGTACGCGCGCTGCAGCTCGGTGCGCTCGACTACTTGCCCAAGCGGCTGCTCACCCCCGAACGGCTCGGAACCTCCGTGCGGCTCGCGCTGCGCCGGGTGGAGCGCCGCGCCGCGCGTCGGCAGGCAAAGCTGTCGCACAGCGGCGAGCACCTCGTGCCTCAGGCGGCCGCGTCACCGCAGGCCGATGCTGCTGACTCCGTGCGGAATGAAGACTCGCAGGGAGCGCAGGACGCACCGGCGCAGACCCCTGTCGACCTGATTCCGGGGTACACCATTCGATCCATCATCGGCGAATCCGAGAAAGCCGTCGTCTACCTCGCCGTGAGCGATGCGCTCGGGCGCGCGGTGGCTTTGAAGGTGAGCTCCGAGGAAAGCGACGAGGCCGCGGGCGTCCACCTTCTGGCGCGCGAGTACGAAGCTGTGTCCAACATTCGCCATCCCGCCATCGTGGAGCTGCACGACTACGGCGTGCACAGTGGCCGCGAATTCCTCGCCATGGAGTATTTCCCGCGCGGCGATCTGAAAGCGCGCATGAGCCAGGGCATTTCGGGCACCGAGGCGCTGCGCTACGTGGAGGACATCGCGTGTGCACTGCGCGTGGTGCACCACGCGGGCATCCTTCACCGGGATCTGAAACCCCCGAACGTGATGCTCCGCGAAAACGACGAAGTGGCGCTGATCGACTTCGGCCTTGCGCGCAATCTCGAGGGCGGTCTGCAGAGCACGCGAACCGGCGTGCTGCGCGGCTCACCGTATTACATGAGCCCGGAGCAGGCGCTCGGCGAGCAGCTCGATGGCCGCACGGATCTGTACAGCCTCGGCATCATCTTCTACGAGATGCTCACCGGGAAGAAACCCTTCGGCGGCAGCTCCGCCATCGAAGTGCTGCAGCAGCACGTCACGGCACCGGTGCCTCAGCTTCCGGAACGCCACGCACACTACCAGCCGCTACTGAGCAAGCTGCTAGCGAAGTCACGCGAGGAGCGCTTCGCGAGCGCGGAAGAAGTCATCGAAGCGATCGCTTCGGTCCGCGAATCGCAGAGACCGCAGTCCACCGCCGCCTGAGAACGCGGGCGCCGGGCATTGAACCCGGCGCCGGCATTCACGATCAGTGGCCGCGCGATTCCGCCGCGGTTTTCGCGGCGAGAGTATGCGCAGTTTCGCGTGCGTCGTTCTTTCTGCCCAGATACCACGCGTTCAGCGCCCACGCAGCCGCGATCCCCGCGCCGATGATGGCGACGGAACCGGCCTGCAGACCTGCCGCTTCGATAGCGGTCTTCACCTGTGCGGCGAGCGCGTCCGCGCCGCGATACACCGGTACGTCGATGAGGCTCTTTGCCTTGTATTTCGTCTCCGTGTCGAGCCGGCTGAACAGCATTTCGCGCCCGGGCCGCACGAATGCGTACTCGCCCGCACGACGCAGCACGAACACGACGGCGAGCACAGCGAACGTGCCCGTGGCCGCAAGCGCAAGGAACCCGAAGACCATCGACAATGGCACGATCACGAGCAGTACCGTGAGCCCCAGTCGCGAAGCGATGCGCCCGGTGAGGAAGATCTGCGAGACCACCGTCAGGCCCTGCACGATCCAGTCGAGCCGCGCGAACACACGTGTGCGATCCGTGGGATTCGGATACGCGATCTCGACGAGCCGAAGCTGCTCGAAGTAGAGAAATGTGGTGACGGAGGCGAGCAGGACGACGAACAGCGCAATCGCCAGCAGGTACGGCGACTTCAGCACGAGCGAGAAGCCGGCGAAGGGATTGCCGCCGATCGGACGATCCCCGCGCACGCGTCCGCCGCCCATGCCACTCGCCACGGCCGCCGCATCGGCTACCGCGTCCTTCTTCCAGATGGCGATCAGCGTGCGCTGAAAGCCGATCGTGAGAACGAACATGGTGGCGCCGAAGAACAGCACGCCGCTGTTGCCGATGTGCGCAACGGTGAAGTCCGTGATCATCGGTCCGACGAGCGCGCCCGTGGTGCCGCCCGCGGCGATGATGCCGAAGAGCCGCTTGCTCTGCGCATTGCTGAACAGCTCGAGCAGGAAGCTCCAGAACACCGAGACGATGAACAGGTTCAGTACGCTGATGAACACGTAGAAGAACCGGCCCACCGCGATGCTCTGCTCGTTGGCGCGCAGCACGAGCCCGACAATTGCGAATGCGACCGCGATGCCCCCGTAGATCCACGGCAGGAACAGGCTGCGGCGAAACTTCCCGACCAACACACCGTAGAGCGGAATGATTGCGAGCGATGCGATCCAGGTGACGATGAAGAGATCGGCGACGCGTTCCTTGCCGAGCACCGTGCCGATGGTTTCGCGCACCGGGCGGACCGCGAAGTACCCTGCGAACACGCAGAAGAACAGGCAGAACGCCGCGACGACCGCCGGAACCTCGCGAGGCTCGATGGGGGCCACGCGGGTGAGCAGCCGACCGAGGCCGCGGCTGGCGGCATTCTGTTCAGCGGACATCGGCTTGCAGATCGTTGTAGAGACTGGCCCACTCGATGCGGGAATTGGCGTTGTCGCCGATGACTTCGAACGTCTTGCCGTAGAGATCCTGGCGCCCGATGGCGCTCACCAGCACGGCGGCGACGTCCCCGCGCGACACGCTGCCCTCACCATTCGGCGGATCGCCTTGCATGATGCGAATGCCGCGCTGGCCGGCGGGCTCGTTCGTCAGCGCACCCGGGCGGACGATGGTGTAGTGAATTCCTGTCGCGCGCAAAGCGTCTTCCCCTTTCAACTTCCACTGCAAGATATTGTCGAGCATCGCATTCAGTTGATGCTCGGGATGGGTGACGCCCATCGATGACACGAGTATGAACTGCGAGACACCGGCGGCCTGCGCGGCTTCCGCGAGCGCCTTGACGCCCGCGTAGTCCACGCGTTCGGGGCTGTTCTCGGGATCCCGCTGCACACTCGAGCCCAGCGAACAAATCACCGTGTCCACGCCTTTCACCGCACGTCGCAGCGAGCGCGGCTCCCGCACATCGCCTGTCGAGTATTGCACGCGATCACCGAAGAGCGTGCGAGCCTTCGCTTCATCGCGCACCAACGCGCGGACGCGAAAGCCCCTCGCGAGCGCCTGATCGACCACCTCCTGGCCGGTGCCGCCAGTTGCGCCAGCAACCAGCACCAGTGAAGCGCCCGAGTTGCGCTCCTCAACTGGGCGCGTTGCACACGCTGAAACCAGTGCCAACACCGCCACCGCGGCCCATGCTCCAACCACTCCAATCATCCGCATGGTCAGTCTCCGGTCGTTGCCGATCATGAACGCGCAATAGACCGCCGAACGTGGCAGAGGTGCCGGGGTGCACTCGCTCGGGAACGCATTGTTTGCCGCAGCGGGACTGGCTTCGTACCATCCGGCCTCACTGTGCGGAGATTTGTCATGGTCGAAACGGTACAAGCGCGCGACACGAACCTCGGCCGGCGCCATTTCCTGATTGGCGCGGCCGTCGTCGGCGCGGGGCTCTACGTGGGCTTCAGGGTGGCGGAGAAGCGCGCCGGCGGCCCGGCCAGGGCGCAAACCGCAACATTCCAGCCGAATGCATTCATTCGCATTGCCGGGGATGACACGATCACCGTCATCATCGGCAAGTCCGAGATGGGCCAGGGCGTGTACACGAGCCTGGCGATGCTGGTGGCCGAAGAGCTGGATGTGAGCCCCGCTCGTGTCCGGGTCGAGTTCGCCCCCGCGGACAAGGCGTTCTACGGCCCGTTCTTTCCCACGCAGCTCACCGGCGGCAGCTCATCGGTGAATTCCACGTACGAGCCGATGCGCAAAGCCGGTGCAACGGCCCGCGCGATGCTCATCGCGGCCGCAGCGCAGAACTGGAAAGCGGACGCCGCGAAACTCACCACGACGGGCGATGGCGTCGTCACGGATGGCCAGCGCCAGATGCGTTACGGCGAGCTGGCCGCGCTCGCTGGCACGGTGGAGGTGCCGAAAGACGTTCCACTGAAGGATCCGCAGGACTTCAAGTACATCGGCAAGCGTGTGCCGCGCCTCGACAGTCCCGGCAAGGTCTCGGGTCAGAGCGAATTCGGTCTGGATGTGCGACGCCCCGACATGCTCGTCGCCATGGTGGCCCGTTCGCCGGTGTTCGGCGGGAAAGTCATCGGTTTCGACGACAAAGCCGCGCGCGCGGTCAAGGGCGTAGTCGCTGTGAAGCAGGTGCCCTCGGGAGTGGCGGTGCTTGCGAGGAACACGTTCGCCGCGCGCAAGGGGCGTGACGCGCTCGAGGTGCAGTGGGATGCGGGGGAAGGCGCCGCGTTCTCGACAGAGAAACTGTCCGAGGAGTATCGGCGCCTTGCCGCATCGCCCGGGTCGGTCGCCGCGAGGACAGGCGACGCCGAAGGCGTACTCGCCTCGAGCAAGCGTGTGATCGAAGCCATTTACGAGCTGCCGTTTCTGGCGCATGCGTGCATGGAGCCCCTCAATTGCGTCGCGCATGTGACGGCCGACCGGTGCGACGTCTGGGCCGGTACGCAATGGCAGTCCGGTGACCAGGAGCTCGCCGCGGCCGCGCTCGGTTTCACGCCCGAGCAAGTGAACATCCACACCACGTTTCTCGGCGGCGGGTTCGGCCGGCGTGCCAATCCGACCTCCGATGTGGTCGTCGAAGCCGTGCACGTTGCGAACGGGGTCGGCAAGCCCGTACAGGTCGTGTGGACTCGCGAAGACGACATGCACGGCGGCTGGTATCGGCCCTTCTTCGTGCATCGTGTGCGCGGCGCGCTGGATGCCGAGGGAATGCCGGTGGCGTGGCGGCACACCATCGTCGGGCAGTCGATCTTCTCGCAGGTCGACATGGTTCGCCCGCTCATCAAGGACGGCATCGATCCGTCGAGCGTCGAAGGCGTGTCGGACATGCCCTACGCGCTGCCGAATCTGCTCGTCGACCTGCACAGCCCGACCAATGTGGTGCCGATTCAGTGGTGGCGCTCTGTGGGTCATTCCCACACGGCATTCGCAGTGAATTCATTTGTGGATGAGCTTGCCGCCACGGCAAAGAAAGACCCGTTCGAACTGCGTCGCGCCCTGCTCGCGGACAAGCCGCGTCATCGCAAGGTGCTCGAAGTGGCGGCGGAAAAGGCGGGCTGGGGCAGCGAACCGCCCGCGGGACAATTCCGCGGTATCGCGATTCAGGAATCGTTCGGAACTATCGTGGCGCAGGTCGCGGAAGTTTCCGTTACGGGCACGAACGTGCGAGTGCATCGCGTGGTCTGCGCGGTCGATTGCGGCTTCGCCGTGAATCCCGACCAGGTCGAAGCGCAGATGCAGAGCGCGATCGTTTTTGGCCTTTCCGCGGCGCTGCGCGGCGAGATCACGCTGAAGGACGGCCGCGTGCAGCAGAACAACTTCAACGACTACGAGCCGCTGCGCATGAACGAAATGCCCGCCGTGGAAACGTACATCGTGCCGAGCGACGGCCCGATGGGCGGCATCGGCGAACCGGGCACGCCATGCATCGCGCCGGCCGTGTGCAACGCCATCTTCGCGGCCACCGGCAAGCGCATTCGGCGGCTGCCAATTTCCGCGAGTCTGGCGACTGCGTAGCCTGCTTGCTCGCCTCGTTTTAGTCTGCGCAAGCAGACATGCGAGGCTTCTCCTGGCGCCGCAATTTGCTTGACACAGAATTGTCGGAAAGGTGCAATGCGGGCCCAAAGATTGCTGGCACTCCTGGCGCTGCGTATTTTCCAGTGAGCCTCATGCACCTCGTCGACACGACTCTGTTCTATTCGCCGACGAGCGGCGGCGTCAAACGCTACCTCATGGCCAAGCACGCGTGGCTCGCCGAGCACACGAGCTGGACGCATTCGCTCCTCGTGCCCGGGGCCGAGGAACATCTCGAGCGAGGCGGTGTGTCGACCGTTCCCGGCCACCCCTGGCCCGGCACATTCAATTACCGCCTGCCGCTCAATCCGCGCCGCTGGACACGCCTGCTCGATGCGCTCGAGCCGGATTTCATCGAAGCGGGCGACGCATTCCATCCCGCGTGGTGCGCATGGCGCGTGGCGCAGCGGCGGGGCATTCCGATCGCGGCGTTCTATCACTCGAACATGCCGCAGATCATTGCGAGACGCATCGGCACGGTGAGCGAGCGCGCGCTCGGTCGCTACGTGCGCTGGCTCTACGAGCGATTTGACGTAGTGTTCGCACCGAGCCGGCTCATGTGCGAATTCCTGAACGCCCTCGGGGTGCATCACACCGTGCATCAGCCTCTCGGCGTAGATGCAGAGATCTTCGCGCCAGAGCGGCGCACGCTCGACCTGCGCGCACGACTCGGCCTGCCCGAGAACACTCGCCTGCTCGCCTACGCCGGCCGTTTTTCAGGCGAGAAGAACCTGAGCGTGCTGCTGCACGCCTTCGCGCGGCTCGGCAAGCCGTATCACCTGCTGCTCATCGGCGGGGACCGCGACGCCCACCCCACGCCGAACGTCACGATGCTCCCGTATCGGCGGGACAGCCGCGAGCTCGCGCAGTGGCTCGCGTCCGTAGATGCGTTGGTGCATGCGGGCACGAAGGAAACGTTCGGGCTCGTCATTCTCGAAGCGATGGCGTGCGGGCGGCCCGTGGTGGCCGCACGCGCAGGCGCCATTCCGGAGATCGTGGACGAAAACGTCGGCGTGCTGGCGAAACCCGCGGATGGCGAGAGCATGGCCGAAGCCATCGCCGCGCTCTATGAGCGGGACATCGAAGCGGTCGGCGCCGCGGCGCGCGCCCGCGTGCTGAAGAAGTTCACATGGACACAGGCGTTCACGTCGCAGGTGAATGCGTACAACGGCCTCGTTGCTGCGCATCGCGTGAACGTGCCGGCACCGCAGGTCATCGAGCTGCGTTCACCCACGTCCTGATCCGCCGCTTCAGCGTTTCGTCGGCGCAGCTTTGCTGGCGAGCTCGTAGATCGTCAAACGACCCTTGCTCTCGCCGATGGCGATGTGCCGACCGTCGGGAGACCAGCGCATCATCGTGACTTCGCCGGCGGTCAGGTGCGCGTCCACGACCTGTTTCTCCTTGCCGGGCTGCCAGAGCGACACTCGCCAGTCGCGCCCCGCGGACACGAGCCACGGACCATTCGGCTGAAACGCAAGTCCCGTGATGCGCTCGGTGTGGCCGCGCAGCTCGAGGGGATGCGAGCCTTCCGGCCCCTTGCCGCCGAAATCCCACACGACGATCTCGGCGCCCGCGGCGGTGGCGAGATAACGGCTGTTCGCGCTCCATTCGGTGAGCGTCACCTTGGAGCCATAACCGCGCATCTGTGAATCTTTCCCGGTGGCGAGCATCCAGAAATGCACCGTACCATCCTGCATGCCGCTCGCGAGAACCTTGCCATTGGGACTGAACGCGGCCGTCAGACATGCGGCGGGCCACGCATGACGTCGCATGCTGAAGTTCGGCGGCTCGATGCGATGAACGCAAACCGCGCCTTGCGTCGCCGCGGCGAGATCCCGGCCCGGCTTGTCCCACGCGATTGCGGCGAGGGTGCTCGCGTGAGGCTCGAACTGGTGAACGAGCTCCCCGGAAGCGCTCCAGAGACTGAGCACTTTGCCCGTGGCGGCGGCAAGCCACTGGCCATCCGGTGAATACGAGAGGTGCTCCGTCCAAGCGGTGCCCGGGCGCAAGCGCTTGATCACGGCAGGCTCATCCGCCACGGTGTTCCACAACACGACGGCGCTGTCCTGGCCGGACGAGGCGACGATCCTGCCGCCCGGCTGCCATGCAACCGCGATGGCGCCCATGCCATGTTCGCCGAGCACACGAGCCACCGGCTTTTCAGTGGCGTTCTCGACGAGCGCAACCGCGCCTTCACCGCCTGCAACCACGAGCGTTTTGTTGTCGTGCGACCAGGCGATGTCCACGATGTACGTGTCCAACGTGAGACTCGTACGTTCGTTCAGCACGGCAAGACTCATGCGATGCAGGATTCGAAGCCGGCTTCGATTTCGGACGCGTCGAGCTTGCGCCCGATGAACACCAGGCTGTTGTTGCGCGGCGTGGCGCCCCACGGC
>Ga0153915_10003275_pt1 | contig 14849 bp, 6 predicted proteins | sample Opewatmetagenome_2_FD_107003 | JGI IMG/M metagenome (GOLD analysis project Ga0153915, IMG submission 107003) | Freshwater wetland microbial communities from Ohio, USA - Open water 3 Core 3 Depth 3 metaG | ecosystem: Environmental > Aquatic > Freshwater > Wetlands | place: USA: Ohio, Lake Erie...
CGTACCACGGAAACCTTCAACATAGGACAGGAAGCCGAGTTCCATGGATGGACACCTTGGGTGGCAGGCGAAGTAACAAAGCTGGTCCTATGGGATCCTTCGGGTTCAGTCTGGTATTCCGCAACAAACGCTACAGTCGGCAGCTCCACACACCTAATGCCTTCTCTCAAGTATAGAAAGAACATAGTCATCAATCACCTGAAGGTCGCTGGCACTCTCACAGACTTTCCAGTATGCGTAAACATCTACGACTCCGACCTATGCAATCCTTCCAAGGTGCAGTCTGATGCAGATGACATCGTCTTTGTGTCGAATGGCATCGTGCTTCCTCATGAGGTGGAGCTCCTTGAGCAGAACTACAACTCGACCAAAGCACATCTCGTGGCATGGGTTAAGGCCAATCTGTCCAGCAGCGTCGACACGACAATCTCCATGTACTACGGCAATCCCGTCCTCGGGCCTCAAGAGGACCCTGAGGCCGTTTGGAGCAACAGCTATAGTGGCGTCTGGCACCTAACAGAGACTCCGACAGGAATGAGCGGCGAAATCGTGGACAGCAGCCAGTTCAGTAACGACGGCAAGACACTCGGGTCAATGAGTTCGTCCGACTTGGTCAATGCAAGCATAGGCAAAGGACTGAGGCTGGATGGCATCAACGACATAATCATGGTTCCTGATAGCTCCACACTTGATGCTGTCAACGACAGAGGAACGCTCCAGCTTTGGATCAACTGGGTCAATGCAGCAGACGGAGGATACCAGAGAGTTCTCACATCAAGTAACAGGTTCCCTCTCGGAGGTGGGGATAATGGCTTTGAGTGGGCTTCGCAACCCGGAGGAAACCACTTCTTCTATCCATGGGGCGGCAATGACAGCAACTACAATCTCGGTCCAAACCCGTTCACCAACGGCAAGTGGCACTATTTGGTTGTAACATATGACTACTCGACGAAAAGCACGACTATCTACGTCGATGGCGCACCAATGACACTGACCACCATCAATGTCCCCACAGGCTGGACACAGCTAGCAACTCTCGACGATTGGATGTGGGGTGGGAATCTGCCTGACTACCCAACCGACGGGGTCGCTGGCATGTATGACGAGATACGTGTTTCTGATGTCGCGCGCTCAGCGCAATGGATACAGACTGAATACAACTGTCAGAGCAGTCCAAGCACATTCTACACTGTTGGAGCTGAGTCACAGAGGCCCGCGGCAGAACCCATATTCAGAAAGACGATTGACACTTCTGCGCCCGCCGGACTATGGACTGCTAGTATATACTACAATGACACGAATGGGAATGTCAACTACAGAGTAGGCAACTACGAGCGGAGCTTTGTCATACGACATGGATCAACTCTGGCACTTCTCTCCCCTATAGATGCAGTCAGTGATGGCATATCCACGAGAGTTGTGGGCGACATGCTGCTCGTTGAAGTCAACCTGACGGACACTATCGGCTCCCAAAGTATCACTGATGCAGCAGTGAGTCTGAACTGGTCGGTATCCGGTGTCCCGTCCAATGTACTCCTTGAGGATTACGGGACAGGTGTCTACGGCAAGTCGCTGAACACCAGTGACCTCGGCACCATGGGCAGATGGAGGTTGGGAATTCAGGCCCAGCACCAATACTACTCGACCTCGAGCCTCTCATTCTATCTGGACCTTTCCCACAGGACCAGAATCACATACCAGAGTCCAGCATCGGCACCATACGGTGATGACTTTGTTGCGAGGCTAACATTGTGCGACAGTTACTCCGGAGCGCTCATACCGGGTGCACAGATCACCTCCAATGGAACAATAGTGGGCGCAATTCTGGACTATGGCAATGGTACCTACAGGATTGTACTCGAAACCAATGGACTCAGCGCAGGTCTGCATGGTTATGAGATTCGGGCCGACCCATCTCAGTCGTATCTGTTGAACTGCTCAAGTACCATCTCCTTCACCTATAGGACCATAGCAACCGACCTCAGTTCGACCGGAACAGATCCGGCGAATGTTCCATGGGGAATGGATGCCAATGTCACGCTGCATTGGCGCGACTCGGACCATGGACTGATTGGCATCACAGGTGGCACTGTCAGCGGCAGCTCAATCGACAGCTGGACCAGTGTAGGAAATGGCAACTACTCCGTCAGGATTGATGTCAGTACTCAAGGACCCGGAGTCTATCAGTTCACGTTCCAGCTTTCTCGAGTCAACTATCAGAGCGCTTCAATAATCGTTACAGTCAGTGTAGTTCCACATCGCACATATGTCGCGGCGTCGTATAACAGCTCTGTACCCCTCGGGTGTGACACGTACTTCAGCCTCGTCTTCCATGACCTCGACGCAGGTGGCACCCAGATCCTCGGCAACTTCTCAGGGGTAACTGCTCAGTGGACAGGAGGCTCTTCGAATCATGCATCCAGGCAATTCTGGCTCCAGACCAGCAGCTGGGGTGCGGGCACCTATGTAGTCAACCTGACCCTTAAGGCGACCACAAGTCCAAGATACTACTACGACTCACTGCTCGCCACTCAAGTCGTCATACGGAAGCTCGCCACCTCATTGACATGGAATCACTTCGACTTGATGCCCATCGGGGACAATCTGCGCATTGTCCTTCATGTGAGCGTGAATGAGGCGACCTCGCCGTACCATGCTAACCCCGTGAATGGACTCACAATCACCCACTTCGCCGCGAAGAACGCGGCAGGCAGCTCCTACACAATAGAGAGTCTGGTGGCTTGGGGCACTGGCTACTACAATATGACCATCAATGCTTCCTATTTCTCGGCCGGCGGAAACTTCACAGTCCGAGTCTATGTGACCTTCACAACAGAGAACTATGTAGGCACACAAACACCCATCATCACTTTCGCGTATCGGAATGCGCGTTCCCACCTCTCGTCACCTGACTACCCACTCGCTACAGTTGCCTACAGTACGAATGTGACGATAACTTTGAACTTCGAAGACTTGGACCGTGGAACGGGCATAGTCACCGGGACCGTGACTGCCATCGGAGCATCTATCGTCAGCACGACACAAGTTGCAGAGGGGGAGTACAAAGTTGTACTAGAGTCATCCACATGGAGCATCGGAGACTACAACGTCAATCTGACCGCATCCGCCGCCGACTACGAGGACCAGACGATCTCATTGACCATAAGGATCAGAGCAGTCCGAACATTCGCCGTACCTACTGTGGGGTTGCTCGACGTCCCGGTTGGGGACTCCAGAGTGTTCTATGCGGACTATGTAGACATGGACCACAACACTGCTTTGTCACTCGCGAGTGGTGCCTGCAACTGGACTGGCGTTCACTACACTATTGGCTGGGCCGGTTCCCGGTACATGATTACAGTAGTGACATACGAAACGGACAGACTTGGTACATACCTGTTGATGTTCAACTTCACATACGGACCTAACTACCAATTGGGTTCCTTCAACGTCACTGTTGACGTACGCACAATACAGACCGAGTTCAGGCTCGTTGCACCTATTGAGCCAACGACCTCTACAGGTCAGATTCTCATCTCGGTCTTTTACGGGGATCGTGACCACAACACAGGAATCATGTCTGCTTTCGTGCAGTGTACTGTAAGAAACGATACTGGCATAGTAATCCGCACTTGGAACAATGTTACAGGTTCTGCAGGATACTATGAAATCCAGATTGCAGCATCCCAGTTCGGAGGATTGGGGGCACAGCACTTCACCGTTTTGTTTAGCTGGACCGGAGCGACACAGAAGTATGAGAATAGATCCCTGTCCGTGAGCGGAGATATAATAGGAAAGGAGTCAGTGCTGACCCTGATATCGGCAGAGCTACCCTCACCTTGCCTCACAAACATGAGCTATGAGTTTCTCTTCTCAAATTCGACCGGCTTTGGAGTAGACAATTCCACTCAGGACGTCTCCGTCCGAGCTGTGTTCGTGGATGCATCTGTAGATCTCTCCAAGATAGACATCTGGGAAACTGATAGAGTAATGAAGCCCGGCCACTACAGCATCAGGTTCAACAATACGATCCTTGGCGCTACGGGGCTCTTCTCCATGCGTGTCTTCATCAATTGGTCAAGTGGTGCATGGCCTTACTACACCAACAGGACTGATGTCATCTCAGTAAGAGTGTTGTCCAGAAGCACAATGCTGTCGATCGTCCCACCAACCAACGTGCCGTATGGAGAGAACGCGACCTTCTCTTTCAGCTACGAGGATGTCACGGGAGGCACTCCTCTGACTATAGGGTATGACTCGTACCATATGGCAATCAGTATCATTCCTCACGACTTCTCGGTCTACTACAATGCCCTGACAAGAGTATTCACGATCGCAATCAATACAAGTCAATTCGGAGCTCCTCTTGGAGCTAGGACATTCACGCTTGACGTCACATGGTCGGGTGTCCCGTTCTATAGCAACATCACCGGGAGGGTAGTCTCTGTCACCCTCGTACCACGTCAGACTTCTCTCACCTATCCAACCCCGCCAACGACAGCCTATGCAGACAACGCCACATTTGTCGTCACATGGGTAGATGTCACAGGCGCAGAACCAGAAGAGATCAGCAATGTGAGTGTCGGTCTGTACGATGGAACGGCCGCCATCCCATTAGCGCATTACTCTATCAGGGTCCTTGGAAGCGGCAGATACGAAGCCCAGCTGAAGACTACATACTTTGGCTCGCCCGGGATATACGCTATAACACTGCGAATGAACTCGACCGCGTTCTACATTGAGAGGGTGGAGGATACCCGCAACCTCGTTGTTTCGTACCGTTCCACAATACTGACCGCAGACCAGACAGGTGCAATACCCTTCAACATACCCATTGAGGTGGCACTACGGTACCAAGACCTCAGTACACTCCAGGCGATTGCCAATAGTACTGGTGCTCCCATTGAGGTCACAGTTTTGAACGGAACAGCATGGACATTCACCTGTGTCTGGAGGCCTTCATTTCAAGATTATTGGCTCTCTGTCGAAACTGCAGGACGTGGCCTCAATGTGGGTACGCCTTACATCCTGAGATTGAACTTCAGTGCTCCGAATCAGTCGCCGTTCTACACATGGGCATGTGCGGATTTACACTTCTCACTGAGGAACAGATACTCTGCTCTCGAACTCACTTCTGCAGCCTTGCCCACTCCCTACATGGAACTCGCCAACCTCACGGTCCTTTTCAAGGACCTACAATCCGGATCGGGAATCACTGGGGCCATTGTTACCGTTTACTACGGGGCGACCCAGCTGCAGATGGGCACGCACTATCTGCTTACTGCAACTGGTGATGGTCACTATATCGTATCTCTCAACTCGACAGCACTCACTGACCCGGGCGCAAAGACTGTCCACATACTGGCCGACTGGACTAGTGGTTCACCCTACTTTGGAAATGCATCAGTTGACGTCAGCGTGTCTGTGACCCGAAGGCCAACGAGCCTTCAGATCATCGTCCCACCGTCGCAGACACGGTATCTTGACAATGTGTCATTCAGCTTTGTGTTTACCGATCTGACTGACAACCGTGCTATCACTGCCTTGACTCCGGAAGATATCACGGTCTGGGCAAACGGAACGCCACTGCCTACGATAAGCTACACACTGACCATGGTCGGCGCGCAATTCACCTTGGTTGTGAGCTCAACTTCGCTGAGTTCTCGCCTCGTGAACCCATCGAACTACAATTTGACTGTCGAGGTCAACTGGAGCGACCTGGACGAGCCATACTACTCTGACTACTCTGAAACCATCCGGGTGACTACGACGCAGAGGATAGGCACCGTCAATCTGGGACAGGTCACCACCACACCAATGGGCGACAATGTGTCTCTCTCCCTGACATTCCTGGACGCTTCCACGAGTGCTCCTATACAAGGAGCACTGGTCAAGCTAGCGTGCCTCAACAAGACGGGACTTGTCGAGAACGCAGACTACTGGATCTATGATAATGGCACAGGAACCTACACGGTCCTTGTCAGTTCGTCGTCGCTCGGTGACCTCGGTCAATACATCTTTGCTTTAGAGGTCGGCTGGGACCCTCTGGATGCGCCTTACTACTCCAATGTCACAGCTCTGGGCATGACGGCGGTGGTACGCCTCGTTCAAGCATCGCTTGCTTGTGATCTTCCCACTCCATCAGTCATAGCATTCCTTCAGAATGTGTCTATCGTTGTAAACATGACTGACAATGATCGTTCCGTTCCAGTCAATGGAGCTGAAGGAGCGATCTCAGTTGTCTACAAGTCCTCAATGCTGGAGCCCGCACAGTGGTCCGTCAGAGCGCTTGGAGGAGGAGTATACAACATTACTGTGAACATCACGGAATCGGATGCAATAGGCCCGCAGACCTTCGTCATCAGGGCAAGTTTCTATCCATACGAGTCCGCTCAGATCGAAACAACAGTTCAAGTCCGTCTTCGCATAGGACTCCTCTCAGCAGAGGTTCAGCCAGCAGTCTATGCGGGAGAAGTCACGTTCGTCATCATGAATCTGACTGATTTCGAAGCCGCTGATGCACCTCTGAACGGAGCATCACTGAATCTGACTTGGGGTGACAGTGCATTCTGGCACGAACTAGGTGGGGGACTCTACAATGTCACTCTCATCACAGAAAGATTGGTTCATGGAGTCAATGCGTTGGTGGTTGGTGCCAGTCTGTCGTTCTATGACATCGAGTCACTGCAGCTTGACCTCGACTTGCTCAGCGTCCCTTCACAGATTTCGATCGCAGAACAGTTACCATCCGAGCTGTACTGGGGAGATAACATCACTATCTACGCCGCTTTCAATGACACATTGCACAACGAACTGATTCCTTCTGCATTGTTGACATATACATGGATCGGCGGGAGTGGAACCCTCTCTCAGACGGGTATGCGAGGCAACTACTCGGCTACTTTGAACACTGCTCTCGCCGAGAGCAAGACGACGGTAGAGATCATGATCACCGCATCGTCACCAAACTATGACAACGCGACTGCTCAGGTTGTCTTCCGTCTTCTGCCCCGACTGTTTCAGATCATGTCTGACAGGGGGTTCGCGTTCTCTGTCAACAGACGCAGTACAGCAGTCATAACCGTAGACATACAAGATCAGCTGATGGGGAGCCCAGTCACAGGTGCCTCTCTTACTGCAGACTGGCTGTATGGTACTAGCGTGTTCACGGAGGTTCCTGGGCAGCTTGGGCATTACACAGTGTCCATTCTAACAGACCAGACTGTAACATATCAGAGTTATCAGATCGAGGTCACTGCATCCAAAGAGAACTTCCTTGATGCTTCGGTCATCTTCAGCATGTCGATATCCCCGATTCTTACCGTCGTCTGGTTTGACAGCACCACAGCTTCGTATGAATACACAATGATAAACTGGTCGCAGCAAGTTAGAGTCGGAGTCTATGTTCTTGCAATAGGACTCAATGAGTCTAGTCCCTGGCAGACCGGCATTTCGGCATGCAACGTGACTTGGTATTCACCCGAGCTAGCAGCGGGCGGAACCCTCACAAATGGCACCGCCATCGGAGGACCCGGATACTACTACTACGATTTCAATACCACAGAGTCCACAGCAGTCCTCCACACGTTCAGGATATACGCGAAACCTCTCAGCACCGAGTTTGAGGACTCTCAGAATGCCACCACACTTTTCATTAGGAACCTGCCGACATCAGTTGTTTCACCTGGTTCGCAGGACGTCATTTGGTGCTGGACAGGTACAGTAAACTTCACGTACATGGACACCTATCACAATCGTGGAATTCCGGAGGCAGATGCTTCATTTTACTGGGCTGGTGGACAGGGCCAGTTCCTTGAAGCTGAGAATGGAGTATACGCCATCCTGATAGATAGTTCTAGAGTACGCCCCGGCTTGTACAGGCTCACTGTCAGCTTCCTCAAGGCCAATTACGACTCGGCAGAACTGAGCATTAGCATTAGAGTTTCTCCCGTCCCAACAGAAGTGGTACTCACACTGCCGTCATACTTCTACGTCGGTGGAAGCGTCGAGAGTCTTCAGATTCCATACGGAGATTCTATGGATGTTCTGTTGTTGTACAACGACTCGATAGCCGGGGCAGGAGTACCAGGCGCTCTCATCGAGAAAGCTACGTTTTCAGGACCCGGCTTCTTCGAAGCGCCCTTCGACCTGACTGAAGTGGGCTTCGGCAACTACGGCTTCCGCTTCGATACTACTGAATGGTCCATCGGCGACACGTTCACCTTCGGCATACTGCTATCATTGGAGAACCGAACGGCTGCTACCATTCAGTTCCAGATTCAAGTAATCGAAATCCCCACTGACGTCCTGCTTGATATTCAGCCTGAGGTTTCGATGTTCTATGGTTCAAATGCAACCTTCTGGGTTTACTATGCGGACACCTGGGACGGCCATACCACAGAAGCAATTCTCGATGCATCTGTGACGGTTGAGAATACCGGGCCGCAATTCGTTGATGTTATCTATGAAGGACAAGACCCGCTGAGAGCAGGATGGTACGGCTTCAGGCTCATTGGCCTAAGGGCAACTGGTACTGCAGACGTGACAGTGAATCTGAACAAGACCCTCTACGAAACCAGGAGCGTACGTCTGACTGTATCTGTCAGCCCATCGGAATCCGATATTCTCGTCGGACAAGTCATCACATACGGCTCAGCACTCGCCCTTCTGCTTCTAGGTGTCGCGATACTGTGGGTACGTGTACTCAGAGTGCCTAAGCCGGTAAGAAAGATGACCCATCTTATCAAGCAGCTTAGGAAGGGACGTGTGCCAAAGCCCGTTACTGGTGTCAAGAGCAGGCAGCAGATACTCACAGAGCTGTTCAACGAAATCTCGAAACCCATTGGAGTCAGCCGCAAACCCGGGGTCATCGCTGCAGAGTCGATTGAGGTCAAGGTCCCTCAGATCGAGGAACTGACTGTTGAGCTCTCGATTCTCACCAAGATGAGCCAAGAGGAGCTGGACATGTTCAGGACCGAGATCGCGAAGATGAAGCTCAGTGACCAAACCACGTTTGCCAAAGAGGTCATCAACCAGGAGGCAATTAGGGTTGCCAAGGCACAAGGCAAGTCAGTCGAACAGGTACTCCAGGAAGTAAGAGAGGAGAGAGTTAGAAGGATTGGCGGCGCAGAGGGCGCACCAGTAGCTGCTCCAGAAACGCTCGAAATCCTCGAAGAGGTGAAGGAAGCGGAGGTTGCCCCCGAGGACAGGCTAACGGATGAGGAGCTCAGAATCATGAGGGAAGAGCTCGAGAGACGAGGACTTCCGGCGCATGAAATAGAGCCAGTCATGGCGCAAGCAAGGGAGTTGCCAAGAGATGTGGGCGAAGCGTTACTCAGGAGCTTCGGAGAGAAGGTAATGCATGAGGAGCCCGAAGAAGCTGCGGAAAGCAAGGAGTTCTTGTCCGAAGCAGAACTTCAGGAACTAAGGAAGCTGCTAGAGAAGAAGAGAGTCAGTTCTCGTGAGATAGAGTCCATCGTCGCTCAGGCGAAGGAATTGCCTCGAAACCTTGCTTACGAGCTTCTTGAGAGTAGGGGCGTCACAAAGAAAGCAGCCAAGAAAGCACCGCCTATCGAAACGCTGTCCACTTCGGAGGTGGAGGATCTGCGAGAGGAACTGCGACAGAAAGGTCTACCAGCCCAAGAGGCAGACTCAATAGTCGAACAGGCACGGACAGTTCCAAAGCACTTGGTCGGGGAATTCCTCAAGAGCGTTGGGGCCAAGAAAGCACCGATAGAAGAAGAAAAGGCGGAGTTCGAGGACAGGCTCAGCGAGTTCGAAATCGAAGATTTGCGGAAGCAGCTACAGGAGAGAAAGCTGCCACCGGATGAGGTCGACATGATGGTCGCGCAGGCGAAGAACCTACCGAAGGCTCTCATCGAGGAACTCCTGAAGAGTATCGACGCTGATCGATCATAGTGGTCTGCAACGTGGGAGGGGTGCCTGAGAAATCAGCCCCCGCACCATTACCGTTATCTGTGTGTATGCCTGCGAACACCGTCAGCAACTACCAAGGTGCTGGCGATGAGACTCACACTCGAAGCGCTCAAGGGGGTCTTGAACGTCCTTAACGTCGGGATTGTTCTCGTGGGCAATGACGACAAGATACTTCTCTTCAATCGTATCGCAGGCGAGATGCTTCAACAGGACTCACCATCCCGAATCGGCACTTCAATCCTCAGATGCCACGGTGAAGTTTCAGAGCCGAATGTCAGGAAGATGCTTTCGGAGATCAGGTCTGGATCAATGCAGAAGTATGAAGGTTGGGTAGACTTCCGAGGCAGAATGCTCTATGAACACATCTATCCAGTGCGCAACGATAGAGGTGAATGCATCCTAGTTGTGGAGGAACTTCATGACTCTGCCGAGAAAGCAGAGTACCTCAAGATTGCGGGCCAATGGAAGGATATCCACGTGTCTGGTGTTGGGATGAAGGCTCCGCGTAGTCCTAGGCCCTAGGAAGGCTGAACGCCTACAACAACTTTGACTGGAACTTAGCTTGAGCGAAGGCTTGAAATACAGAACAGAAGCAGCCGCCCACAGTCCAAACTTGGCAGACGTCGCATAAGACGCTGAGGACAGGGGTGACTTGAATGGTTCGAGACCCTACTGGCTGGATGAAAGTGGAATATGACAAACTTGTCCAAGATCACTTGGACTGGAAGATAAGAGAACTGCAAGGACCTTCTGCGCCAAAAGCGAAAGTGGATGGCGTCGAAGTCATCATGCTCTGCAGCAATAACTACCTCAACTTGAGCAACCATCCCAAACTGAAAGAGGCAGCGATGAAAGCGATTAAGACTCATGGTGTCGGGTCTGGCTCCGTTAGAGCGATCGCAGGAACAATGGATCTCCACCTTGAGCTCGAGCGACGCCTTGCGAAGTTCAAGGGAGCCGAAGCATCCCTGACCTACAGTGCCGGGTTCACTGCCAATGAGGGACTCATTCCCACTTTGGTGGATGATGGCGATGCGATTGTTTCAGATGAGCTGAACCACGGTAGCATAATCGATGGTGTCAGACTCACAAAGGCCAAGCGCTTTGTCTACAAACACCGCGATATGGCAGATCTTGACCGAGTACTGTCAGAGGTCGAGAAGGACAACCCAAGACGCATCCTGATCATCACCGACGGTGTATTCAGCATGGATGGAGACATTGCTCCACTTGACAAGATTGCGAAGGCCGGCAAGGAACACGGAGCAATGATCTACGTCGACGATGCACATGGGGAAGCGGTCCTTGGCAAGGGCGGAAGAGGGATAGTTTCCCACTTCAACCTGACCCACAAAGACGTCCAATTCGAGATGGGTACGTTCAGTAAGGCTTTCGGCGTGATGGGCGGCCACGTATCTGGGAGTAGGGACATGGTCAACTATGCTCTGAACAAGAGCCGTTCTTGGCTTCTCAGTGCTTCACATCCACCTGCTACTGCCGCGGCATGCATTGCAGCAATAGACGTACTCGAGACTGAGGAGAAGTGGGTCAAGACTCTCTGGGAGAACCGTGAGTACTTCGTCAAGCGTCTTACCGGCATGGGCTACAACATTGGCAACAGTCAGACTCCGATTGTACCTGCCATGGTTGGCGACAGCGCAAAGGCAGTCGACCTTAGCGAAGGTTTGTACAAGGAGGGTATCCTAGCACTCCCAATCGTCTTCCCCATGGTGGCTCGAGACAAAGCCAGAATTAGAAACATGATGAACTCTGGTCTCACGAAGGCTCAGCTCGACCAAGCAATAGCTGCATACGAAAAGGTCGGCAAGAAGCTCCACATTATCTAGAGCCTGTATTCCGAATCCATTAGCGTGGTCACAAGATCACGCTCTCTGGACTAAGCAGAGAATCTCGTATGCAGCCGAAGCCGGGACTATCCTTTTATTACCCTCCTTCTACCTTCGGCTGAGATCATTCTCAAGGAGATATGAGTAGTGCAATTCGAGTGGATATTATCGCTATTCACCAGTTACGCAATGGTTCTCCTTCTTCTGGTGATAGTGACTCTGGTCATCTATGGCCTTCTTCTGGGCGTCGCCCTTGGGTTTGTAGGCGGCAAGCATAGGGAACTCGGTTCTACTTTCGGGACTGCTTTTCTGATAGCACTCGTCAGCTGGATACCTTGCTTGGGCTGCATACTCGGCTTGTATTTCATAAAGTCGCGCCACGGGGTTGGGTGGGGCAGCGCACTGATAGCATGGATTCTAATGTTTGTCATTGCGATAGTTGTGGTTATCCTCATACTATTAGTCGCCTTCCCAGCGGTATGGTTGGCTATGTGGGGCATGTTTTGGCCATAAGTACAATCAGGAATACTCTGGATGAGCAGAATGGAATCCAAACTGAATAGGTCGGGCAATGGACCCTGCGACAATGTCATTCTCTCTGAAGAGAGAGGACCGCTCGAATTTCACATGAGGCAGATTGCTCGCGATCCCGTAGGGTTTCTGAGGACAATCAGTCCCTTCCTGACTGCTCACCATCCCTTCTGTTCAGAGTTCGAGGACCATGTAGTTGTCATTAGGAATCGAAGATGGTGCCTCGGCTGTTTATTCAACACGGTCTTCTTCGTCGCAACAATGGCTAGTCTGCTTGGGCTATGGACTATTATTCCCGGCTTGCTCAATAGACAGATTCTCTTCTCGATCGGGACAGGGGGCATAGTGGTCTATCTCTTGGGCAGTGGTTTCGGTTTAGTGAAGGACAAGATGCTGAGGGTGTTCTCCAAACTGATACTAAGTTCATCCTTTTCTTGCATCACCTGGTCAATACTCATTGCTAACGGCTCACTATCTTCAGGAATCGAAAGCAAGTTCTTTCTCATCTTCCTTCTGTACTTGCTCGTAGTCACCGGACTCAACATGAAGCGAATAACAGAGCTGGGAAAGACATGCGACGCGTGCGAGTACAAGATGCGATGGAGCCGGTGTCCTGGGTTCAAGAGTACTGTCTGCCAGCTTCTTGAGGAGGGCTTCGTACGACCAAGACCGATTGGAAAGGACCAAGCCGCTGACTAGGGGCCCAGATTCATTCTATGGAGTAAGAAGCAGTGGGCATACTGGAGGCGGCGCCAATCCTTATCCTTCTTCACGTCAAGGTGGAATCATGTCAAAGCAGGGCGAAACCCAGAGAGACTGGACGCTTGAGACAGTCCTGCTCCAAGCAGCGAAGTCAGGTGCAATGCTACGGTTCTGCGGCAATCAGATGACCATCCTTGCAGAGGGTCAGGTCGCCTTTGTCGGGAAGGGTGTCGTCGGGCTCCGTCACAGAAAGGACAAGGACGCCGACGAGTTTGTCAAGATTGATAGCATTGCCAAGGTGCAGGAGATACCGGACTCCCATCAGTACTGACGTAGGAAATCCGATTCCTCGGCGACTGTCAAGCGTCATCCAGCAGCCGTGCTACAGAGGAGAACGAGCGCGGATCGTCAATCCTTACGTGAAGACGCGCGTGGGGTCGATGCCAGTGCAGGGCGGGCATTCAGTCATTCTCTGCAAGCACTGTTCTGATGATTGAAGTAGCAGTCCTTCCTACTGCAGCGACGACCATCTGAGTGAGAAAGGCTAGGATAAAACCTCCGAGTGAAACAACGAACATGAAGAAGCTGAGGGACGTTTGCGCTAGCGCTGTGAAGAAGTACTTGTACACCAACCAGTATGCGTACATACCCATGATCAAGATAAGTCCAACAGCCATCCCGTACAGAATCACGACCGTTTTCACACGGGGCTTGCCAAGGTCAACTGATCCAATGTCGTCAGCTATCACGGCTCGACCTATGCGGCGGTTGACCCTCATAAAAAAGCTAATCGCGCCCAGGAAGATGAATAGCGTAATCATTGCCCCCAACAGCAGGAGAAACACTGCAACATCGATCTCAATCGTTTCAATCAATCCAGAGTGACTGATCCAGTATGCAACAATGGAACCTAGCATCATGATTCCAGTGACTATCTCTGCAACAAGGGAAATCGTCGCCGTTCCACGAAACAAGGAACCGATATCCATGGAGTCAGAATCGCCCGGCTTGTGCTCTTTCATAGACGGTGCCTCAAAAGTGAGAGGGCTATCTCTTGCCGTAAGTGACTCAGTAACTCTCAAAAAGCCTTGTCGGTATTGATGGTCGTGGCGGGATGGGCTCTTTTTTGGAGCATAACGCCACTGTAGAACTAGTTAGAGTGACACCGAAACTGTCTAAAACGATTCGCCTTCGTGCCCTAACTGGAGCCATATGCCACGCACACAACGAATCCCCTGTCGGGCTGTGATTTTCGACTTTGATGGCACGCTTGCCGATAGTATGCCCTTCCTCGAGAGGATTGGCGTTCAAGTCATGATGAAGTACTACGCTGCGACTTTAGAAGAAGCAACAAGACGATACCGGTCGACGACAGGACTGCCCTATGAGCACCAGATCAAAATGAACTTCCCTGGCAACGAAAAGAATGAGGCCGCCATATCCGAGTTTGAGAGACTTAAGATCGACAGGATTTTTGACCAAGAGCTGTTCCCGGACACTGTAGAAACCCTACAGAGAATCCAGGATATGCGCATCGAGGCGTTTGTGTCGTCCTCAACATTCCAGCCCACGATCGAGGAATACTTCAGAAGGAAGGGCATTGCAGGCTTCTTTCTGGAGATTATGGGGTACAGACCCGGGTTTGAGAAGGGTGCACACCACTTCGACCATGTGAAGTCGAAGTATGGCCTTCCTCTCGATCAGGTAGTGTTCGTCGGAGATTCCCTGAAGGACTTTGAAAGATCCCGCGGCTTCTGCAAGTTCATCGGAGTCGAGCGCATGTTCTCTCTGCAGGACTTCAGGAGGATTGGCCACGAAGGACCAGTTGTGAAA
>Ga0153915_10003276_pt1 | contig 14849 bp, 12 predicted proteins | sample Opewatmetagenome_2_FD_107003 | JGI IMG/M metagenome (GOLD analysis project Ga0153915, IMG submission 107003) | Freshwater wetland microbial communities from Ohio, USA - Open water 3 Core 3 Depth 3 metaG | ecosystem: Environmental > Aquatic > Freshwater > Wetlands | place: USA: Ohio, Lake Erie...
GGGTCGTCGAAGTCCATCTCCTTGGCCCAGTCCTGCCCCTGCTTGTCACTGCGCAGCCATTTCTTCGCCCAGGGGTCGGTCACATTCACCACGGAGCGCTCATCGGTGAAATCCGCACAGGCGGCCGAGGCCTTCAGCCCGGTCCAGGTATCGATCACCACTTTTTGCCACAGGTCTTGCTCCTTGGGCAAGGGTGGCTGGTCGGCGGCAAACAGCTCGTTGGTCTGCTTGGGGCACCATTGGGAGGGCTCGGCCCCGGAGACGGCGCAGATCACCTTCTCCACCACGCCGCCTGGCCGGATGAAAGGAGCCGGATTCCCGCCAGCAAGCTGCTGGATGGCCGTCTGCATGAACTCGTTCCAGATGGGCGCCGCGCCCGCCACGCCGCTCACATTTTGCATGGGGGTGTAGTCGGCGTTGCCCACCCAGACACCAACGGTCACATCCGGCGTGTAACCCAGTGACCAGTTATCGCGGAAGTCATTGGTGGTGCCTGTCTTGGCGGCTGCCTGGAAAGGCAGCCGGAGCACCGAATCCGGCCCGAAAGCTGGCGTGCGCGCCGCGTTATCCGAGAGGATCGAGGAGATCAAGAAAGCGTGCTCGCTGCGGATCACCTGATCTCCGGGGGGCGGCTGGTATTGGTACACCAGGTTCCCCTGATGGTCCAGGATGCGCGTGATGGCGACCGGCGGCAGGCGCCGCCCGCCATTGGCCAAGACGGCATAGGCACCGGTCAACTCCAGCAGAGTGACCTCGCCGCCACCCAGGGTCAGCGAGAGTCCGTAATCGGGACGCAGCAGAGTATTGATGCCCAGGCGGCGCGCCATGGCGATGAAGCCGTCCTGGTTGGGCGTGCTGGGGTCATCGTAAATGCCCACGAAATTCAATGTCTTCACAGCCGGCACGTTGTACGAATTGGCCAGGGCTGTCCGCACCGTGACAGGGCCATGGAACCTATCGTCGTAATTCACCGGCTTGTAGGGCGGGCTGGGGTCATCCGCCTTGCCGGACGGCGGGAACTCGGAAGGCACATCCCAGATGAGTGTGGCAGGCGTCCAACCTTTCTCAAAGGCAGCGGTATAGGTAAGTGGTTTAATGGAAGAGCCAGGCTGGCGTGGGTTGATCGCCATGTTCACCTGGCCTGATATTGCTTCATTATAAAAGTCTGCCGAGCCGACCATTGCCAGGATCTCGCCTGTCGAAGGGCGGATGGCGACCAGGGCGCCGTCCATGACGTGGCGGTCAGCCAGGCGCTGCACCTGTTCGCTCACAATGCGTTGTGCCTGATCCTGCAAAGCGGGATCGAGCGTGGTATAGACCGAGAAGCCGGAGCGGTAGATGGTCTGCGGATCGTATTGGGATTCCAACAGCGTGCGGATGTAAGTAACCCAGTGTGGGTAGCGGATCTGCACCTCGGGCGGGTGGAAGGAATAGTCTTTCAGCTCGTTGGCTGCGCTGACAGCTCCCACCGGGTCCACGCACACCGGCGCTGGGCTGTTGCTGACGTAGATGCAACCCTTCTCCAGGCTGTCCAGGTACATCAGCTCCAACACGGCTTGCTGGCGTTCTAATGTCGCCTCGCGGTTGGTGTACACGTCGTACACCGCCGGGGCCTGGGGTAAGCCAGCCAGGAAAGCCGACTGCGCCAGATCGAGCTGGTCGGCGGGCACGCCGTAATAGGTCTCGGCTGCGGCTTCCACACCGTAAGCAAGGTTGCCATAGTAGTTCTCGTTCAGGTAGAGTTCCAGGATCTCGTCTTTGGTGTAGACGCGCGTGATCTCGGCTGCCAGGATGGCTTCACGCAGCTTGCGCTCGTAGGTCTTGCGCGAGCGCTCCTCTGGCGTGAAGAGCAGGTTGCGAGCCAGTTGCTGGGTGATGGTCGAGGCGCCCGAGACGGTCTCGCCGGTCTGGTAGTTTTGCCAGAAGGCGCGCACGATGGCGAAAACGTCGAATCCGGGATGGCTGTAGAACTCCTTATCCTCTGTTGCGACTGTAGCCGCCAGCAAGTAGGGCGAGATCTTATCGATCTGAACATAGGTGCGCCGCCCGGCGTTAGGGTCGAGGATCTCGTAGAGCAGATTGCCGTTGCGATCGAGGATGCGCGTGGTTTCGAACTGGGAAGCCTTCTGGCGCAATGAGCTGACGTCGGGGAGCTCTCGTTTGATGCGGTTGTATTGGAGGAAAACGTAAGAGCCAAAACATAAAAAGATGAGCACCAAAATGAACAATCCGGAAACTACCAGGCGCAGCAGGCAGCCCATGCCTCGCCGCCAATCCACGGGTGGGGAGGGCGGCGCCGATCTGGCGGGCGTACGTGGAGGAGGTCCACTGGGTCGCCTGTACCCCCCCGGTCGGGAAGGTGGGACAGCCGGCGGTTTAGCGGGGGACGTTCCGCCTGGTCGCTCGTATGAGATGCGGCGCGGCGGCGTAGTTGCCCTCGGCGAGACACGCGTGGCGTCAACATCGATCTCATTCACACGGCGTGGCAGGGGCAGCCCCTGGGTTCCTACTGCTGGAGGCGAGAGAGGCGGCGTATGCCCTAATGGCGGTGGTGGAGGAGTTGCGCCCGCTTCCTCGGAGGCGCGGCGGGGGTGGGGCACAGGTTTGGTATCTTCACTGCGGGATTCAGGTAGCGGTAGGGTCGTGGCGCCGGAGGGAGGCGGTTGGTCTACCGGTGAGGCGCTTACCTCTGGTACAGCCTCGCTAGGAGCTTCTTCTTCGAGTGATGGAGAGGCAGTTTCACCCGGTTGGCTGCCTTCTCCCGCGGCTTCGATCGGGTAGGTGATCGCCTCTTCCATATCGGTGAAGGGAGGGGTATAGCCAGGTTTCTCTCTGGGCTCCTGGCGTTGTTCTCGCTTTAAGAGGAAAGGGGGGATGTCCTCGGGTGGCTCTTCTCCCACCTCCACTGGAAAAGTCTCGGCCTCGGATTTGCTCTGAGCGATCAGATCATCGAGCTTCTCTTGCTCGTCGCCTTCGGATTCGGAGAGCAAGCGGCGAAAGCGGCCTTTGCTTTTATCTTCAGGAGGTGGTACCTGGTTTTCTGACATGAATTCCTCGACTACTTAGCCGGCTTGGAAACTACCAGTACCGTCCAGGTGCCTTTCATGATGGTCTGGGAATTTTGGTTGACCACATCGATGGCAATCACCACCAGGCCGCCGCCGATGCGTCGCAGCGCTTTGGTCTCTTGCACATCCAGCTCAACGTGGATGGTGTCGCCAATTGTCAGGGGTAGGATGAACTTCCACTCATTGATCTCTCGGAAAGCGAGGATCGTGCCCTCCAGCACCCCCGTCTGTACTGCTAACCCGGAGGCGATGGATGTTCCCAGCAGCCCATGAGCGACACGCTGGCCCACCGGGGTTTTCTTGCTGAACTCGGCATCGGTGTGGATCTGGTTGAAATCACCCGACAGCCCGGCGAAAGCCACAATATCGGCCTCGCTGACGGTGCGTCCGGCGCTGACGATTTTCTGGCCCGGTTGGAACTCTTCAAAGTACATACCACGAGGGGAGGTAGGAAGAGGGGACATAGGGCTCCTTAGGAATGAAAGGGTACAGGTTGCAGGGAATGCATTCTGAGTTGCAAGGGACGTACCCTCTTGCTTGCGAGTATACATTCTGCTGATGGGTAATTCTAGCATAAAACCCAGTCCAGGATTGCCAGTTAGGCCAACATACCATACAATAAAAGCTACCATGCGTGAATGGAATTTGAAGGCTGGCGATCCGCTGGCCTTGACTCTGGCCGCAGACGCTCGTCTCGGCCCCACAAATTATTATGACGACCAGATCTGGGAGCTCAAATTGGGGGGCGGAGATCCACCAGCCCTGGCGCTGCAAACGACATACGGTCTGCGCGCTCGATCCATGCGCCTGTTCCCGCGTTTTGAGGAGGGCGATAGGGCCGTTACCGACCCGGCTGAATTCGCCAGTTCGCCTACCGTGCGTGCCTTTTTCCCGAATTACCTGCGAGTACAATGCACTCCTTTTGATGGTCTAGACGTAGAGCTGGAGTATTGGGTTCCCCAATCCCAGGCTGCAGCAGGGCGTATTCGCCTGCGGAATGGAAATCCTTCCCCCAGAAACCTGCGCTTGAGCTGGATTGCCCAGCTCACCCCTACCGATGGGCAGCGCATGGCCCCGGAGGAGTTGAGCAACGCACCGCTTTTGGCTGGGCAGACGGTTGGGTTAACTCCTGTGGTGTTCTTCACGGGAGGGCCTCAGGCCGTGAGCAGCCCTTACCCAGCCCTCAACCTGGAGATTGAGCTACCTTCGGGCGCCTCACGGCTTTTCACCTGGTGTCACGCAGCCCTGGCGGAGGTCGAAGCCTCTTTTGCATTAGCCCGCCAGGTCGCCTCGCGCTCCTGGGAGGCAGAGATCGCCCGCGTGGAGCTGCTCAACGCGGCACAGGTGGAAATCTACACAGGCGACCCGGATTGGGATGCAACCTTTGCCTTCTCGCAAAAGCTGGCTTACGCTGCCTTAATAGGACCGACGAACCATCTACCCGCAGCTTCGATTGTGCTCTCACGCCAGCCGGACCAAGGCTATTCACTGCGCGGGGATGGTAGCGACTATAACCATCTGTGGAACGGGCAATCTCCTCTTGAGATTTATTATCTGGCTGGTTTGTTGTTGCCTGGCGCGGCAACCTGGCTGCAGGGCTTGTTGCGGAATACGCTGGTTACGCGCCAGGAGGATGGAAGCCTGGATTGGAAACCCGGGCTGGCAGGGCAGCGCAGCCATCTGCAAGCCACGCCTCTCCTGGCTAGCCTGGCGTGGCGCATCTATCAGGTAAGCCAGGATCGCGCTTTCCTGGCTGAGGTTTTCCAGCCGCTTTTGGATTTCGTGCATGCCTGGTTCTCTCCTCGGCACGACCGCGACGCCGACGGTATGCCGGAATGGGATCATCCCATGCAGGCGGGTTTCGAAGATCATCCCGTCTTCTCGCTCTGGCATGTCGGCTCGCTAGGTGTTGATATTTCTACCGCGGAAACCCCTACCCTGGGCGCTATGTTGTACCGCGAATGCCAGGCTTTGATCCACATGGCGGGTGAGCTCGACCGGCTTGACGAACTGCCTGGATTGGAATCCCTGGCCCATCATTTGGCCGTAGTAGTCGAGGCAGCATGGGATGAAAGCAACCATACCTATTTTTATGTCGATCGCGACAGCCACACTAGCACCGTTGGAGAGAGGCTCAGCGAAAGCGCAGGCCCAGGGGAGATCCTCGTCCAACGGACCTTTGACCCTCCTGTGCGCCTTTTCGTACAGGTACGCACTGCAGGTGAGACCACACGTCATCCAGAACTGTTCATTTACGGCGATAGCGCAAAAGGTCAGCACCGGGTGGAACATATCTCCTACGATCAATTTCGCTGGTTCTCAGGACGGGGTACTTTGACGGGGGACCGTGTTTATGCTCGGATCGAACGAATTGTGGTGAAGGGGGTGGATCAGGGCGATATCATTACGCTTTCAAGTGTTGGCTATGAATGCGCCGACCAAACCTTACTACTACCCTTGTGGGCTGGCACCTCTGACCCCAAACGCGCTCGTGCCTTGTTGAAAAAGACGATTACTGCAAAACGGCGTTACTGGCGGCCTTTTGGCATCCCAGCCTGTCCTGGGCGTTCGAAAAATATGGAGGATCCTGTCTGCAGCAGCGTACACCTGCCATGGAGTGCGTTGATCGGCGAGGGAATGCTCGCCTATGGGTTTAGAGAGGAGGCTGCTGAGCTGATCTCCCGGCTGATGGCAGGAATCATCCGCAACCTGAAGCAATCTGGCGCTTTCTGGCGTCACTATCAGGTCGAGACGGGTGATGGGCTGGGCGAGCGCAACACGCTGGATGGACTTGCTCCACTGGGTCTCTTTTTGGAAACGTTAGGTGTGCGCCTGTATTCTGCAAAGCAGGTCTTCCTCACCGGATTCAACCCATTTCCCTGGCCAGTTACGGTAAAATATCAAGGACTGACAATCTTGCGCCGAAAGGACAGCACGGTCGTCACCTTTCCGGATGGTCAAACGACCACTTTGTTAGATCCATCGCCACAGGTTGTTTCTCTCGCCTGAGCTTGAGGCAGATTGTGGAGCCTCCTCAGGCTAACCTGATCAGAAAGGGATTGACAGGGAGGACCTTATGCCCAATAAGCAAACCTCTGAGGCCAACTCCCCGGAGGGGCAACGCCCCCTACCAAGCCAGACAATCGTGCGCCTGATGTTCGCAATCGTCCAGGCGCAGGATGTTCGCAAGGCTATCAGGGCCTTGATTGATGCGGGGATATCGGTCACCGAGCTCTCCAGCACGGGTGGGTTTTTAGGACGGCGCAATACCACCCTCCTGATTGGGCTGGGGGAAAACCAGGAAAATCAGGCGATTGCGCTGATCCAGGAGAACTGCCGCCAGCGAGTCGAGTACGTTTCTACCCCGCTGGAAGGAGCGCCGCTGCCCATCCCGGTCGCCACGCCGATCACCGTCGGAGGAGCCACGATCTTCACACTGGCAGTCGAGCGATATGAGGAGATCTAGCCATGAAGATGATCATTGCGATCATTGGAGACCATGACAACGAACCTGTCTCACAGGGATTGATCCAGGCGGATTTGCGCGTGACGCGCATCGCTTCTACCGGAGCATTCTTCCGGCGCGGCTCCAGCACTTTGATGATCGGCGTGGAAGACGACAAGGTCGAGGCGGCTATACAGGTGATACGCGAGCGCACGACCTCAACTGGGGAGACGGGTGTCAAACGGGCTACTTTGTTCGTCCTGAATGTCGAGCAATATTCACAGATCTGAAAGAAGGGTGTGGCGCGCGTTGAATAGCCTGGATTGAGTTTAAATTCACCTCGCCCCTACTTGGATAACCCCTATTGTTGTTCACTCTCTTCGTGGAATTCTTCCACCTGATAGATGTATACCTGCAAGGGCTTGTAGCGCCACATGTTTGGGCTGGCCCCCATCTTGGCACATAAATGGTCCAGGAAGACCACTGGGTCAGGCAGCTTTTCCCAGACCTGTGGCAAGAACGTGGCACGGTGCAACCCATCTCGCAGGATGACGCCATCGATCCCCGGCCGAAGCTTCGCTATCAGTTCATCGGGTGTGTTGTAGCGTAATGGCTGGGGTGAGGTCAGGCGGGATATCTCGATCTCAAGCTCGTCCAGCTCGCTCGGGTCAATAGGAGGAAAGCGATAATCCTGCAAAGCAGCGCCTATAGCATGCTCGCGCACGTCTACGACCAGGGGCTGGTAGGCTTCCAATGCACCGATGCATCCCCGTAACTCTCCATCAATGGTCAATGTAACAAAGGAGGCTCCCGGCTGGCTCAGCGTGCTGGGCAGGCTTTGTAGATCCAGAGGGGCGGCAGGCGAGCCGCGCACGGCTTCTGCAATGGCCTGGCGAGCCACCTGCAGTAGGATGAGGCGCTCTTCTCCGGACAGTTTTGTTTCCATGGGCCTTACTCCATAGAACCATTTTTTAAACTGCGGTAATTCCGATCATAGTAAATGAGCGGCTTCCCCCCTTGGCTATATTTTACCGCAAGCACGTCCCCGATAAAGACTGTATGGTTACCCGCTTTGTAGGTAGCGATGACACGGCAGTCGAACCAGGCTAACCCACGCCCCAGCAGAGGTGCGCCCGAGACCATGGTGAATGTATCCAGCCCAGCGAAGCGGTCGCTATATTCAGTGCTCCGACCAGCAAATCGATCAGAGATGTCTTTCTGGCCTTGGTCCAGGATGGTAATGGCGAAATACCCGGCTTGCTGTACCAGGCGATGGGTATTGGTGACCTCTTCTAGTGAAACCAGGACTAATGGAGGCAAGAGCGATACTGATGTGAAGGAGCTAGCTGTCATGCCATGATGCCGGCCTTCGTGCATCACGGAGACAATTGTGACACCGGTTGCCCATTGGCGCATGGCAGTGCGGAGTTCTTCAGGGTCAGCAGACATACTTTCATTATACATTATCCTGTTGGGTTAGACGATGTGCCAGCAGGATGGGGATGAAGGTGATCATAATGACAAAAACCGCTACGACGTTGGTTACGGGTCGGTCGCGTGGGCGGGTAAGCTGGCTGAAAATCCAAATTGGGAGGGTAGTCTGCTGCCCAGCGGTGAATGTGGTTACGATGACTTCATCAAACGAAAGTGCAAAAGCCAGTATGCCGCCTGCCAGGAGAGCAGTCCCCAGGTTGGGGAGGATGATATGGCGGAAAGTTTGGAAGGCGTTCGCTCCCAAATCCATGGAAGCCTCAATCTGAGTATGACCCAACCTGCGGAAGCGCGCCAGGGCGTTGTTATAGACCACCACCACGCAAAATGTAGCGTGGCCGATGACGATGGTCCAGAAGCTGAAGGGGATGTCAATTAACCCTAGTGCTGAACGCAAGGCGATGCCGGTGACAATACCCGGGAGCGCCAAAGGGAGCACCAGAAGAAAAGACACAGACTCTTTGCCGAAGAAATCACTGCGGTAGACCGCCGCGGCTGCCAGTGTGCCCAGGGTTAGCGCAGTCAAGGTCGCTACGCCCGCCACGCGCAAGGAGAGGAGCAGCGCCTCCCAGAAGTCCGTGCGCCCCCAGGCAATGCTGAACCAGCGCGCCGTCAGGCCTGGTGGAGGGAAGCTATAAGTCGCCTCATCGGTCGTAAAGGCATACAGGAGGATGATCAACACCGGCAGGTGCAGGAAGAGCAGTGCCGCCACGGCGCCAATTTTTACCATCAGAGGAGATTTACTCATAACGCTTCAAACGCTCCTAACCGCCGGGCCGCAAGCAGATAAAAGATCATGATGGTAATCGGGATCATGGTGAACGCCGCTGCTAATGGGATATTACCCGAAGTACCCTGGTGGGCAAGCACGGCCTGCCCAATGAAATAGCTCGAATTGCCCAAGGCTGTGGGGACGATAAAATCTCCCAGGGTGAGCGAGAACGTAAAAATAGATCCCGCCACCACACCCGGGAAGGCCAGGGGCAAGATGATGTGGCGAAAGGTCTGCAGCGGGCGTGCTCCCAGGTCACCGGAGGCCTCCAGGAGAGATTTGGGCACCCTTTCCAGGGCAGCCTGGATGGGTAAGATCATATAGGGCAGCCAGACATAGACAAAAACAATGAAAATACCGATATTGGAAACGGAAATGGAGGGTCCGCCGATCACCGGCAGGCTGAGCAACCAATTCAACAATCCATCCAGATGCAGCAAGTTAAAGAACCAGCTCAAGATACCTTCTTTTGCTAGGATGAGCTTCCAGGCGTAAACCCGCACCAGATAGCTCGACCAGAGCGGGAGTAAAACAGCCAGGTAAAGCGGTCCTTTGAGCTTGCTGGAAGCGAAGTGGGCGATATAGAGAGACAAGGGGAATGCCAGGATCGCCGTAGTGACCGTGACCGCGGCAGCCATACCGGCAGTGCGTTGCACAATATCTAAGTTGGAACTGGTGAACAACTGCTGATAGGTCGCCAGGGTGAACTGGCGCACCACCAGGCCGGTAAAGCCATCCAGGCTGAAGAAGCTATTGACCAAGAGGGCGACCAAGGAGCCGAGATAGACAACGAACATCCAAGCCATGGGCGGCCCAAGCAAAAGGAGCAGGATGAGGAATGGTCGCGTATAGAGGTATGTGGATATCCGTGTGCTCAGAGAATGGCGCTGGGAAGTACCTGGGCTCGTCCCTGGCTGTGTGCTGCTGGATGATGAAGGTGCCAATGTAGCCATGCTTAGTCTGCTTTAACCGCACGGATGTGTTCACGCTGCCAGAGCAAACGCACCGGCCGGCCGCGCGCAGCCAGGACGTCCATCGAGGTCGAATCTAGGTTCTGCTCGATCACGACAAGATCATCCCCACTTTCAAGCTCGACCAGATAACGCGTGTACAAACCCAGGTAGATCACGTCACGCACGGTACCATCTGCGAAATACATGCCGGTCGGCACCTGTGTGTCCGGAGGCGCCAGCCGGATTTTTTCGGGCCGGATGGAGAAGGTATCGGCTATCCCGGTGATTGAACTGGCGGCTTCGCCGCCAATCAGATTGGAAACACCCACAAACCCAGCCACAAAGGAAGTAGAGGGGTGCTCATAGATCTCCGCAGGGCTCCCCACCTGTTCGATCTTGCCGTGATTGAACACAGCCATGCGGTCGCTCATCGTGAGCGCTTCCTCCTGATCGTGGGTGACATAAATGAATGTGATGCCTACCCGCTGTTGGATAGCCTTCAACTCGATCTGCATTTGCTGGCGCAGCTTGAGATCGAGTGCACCCAGGGGCTCGTCCAATAAGAGGACACGCGGGTGCTTGACCAGCGCCCGCGCCAGGGCGACACGCTGACGTTGCCCACCCGAAAGCTGGGAGGGGCTACGCCCGGATAGACCTGTGAGTCGCACCAGCTCGAGCATTTCATCCGCGCGGCGCTGCCGCTCTGCCCGAGGAACCCGGTCGATCATCAATCCATAGGCCACATTCTCGCCGACGGTCATATGGGGGAATAAGGCATAGTCCTGGAAGACGGTATTGACCTCGCGCTCGTAAGGGGGAAGAGGTGTGACGTCTCTACCGTGCAGCAGGATGGCGCCAGAGGTCGGCCGGTCAAAGCCGGCAACAAGGCGCAGAGAGGTCGTCTTACCCGAGCCCGACGGCCCGAGCAGTGTAAAAAATTCGCCATCGCGGATATCCAGGCTGATATTATCTACCGCCTTGAACTCGCCAAAATGGCGGCTTACGCTAGAAAAACGGACAGCAGGAACCTGTGGTTCAATCATTTAGATTTCGCCCTCGCCCATCCCCCTTCCCCTTCCCTCTCCCAATTCTGGGAGAGGGAAGGGGTGTCGGTTTACCTTCCGCCGATGACAGCGATGTAGGCAGTTACCCACTCGAGGTAGGGCACGCACTCTTGACTCCCATCGCCACAAGCCGTGGTGGGCGTCTTCCAAAAGTGAATCTTATCGAAATTGGACATGCCGTTGGTATCGCAGCCTGTATCGGTGAGCAGCGCATTGCCTTTGCATGCCTCGGGAACAGCGGGCACCGAGCCGAACCAGGCCGCCAGGTCGCCTTGCAGCTTGTTATTGAGGGAATGCTCCAGCCACTTATAGGCGCAGTTCGGGTGAGGCGCGTCCACATGCATCATCGTAGTGTCAGCCCAGCCTGTGACGCCTTCCTTGGGAAAGACGCTGGAAATGGGTTTGCCCTCGAACTCCATCAGGTTAACCTGAAACGGCCAGGAGCTGGAGGCGACGAAGCCCTCGTTGGTGAAGTCATCCATCTGGGCGTAAGCGTCGTGCCAGTAACGGCCGACGAGCTGTCGCTGTTGGCGCAGCAACTCTACGGCAGCATTGAATTGGTCACGCGTCAGTTCATAGGGGTCTTTGATGCCCAGCTCGGGATTGTGATTCATCAAGTACAGGGCAGCATCGGCGATATAGATCGGGCCGTCGTAAGCCTGGACGCGCCCTTTGTTGGGTTTGCCATCCGGCAGGGTCATTTCATTGAAAACAACATCCCAGCTATCGGGTGGGGTGGGGAAGACATTCGTGTTATACATCAAAACATTGGGGCCCCACTGGTAATGAACACCAAAGTGCTTGCCGTTGATGGTGTGCCAGGGTGCGTTTTGCAGGCGAGGGTCGACCTTATTCCAACTCGGAATCAGGCTCAAGTTGATCTCCTGCACCTTGCCAGACGAGATCAGGCGGTTGCTGGCATCACCAGAGGCGGTCACCAGGTCGAAGCCGCCCTCGTTCATCAGAGCTACCATCTCATCCGAGGTAGCCGCGACTTTATCGCTGACCTTACAACCAGTCTCTTTCTCAAACTCCGTCACCCAGTCATAGTTGGGGTCGGTCGCGCCGCGCTCGATGTACCCGGCCCAGGCAACGATCGAGACCGCACCCTCACCCTCACCGATGGACTGGCGCGGCCCACCTTTGACCTCCTGGGTCGGGGTGGCTGCACTGGCGCAGGCGGTCATGAGCAAGCTGGCGCATATCAGGATAAGCAGCGAACGAAATAGGATCTTGTTGGCTTTCATCTCTTTCCTCCTCGAGAACAATAGATTGGTTACCAGGACCCCAGAACATTGATCCGACTAATCAGCGCTTCTCCAGGATCCCGGGAGTACCCCGGATGAACATTTGTCAATGGGTGTCATCGTCTCATTCATGCGGCGGCTCAGGTGAGGGTGACATCATTCCCCGCCGGGTTAAAATCGCTCTCGGATGGCAACCATTGATAGGTGTCTTTAAGGATGCGCGGGATCAACACCGTGCGTGTGCGGCGCATCCCGGGCACCAGGTGCAGCTTGTGCGTGATAAACTCTTCCATTTCGGCGCTATTCTTGAAGATGGCCTGCAGGCTGATATCCGGGTCGCCGGTAGAGATGGCTGCGTAGGTGACATTGGGCATATCCAGGATGGCCTGGAGGGCTTGCTCTTGAAACCCCACTTCCAATTCGCAAAAAATGTCGACTGCAAGGGTATAACCAAAGTAGGCGGGATTGACCACTCCAATGGGCTGGATCACATTCAAGTCAATTAAGCGCTGGATGCGATTCTGGATCGTGCGAGGCGATTCCCTCAGCTCACGGGCGATTTTGGCGCTGGGCAAGCGCGCATTCTGGTGCAGAAGCTTGAGGATGGCCTGGTCCAGATGGTCAGTAGTAGTCATAAATGGTCTTGTTTATCCAATTTAACGATTGTCTGAGTATATTCGAAATTGCGGAAAAGTCAATAGGAAGATGATTTTTTGTACGATTCGGCCATTAAATCGGAAGCTTTGTGGAAGAAATGGCAGCGATATCCCCAATTTTGTGACGTGTCAGTAAGCGAATGGATAAAATAAGAAACTGAATGCGCTTGGGCAGCTTTGCTGCCCAAGCGCATTCAGTTTTGCTTCATTTCCCCACCCCCTCTTAGGGTCGGGGTGGTAGAGTTATAAAATAATCATCAGCAGCAAGATGAGCGGGGTGAAAAGTACGAGCAGGACCAGGCCTCCCACGACCAGCCCGAGAACCCCGCCAACCAGCCCAATCACCAGTCCGACCAGGCCCACGACCAGGCCGATAATGCCACCGATTAGCCCAATAATGAATTTAAACAGCGCGATCATAGGTAATCCTCCACACGTAGGTTCTCTGCCCGGCGAAAGATCCATCGGATCGTGATGATCTACAGGAAATTGCCGAGCGTTAATGTTTCGTGATGATCTACGGATTGGAGGTTTTTTTGTCGCGCTTTATTAGTTACTGGTGCGGAACTGCTCCTGGCAGGACCGCTTGCCTGGCGGTCCTTAGACAGGTGACCTGCCAGTGCCGGAGTTACAATAGCCTACAGCACTAGAAAGCAAATAAGAAGGACAGATCGTTCACATTCGTACCGGTCGGACCGGTGATGATCAAATCCCCCAAGGCCTCGAAAAAGTGATAGGAATCATTCCGATTGAGATAGTCTGAGGGTCGCATGCCCAACCGGCGAGCACGCTGCAATGTCTCACCTGTGACCACAGCCCCGGCAGCATCCGTAGGGCCATCTCCGCCGTCTGTCGCCAGGGTCACCAGCGCTATGTCTGGCAGGCCATCCATCTCAGCCACCGCGCCCAGGGCCAGCTCCTGGTTACGCCCGCCCAGGCCGTCGCCCTGCAAGGTGACGGTGGTCTCACCACCGGCGACAATGCACGCTGGTCGTGCCACAGGCTGTCCCGTGGCGTGCACCTGGCGAGCAATTGCGCCCAGCATCCGTCCAGCCTGGCGAGCCTCGCCTTGCAGATAGGTTGTCAGCAGTAGTGGGTTAAATCCCTCCCGGCGCGCCTGTCCTATTGCCGCCTCAGCAGCCTGCTGGTTGCTGCCGATCACCACGTTCTGTACGGTTGAAAAGACCGGGTCCCCCGGCTTGGGCGTATCGGGGATAGCACCAGCGCGTCCGCGCTCCAGGCGGAGCAGGATGCTGTCTGGGGTCCTATCCAGGAGAGCGTAGCGCATTAACACCGAATAGGCATCTTCGAAGGTGGTAGGATCCGGGACAGCTGGCCCGGAGGCGATTACATCCAAGGGGTTGCCGATCACGTCCGAAAGGATCAAGGTCACCAGAATCGCCGGGGAAGTGAAACGAGCGAGCTGCCCGCCTTTGACCTGGTCAAGGTGCTTACGCAGGGTGTTGATCTCGTCGATGCTGGCGCCACACGCCAGCAGCAGACGGGTCAATGTTTGCAGGTCCTCTAATGAGACTCCTGGGGCGGGCGCGGTCAGCAAGGCCGAACCGCCGCCTGAGAGCAGGCAAAGAATCAAGTCGTCTGGCTGTCGTGTACCCAAAAGGGCCAATATAGCACGGGTTGCTTCGACGCCGCGCAGATCGGGGAGCGGGTGGGAGGCCTCGAGAATTTCCAGACCTGACAGGTTTCTAAAATCCTTCAGTTTTATAAAGCCTGAAGGGTCTTTGTAGCCATCTTTGACGACAACCACGCCGCCGCTCAAGCGTTTCCCTAGGATGCTGGCGGCAGCGTGGGCCATGGAAGCGCCGGCTTTTCCAGCTCCGATGAGCCAAATCTGATCGAGTCTCTTCAAGTCGTAGGCTTGCTGGGCAATGACAAGGTGGTCACCCTGGCGCTGCATGAAATGCCGCACAGCCGCGGCGGGGTCAGCCGCAAGGAGGGCGGCGTTCATGATCCGGGCGAGGCATTCTCCTCGCCGGAGGCGCGGCCTGAAAAACTGGTCGAAGACAGGCCCTGTTTGGATGGCTACTCCCCGCTCAGGCGAGCGATCAGATTGGGTTGGTCGTTCTTCGGGCTGTTGACCAGGGGTGAGACCGGATATGCCTGCATCTGCTCTGAGGGGAAAGGCTTCAATA
>Ga0153915_10003277_pt1 | contig 14844 bp, 6 predicted proteins | sample Opewatmetagenome_2_FD_107003 | JGI IMG/M metagenome (GOLD analysis project Ga0153915, IMG submission 107003) | Freshwater wetland microbial communities from Ohio, USA - Open water 3 Core 3 Depth 3 metaG | ecosystem: Environmental > Aquatic > Freshwater > Wetlands | place: USA: Ohio, Lake Erie...
TAACCACCCAGCCGGCCAGCCAGACAGTCGTTGCCGGGCAAACGGCCAGCTTCAGTGCGGCAGCCAGCGGATCGCCGACCCCGACGGTGCAGTGGCAGGTGAGCAGCGATGGCAGCAGCTGGAGTGATATCTCTGGGGCGACTTCACTGACCTACAGCTTCACGGCACAATCCACGGACAATGGGAAACAGTATCGTGCGATCTTCACCAACCCTGCGGGATCGGCGACGACTTATGCTGCCTTGTTGATAGTGAATAATGATTTAATTTTTAAGGATGGCTTTAATTCTTGTGATGCCACTGCCTGGACAGGAGGGGCAGTAAACCCCTCTAGACTGGCTTTTAACATTGCCAGTGGCAGAGATTCCACCTGCGGAATGGCAGTAACTATCGCTAGCAGCACTCCTGCCTACGTAGTCGATCTATCAGCGAATGAGGAAACTCGCTTCCGCGCGCGCTTCTATTACAACCCGAATACCTTGAAAATGCCAAACAATACCCCACCAGCTATCTTTATCGCTTACAACACATCAGCTCAAGCTATTATCGTTGTGCAGATCCGATATTTGGGTGGTGCTTTACAATTGCGATCTGGCCTACTTTCTGATACAAATACCTGGAGTTATACGAGCTGGTCGACAATCAGCAAAGCATGGCATATAGTCGAATTTGACTGGATAGCGTCTACTTCATCTTCGGCGAATAATGGCAGCCTGACTTTATGGCTGGACGGAACTCAAAAAGGATCAATAAGTACTATAGATAATGACCAGCAAAAGGTCGACAAAGTTGCCTTAGGAGTTGTGTCGGGATTAGCCAGCAAGATGTCCGGAACGTGCTTGTTTGACAACTATGAATCTCGCCGCCTAACCTATATTGACCAATGAAAGTGTGATTACGCGCTATTTTTTCCTTTCATTATGTCCCTGGATGACAACCTGGACACATAATCGAGGAGAGTCATTACATCCAAGTCACCAATGATCGTGAATACACATTTTGTCCCGCCAGGCCATCGCTAAAACCGTGAAGCCGTAGAATTTGAATTTCCGCTGGTGTCTTCCACAACGCTCACCCGCATCATGCATTGTCGTTACAGGCTTCTATTATTGGTTGGATAAAAGGGATTAGGTGGCATCGAATTTAAAATGAATGCTCGTGATGATAAATATTAGTTGATCGAATTTACCTCTGGATTATGGGTGAGGAATTGACTGGGAGCGAATTGCAGAATGGATTAATTAGTCTGATTCTTCGGTTATATGGGGAAGGAAAATGAAAATTAGAAAATGGTTCGAAAAGCGTGGACTCCGTTTTGTCATCAAAAGAGCGTCCATATTATTGGACAGATATAGGATAACTCCCGCAAAAGCGATCGCTCGGATCGAAGACAACCTGGCGACTTTGGCAAGGTTTGGATGCTCCCCGACATTTTTCACGCCGGGTATCGTTGTGCAGCGATATTCGCGATTTATTCAAGGTCTGCAGGCGAAAGGAGCAGAGATCGCTGTCCATAGCTTCCAGCATATTGACTTGAACTCCCTGACTTTGATTGAGGCGAGAGAGCAACTTAACAAAGCAATTAAAACTTTTAACAACAAAGGAATTGAGGGGTGTGGTTTTCGCTGCCCATATCTGAGTTATTCGGATGAATTATTGGAATCGCTCCCAACGGGGTTATTCGGTTATTCAAGTAACAAGGCGATATGGTTGGATGGATCTCATCAAAATCAGAACAAGGGGCAAGGCGTGATTTTCAGTGCCCTGCGCCGGTTCTACAACCCTAAATCATTCGCTGAGACAATCAGTTTGCCCTGGTACCGTTCCAATATGATCGAGGTCCCGGTCTGTGTTCCCGATGACTTGCAGTTGCACGATGGGTTAAACCTCGATTCGGAAGGGATTTCGCAGGCTTGGATTGAGATGCTTCACCAAACCCATCAGCGAGGGGAATTATTCAACCTGATTTTTCACCCTGAGCTGGGTTCCGGCTGCAAGCAATCATTTGAAGAACTATTGCAGGAAGCCATCCGATTAAAACCGGTTGTTTGGATTGCGAGATTGCGAGATATCAGCGATTGGTGGCGAGAGAAGTCTAATTTCAAGGTTAAGATTACTCCCAAGACCACAAAGTTGAATCTCAATTTCACTTGTACTCCACGGGCGACTATTCTGGCACGGGGAGTAGATAAAATTGAAGCAGTGCCGATATGGGAGGGGAGATATCACAGGCTGCAATTGAATACGTTTGAAGTTTCTATGAATCCCCGTCCATTTATTGGACTCGCAGAAGGTATTCCAGAACGTGTTGTTTCTTTTTTGCTAGAGCAAGGATATATTCTAGATAATAATGAAACAGCCAGATCATGCGGAATCTACCTTGACAATGAAATACTCACTAAACTGCCCAACGATGTAGAGCTTGTGAATTATATCGAGTCATCACCATCTCCGCTTGTACGATTCTGGCGCTGGCCAAATGGAGCTAAGAATGCATTGAGTATCACCGGAGATCTGGATGCATTGACACTGCTTGACTATGTTTCCAGATTGTTTGTCGCATAAATGGAATTATCGATAATATTAATGCACCGTCACTTCTGTATTGCCGATAAATAGATGTGTGCACCGCCGACCAATAGACCCAAGTTGGCTGTGTATGTAAAACCTCCTCCCGTGCCGGTGATGGGTAGAATGTACCATGTGCCAGGCATCAGAGGTCTGGAGTGTGTGTCAGTGACCTTTAAAGTGGCAACCTGCGAGTTGGTAATAACGGTTGGGGATAGGCTAAGCACTAAGTTATGGGAGGGGCTTTCGGAACTCAGCGTGACAACGTAGGGAGTGTCAGACGGGAAGAGTCTCAAGGTGTAGGAGACTGTACCGCTTGGATCCATAGCCTGTGCGGTGGGTGCGATGAGTATTAGAAAGCCAGCCTCGTAGCGACCGACATCATAAGCCGTTCCCAATTGATAGTCGACTACGCCAAACGCGTCGAGCAGTGCGGTCAGCGAGGCAGGAAGGATAGTTGTCCCCCAGTCAATGGCATTGATACTGTCAACCGTCAGGTGAAAATCAGGCCAATTATAGGTATAATGATCATGGTTAGAAATATCATAGGTAAAAAAATCTGGATCACCCTCAATACCATGCACTTCCCATGGAGTTGCAGCCTGTATTTCATCTAGTCCACTCAAATGTGCAACGGGCAGCGAGGCACGAAACAATTGAATATCGACAGGTTGTCCGAAAAACTGGTCATCCCAACCATTCTGAAAATACTGGTTGTGATCTATAACTAAATTTCCATATTTATTCTGATAAGCACTCATAAATTGAAATCCATATGCACCATTATTGATCATAATATTATTTAGAAGTTGCGTATTCACACTGCCGTTATGATCATCGCAACTCGTTTGGCCAGTAAATTTAAAGCCGTATAAATAGTTATTTGCTGAGATATTATTAATAAATACAGCATCACCATCATGCCACAAACAGTAAAGTTTAAAACCTGCCCCGGTGTTGTTATATGCGATATTGCGGTACACATGAACACCGCTGGCGTTATCTAGATAAAAACCATTTCCATCACCCAGTGTGTTTTGTTGCCGTTGAATCGATACATAGCTCCAACCGAAAATGTTCCGGAGTATATTCCCAGTGATGAGAACATCCCGAAATACATGCGTATATGGCCGGCCTCCCCCACCAAATTTTAAACCGCCACAATCTGATGCAGCTTGACATGTTTTTTCGAAAATATTATCTTTTATTAGGATTTCACCAAGCTTGATCTCTTGTGGGGTAAAATCGTAAACTTTATCCGAGTCAATCAACGACAAATGAAAATGTGCACCATTTTGCGCAACATGGTGGATATAGTTGTCTTCAAATCGTATTTTGTCGGGAAAGAATATCCGCAAACCAACAGCGCTGCGTTCTTCTGAGTTGAAACCCAAATGATGGAATTCATTATTGCGAAGGGTTATGTTACGCACTCCTGCATAGCTAAATTGCACTGGGGAAGGCGCCTGCGGCCAATAAAAGCTGGAATCGAATCCGGTTGAGTCCATATACGAAATTTCAGAGTTTTCCAAGAGGAACCCATCGATGGCATATTGCTCCTGTGTACCCTGGATATGTTGAAATAAAACGATTCCATCTTCGGCATATTGTAAGGTACTGTTCCTTATCTGATTGCCGTGGGCTTTATACATTCTTTCTTCATTTTGTATTTGATAAGCATAATCATTAAAGAGGTTAATCCATAATCCATCAAGTGAAATATATGAACGGTTTGTCATGTCGAAACCATTATTTAAGCGCGATATCTCCAAATTCAGTTGAGAGGGATTTTCCCCTGTGGGAGACCATAAATAAAGCTTTCCCGTGTTTGCATTGAACCACCATTCTCCAGGGTGATCTAAAAGCGCAGGATGGTTTTCAACATAATACTTGCTGCCCCATCCAAGACCTGGATTTCCGTCATCGTCGCATTTTTCATCAACCGTGACGCGTCCAGCAACAATATCATGCTGAATAATGGTGGTTCGGTATGTGTAAGAGGCATGTCGAGTATCCATTGCAACAAGAGTTGCTCCAGTCAGATCACCCAACGTTGTCAAGTTACCGGGCTCTATCCCTACTGGATCGATATCGTCTTTGTTATCAGTAAGTTGTGTAAATGAACGCCAAGGTTTGTCGCATTGATGTTCTGGATTCGTTATTGGATCGCAACCCGCGACCGCTGAACCCCCATTTGCAAACCACCAAAACTCAGCAACCTTCCATTCCGTCATCACCTGCCAATCAGGTTCACGCGCAGGCATAAGGCGAGATATAATCGATTCATTCTCATCCACGAACACAATGAACCGCGGGGATTGCTGCAATCCCCAAGATGACAAATCGGTATAATATATGTTAGCGGGGTTAACATCAGGCGGTAAGCCAATGTTGTTCTCTGATAACCTGTTCCATGTTAGAGATGCAGAAGGTTCGGAACCACGAAGGATTACTGTCCCAGGACCATTTTCAGCAATAAAAGTGATTGGCAAATTGAGGCTGCCACTGGATGCGGGGACAATCGACTCGCGATAGATGCCAGGCAGAATGTGGACCGTTGTACCCTCTACTGCCTGATCAGCAGCTTGTTGAATTGACCTGAATGCTTCTTGAGCGGTCTGCCCCGTATTTTTATCGCTTCCCTCTACACCATCAACCCATAAATCGTTCGAATTGAGATTACTTTCTTGGAACGCCAGTGATATAAGATGTAGCGTCTCGTACGCATCATTCAGCATAGTCAGGCAGATTGCAAGGAGGAGAAGCTGTAAGAGGACAGTCGGTTTCATAGACCGGTTCCTTATGGTTTGGATAGAATAGACAAAAAAATAAAAAAAACGGATTTGACCAAGTGGAAGTTCGCTAAATTCGATTTCATCGTAACCTGTTAACCAAATCACCATTGGAGGACCCTGGAGTCCCAGGATTGGAATCGGAACCTTTGATACTATCTAAAAAAAATCAGTTCCTGTTGCGGGTATTGTTGCGTTAACTGGGTATGAAACTATTGAAACATATAATAACAGACTAAGAGATTAGGAACCGAGCAGGAGTAATTTATTTGATTAAATCATCAACTTTTTTCGAGTTCTTTAAATTTTCATGGGCTTATAATACCAGTATGATGAGGTACAAACAATAGGTAAAAAGTCCTTGATTACGCCTTCAGCTTCTAGTTAAATCTTCAATGCTTCTTAAAACCTAATCCGCATAGATTTTAATTAATTTATCTACCTACCGTTATTAATTGGTACAGCCAAATGAACAGCAATAGCTAAGGATTAGTGAAGGTTGTGGATTTATTTCATGAGTCCCTGTAGTTTATACTGCGCTGGTAGAGTTAGAAATTGGTTCAGTCGAAGTTTGAATAGATTGCGATTGTTGTGAAGGTATACATCCAATATTAGAGACGATGACAATAATTGTAAAAAATCCCAATCGTAAACAGAATGTGGACAACTACTTTTTTTTCATCTAAACCTCGTCTATCTTTTTTAAATGCCTAAAAAAGGACTTTCTTGGTTATGGGAAGAGTCAGGAATTTTTTAGTCATCAGATATTCATGGAGGAGATATGCAGCCAGGGTATCTCAACCAGCATCCATAAGGAGGTGAGTCCATGAAAAGAAAAAATGTCATTATCAGCATTGGTCTCGGAATCCTGGTTTTTATCTTAATTTATGGGGGCTATGCAGTAGCCCAATTTTTTAGCAAGCCGCAGGCTCCACCTCTCAGTTTGGTCTCTGCTAAAAAAATTGAGGTCAAACCTTCCCCCACAAGCATACCAGGCGTTCAAATTTCGCCGACCAGCGAAAAAGTTGCTGAAACAGCCACATCGGTGACACCCATAGCAACTCCAAAAAACGAACTCCAGGTGAAACCAACGGTTGCTGCCCCGGTATGTGGGTTAACTGGAAATTGGACGATCCTGGTCCTTGGTCGTTCGACGCGCATTGAACACGAAGGCACCCAGACCATCCGCCTGGTCAAAGTTAGTTTTGATCAGAAGAGCGTGCTCATTTACTCGTTTCCACCCCACCTGGCACTGGATACTCCAGGATTGGTCACCGATTACAATATCCAATACGCCTACCTGGAAGAGATATTCCCGAAGGTTGTGAAAGCAGTCGGCGAAAGTGATCAAACCGATTTCAAAGCCACCCAAGCGCTGGCTCAGGTTATCCTGGATTCCTTCGGCATTCCGATCGATCATTATATGACCATCCAGGATAACGTATTGCTGGAAGCTGTGGATGCTCTGGGGGGGATTTACGTCAATGTGTCGGAGGACTTCACGATACCGGAGAATTCCAGTCGCAAGGGCGAGGTGATCAAAGCCGGCCTTCAGCATTTCGATGGTGAGATGCTCCGTGCTTATGCGTCTGCCATTGGGGAAAACGAAGATGAGTTTGCCCGTCTCGCGCGCCAGAATGCAATCCTGGAGGGGATGCGCAAGAAGATGCTCAATCCTTCTACACTACTGAAGATCATCGAGCTGTATTCCATCTACAAGGAGTATGTTGTTACGGATTTAAGCCTGGAGCAGATGACCTCATTGGGATGTCTGGCACGGCTCGTGTCACGCGATCAAATCATCATGAAAGAGCCCTCGGCTGATGAAATCCTCTACTTGGAAGATGGTGCGATGCAGTTCAAGAATCTCGCTTCTACAGCTCAACAACTACAGATACTGTTTGGGGTATCCCAGCCGTAAGATGCATAATCTCTCGAATAAATCATGCTAGCCTTGATTGACCAGAGCCGCCAGGTGCTGACCACGCGGGCCAAGACCTACGTCTATCTTCTCTTGCAAATCAACCGAGATGAGGTCGCCGAATAAAGTGTAGGACATGCTTTAGCTTGTCCACGTAAACAAACAAGGGATTTTCCTGCGCCTGGCGCAAGGAGATTCCTTTTTTATTTAATTTTCGATCACCACTCGATTCCGCCCCATCTGCTTGGAGCGGTGCAGCGCCTGCCCGGCGCGGTCGATCAAGGAATCCAGGTCGAGTAGCTGTGATTGCTTGGCGCACACCCCGATGCTAACTGTGATGCCAGTCTCACCCTGATCAGTTTGGACGCGCAAAGCTGCCACCGAGCTGCGCACCCGCTCCGCCACCTCGCCCGCCGCGCTCAGATCGGCTTCTGGCAGGAGCACGACAAATTCCTCACCCCCATAGCGACCTACCAGGTCAAACTCGCGCAAATTGGCACGCAGGCAGCTTGCAAACAGGCGCAGCACCTGATCACCCACTGTATAGCTATAGGTGTCGTTAAACTGCTTGAAATGATCGATATCCAGGAAGAGCGCCACCAGGGGGTGATTAAAGCGGATAGACCGCTCCAGCTCGCGCTTGCCCAGGTCGAATAAACCGCGCCGGTTGTATAACCCTGTCAATTCATCAACGATCGCCAGGTGCTGGGTCTCTGCGTAAAGGCGGGCATTCTCGATGGCGATGGCAGCTTGGGCTGTAAAGCTCTGAGCTAATTCCAGGTCCCCTTTGGTAAAAGGAACACCTCTTTCTTTGCGGAAGAGCTCTACGATGCCGAAGACCTGTTTATCACGCCCGACGATCAGCGGCAGTATCAGCAACGCCTGGTTTCCGAAGGTCCTCAATAAAGCTGCTTCTGCTGGGTCGATCGAAGCATCTTCCAGGTTGGTAAAGGCCGGTCGGCGGTTCTCAATCACAGCTCGGGTCAGGGGATACTCTGCCAGGGAGTAGGTTGTTCCGGGCGGGTCGGGCAACGCATCTGAGTATGTGTCATAATCCAGCAGCGTGACCACACAGTTGCGGATAGGATCCCAACTCGATACGGCACAACCGTCCACTTTCAGGGCTTTGACCATGTGGTGCACGATAGCCTGCAAGATGGCTTCAGTATCTAACCCGGCGGTGAAGTCATTGGTGGCGGCGAAGAGCAAGCGCTCTTTTTCCACCCCGCGCTGCATCTCGGTGAAGATGCGCGCATTCTCAATAGCGATGGCTGCTTGCCCGGCGAAGGCTGCCAGGATCTGGCTGTGTTCTGGGTGGTAGAAATTAGCTTCGATCTTGTCCATGGAAAGGAAGCCGATCACTTCTCCATGCAGGGTGATGGGTGCACCCACCCAGGAGAGCAGATCGATAGAATTAGGGTCGTTCGTCCAACCCGGGTCGGAGCTGGTATCACCAACCAACAGGGGCTTGCAGGTCTCCATCATTTGGCGCAAGCTGGGTGTCTGGGCGATCACAAATTCGAGAACGATTGTTTTCCGGACCATTTTTTCTGCGGCCTGGTTCTGGTCGCGCAGGTGCGTGATGCGAGCGTGCTTGCGCTCCTCATCAACCAGCATCACGCTGGCCCGGTCATACGGTACCACCCGCTGGATCTCGTCCAGCAGCCGGCTCAAAACTGATTCCAGGTTAAGGCTTTCTCCCAGGGCCAATCCCATCTCTCGCAGGGCCTCGGCTAGCTTTCGCTGCTCGCGTTCTGCCTTAAACAGGTTGGCATTGTCGATGGCGACCGCCACCTGGCTGGCGAAAGTGGTCAGCAGTTTCATATCCTCTTCGGTGAGAGGGGATTGGAGCGGCGATTCGACATTGAGAGTGCCAAAAACGGTTTGTTCCTTGAGCAGTGGTATGCAAATCTCGCTACCAACTTCATAGGAAGCGCGTAGAAAATCGGGGTCCACCTTTGAATCGCGCACAAACTGTGGCTGGCGGGTGCGTACTGCTCGCCCAAGCACCCCGCGCCCAATGGGAATCTCCCAGTAAATCAACTCTTCCGGATATCCCACCTGAGCTCCAAGCTGTAGGGTATCACCGGTGAGGCGGTATATGCTGATATAACGATAGCCAAAGGTCTGGTTCAATACCTGCACCACCGTCTCAAAGATCCAATTCAAGTCCAGGGAAGAAGCTACAGCTCGAGAAATGGATTGCAGGGCAGTCAATTGGGCATTGCGTTTATGTTCAGCTTCATACAGCTGGGATTTTGCGATAGCCAGAGCCACTTGCCCGGCGGCTTGTTCGCCCAAGGCGATCTCTTCAGCCGTGAAATGGTGCGCTTGATTGAACGAAATAATGGCGGCGCCCAATTTTTGTCCGTTCGCAATCAAGGGCAGTGCCATTTCGGAATAAGCTGGAAAGAGCACCGCGATGCGCGGGCTTAAAAAGGGGGAATTGGAGGTGTCTTCCACCACCAGGACACGTCCGGCAGTCAAGGCGGATTCTGTCAAGGTTATCTCGCCAGCCTCCAGAGTCATGGCGGCATAGCGGTCATGCAATTCTCCAAATGCTGCCAGGGGGATCGTGCGCCGTAGCGCCTCATCCCATAGCGTCAGATAAGCTCCATCCGCCTCAAACAGCTCCCCCAACCGATCTGCCAGAATCTGGATCATCACAGATTGGTCTGAGGTGCTGAGGGCTGTCTGGTTGATGGTGTTGAGCAATTCCATCTGCCGGAGGCGGCGCTCCTCGGACTCGAGCAGGAAATGTTCCTCACTGGTGTCGTAGATCAGGATCACGCGTCCCAGCAGATCACCGGTTTCGTTGCGGATGGGGGAGATCGTTAGCTTATAGATCCTGCGCTCAGCCTCCTTACCTATCTCAATCAGCGTCTGGGCTTCGGGGACATGCTCATATTGTTGCAATGATCCGTTGATTGGTAGCACTTCCGCCAGGTGTCGGCCGATTGCCTCATCTCCCAAGCCTGTCCAGCGCCGCGCCTCGGGATTGATGTCCACCAGCCGGTTCAAGTTGTCTAGAACCAGGATACCTGCCCCCATGCCGTTGAACACAATTTCACGGGCTACTGGCACCAGGTCGAAGGTGCGCAGGCGGTACAGGCTTTCGGTGAGGAGTAAGCCGGAAAGCACAAAGCAGATGGGCGTCAAATCCAACCCGCGCCAGGGCTCCAGGTCGAAGATATACAGCGCATTCCCCACCCATGGAAACAGGCTGGCGATGACAATCAGCGTCACCTGCCTGCGGAACAGGCGTGGAGAGTGCCAGGCTGAACGGATTAACCAGAATGTGCCAGTCAGCATCAGAAGATAGGCATAGCCAGCATGCACCCAGAAAAGAGGCCCGTGTACATAAATTAGCCACGCTCCGGGTTCTTGGGATACAAATGTGTATGAAGACCAGATCAGGTTATGCCATTCATTGGTGGCAGCCAGCCCCAGGGTCACCAGCGGTAGGATCCATAATGCAGCCGCCCAACGCCAGTTGATCCAGGTCTTCGGTCGCGAATAGGTCAGAGCGAACAAAAGCCAGCAGGGAGCCAGGTTCACAATTCCCAGGTAGCTCAGCTTGGACCATATTAGCTTCGCCTCGATGGTTGTGGCTGAGTTTTCCAGTGCAGAAAATAGCGCATAAACCGCGACTGCGGTCATCATCAAAATGAATCCCACCCCGCCCGAAGCAGTTCGCCTGCGCCAGGTCAGCCCGATCACCAGGCAAGCCAGGAAGGTTGCCAGGAACATCAAGAGCGCTGAATAGGCGGTATTGGTGAGTGTCATGCTTCTCCCTTCAGTCAACCGGCTTCCAGAAGCTTGATGAACGCCTCAACTACCTGAGGGTCGAAATGTGTTCCGGCCTGTTCAGTGATGTAGGCGCGCGCTTTCTCAGGTGACCATGCCTCCCGGTAAGAGCGGACTGTTGTTAGTGCATCCCACACATCCACCACTGCAAAGATGCGCGCCTCGAAGGGGATTTGCTCACCTTTCAACCCCTTAGGGTAGCCGGTCCCATCCCACTTCTCATGATGGTACAAAGGGATCTTCAAGGCTGGAAGCAGGTAGGCGATACGTGAAAGCATATCGTAAGCATAAGCGGGGTGCTTACGCATCACGAGCCACTCTTCTTCGGTCAATGGGTTGCCCTTGAACAAGATTTTGTCGGGAATGCCCATTTTCCCGATGTCGTGCAGCAGCGCCCCGCGGCGAACATGCACCAGATGATCTTCGTTGAATGCCTGCATTGCCCTGGCTAATTCCAGCGTCATTTCGGTTACCCGTCGGGTGTGACCTTCGGTTTCGCGGTCGCGCAGCTCCAATGCTCGAGACCAGCCTTCAATGGTCGTGTCATAAGCTACCATCAGATCAACATTGGAACGTTGTAGATAATCGAAGAGCTGGGTGTCCACGATGGCGATAGCCGCCTGTCCAGCTAGCGTTTCGAGAAACTCCAACCACTCCGTATCCAGTGTGGCTGGGATGCGACGGTAGAGCTCCAGCACTCCCTTGAGGCTGCCCTTGGCGATCAAAGGAACGCCAATATAGCTCTTAAATCCTTCTTCTCTCAAAAAAACATTTCCCGTGCTTTCATCCTGGAGTCCAGTCAGACTGGGAATGTGGACGATCCTGCGTTCGGCGACAACCCGGCCTGCATATCCCTCTTCCAGGCGCTGGCGCGAACGCTTGAAATTGCTGCTTCGCCAGCCGCGCCCGGCTGAATATTCCAAGGTGCGGAGAGGCTCCTGGTACAGCAGCACATCCGCCGCATCCACTTTGAGCTGGTTGATTACCTGCTCGAGCAGGATATCCAGCGTAATACGCAAATCCAGGCTGGCAGTGATGGTCATGTCTATGGTGCGCAATGAATTCAACCGCTGTACGTGGAGCTCGGTCTGTTCGTGCAACCGCATGCGGTGTACCGCATTGCCAGCGATCTCCATCAGGGTGGTGAGCAGGCGCAGCTCCTCAGGTTTGAAGGTGCGTGACACGGGTGCGGCGATATAGAAAACCCCGATTGTTTCCACTGCCGTCTTGATGGGCATGCACAAACCTTCCTGATCTTCAGGGAGCAAATGGCAGTTTTGGGAAGGCGTCTGTGGATCGGAGGCGATCTCCGAGGAATAATGAGCTTGGCCCGTTGCAAACACCTGTCCTCCAACCCCTTCTCCTGGTCGGAGCGAGTTTTGATCCAATCGGTCAAACCAGCCGCGCCTCACCACCGAGCGCAGCTCGCCATAAGTTTCATCATACAACCAGATCGCGCCATCTTGGATATCCAGCAAGGTCAGAGTCTCGTCCATCAGGCGGGGAAGCATTTCCTCCAGCCTCTGAGCAGTTCTCAGCGCAGTGGAGATGCGGTTCACGGATTCCAGCTCCACCAATCGTTGGCTGCGCTCGAGTTCTGCTTGTTTTCGCTCGGAGATGTCGCGTGTAATCGATAGGATGCAGGTTTCTCCATTGACCTGAATGATTCTGGCGGAAATCAATCCGGTTTTGATCCTCCCGTCCTTCAACCGAAAAGTGGATTCCTGGTTTTGGACTTCCCCTTTTTCACTCAATCCCGCCAACAATCGTTGCATGTCCTCTGGATCGCACCAAATATTTAAGTCAAGCGACGATTTCCCGTCCACCTCTTCATATGTGTAACCCGTCAGGCTGGTAAAGCCGGTGTTGACATCAATATATAAGCCATCTGACCCCCGGTTAATGGCGATCGCGTCCGGAGAAGTGTGAAAGGCTTTAGCAAATTTTTCTTCTGAGGCCCGCAGAGTTTCCTCTACCTGCTGCCGCCTGGCGCGTTCCCGCAGGCCCAGGATGCCGTATGCCAGATCGTCGGACATTTCCGACAAAAGCTGGATTTCTCCCTCATCAAAAGCATCTGGCAGAGCAGAATACATCTGGGCTGACCCGAAGGCGATCCCGTTATCTAAAAGCGGCAGGGCAATTGATGATGCGAACCCATGCTTCAACGCTGAAGAGCGCCAGGGAGAAAAATTAGGATCGGTCTGGATATTGCAGCTGAGAGCGGGTTTGCCCGTCTGGATTGCCTGGCCGGTTGGCCCGCGACCTGTCGGTGAGTCATCCCAGGTGTTGGTGGTTTCATGGATATAACTGACATCCTGACCTGCCGCAGCGACTGGTCGCACGCTCCTGCCCTCATCCTGCTCAGCCAGGCCGATCCAGGCCAGGCGATAACCTCCCACATCGACCAGGATCTGGCAAACCTGTTGCATCCATTCGACCTCATCTGTCACGCGCACCAGGGATTGGTTCACTCGGCTGGTTACCAGATGCATCCGATTCAGCTTATGGATCAGGGCTTCGCTGCGTTTGCGTTCCGTGATATCCTGCAGCAACACCTGAACCTGACCGGCTCTGCCATTACCATCGAGGATTGGGGTCAGGTAATAGTGCATAAAGATGGTTTTTCCCCATTTGCTGGTATAGGGGCATTCTGCTACAAGCGTCTGTCCACTCTCCAGACAGCGCCGCATGTTTTCGACAAAGCCTACTGCAATCAGAGACGGGAAGGTCAGAATGTTAATTGCTCGCGTCGCTTCGGCAGAGGGGGAACCTAGAATCTCCAAAGCTGTAGGATTGACATCCAAAACTTGCCCGTGAGCGTCGACCAACAGTGTTCCCACCGGTGCATTTTCGAATAGCAGCCGGTAGCGCTCCTCACTTTCCCGAATGGCTTCCTCGGCTTGCTTCCGTTCGATAGCCATGGCTGCCTGTCCGGATACAAAGGCCAGGATATCCTGATCGGAGCGGCTGTAGCGCACGTCTGGAGAATAGGTCTGGACAGCCATCATGCCGATAATTTTCCGGGTGGTCTTGAGAGGCGCCCCCATCCAATCTACCGAGGGAGCGCCAATCTCATCTACCTTTCCTTCTGCCACTAGCCGTGCGTACACCTCCGGGGTAGCAAGCAGTGGAAATCCACTGTGCAGCACGTATTCCGTCAGCCCCCTGCCGGGTTTTTGGGGAGGCGGGGCGCCGTCAAATTCATCAACGTAATAGGGGAAGCTGAGCAGCTCTTGCGTGCTGTCGTATAGGGCGATGTAAAAATTATCGGCGGGCATCAACTCACTGATGACCGAATGGATCAGACGGTATAGCTCGTTGAGGTCCTCGGAAGTCTGCGCTGCCTCAGAGATTCGATAAAGCGCAGCTTGTACCATTTCTGCGCGCTGGATTGCATCCACAGGATTACCTGCCCAATTTTTATTTTCGTTCCTCAATGGATGTGCAAGATTCAGCCCAACTGATAGGCTTTTGGCATGAAGTTGAATCGGCTTGACCATTTATTTCCCTTTTTCCCCCCCGATTCTACAGGTAAAAACCCTTCTCCAGCCTTATAATTCTGCAAGGAGCTATATGTTATTGTAAGGTTTTGCCTTTATCTCCGGAATGCGTTCGCCGAGCTGCAACGGCTTGCCGCCCTGCAGGTCTTGCTCTCAACCAGCCGCGAAAAAAAGCTGATCTCCGCTTAGAACTGGCAAAGATCAGCCAAAAGAACGACGATCGTTTCCAACTACCACTGCGTGCGATTTTTGCGAA
>Ga0153915_10003278_pt1 | contig 14840 bp, 10 predicted proteins | sample Opewatmetagenome_2_FD_107003 | JGI IMG/M metagenome (GOLD analysis project Ga0153915, IMG submission 107003) | Freshwater wetland microbial communities from Ohio, USA - Open water 3 Core 3 Depth 3 metaG | ecosystem: Environmental > Aquatic > Freshwater > Wetlands | place: USA: Ohio, Lake Erie...
TATGAACCACACTGCTAGTCAATCCATTAATTTCTCTAGTATCTCAAAGAAAATCAATTATTCGCGTGGTAAGTTATTTGGCTTTCTAATTATTGGCGCATTGCTTGCTTTTGAATTGTTCAATTACAGCACGACAGATTTCGCCCTCAACGATTTACTGGGAGGCTTGCGCTTCTTTGGTGTCCGTTGGGCTACCATCCTTGCAATTGCTTTTTGTGGCATTGATTTTGCTGGCATTGCCCGTTTATTTACGCCTGAACAAGGGGAGAATGGTCCAAAAGAGGTTTGGTATCTATTCAGTGCTTGGTTACTAGCAGCCTCCATGAATGCAATGCTCACCTGGTGGGGTGTTACCCTTGCTATTGTTAATCATGAATCACTGGGTGGTACAGTAATCTCACGTGAAACCTTGATTCAGGTTGTACCGATCTTCGTTGCTATCATGGTTTGGCTGATTCGCGTTTTGATCATAGGAACATTCTCAGTTGCAGGAAATCGCTTGTTCAGTCAGTCAGATGATCCCCATCGATCACAACCGGTTCCAGTCATGCACCGTGCTGATGGTTCAAATCGTCCATCTCAGACGCTGCCAGTCACAATCCGTCCAATCTCAAAATCCTCAACTCCATCCGAACATCAGCCGGTAGGTCGCCACGAACCCACCTTCCACCCTGCTGGTATGTCTGGATATAAAACACCTAATGATCAAAACAGGCATTAGTTGGACATAAATAGAGCGACCTCCTTGAGATTACTTCAATGAGGTCGCTCTTCTGATTTGTTTGTAATTGTTTTATCTCATTTTATTAAGAACGCTATTTAATAAACCGCCATTTCGATAATAATCCACCTCGATTGCAGTATTTAATCTGGCAATCGCATGAAAATAAACCACATTTTGGTCCTCTCGAATTAGTCGGATCGTTACTTGAGAATTTGGTGAAATGTGTTCATCCAATCCTTCGAGGTTGACGATCTCCCTACCCGTTATGTCAAGTGTGTTGCTGGTCTCACCAGGTAGGAATTGCAAGGGTAAAACGCCCATTCCCACTAAATTCGAACGGTGGATACGTTCAAAGGATTCTGCGATTACTGCTTTAATCCCCAACAAACTGGTACCTTTTGCTGCCCAATCCCGGCTCGACCCAGACCCATAATCCTTTCCTGCAATAATCACCAATGGAATGCCTTCCTGGCGATATTTCATGGCTGCGTCATAGATGCTCATTTGCTCACCATCCGGTAAGTGCAGGGTTACTCCGCCTTCAACCCCTGGGACCATACGATTATTGAGTCGAATATTGGCAAATGTTCCACGTGTCATTACACGATCATTTCCACGCCGCGATCCATAAGAATTAAATTCGCGTGGTTGCACGCCATTCGCAATCAGGTATTTCCCTGCTGGGCTATCAGCTGGTATTGACCCTGCGGGAGAGATATGATCTGTAGTTATTGAATCTCCCAATAAAGCCAATACCCTCCCTTCAGTGAAGCTGCTTATTTTACGGCTTTCGTGACCTAATTCTAAGAAGAACGGTGGTTCTTGAATATAGGTTGAGCTTTTATCCCATGAATAGAGTTCGCTTTCACTGGATCGTATAGCATTCCAGGTATCATTGCCTGTGAAAACACTCTGATATCTTTCCTTGAACATCTCCGTAGAGACGCTTTGAGAAACTATCTGGGCAACTTCCTGACTTGAAGGCCATATATCCCTTAGATAAATTGGATTTCCATCAGGATCAGATCCTAAAGGTTCATTTTGTAAATCAATCTCAATTGTACCGGCCAGGGCATATGCGACCACTAATGGGGGTGACACCAGATAATTTGCCCTTACATATGGATGAATCCTACCTTCAAAATTACGATTCCCTGATAGAACACTCACTGCCACTAGGTTCCCACTCGTGATAGCTTTAACTACTTCACCAGGTAATGGACCTGAATTGCCGATACAGGTTGTGCAGCCATAACCAACAAGGTTGAATCCTAGTCTTGCCATTGGTTCGAGTAAACCAGCATTTGCCAGATATTCAGTCACCACTCTCGAGCCAGGTGCCAGGCTTGTTTTTACGTATGGCTTGACACTCAATCCACACTCCAAAGCCTTCTTGGCAACCAGCCCCGCAGCAATCATTACAGAAGGGTTGGAAGTGTTGGTGCATGAAGTAATCGCAGCAATAACTACTGACCCATGGGACATTTTCAATGCGTGTCCATTCGCACCAAAATTAATTTCCTTACCTAATTCAGCTTCACTCAGCTCAAAACCGCCATCCTTAATCGGTGCAGCAAGAGCAGATTTGAACGACCTTTTTACATCACCTATCGAAACCCGGTCCTGAGGTCGTTTTGGTCCAGCCAAACTTGACTCGATGGAATTCAAGTCAACTTCCAAGGTATCAGTGTATTCTGGTATAGGTGACTGATCTGTACGGTATAATCCCTGCTCCTTACAATAACGTTCTACTACCTCAACGGTGTCTTCTGAACGCCCGGTCATTTTTAAATAATGCAGGGTTTCATCATCAACAGGGAAATATCCGATCGTCGCTCCATATTCAGGCGCCATATTCGCGATCGTCGCCCGGTCTGGTAACGATAGAGACGAAATCCCAGGACCGTAGAATTCTACAAATTTATCCACCACGCCTTTCTTGCGTAACGCTTGGGTGATGGTTAAAGTTAAATCTGTTGCTGTCACTCCTTCGGAAAGCTGGCCGACTAGCTTAACCCCAATGACATCCGGAGCCAGGATTTCAATGGGTTGTCCAAGCATAGCGGCTTCAGCCTCAATTCCACCTACACCCCAACCGACGACACCCAAGCCATTGATCATCGTAGTATGTGAATCTGTGCCAACCAAAGTATCTGGGTAAGCAACAACACCATCATCCAATTTCTGGACAATAATAACATTCGCAAGATATTCTAGATTGACCTGATGGACTATCCCAGTTGCGGGAGGAACCACTCGAAAATTGCTGAATGCGCTTTGTCCCCATCGCAAGAATTCATACCGTTCACGATTACGCTGAAACTCCAGCTCAGCATTTCTGACCAGGGCATCTGGATTGGCAAAAAAATCAACCTGTACCGAATGGTCAATCACCAAATCAACAGGCACCAGTGGATTGATCTTCTTCGGATCTCCGCCCGTGCGAGCCATCGCCTCCCGCATGGCTGCAAGCTCGACAATGGCTGGAACACCTGTAAAATCTTGCATGATCACACGTGCTGGGCAGAAAGGTAAAGCAGGTCTATTTCCAGGGTTTGGAGTCCAACCAGCCAGGTTGATTATATCTTCACGGACTATTTCTTTTCCATTACATTGGCGAAGTACTGACTCAAGCATTATGCGAATGGAGTAAGGTAGCTGAGATAAATGAGTTAATCCTTCACTCTCTAATTTATCCAATCGATATATCAATAATGAGCCCCAAGAAGTCTCAAATATTCCTTTGGCATTAAATAAATCAAATTGCATAGCTACTCCTCAATAACCACCTTTTGACAGCGGGAACGAATTATAGTATGAACATCGATGAATACTCATTAATTATTGGTTAATATTAATTAAGCTATACGAATTAAGCTATTATTCTTCATAGATGGGAAATGATTAATCTTGATTTTCATCCATCCTGTGGCGCACTATAGCATCTGTCATTTGGACCACTCGAGACATGAATGTCACATCGTGAACCCGCACGATATCTGCGCCGCGGGCGATCCCAATGGATATTGCCGCAGCAGTACCCTCAAGACGTTGATCAGGAGGCAGGTTTAATGTATATCCAATAAAAGATTTACGGGATGGACCGAGAAGTACCGGGTAACCCAACATGCGGAACTCATTCAGCCGATCGACCAGCTCAAGATTTTGCTCGACTGTTTTCCCAAACCCGATACCTGGGTCGATTATGATCCGGTCATCTGGTATGCCTGCTGAACGTGCAATAGTCACGCTTTCCAACAACTCTCGTCGAACATCCTCGATCAAATTATCATATGGGATGCCAACGTAACGCCCGCCCAATCGCTCCTTGATCTCAGCATTCACCCAGGAGCTACGGTTATGCATCAATATGATTGGAGTATGGTACTCTGCAGCTATTCCTGCCAAATCTGGGTCTGCATGCAAGCCCCAAACATCATTGACCATATGGGCACCATGTTGGATTGCAGCTTCAGCTACACTGGCTTTATAGGTATCAATCGAAATAATCACGTCCATATTAGCTGCTAAAGCATTGATCACGGGTAATACCCGCTTCATTTCCTCTTCAGCACTAACGATTTGAGCACCTGGTCGCGTGCTCTCTCCACCTACATCCAGGATATCTGCTCCATTCTCAACTAAATCCCTGGCTTTTTCTAGGATTGATTCAATATCGATCTGAAATTTATCAGGTGTCGAGTCTTTTTGCAATAAGCCATCCCCCGAAAAGCTGTCAGGAGTAAGGTTTAATATACCCATGATATAGGTTCGGGATCCCCATCTTAGGATATGATCTTTTATAGTTAAGGATGAGATCATTAGCTGTCCACTCTTATCGATGCAAAACCATCTGTGTGAAGAAATAATTACTCATTATTCTGATTAACTTTAATCAACGAATTGGGAATATGCAACTATATAGCTAATCTACCTGATTGTTTTAGCACTGCTAGTGCATCTATGCTGACAAATGGATTCATGTGAACTTTGCTGGTGCCTCCCCAATCCACCCGGGAGTGACCTGAAAGCTTTTTATTGTCCACACGATAATACCTATCCTCAGCTGGAAAGCCCCCATCAGAAAGCTGCTTGCTTTCTAATAAATCCAACGCATCCGTACATCGAGGATCATTGATAAAGCCAGCTTCGGCCATTACTTTAAGGGCAAAAAGTATATCATAATGCCAGTAATTGGGATAATGTAACTGAATAAAATTTTTATAGATTATTCGCCCATCTGTTAACCGCTTAAAAAGATGGCGTTTAAGGAAAAAATCCGCCACCCGATTTACAGCTTGTTTGGCTTTTGGATCCCCTGACGATTTTACGTACCATGCCAAACCACGCAGAGGGATCAAGCTTTCGTTAAACGAAGATTTAGCTGCTTCAGGCCTCTTATCACAATTCCACCCACCATCATCCCATTGCCATTTGATTAATCGTGCTGCCAGTTCTTCTGTACGATTATCGGCTAACCCTAGTGCCAACGAATAATAAATACAGTTTCCTTCTTGTGAGGCGCATCGTCTAATTCGACCGTTGATCCTCTGGATATACTTCTCATGATCCTTGGACAACCATACAGCATAACTCTGCTCTAATAATGGTTTTAGCGTGTCGTCTCCTTCAGGGTATCCCAAATCAGCCAAAATGGATAAGACCCAATGTGAGCCAAACCATTTGTCATAGGGCTTGAAAGGGATTTGACCATCGCCATTTCTGTCACTCAATAACCGTTGGATGATCGGAGATAATGCTAGCTCTTTCCTCGCAACTTGAAATTCAGTTGAGGATGGAGGATTCCCTGATACGAATCTGATCATTTTCCATCGAATGATAGGATCAGGATTTTTAGTTAGAGACTGGATACAATCCTCAATCTTCATCGCCATAAGAGGTCTCACTCTCTTGAATCCCTAGAATAAGTGACAAAATCTCTTCCGACAGATCGACCTCAGGAATTTCCTGAATGCCATACCGTTGAACTACCCGTTCGCGTAAAGCCTGCCATAATAGTTGGCGCTCATCAGATTGAACTACCAGGTCATTTATTGTCTTCGCTTGAAGTAAATATTCACCTGTTGTGTATAAAAAAGTTATCCTGCGCCAGGTGCCTGCATGGATTGGCAGTGGTAGCCGTTCCAGCGCCCCAAGCTGCACTTTGTAATATTCCTCCTTGGCGCGTGGATGGTCAGGTTCAGTTTTTAGTAATTCTGCCCTGGTGGTCAATTCATGCCCACGGAAGGGAGCAATATATTGAATACGCCATTTTTCATCCCCGAATGTGCCTGTCTGGTAGAAAGCTAGATAATCCACTGCGATGACTTTAGGTGCCGTCCGTAACGGGATGCGATACCATCCCAGAACTCGGGCAATTTCCAGATCCCTATGATTATTTATCACTGCAACTAAAACCAGTGATGTAGGTTGTATCATAAACTATTTGTCTCTGTATATACTAATTGATTCTTCAATTGCTAATATCAGCTGAAAAGATAAATAATAATTGATTTTAGCCGATACCTGCATCCGCATTGAATTCCTCGATCAAAGTATCGATCTCTGGGATCTGATTTTGGACATCCATCCAATACTTCGAATCGTACCATTGTGCTTGAATCTCACCAAAGGTCTTGCCCTGCTGTTCAACCCATGTAAAGTACTTAAGGTTATGCACCCGTTTTCGGTCCGCATATGATAGCTCAATCATATGATCAGTCGATTCACCTAATAAATATCTCGCAAAATCTGCAGCAGCTTGCGTTTCTGTGTATTCACCAAGTTCCTGGCGCATCTCCAGGAGACGGCTTTCATAAAGCTCCATCGAATCAGTAAGGATGGTCAGAATAATATCATGCCCGCTGAGCTCATAATATTTTGCCATCTTGATGGCTGATAGCACATTGGATATACCGGAGAAGCCAAGTAAATCCATGTTGCTGACAATTTTCTCAGGTATCCCGTATTTGGTTAAGTAAGTGCGACCAGCTGGTTCATTGAACAATCGAGATAAACTAACTACTGCATTATCATCAATGGCGACGATAATATCCGTGTTCTTCACATTATGGATCCACGGGACATGTTTATCACCGATTCCTTCGATACGATGCGAGCCGAATCCATTTTGCAATAAGGTTGGGCATTGTAAAGCTTCGGAAGCAACGATCTTACTGCTTGGGAAGCGTTGTTTTAGGTAATCGCCACTGCCAATTGTACCAGCAGAGCCCGTGGCGGAAGCCATACCTCGATATTCATCCTTGGGTCCCATAATCTGGTGCAATACTTCTTCCATGGCATGACCAGTAATCTCATAGTGCCAAAGGTAATTCCCAAATTCATCGAATTGGTTAAAAATCATCAAGTCTTGGCCTGATTTCCGTAGCTCCCAACATTTGTCGAAAATTTCTTTCACATTCGATTCACTACCAGGTGTTTTGATCGTTTCACCTGCGATCTTGGCAAGCCACTCGAAACGTTCCTTGCTCATCCCTTCAGGAAGTATGGCAATCGACTCGCATCCCAATAATGCTGAATCATAAGCACCGCCACGGCAATAATTTCCTGTTGAAGGCCACACTGCTTTTTGGCTGGATGGGTCAAATTGACCAGTCACTAAGCGCGGTACCAGGCAGCTGAAGGCTGCTCCTACCTTATGAGCACCGGTCGGAAACCACTTGCCCACCAAGACGACAATCCTTGCTTCAGTTCCAGTCAAAGCACTGGGCAGTTCGATGTAATTGACCCCATCAAAACCACCTCCCTGTGCTTTGGGAGTGTTATGCCAGGTAATACGAAAGAGATTACGTGGGTTCACATCCCATAACCCAATCCCGCTCAGCTCTTGCTTGATCTTATCTGGTATGCGGGAAGGATCTCTCATTTGAGCATATGTAGGTATGATAATATTTTTTTCCTGCACACGTTTAATAGCCCGCTTTCGCCGGTCTTTATCTACAGATAAATCGATCTTCATGGAAATTCTCCTTATTTACTTTTTAAGGGTGCCTCTCTTACGATATAGAGTGGTCGCCCCTTCGCTTCATCATATAACCTACCTATATACTCACCCAGAATCCCAAGTGATATTAACTGTACGCCACCCAGAAATAAAACTGCAATCAAAGTCGTCGCCTGCCCTACAAAAGCATGCAACCCAACCATGCGCAAGATAACCACCACCGGGATAGCGATAATGCTAATACCAGCAGAAAAGAATCCAAGGTACATTGCCATCTGAAGTGGAAAATATGAAAAACTGGTGATAGCATCACTGGCAAATTTGAGCATCTTTGTAAAGGGGTATTTTGTCACTCCCGAAAACCGTGCTGACCGTTTATATACGACTCCTGTTTGTTTAAAACCCACCCAGGATGACATGCCGCGTAAAAATCGATGCCTTTCCCGCATCTGTACCATCACATCTACTACTTTTCGATCCAGCAAGCGAAAATCCCCCGTATCCATAGGGATTTTTACATCCGTGATCCGATAGATCAAACGATAGAACAGGGATGCCGTAAGCAGCTTGAACCATGATTCGCCCACACGTTCCGAGCGTTGAGCGAATACTACTTCGTAACCTTCCTTCCATTTGGAAATCAAATCGAGGATTACTTCAGGTGGATCCTGCAGGTCCGCATCAATTATCACAACTGCCTCACCCTGGGCATAATCCAAGCCAGCAGTCACAGCAATCTGGTGTCCAAAATTACGCGCAAAGATGACCGGTTTCACGTGCTCATCCTGGGCTGCCAGGCTGCGGATTTCGTCAGTCGAGCCGTCGGTGGATCCATCGTCGACCATCAACAATTCCCAGGTTCCACCCGTTTGATCAAGGGTTTCTTTTACCCTCCGATATAACTCGGGGATATTACCAATTTCATTATATATGGGTGCTATAACAGAATATTCAATATTATGATTCATAATTTCACATCCCGAATTGGTTTATATTATGTAAACGTTCTCATGAAGTGATTATGACCTGCCAATTCAGAGAATGACTTTTTTCAAGGCATTTAGACTAGGCTCAATGATATAGGGTTCTTTTACTGCTAACATCGCAGCGCGAATATCTTTTAAACCACTCCCGGTATTGATGGCAAAGACCTGGTCATCAGATTTTATAATCCCAGTTTTTACGGCTTTTATCAAACCAGCATATGAAGTCGCACCTGCTGGCTCAGCAAAAATTCCTGCTTTACCCAATTCTGCAATTGCAGAGATAATTTCATCATCACTTACTAAAATATAGCCACCCCCAGTCTCTCGTGCAGCTCTGACTGCCCGAATCCCATCGCGAGGCAAATCAACAGAGATGCTATCCGCAATGGTCTGCGCAGCCACCGGGATGATTTCCTCTTTACCAGATAAAAAAGCATTGGCTATTGCTGCTGAACCCTCAGCTTGCACACCAAATATCCGCGGTGCAGTTTCCAGCCAACCCAATCTGACCAGATCTTTGAAACCCTTATGCAATCCAGAGATGATATTCCCGTCACCCACGGACACAAAAACACAGAAGGGAGCATTTATTACTGGGTTTGAACTAACCATCCACTCCCAGATTTCGAAAGCTGCAGTCTTCTTTCCTTCGGCGGTGAATGGATTGTAGCCAGTATTCCGACAATACCAGCCAAATTCATTGGATGCTTGTATTGTCAAATCAAAAGCCTCATCATACGTCCCCTCTACTAAATAGACTGTAGCTCCGTATATGAGCAATTGTGCTATTTTTGCAGGAGGGGCATTATGCGGTGCAAAGATCACTGCTTTTTGGCCGGTGGCTGCTGCCATTCCAGCCAAAGCTGCTCCAGCGTTCCCCGTGGATGCCGTCACCACCACTTCAGCGCCAATCTCGCGTGCCCTGGCGATAACAATTGCGCTCGCTCGATCTTTATAGGAAGCAGTTGGGTTGCGACTCTCATCTTTGATCCATAGATGAGATAGTCCAAGATCGCTAGCTAATTCATCACACGCATAGACCGGTGTCCATCCAACAGAATGTAATGGGGTGTTCTGTCCACCAGGTTCCGGGACAGGTAATAACGGTAAATACCGCCAAAGTGAATGAAGTTGAGATTCAATGATATTACGCGGCGAGCAATGTTGACTGATTTCCTCAAAATCCAGGACGACATCCAGGTTTCCATTATCCTTTGGGCAAGTATAAGTGACTTCTTGTGGTTTGTATTCTGTGCTACAAAGTGAACAACAATATCCAATAAACTTACTCATGATAATACTGTTTGCCCTTCCGCCCTAACACCTGCCATTAATAGTCCCAAGCCCTCAGCAGTGGCTTCCACGCGATTTACTATATCCATTATCCGACCTTCGTAGATGACTGCAATCCGATCAGACAGCGCTAGTATTTCATCCAAGTCTTCAGAGATCAATAGTGTTGCGGTTCCCTCACTGCGTTGCTCGATCAACCTTTGATGAACATATTCAGTTGCTCCAATATCTAACCCTCTTGTAGGTTGAGCCGCGATTAATACTTTTGGCTGGCGCGATAATTCACGTGCCAGGATTATCTTCTGAATATTACCTCCTGATAAGCTTTTTACTGGTGTTTCCAACGAAGGTGTCTTTACATTATAGTTAAAAATCAATTCCTTAGAGCGATTAGCTATGGCTTTGAAATTAAAAAAGCTCATCTGGGCATATGGTGGTTTCTCATGCTCACGTAAGATAAGGTTTTCTGAAACACTAAAATCCCGTATCACACCTTCTTTCATACGTTCTTCTGGTATGTACGCTAATCCACGCCCTAATAATTCAGCGGGGGATTTCCCAGAAGCATCCTGCCCATCCAGATTGACTTTCCCGGATTTTATCGGGCGTAGGCCTGTGACAACCTGGGCTAACTCTCTCTGTCCATTCCCGGATACACCCGCTAAACCTAGAATCTCTCCAGCACAGACTTCTAAAGTCACTCCCCGCAATGCAGGTGTACCTCGATCACTCTCCGCCCATAGATCAAGCAGTTCCAGACGAGGTTTACCGCGTTCTACTGGTGGACGCTGCAACTGCATTACAACCTCTCTACCTACCATCATCTCAGCCAGGATTTCTTTGGTTGCTTCAGCAGTGGGTAGAGTATTAACCTCGTGACCGTCTCGCAACACCGTCACCCGGTCACTGATGTTCAACACCTCGTGCAGCTTATGAGAAATAAAGATCAATGAATGTCCTTCCTGTTTCATTTGACGCAGCGTGATAAATAGCTCATCCACTTCTTGCGGAGTTAGCACAGCTGTCGGTTCATCCAAAATCAATAAATCAGCTCCTCGGTATAATGCCTTTAGAATTTCAACCCGCTGTTGCTGCCCAACTGCCAGTTGCCAGATGCACGCTCCTGGATCGACCTTCAGACCGTAAGCCTCTGCCAGTTCAAGGACTCGCTTTGATACTTTATCCAGGTCCGTAACCAAACCACGCGAGGAAGGCAAGCCAAGCGCCACATTCTCTGCTACCGTCAACGAAGGAACCAGCATAAAATGCTGATGTATCATTCCAATTCCCAGCCGTATGGCATCGACTGGAGAGGTAATATGCACTAATTCACCATTGATCCGAACTTGACCCTGGTCAGGCTTATATAAGCCATACAGTACACGCATCAAGGTGCTTTTCCCGGCGCCATTTTCCCCTAATAAAGCATGCATCTCCCCAGAATGGACATCGAAACTTATATGGTCATTCGCTAAAACACCTGGAAATTGTTTAACAATTTCAACCATTTCTAGGTGATGAATGCGCGGTTTATAAATGGGAATGTACCTTTTATCGTTCATTGTATCTTTATCTGACTGTTTGAGGGCAAGGGAGTTTCCTCCCCTGCCCCCAAGATATTAGCTATGTGTTATTGGCTTGGACCAATCATACCCGATAGTAATTGGGGTAAGTACCAAATTTCATCGTCAGTGGCGACTTTACCAGCTGCGATGTATTCAGAACCATCCTGTAAGGTTATTGGACCAGTCCAAACATTGATATCGCCAGAAGCCATCCCGGCGATAAAGGTATCTAGGCTTGTCTTCATTTCAGCTGTCAGGGCAGCACCATCAATCCATCCAACAGCTGTTTTGTCATTATCAGTCAGGTTTGCCCAGTCTGGGGGATTCCAATCCCAGGATTGAACCCATGAGCCATCCTGTACCGAGGTTGCTGTCTTCAAGTATGCCGGACCCCAATTGAAGTAGGGAACGCCCAGACATACATCGGGAGCCTGAGCACATGCACCAGCATAGTCATACGGTACAGCCCAGACAGTATCTCCCTGAACTTTATGTTGACCAGCCACATCGATTGCTTCAGTTGTGTCAATTCCACTCATGAGAACATCCACACCTGAGTCCAGGAATTGCGTCGCGACTTCAGTTGGGTCAAGAGTCACCCCAGGAATGTTAAACCAAAAGCCAATCCATGTTACTGTGAAGGATAAATCTGCCGTGTTCATTCCCCGATAATTCTCCCAACAGTATTGAGCACCAAGATAGGCTGAAGCAACTAGTCGGCGAGTCTCAAAGTTGATCAACGGTCCCATATAGCCAATCTTACCGGTTTGCGTGGCTAGGGCAGCTGAACATCCTGCAATCGCCTTCATGTCTTCCATACGACCCATGATGTTACCCAAATTTGCAGGTGCAGTACCAGCATGCACGTCGTCACCGGAAGCATTGATGAAGATGATATCTGGGAAGTTGGGCGCCACAGTGGATGTATCTTCTTCAAATTCGTCCGATGTGGTAATGATCAACTTCGCTCCATCTGCAACCATCTCCGTTACCACACCTTCCAACGTTGCTTCGGGCTTGTCAGCAGAATTCAATGATTCGAATACGATCATCCGTGATCCGGGCAGATTCTTTTCCACATATAAGCCAGCTTCATAATGCGCCTGACTCCAACCATGATCATTCTTAGGTCCTACCAAAACCATACCAAAGACTAACGGTTCAACGGTAGGCGTCGGAGGTGGAGTATACTCACCAATCACGATCGAACCATCGATGATACCAGCTTCAGCTGCGTCAGCCTTGGCACGTACTTCTTTTGGCAAAGCATAATCAGGATTGTATTCAATAACCAGACCTTTGTTCGCTAGGGTCAATGCAAAAGCTTCACCTCCCATAGAGCCAGCCTTAACCTTGGCGACGATGTCACGGAGAACCACTTCCCAGTGATAAACCTGACTGGCAACTACGATAGAAGCCGCAAGTTCAGTCTGATTAGACTGAGTTCCGAACCAAAGGACTTTACTTGCTTCGGCAACGCCAATTGCACCAACAACCATTTGCGCTGAACCAGTCATGGCATCTGCACCAGCATTCACCTGGGTTTGAGCGGCTTCAGATGCCAGAGCTACATCACTAAATGAGCCAATGTAGTTGATATTCACCTTGATATTGGGATTAGTTGCTTGAGCGCCAAGGGCAAATCCATCGATATACAACTTAGCGTCACCGGTTTCTATTGGGCCAACTTCACCTAAAACACCACTTTTCGATAGCGATGCAGCCAGCACACCATTTACATAACCGCCCTGCTCGGAACGAGCTTCGTACGCAAAGACGTTATTGATGCCCTGGGAGGTAAAAGTATCCACTGTGGTACCCCAGGCAAAGCTGGTATCAGGGAAGTCTGGTGCAATCTCAGCCACAGAAGTACCGTACTGTGAGCCATGAGCGATCACCAGATCATAGCCCTGGCTGGCGTAATCGCGTAACGCTGCAGCCGCATCATCCACGACGAACATATTTTCAGAGTAGGCGAACTCGAAATTCCCTGCACCCATTTCATCCTTGATCAGAGTTAGAGCATCAAACATACTCTGGCTAAACGCTAAATCATTGATTGCGCTCGGCATTACCACCGCTACGCGGAATGGTTTAGCCGCAGTTGGTGCTTCAGTCGCTACAGGCTGTGATTCTGGTGGAGTCGTCGCTTCAGGTGTGGCTGTTGGAGTGGTTCGACAAGCACTCAGAATAAATGCCAGGATCATGAAGATCCCCAGTACTTTAAATAAGTTTTTCATAATTCTCCTTCCTTTTTTTCGTTTAGGATCATAACAAACAATAGAAAAAGCGCATAAATATTTCTTCGGTCAGATCCACCTCCTCTCCTCATATCCTAATTTAACCATAAGAAGATTATCCTTCTCTTTCAAAGGGCTTGGTTAATGCAGTCGGCGGGCGAACCCGCTGCACAGCAACCACCAATGCAAGGATAGTCAGAACGTATGGCATCATGACTGCAATATCTGAAGGTATTGGGATGCTGAGAACTTGCACCCATAATTGTAATGAGTTGACCATACTAAAAAGCAGTGAGCCCACCATTACTCCTAATGGACGCCAACCTCCAAAGTATACAAGTGCGACCGCAATAAAGCCCATGCCATTTGTTAAATTCTGTTGAAAAACGTTGAGCAGTGCAATAGAGAGGGATGCCCCCGCTATCCCAGACAAGGTTCCCCCGAGGATACAGGTCAAATATCGGATGCCTTTCACACTTACTCCCAATGAATCTGCGGCCTCTGGATTTTCACCAACTGCCCGGATTTTCAACCCAAGGGTTGTTTTATTAAGAACAAACCACGAAATTGGTACTAATAAAAAGGCCAGATAGACCAAAATATTGTGCCGAAATAACACTTCCCCCACAACTGGCAGCTCGCTGAGCACAGGGATATGAATTGGTTTAAACCCACTAACCGTTTCAACAGTTCCGATTGTTTTTTGGAACAGCAGGTCGCTCATCCCCAAACCGAATAGGTAGATCCCGATCCCACTTATACCCTGTTCTGCATGTAGGGTCACAGTGATAAATCCCATAACCAATCCCATGACCGCACCTACCAATATCGCCAACAACAGACCCAGCCAAGGATTCCCAGTCTGGTATGTCAAATAGAAACCCGCAAATGCTCCCAGTAGCATTTGACCATCAACACCAAGATTAAGCACCCCGCTGCGCTGTCCAAAAGTCTCTCCAATCGCCGCGTATAGGTAAGGTGTAGCCAGACGGATGCCAGATGCCAAAATCCCTAGAATTACATTAGCTGTAAACAGGTCAGCAATCATATCTTTATCTCAGAAGCATA
>Ga0153915_10003279_pt1 | contig 14837 bp, 17 predicted proteins | sample Opewatmetagenome_2_FD_107003 | JGI IMG/M metagenome (GOLD analysis project Ga0153915, IMG submission 107003) | Freshwater wetland microbial communities from Ohio, USA - Open water 3 Core 3 Depth 3 metaG | ecosystem: Environmental > Aquatic > Freshwater > Wetlands | place: USA: Ohio, Lake Erie...
CTCGACCGCGGCGGCGACGTCGCGGTTGTGACCGTGGGCGGTGTCGATGACGATCAGGTCGCATTCGGCGTCAATGAGCGCCTCGGTCCGCTCGAAACCCTTGTCGCCCACGGTGGTCGCCGCGGCGACCCGGAGCCGCCCCGACCCGTCCTTGGTGGCATTGGGATAGGTGACGGCCTTCTCAATGTCCTTGACGGTGATCAGGCCGATGCAGCGCCGGTTCTCGTCGATCACCAGCAGCTTCTCGATCCGGCGCTGGTGCAGCTGACGGCGCGCCTCATCCTGGGTTACGCCCGGGCCGACGGTGACGAGATTGTCCCTGGTCATCAGCTCCGAGACCGGCTGGTTCGGATTCTCCGCGAAGCGCACGTCGCGGTTGGTGATGATTCCGACCAGCTTGCCGCTGGGCTCGGTCACTGGAATTCCGGAGATCTTGTGGCGCGCCATCAGCTCGAGCGCGTCGGCCAGCGTCTGGTTGGGCGCCATCGTGATCGGGTTGACCACCATGCCGCTCTCGAACCGCTTGACCGCGCGGACGGCAGAGGCCTGCTCCTCGATCGTGAGGTTGCGGTGGAGCACGCCGATGCCGCCCATCTGGGCCATCACGATCGCCATGTCGGCTTCGGTCACCGTGTCCATCGCCGACGAGAGGATCGGGATGTTGAGACCGATTTCCTTGGTAACGCGGCTTCGCGTGTCAGCCTGGCTTGGGACGACGTTCGATTCTGCAGGCTTCAGAAGCACGTCATCGAAGGTGAGTCCCAGGCTGATTTCCATACTTTTGCTCGCTGACGGGAGTCGGTGCCGCTCTATAGGAAGCGTTTGCCCCGGACGCTAGGGGCCCGCCATGCGACTTCCGCACCGCTTATTGCCTGGCAACGCTTCGCCTGTCAGTTTCGCGGTCCACCGACGGGGTGATAGAAGATGGCAGCCGCAGAACCGCTTGCTTCAACGCTCTTCCTTGCTTTCGCCGCCTTCGCCATGGGCGCGGCGGAAGCACGCCCGGCTCGGGGCGGACATGCCCGGCTCGCGGCGGCGGCCGCGGAGGACCTCGTAGTCGCCGAGCCCATGCCTTGATCGCGGTCCCCACCGCCCCCTGGCTCCATTATGCCGGCGACGCGGCGGCGTGGATCGCGGCTGCGCTGGCAGCAAATTGGCAGCACCGGCGCTGGCCGGAATCGAGCCAAGGGCTCGCGCGGCAGACTGCTCCGGGCTACTTCCTCAGCCTCGGTCTCGGCGCGGTGCTCGGAGCCTGGCTCGCCGGATCGCTCAACAGCCTCCGCTCCGTCCTCTTCTCCCCATCGCACAGCATCGCCGGCGCGCTGGCCGGAGGAATCATCGCGGTCGAGCTGTGGAAGTGGCGCCACGGCGTGCGCCAGTCGACCGGCACCGCCTTCGTCCTGCCGATCTGCGTCGGGATCGTGGTCGGCCGGCTCGGCTGCCTGTTCGCCGGGCTGCCGGACTTCACCTACGGGGTCCCGACAGCATTGCCCTGGGGGGTGGACCTCGGCGACGGCGTGCCGCGCCACCCGGTCCAGCTCTATGAATCCGGCGCGATGGCGCTGTTCGCCGTCGTCTATCTGCGGGCCCGCCTCACCGGCGCACGCTGGGCCGTCGACAACGGCTTTCACGCGATGGTGATCGCCTATGCGGCACAGCGCTTCGCCTGGGAATTCCTCAAACCCTATCCAAAGGTCGCCGGGCCGCTAAACTTGTTCCATCTGCTGTGCGGGGGGCTGATTCTCTATGGTGTCCTTTGGTGGCGTCGCGGCACCGCTCGAACGGTCCGCGCCCAGGCCGGAGCCGCTTGAGCGCAAGGCCGCGCCCTACGTCTTTCACAGCCAGACGACGAGCCTGTGCGAGCATTGCCTCGAGCCGGTTCCCGCCAAGGTCATCATCGAGGACGGCTGCGTCTTCTACCTGAAGCGCTGTCGCGATCACGGCGTCCAGAAGACGCTGATCAGCGACGATCTCGAATACTGGCAGCAGCAGAAGCTCTGGCTCAAGCCGGGCGACCGACCGCTCACGGCGCAGACCAGGACCGAAGCCGGCTGCCCGTTCGACTGCGGCCTCTGCCCCGACCACGAGCAGCACAGCTGCCTCGCGATCGTCGAGATCAACCAGGCCTGCAACCTTGCCTGCCCCGTCTGCTTCGCCGACGCGACCGACGTGCACGGCACGCACCGCCCGCTCGACGAGATCGAGCGGATGCTCGATGCACTGGTGGAAAGCGAAGGCGAGCCCGATCTGGTCCAGCTGTCCGGCGGCGAACCGACGATCCACCCGGAATTCTTCGCGATCCTCGATGCGGTGAAGCGGCGGCCGATCCGGCACCTGATGATCAACACCAATGGCGTGCGGATCGCACAGGACCCCGAGTTCGTCGACCGGCTCGCCGGCTATGCTCCCCGCCTGGAAGTCTATCTCCAGTTCGACTCGCTCGACGACGCGGCGCTGCTCGAGCTTCGCGGCGCGCGTCTCAGCGGAATCCGGCAACGAGCCCTGGAGGCGCTCGAGCACGTCGGCCTCTCCACGACCCTCGTCGCGGTGGTGAAGCGCGGCGTGAACGACCGCGAGATTGCCGCGATCGTCGATCACGCGCTGCGCTGGTCGTGCGTACGCGGCGTCACCTTCCAGCCGATCCAGGACGCGGGACGCAACGAGGGCTTCGATGCCGTCGCAAACCGGGTGCTGCTCACACAGATCAGGCGCGAAGTGGTGAAATCCGGCGTGTTCGGCCTGGAGGACATGATCCCCCTGCCCTGCAATCCGGACCAGATCTGCATCGGCTACGGGCTGCGCGACGGATCGAGCGTCACGCCGATCACCTCGCTCCTGCCGCGCGAGGCGATCCTCGCCGGCCCGAACACGATCAGCTACGAAGCCTATCCCGAGCTGCGGTCCAGGATCTTCGACCTGCTGTCGCTCGCGACTGCCCAGGCCAACACCGAGGAAAAGCTCGCCAGCCTGCTCTGCTGCCTTCCGCAGGCGGCCGTCCCGGAGGAGATCTCTTATGCGAACAGCTTTCGCGTCGTGATCCTCCAGTTCCTCGACCGCTACAATTTCGATCTCGGGACGGTGAAGCGGAGCTGCGTCCACTTCGTGACCGCGGAGGGACAGATCATTCCCTTCGATACCTACAACAGCTTCTACCGGGCGGGCGCGGAAGGAGCGGACGTCCTGCGCCGCCACCGCGCCCTCAGCAAGGCAGGTGCACGATGAAGAAACTGTTCGGCGGAATCTTGCTAGGGATCGGCGTTCTGATCGTCGGCGCGAGCGGCCTGTGCACTCTCGTCGTGATGGGCACGAGCATCGCCAATCCGGCCCAGATGAGCGGCATGATTCCGGCGGCTCTGGTCTTCGGCGGCATTCCATTCGTGATCGGAGCCGCCATCGGCTGGGTCGGCTGGGTGCTCATCCAGGCCGACAAGAACCAGGGCGCGTGACTCAGGTTTCGGGGAGAGCTCGATCGGGACTCCGACGGCATCGCCTGCGAGCCATACAAACCCTTTAGATCGCACGCCTTCCGGGCACGGGCGATGCTGCCTTCTAGGAACCGCATGCGCGGTCACCGCCGCGCCTTGGCGAGGGCCGCCTCGGCCTCCGCGACGTGCATCGCTTCGATCATCCGGCCTTCGAACCGCTCCGCACCGCCCCGCGCCGCGGCGATCAGGCGTTCAGCGGCCGCGACCTCCTCCTCGTCCGGCGAGAAGACCCGGTTGGCCGTCACGATCTGATTGGGATGGATCACGGACTTGCCATCGAAACCGAAGGCACGGCCTTCACGGCATTCCGCAGCCAGTCCCGCATCGTCCTCAAGACGGTTGTACACCCCATCGAAAACCGCCCCGCCGGCAGCGCGCGCGGCGAGGACGATCGACTGCAGACTGAGCGCAAGCCCTTCCCTCCCCGCCGCCGCCGGAATGCCGAGATCGGCACGAAGATCGTTGGTGCCGACCAGCAAGGCCGCCGACGCCTGCGCGACCGCGGCCGCGGCGAGCACGCCGGATGCCGTTTCGATCATCGCCACGAGCGGCTTGCCCGCTGCCGCGACCTTCTGCGCCTGCGCCGCCTCCTCCACCTTGGGAACGACGATGCAGTGGGCCGCGCTGCCCGCGACCGCGGCAACGTCTTGCTCGTGCCAGATCGTGCCCGCCGCGTTCACGCGGATCGCCGCGAGCCGGGCACCGAAGCCTTCGCGCACCGCTTCGACCGCAGCCACCCGCGCCGCCTCCTTCTCCTCGGCTTTCACGGCATCCTCGAGGTCGAGGATGATCATGTCCGCCTCAAGCGTGCGCGCCTTGGCGATCGCGCGGGGATTGGACGCCGGCAAAAACAGCAGCGAGCGGCAGAGGCGCAATGGGGGGGAAGTCATGGTCCGATTCTTCTTGGAACCGGACCGGCTTGTCTACATGATGTTGCAGACGGGCCGAGGGGAGTCGAACAATGCTGGTCGCAGTCCTGATCGTCGTGGCGCTGGCGATCTTCTATCTCGCCACAAGCATGAAGGTGGTCCGGCAGGGCTATCATTACACCATCGAGCATTTCGGGCGCTTCACCACCGTCGCCCGCCCGGGCCTGAACTTCTATCCCGCCTTCTTCTACCGGGTCGGCCGCAAGGTGAACATGATGGAGCAGGTGCTCGACATCCCCGGGCAGGAGATCATCACCAAGGACAATGCGATGGTCGCCGTCGACGGGGTCGTGTTCTTCCAGGTGCTGGACGCCGCCAAGGCTGCCTATGAGGTCTCCGATCTCTATCTCGCCATCCTCCAGCTTTCGACCACCAACCTGCGCACGGTGATGGGATCGATGGACCTCGACGAGACTTTGTCCAAGCGCGACGAGATCAACGCGCGGCTGCTGATCGTCGTCGACCAGGCGACCGAGGCCTGGGGCGTCAAGATCACCCGCGTCGAGGTCAAGGACATCCGTCCGCCCGCCGACATCGTCAACGCGATGGGCCGCCAGATGAAGGCGGAGCGCGAGAAGCGCGCCGTGATCCTCGAGGCCGAGGGCAGCCGGGCCTCCGAAATCCTGCGCGCCGAAGGCCAGAAGCAGTCGCAGATCCTGGCGGCCGAAGGCACGCGCGAGGCGGCGTTCCGCCAGGCGGAGGCACGCGAGCGCGCCGCCGAGGCCGAAGCCAAGGCCACCCAGATGGTCTCGGAGGCGATCGCCGGCGGCAACAGCCAGGCGATCAACTATTTCGTCGCGCAGAAATATATCGACGCCATCAGCCAGTTCGCCACCTCGCCCAATGCGAAGACGATCCTGTTCCCGGTCGAGGCGACCAAGCTGATCGGCACCTTGGGCGGGATCGGTGAGCTGGCCCGCGACGTGCTCGGCAAGGCGGAAGCGCCGGAAGCGCCCGCTCCGGCCCCCTCACGACGGCGCGGGCCGTTCGAGGGCGGGGCGCAATGATCGACGGCCTCGAACCGCATTGGGCATGGTTGATCGCAGCCGCGATCCTCGGCATCGCCGAGCTGATCGTGCCCGGCGTGTTCCTGATCTGGCTGGCCGCAGCCGCCGCGCTGACCGGCGTGGCGACCCTCCTCCTCCCGCTGCCGGCGCCGTTCCAGTTCGCCCTGTTCGGAATCCTTTCGCTCGCTTCGGTCTATGTCGGCCGGCGCTTGTACAGCAGCAATCCGGTGCCGAGCAGCGATCCGCTGCTCAACGACCGCGCGGCGCGCCTGGTTGGCGAGACGGTGGTGGTGGTCGGCGCGATCGAGGACGGCCGGGGCCGCGTCGCGGTCGGCGACACGGTCTGGCAGGCGCGCGGCTCCGATGCGGAGGTCGGCGCACGGGTGAAGGTCGTCGGCGCCGAGGGCACGTTGCTCAAGGTCGAGCCGATCGCGATTCCTTCGGGCCAATCGCCGGCTTGAACGCCGGACCTCCCCTCCCGTCGGGTGAGGGAGCGGGTGCCGGTTGCGGGGGTGAGCGGCATTGGATAAGGACACCGGCGGTTGCGGGAAAAAGCGGGAAATGTCGATAACGATCGCTTTGGTCGACGACGACCGCAACATCCTCACATCGGTGTCGATCGCCCTTCAGGCCGAAGGATTCCTGACCCGGGTCTATTCGGAAGGTGACTCGGCGCTCAAGGCGCTGATCGACAATCCTCCCGATCTCGCGGTGCTCGACGTGAAGATGCCGGGCATGGACGGAATGGAGCTGCTGCGCCGCCTGCGCGAGAAGAGCAGCGTGCCGGTGATCTTCCTCACCTCCAAGGACGACGAGCTCGACGAGGCGCTGGGATTGGCGATGGGGGCGGACGACTATATCGCCAAGCCCTTCTCGCAGCGCCTGCTGATCGCCCGGATCCGGGCCGTGCTCCGGCGCGCCGAGATGCGCGCCACACCGCTTTCGGACGAGGACGACGCGGCCGAGCCGGTGCAGATCGTGCGCGGCCGGCTGTCGATGGACCCGGCGCGGCACCGGGTCACCTGGAACGGGCGCGACGTAACCCTCACCGTGACCGAGTTTATGATCCTCGAAGCGCTCGCGCAGCGGCCGGGCGTGGTGAAATCGCGCAATCAGTTGATGGACGTGGCCTATCACGACGACATCTATGTCGATGACCACACGATCGACAGCCACATCAAGCGGCTGCGGCGAAAGTTCCGTGCGGTCGACGGCGACTTCAAGGCGATCGAGACACTCTACGGCGTCGGATACCGCTTTGCCGAGGAATGACGATCGGGACATGACGGTCCGCTGGTCGCGGCGTTGGACCCTCACCCACCGCATTCTCGCGGTGAACATCTTCGCGCTCGCGATCCTCGCCGGCAGCCTTTTCTACCTCGACAGCTTCCGAAGCAGGCTGACAAGCGCTCGGCTTTCGGAGGTCGAGACTCAGGCAAACTTGATCCGCGACACGCTCGCCATCACCCCACCCGAGCTGTGGAGGCCGCTGCTCAACAAGCTCGGGCGGGTCAGCCGGTCGCGGCTGCGCATCTACGAGCTGGACGGAAGCAAGCAGCTCGACAATTGGGACGGAGCGCCCCCGACCTACACGATGCACGAGGCCGATTCCGAGAAATGGCCGAAGAACGTCGCGCTGATGCTCGACAATGCGCTCGACGCGATCGTCGGGGCGGAGCGTCCGCCGCAGATCGAGGAACCGGCGGTCGATCGGCTGGCAAGCTGGCCCGAAGCCGCCGCGGCGCTGCGCGGCGATGGCGTCCGCACCGCGCTTCGCCGGACGGCGGAAGGAACGCCGTTCATCTCGGCCGCCGCCGCCATCCCGCATCGGGAGTCGGTGCTGCTGCTGACCTCCAATTCCCGCGACATACGCCGGATCGTGCGCAGCGAGCGCCTGTCGCTGGGATTCGTCCTGCTGGCGACGATCGCGCTGTCGGCCCTGCTCTCGGTCTTCCTCGCGCGGACGATCGCGCGTCCGCTGCGCCGGCTCGCCCGCGCGGCCCATCTGGTTCGGCTCGGACGGGCGCGCGAGGTCAAGGTTCCCCTGCTCCCTTCGCGACGCGACGAGATCGGCATGCTCGCGCGCGCTCTCCACGACATGACCCAGGCGCTGCGCTACCGGATCGACGCCACCGAAGCGTTCGCGGCCGACGTCACCCACGAGCTCAAGAACCCGCTCGCATCGTTGCGTTCGGCGGTCGACAGCCTCGATCGGGTCGACGATCCCGAGCTGCGCCGGCAGCTGCTTGATGTCGTGCGGCACGACGTCGTCCGGCTCGACCGCCTGATCAGCGACATTGCGGAAGTGTCGCGGCTCGACGCCGAGCTCACCCGCACCCGCTTCGAGCCGATCGACATCGGCCAGATGATCGAAGGCCTGCTGGCCGCATGGGAGCCGCGCGCGAGCAAGCGGGACGTCACGATCGCCTTCGCGCGGCCGCGCGTTGGATCGACGATCGTCATGGGCGAGGAATCGCGGCTGGCGCGCGCCATCGACAATGTCGTCGACAATGCGATCTCCTTCTCGCCGCCCGGGGGCCTGGTGGAGATCGCCGCGGTCGGAGTCGACGGCGAGGTGATGATCAGCGTCGAGGATGAGGGCCCCGGGGTTCCGGAGGTGGTTCGTGAGGCCATCTTTAACCGCTTCCACAGCATGAGACCGAGCGGCGAGACGTTCGGCCGCCATTCGGGCCTCGGGCTGGCGATTGCGAAGGCCACCGTTGAAGGGCACGATGGCCGGATATCGGTCGAGGATCGCCACGACGGGCGCAGCGGCGCCCGCTTTGTCATTCGTTTTCCAGGGGTACGCTGATGCTGGGACCGTCGCTTTCGTCCGAAACGCTCCATACCTCCTGCGTGGCGAAGGACGGGGCCGCCCTGCTGATCTCCGGACGGTCCGGGGCCGGAAAATCGGATCTGGCCTTGCGGCTGATCGATCGCGGCGCCGTGCTGGTGAGCGACGATTACACCCTCGTGCGCCGCGTCAGCGGACGCCTGCTCGCCACCGCGCCGCTCACCATCGCGGGCAAGCTGGAAGTGCGCGGCCTCGGCATCCTGGAGTTCGAGCGCGCGACCGACGCGCCGGTCTGCCTCTACGTCGATCTCGACGCCGAGATGGAGCGCATGCCAGAGGCCGGCGAGACCATCGTCGTCGCCGGCGTGAAGCTGCCGATGGTGGCCATCAATAGCGGCGAGATCTCGGCCGCGATCAAGGTCGAGCTCGCCCTCAAGCAGTTCGGATTGAAGCCGCAGTGAAGCGCGGCGCCGCCCCCGAACGCATCCTGCTCGTGACGGGGCTTTCCGGGGCCGGCAAGTCGACCGCGCTGCGCACGCTCGAGGACATCGGCTGGGAAGTTGTCGACAATTTGCCGCTGTCGCTGCTCGAGCACCTGCTTTCGACCCCGCTCGGCCAGAGCAGCGCGAACAGGCGCCGCCCGCTGGCGATCGGGATCGACAGCAGGACGCGCGACTTCAACGCCAGGCGCGTGGTCGAGCAGATCAAGGCGCTCGCCGCGAATCACGATTATCCGGTCGAAACCCTGTTCTTCGACTGTTCCGAATCGGAGCTGCTGCGCCGCTATTCGGAGACCCGGCGCCGCCATCCCCTGGCGCCCGACAGGCCGGCCCAGGACGGAATCGCGGAGGAGCGCGAGCTGATGGCACCGCTGCGGCGCTGGTCCGACCATGTCATCGACACCACCGACACGGACGCGCCGGCGCTGCAGCAGCAGATTCGCCAGCGCTTCGGCAAGGCCGAGGACGCGCCGACGCTGACGATCCACTCGTTCGGATTCGCCCGTGGCCTCCCGCGCAACTCCGATATCGTCATCGACGTGCGTTTCCTGCGCAATCCGCACTGGGACCCGGACCTGCGCCCGCTCACCGGTCTGGATGCGGCGGTCGGAGCCTATATCGCCGCAGACGAGGGCTATGATGAAGCGTTGGCCAAGATCGAGGACCTCCTGCTCACATTACTCCCGCGCTATCGCGCCGAAGGAAAATCCTATGTCTCGGTCGCCTTTGGATGTACGGGCGGGCGCCATCGCTCGGTCCATGTCGCGGAGCGCGTGGCGGCGAGGTTGCGCCTCGGGGGATTTTCGCCCACGGTCGACCACCGCGACCTCGCTTCACTCCCCCGCGACGGCGTAGAAGAGGCCGGGCGGCCGCGGGACGATGATGATCTTCAAGGTGACTGAATGATTGGTTTGGTGCTGGTTACCCATGGTCAGCTCGCGTCCGAGTTTATCCGGGCCATGGAACATGTGGTGGGGCCGCAGGAGCAGATCGAGGCGATCTGCATCGGTCCCGAGGACGACATGGAGGCGCGGCGCAACGACATTGCCGAAGCAATGGAGCGCGTCGACACCGGGGCGGGTGTGATCATCCTCACGGACCTGTTCGGCGGAACCCCGTCCAACCTCGCCATTTCACTGATGAAGTCGGACAAGACCGAGGTCATCGCGGGCGTCAACCTGCCGATGCTGATCAGGCTGGAGGGCGCGCGCAAGAACATGGACGTCAAGGCAGCGGTCGCAGCCGCGCGCGAGGCGGGGCGCAAATATATCTCCGTTGCCTCCGAGATCCTGGGGGAGATCGTTTAGCGTGGTCACCCGATCGGTCGACGTCCGCAACAAGCGCGGGCTGCACGCCCGTGCCAGCGCTCGCTTCGTCACCCTCGCTTCCACGCTGCCGTGCGAGGTCGAGGTGGAGAAGGACGGAGCGAAGGTGTGCGGAACCTCGATCATGGGCCTGATGATGCTCGGAGCGGCGATGGGCGACACGATCACGATCAGCGCCCACGGCGACGGCGCCGACGACGCCGTCACGGCTCTCGCCGAGCTGGTCGAAAGCAAGTTCGGCGAGGAATGACCGGCCGCTGACGTGCCCCGCCAGATCACCGCTTTCTCCAATCCATTGGTCAAGCAGGCGCGCTCGCTTCGCGACAAGAAGGAGCGCCGCCGCGAAGGTCTGTTCCTGGCCGAGGGGCTGCGCATCCTCACCGAAGCGCGCGAGGCGGGATATCTGCCCGTCACGCTCTTCTACAACGCCGGGCAGCGCCACCCCCTGCTCGACGCGCTGATCGCCGCGACCGAGGCGGCGGGGGGCGAGGCGATTGAGACGACCGGCGACATCCTCCACAAGATCGCGGGCAAGGAGAATCCGCAGCTCGTGCTCGGCGTCTACCGGGCGTTCGAGACGAAGCTGGAGGATCTCGACCGCGCGGCAGCCGATCTGTGGATCGTCGCCCAGGCGCTGCGCGATCCCGGCAATCTCGGCACCATGCTCCGCACGGGCGATGCGGTCGGCGCCGGAGGGCTGATCCTGGTCGACGATTGCGTCGATCCCTTCTCGGTCGAGGCGGTGCGCGCGTCGATGGGCGCGCTCTTTACCCAGCGCATCGCGACCGCGCCGTGGGAGGATTTCCTCGGCTGGCTGCGCGCGGGCGAAGGCGAGCTGGTCGGGACCAGCCTCAATACCGATCTCGACTATCAGCAGCCGCGCTACCGCAAGCCCTGCTTCATCCTGGTCGGCAACGAAGCCCAGGGCCTCCCGCCCGCCTACGAAGCGGAGTGCGACACGCTCGTGAAGATCCCGATGCACGGCAAGGCCGACAGCCTCAACGCCGCCGTCGCGACCGCGGTGATGGCCTATGAGGTCATCAACCAGTGGCGAAGGGCCTGACCGGGTCGGGAACCTCAACCCCCGGCGTGCGCTTGGTGCGGCCGTGAACGATACGATGCCCAAATGGCCCGCCTATGTGCTCACGGCTGCCGCGGCCGCCTGCGCCTACCCTGCCGTCACGACGCCACCCCCGGCGGCGATGCAGGAGACCTACAGCGCGCGCGGGCAGGAGCCCGGCTGATCGTCGACGTCACCCACGGGCGCTGCAACGACGCGATGAGCGGCCAGGGCTTTTCCAACAAGGTGATGATGATCGCCGACGGCGAGACCTATCGCGGCTGCGGCGGCGAGCGGCGAACCGACTGGGACATGTAGCGGCCTATTCGGCTGCTTCGGCTTCGGACGGTCCCGACGTGTCGAGTTTGGTGAGAGCGCGAACGGCCGTGTCCACGACCGGAAGCGGCTCGATCTCCTTGGCGCCGCCCGAGACTTCGAGCGCCTCGAAGCGCTTCGCCTGGGTGAGCACCTGGCTCTCCAGGCTCCCAACGAAGGCATTATAGGCACCGGTCGCCTGCTCGAGGTTGCGGCCGAGCCGGGCGACATGCCCTCCCATCGTCGCCAGACGGGCATGCAGCTCCTTGCCGAGCCGAGCGATCTCGGCGGCTTGCTCGGCCATCTTCTCCTGGCGCCAAACGCCGGCGACGGTGCGGGCGATGGCGACCAGGTTGGTCGGGGTGGCGAGCAAGACGCGGCGCTCGAACGCCCATTCCCACAGCCCTTCGTCCTGCTCGAGAGCGGCCGTGAGGAAATGCTCGCCGGGGATGAACATGACGACATAGTCGGCGGCGTCGCCGAACTGCTCCCAGTAGTTCTTGCTGCCCAGTTGCTGCGCATGATTGCGCAGCGACACCGCATGCGCCTTGAGGTGAGCCGTGCGTGCCGCTTCATCGACTTCGTCGGAAGCATCCAGAAATGCATTGAGCGAGCATTTCGCATCGATGATCAGCTTGCGGCCGCCGGGCAGCCGCACGATCACGTCGGGCCTCAGCCGCCCGTCGCCGGTGTCGACCGACACTTCGGTTTCGAAGTCCACATAAGCGGTTAGCCCCGCCTGCTCGAGCACGTTGCGAAGACTCTGCTCGCCCCAGCGTCCCCGCGCCTTGGGGCTGGAGCGAAGCGCGTTGACCAGCCGCGCCGCCTCGTCGCGGACCTGGGTCTGGCCTGTCCTGACCAGCTCGATCTGCTCGCGAAGCCCGGCATAATGGTCGACGCGCTCCTTCTCGACCTGCTTCAGCCCCTCCTCGTAGCGCTTGAGCGTCGTCTCGACCGGCTGGAGCAGTGCCTTCAGCTTCTCGGCATGCATCTCGCCGGCCTGGTTGAAGCGGGCGTCGGCACGCTCGAGGAAGTGCTTCTGCGCCTCGCCCAGCAGCTTTCCGCCGATCTCGTTGAACTGCGCGCTCAGCGCCTCGCGCGCCTGCTGGAGCACCGCGATCTTCTCCTCGAAGGAGCGCTCCTTCTCCTCCTGCGCGGCGCGCAGCCCGGCGCTCTCGCGATGCGCATCGCTGCACTCGCGGCGAATCTCCTCGAGCTGGGCCTGGAGCGAGGGCACCTGCCTCGCGCGCTCTTCGGCGGCGGCAAGCGCAGCCAGCGAGCGGCGGCTTCCGACCAGCCAGCCGATCGCCAGGCCGGCCAGAAGGCCGAGCAAGGCGAGAAGCAGCAGCGAAAGGTCCACCATGGTCTCCGATACCGGAACGAAGTGCGAACCTAGATCAGGAGGAGTCGCCGCTCAAGTGCTGTGCGGACCGATCACGACGCGCCCCTGACGATCATGGTTCGACGGGCTCGGCATGAGCGAGATGAGGCGAGCTTGAAGGAGGCTACGCCGCCTTGGCGGTCTGCTCTTTCTTGAGCTTGGCGAGCCTCTTGAGGATCATATCGCGCTTCAGCCGCGACAGATGGTCGATGAACAATATACCTTCGAGATGGTCCATCTCGTGCTGGAGGCAGATGCCGAGCAGCCCTTCGAGCTCTTCTTCATGCTCCTTGCCGTCCAGATCGAGCCAGCGCGCGCGAATCCGGTCTGGGCGCTCGACCTCGGCAAACTGGTCGGGGAGCGACAGGCAGCCTTCGTTATAGACTTGCAGCACATCGGAATTCCCGAGGATCTCGGGATTGATGAACACGCGAGGATCGCGCACCGGCTCGCCGCCCTCTTCCTCGGGCTCCTGCAGGTCGACGACGAGGATCCGCTGCGGAATGCCGACCTGGATCGCGGCGAGCCCGATACCGGGCGCCGCGTACATGGTTTCAAACATGTCGGCGACGAGCGCGCGCGTCTCGTCCGTCACAGCTTCGACGGGCTTGGAAATCTGCCGCAGAATCGGATCCGGAGCTTCTATGATCGGGCGAATGGCCATGCCGCCGAGGTAGGAAAGAGGCGCCTTTTCGTCAAGGAATCAGCCGACCGGCCGGCGCGCGCGAAGCGCCTGCGCGAGCGTGCCTTCGTCGAGGTAATCGAGCTCGCCGCCCACCGGCAGGCCGTGCGCGAGCTGGGTTATGCGGACCGGGAAGGATTCGAGCCGGTCGATCAGATAGTGAGCGGTCGTCTGCCCCTCGAGCGTCGCGTTCATCGCGAGAACGATCTCATCGATCCCGCCCTTCGAAACGCGCGCGAGCAGCTTGTCGATCGACAGATCCTCCGGCCGGACGCCCTCGAGCGCGGAAAGCCGGCCGCCGAGCACATGGAAGGCGCCCGGGAACAGGCGCGAGCGGTCGAGCGCCCACAGATCCGACACTTCCTCGACCACGCAGAGCAATTTCGTGTCGCGGCGCGGATCGGTGCAGACCAAGCAGGGATCCTTGGTATCGACGTTGCCGCAGATGCCGCACACGGCGAGCCGCTCGTTGACCTTCTCGAGCGCTCGCAGCAGCGGCGCCAGCGTGGTTTCGCGCTTCTTGAGCAGATGCAGCACCGCGCGCCGCGCCGAGCGCGGCCCGAGGCCGGGTAGTCGCGCGAGCGCCTGGGTCAGCGCGTCGATTTCGGGAGAAGCCATGGAAGACAAGTAGGGTGCGCAGGCCGTGCTTGCCAAGCCGCGAGCAGCGGATAGGGAAAGACGATGCGTATCGCCTTCATGGGAACGCCGGACTTTGCGGTCCCGACATTGGACGCGCTGCTTGCGGCCGGCCACGAGATCGCCGCCGTCTATTGCCAGCCGCCGCGGCCCGCCGGGCGCGGCAAGGTGCCGCGTCCCTCGCCCGTCCAGATGAGCGCACAAGCGGCAGGGCTGGAGGTGCGGACCCCCGGCTCGCTGCGCGAAGCCGAAACGCAGCAGGCCTTTGCCGCTCTGGACAGCGACGTCGCAGTCGTCGCCGCGTATGGCCTGATCCTGCCCGAGCCGATCCTGCACGCGCCGAGGAGCGGCTGCCTCAACGTCCATGCCTCGCTGTTGCCGCGCTGGCGCGGGGCGGCGCCGGTGCAGCGCGCGATCCTCGCCGGCGATAGCATGACCGGGGTGACGATCATGGGCATGGAGCGCGGCCTCGATACCGGCCCCATCTATGCGGTCCGGCAGACCGAGATCGACCGCAAGACGGCGGGCGCGCTGACCCGGGAGCTCGCCGCGACGGGCGCGGCGCTGATGGTCGAAGTCCTCGACACGCTCGCCACCATCGATCCAGTGCCGCAGCCGCAGGAGGGCGTCACCTATGCGGCCAAGCTCGACAAGCGCGAGGCGCGTCTGGATTTCGATGCCCCGGCCGAAATCGTCGAGCGCCAGGTCCGCGCGTTCAACCCC
>Ga0153915_10003280_pt1 | contig 14834 bp, 12 predicted proteins | sample Opewatmetagenome_2_FD_107003 | JGI IMG/M metagenome (GOLD analysis project Ga0153915, IMG submission 107003) | Freshwater wetland microbial communities from Ohio, USA - Open water 3 Core 3 Depth 3 metaG | ecosystem: Environmental > Aquatic > Freshwater > Wetlands | place: USA: Ohio, Lake Erie...
GGCTCTATCTGGCATTCCTTCAGGTCTTGTGCAAGGGCAAGCTTCGTTGATACAGGAATCAGGTATTCAGGAGAGGTTTCAGGAATATGTATGAATATGGATTTTGCGGATGATTTCAGGGTATAAGGAGTTATGAAGCCGCCTGTCTCCTTCATTATGTTCAGGTTCATCATGGTCGCGTTGGTGTCGTAATTCCCTGCTGGTATGAAGTCAGAACTCACGCTGTCTAGGACACTTCCCATGCACCCGGAAGCGCACTGCGTGCATGCATCTATATTGAGGCTGGCCTGACACTGGTCAAGGCATGCTTGGTCTGTGCAGTTTTCAGGCACAGTTTCCGGGTCTATGTTTGTTATCATGTACGGGATGCCTCCCGAAACCATATCCAGGAACGCATAATCAGTGGCTTTCCCTATGACACACTTCGTGATTTGTTCCTGCTTGGTTATCGTGACCTTCCTGAAGTTCGCTGTGAGATTTGTGATTGAGCGCAGGACATAAGTTGAGTTTATCGCGGACGAGGAGACATTCTGGTTGTAATAATCATAGCTTGAATTCTTGTATATGTTCAATTCGCTCGTTCCGCATTTTATCTTCCCTTCTATAGTTCCTGTCATGTCAGAGGTTCCTATCCCGCATTCCCCGAAAGTTGCCACGGCTCCTTGAATAGGGTTGCCTGCCTCATCAGCGACCTTTATCTTTGCAGAGCAGCCAGCATCCTTGCACGGATCCTTGGACTCGCGTATATCCTCGCATTTTCCTGGCTGCATTTTACCGCCTGAATTGTCAACAAAAACAAGGACAGCAAAGTTGAATGAATGGCCGGAAGGAGGATCTTTAACCCTCACGATAACAGGATAGGATATCGCGTAAGACATGCTGTATGCACCAAGGCAGTCTGAGGCTGTCCAGAACATGCTCGTGTATGCCCGCTTGGTGTTTGTTATAACCACGCTTCCCTGTGTGCTGAACTGGAAATCATCAGGCAGGTACATCCCTATCTCCAGGTCTCTGTATTCGTTATTCATAATCTCAGTGTTTATTGCGTACACCTTTGGTTTGGTCGGGTCAACCGGCATCTTCTGCCACCAGAGGGTCTGTGTGAGCACGTATTCAGCAATCTCCTTCAGATAGAGGGAAATCTGGTTGGGAGTCCTGTATATGGTTTCCCCGCAGTCTGTGAGGAATCCCCCTGTGGGAAGTTTCGCGTGCTCGTCTCCAGCATCCTTGGACATATATACAGAGGCTGTTGTGAAAACCTCTAGGAAGCGTTTGGAAGACTGGGCCTTTGAGAAATCACTCGCAAAATCATAAATCTCCCCCAACTTGCTGTCAAGGGAGGTTTTGTAAGGGTAAAGTTGGCTTGACATTACATAGCCGTCAACCTTGGTGGGAAGGTTCACGGTTATCTCTATCTTGTGCGGGTCTGTAAAAATATTTACCGAGACAGAAAGCCTCGAAAGGTCGAAGGTCGCGTTCTTGTACGTGTCTGTTATCTCGTTTATGTGGGTTTCTATATAATGCTCCAGGGAAAGCTTGAACCAGCGCGTTACATCCTGCCTGGAAGGGGTGAGATTGTTCTGGCACCTTGCCCAGTATGGCACCCCCTCGCTCATGAAAACCACAAAAGGAGGTATAGTATATGTTCCGTTTCCAAGAAGCTCTGCAGTTGGATAACCCCCATGCGTTTCCATAACTTTTAGGGTATAATCAGCCCCTTTGCTTGTCATGGACAAGAAGGATTCCTGGACAGCCTTCTGCTTCTCAAAAATACCTCCAGGCACGTTTGATGGTGGCAAAACCCCGGAAAAGGCATAGTAGATAACTACAAGGGCAAGGACTATAATGCCAGCAATCACAACGAACTCAGCTTGGGCCTTTTTTGCCATTAGCACACCAAACAATTAAAACCTAATAATAATATTGCTTTCCATATATAATTAATTTAGCAAATGTTGTTTGTGATGGATTATGTTCACGAAGGAGATTCTAAAGAAAAATTTCGCGAAGGAATGGAAGAAGCATTACGAGGTTGAGATTTTCCGCGAGAAGGGGTTCATACGCAAGGCCTGCCCCAAATGCGGGAAGAATTTCTGGACGCTTGATCCTGAAAGGACGCTCTGCGGAGACCCCCCATGCGAGAATTACGGGTTCATAGGAAAACCCATAACAAAAAACAAATGGGACTATGTCCAGACATGGAAGGAGTTCGAGTCCTTTTTCAGGAAGAATGGCCACAGCTCAATCCCCAGATACCCTGTGATAGACAGGTGGAGGCCTGACCTGTTCTTCACAATAGCCTCAATCCAGGACTTCCAGAGGATAGACCAGGGGAACATGGTATGGGAATATCCTGCAGATCCCCTTGTGGTTCCCCAGATGTGCCTCCGTTTCCAGGACATCCCTAACATAGGAGTCACGGGTCGTCACCACAGCTCTTTCATAATGTCAGGCCAGCATGCCTTCGGGAGCTACTGGAAGGATAGGTGCATCCAGCTTAACTTTGAGTTCCTTACCAGATCCATGGGCATCCCTGAGAGAGAGCTTACCTACACAGAGGACATATGGGCTATGCCTGATTTTTCAGGCTTCGGCCCCTGCATAGAAACCTTTTCAAAGGGCCTGGAGCTGGTTAACTCTGTTTTTACTGAGTTCACAAAGAAAGGCAGCTCTTACGTGGATCTGCCGAAGAAGGTCATAGACGTGGGCTGGGGCCATGAGAGGCTGGCGTGGTTTTGCAACGGAACCCATACCGGTTATGACACTGCGTTCGGGCCTGTCATAAAATGGATGAAGGATAAGGCAGGCCTGAAGGGCAGCGAGCTGTTTGACAGATATTCCATACTTGCCGGCAGCCTCAATTTCGACGAGATAAAGGATTCCAGGAAAATGCGCGAGGACATAGCGAAAAAACTTGGGGTGAGTGTGAAGGAGCTTAATGGCGTGATAGAGCCCATGCAGGCGCTTTACGCGATAGCAGATCATGTGAAAACTCTTTTATTCGCAGTAACGGATGGCGGAATTCCATCTAATGTGGGGGGCGGCTACAATCTGCGTGTGATTCTCAGGCGTTCGCTCTCCTTCATAAAGGAGTTCGGATTCCAGTTCACACTGGATGAGATTGCTGAGATGCATTCCAAGCATTTGAAGCCGCTTTTCCCTGAGCTGCGTGATGGGCTCCCAACGCTTTACAAAATCCTGGAAACCGAGAAAATCCGATATGAAAAGACTCTAGAGAAGGCCGCACAGCTTATACAGAAGGAAGCCAAACGGGGAAGGATAGATGATGAGACCATGGTGAGGCTTTACACCTCGAACGGGATAACACCGGAGCTAATAGAGAAAGTCGCGAAATCACAATCCCTTGAGATAGCAATCCCGGAGGATTTCTACTCGATTCTGACCAGCCAGCACATGACAGGAAAGAAAGAGGAGGACGAGGAGGGGCTGAGAATTGATGTTTCAGGGATAAAGGGAACAGAAACGATTTTTTATGAAAGGCCGTATCAGGTGGACTTCGGGGCAAGGATTGTGAAAGCAATCAAGACCAGCAAAGGAATGTGGCTGGTTCTTGACAAAACCTGTTTCTATCCGGAAGGCGGCGGGCAGCCTGGTGACAGAGGATTCCTAAAATCTAACGGGAAGAGGATTGAAGTGACGGATACGCAAAAGATAGGGGAAATTATCCTGCACAAGGTTTCCTCTCCAATAAAAACTGGAGCAGCTGTGGAAGGACAAATAGACTGGGACAGGAGATACCAGCTCATGAAAATGCACACATCCGCCCACATACTTGGAGGGGCCGCTAGGAATGTATTAGGCAAGCACATATGGCAAGCAGGAGCCAAGAAGGGCCTTGAATCTTCGAGAATAGACTTCACGCATTACCAGCCTTTCTCGCAGGAGGATATCGAAAGAATCGAGAAGAAAGCGAATGAGATTGTGAAGAAGGGACTAAAGGTTAACACGCAGTTCCTTCCGAGGAGCGAGGCAGAGTCCAAATACGGTTTCGTGCTTTACCAGGGAGGAGCCTCGCCCGGAAAGATGGTAAGGGTAGTGAATGTGAGCGAAGGCTTTGACGCAGAGGCGTGTGCAGGAACGCATGTGCAAAATACAGGAGAGATTGAGGTAATAAAAATAACCAGGACAGACAGGATACAGGACGGGATTAACAGGATAGAATACACATGCAGCAAAAAAGCCTCTGTTTTCGAGAAGGGACAGGAGTCCCTTTTCCGCGAGACGCTGGAAAAGATAAAAGCTATAGAGATTCTGAAAGATTCTGCAAAAGACATTTCAGCCGCGGATGCGCACAGAGAGATTCAATCCGCGAGTGAGATATTCTCCGTGGACCCGAACATGCTCCCCAAGACCATAGAGAGATTCAGCAGGGAGATTAGCGAGAATCAGGAAGAGATAAGCAAACTCAGGGAGCGGCTGGCTGCGAAGAAAATCTACATATGGCAGGAGGAGACGATAAAGCCTCTGCTCTCAAAACCAGGCAAGACCCTGCCAGCGCTTTGCGGGACGGTTTTTTCAATATGGAAAGAACAGACCAAGATTGCTGAAAGGCTGAGGGCAGAACTCGCGAGGTCTGAGGGCAAAAAGCTCATAGACAAGGCGAAGGACGGCCAGATATTCGAAATCATTCCTGTGGAGAGGAAGATGCTCATAGAGATAGCCAACGAGATAGTCTCGCTGAAGCCATCTATAACAGTGATACTTGCGAACCAGGCCGGTGAGATTGTATGCATGAGCAGGTCCATGAATTCCGGCGCTCTCGCGAAAGAGATATGCCAGAAGGCAGGAGGCTCTGGAGGGGGAAGCCCCCAGCTGGGTCAGGGGAAGCTTGAGCTCTCAAAGCTGCTTAAAATCATGGAAAAACAGTAGTTGACTACTCTGGCATGAGGCATTCTGGCGGCTGGGCTATTGCAATGTCGCAGAACGTGCCCATCAAATTCTGTTCGCTAAGGGTCATGTTCCAGATATTCTCTATCTTTCCTCCAACCCCGATAATCTGAAGGGAAGTCTCATTTCCCTTTGCTTCCTCAAGCACGACGAAGTCGCTCATCCTCTGGGCAAACCCCTCGAGAGTTACAATCTTATCAGGGCATTCCGTGCAGTTTTCAGAATATAAAAATTCTATCAGAACCCTCCCGTTCTGCAAGACATATACAGTCTCCTCTGTTGTGAGCTGCCTTGTCACAATTGTCGGAATATTGAATCCGGGATTCTGATCAGTGTTCTGGTTTATGGCGCTGTTCAGCGCGAACCCTGCAGCTGACAACACCATTACAAGACCGATAAATATTGCCATTATCCTTTCCTTTGCCATGCTATCACTATGCCGATTTTTAGACAGACGACTTGCTCGCATCATTAGCTTAATAAACGGTTAATGATGTGAAGTCGTCATTCGAAATATGGTACAAGAACTTATAAATCAGTATCTTTCTTTGTGGACATGCCCGTTCAGGCGTTTCGGTTTCTTTGGAATGGAAGAAGGATAACCCACAGGGATTACAGCCAAGGGCCTTACATGCTCCGGAAGGGATAAAACGGACTTTACCTTCTCCTCGCTGAATGCACCCACCCAGCATGTCCCCAAACCCATGTCACAGGCAGCCAGCATTATGTTCTGCACAGCTGCTGCTGTGTCCTGTATGGAATAAAGGTTCTCACCGCGGCTCCCATAAGCAGCAGAGATTCTCTTGATGTCCGAGCATATAACTATCACAACAGGAGCCTGGGCAACAAACCCCTGGCCCAAAGCAGCTTCTGACAAAGCATTCCTGTTCTTGGAATCTCTTACAACCACAAACTCCCAGTCCTGCGTGTTGCCTGCAGATGGAGCGTTCACAGCAGCCTCAAGGATTTTGCTTATCAATTCTTCTGGAACAGGATCCGGCTTGTATGACCTCACGCTTGCCCTTGCTTTTATGCAGTCCAGAGTCTCCATGTATTTAAACTTGGAGTAGAATTTTAATAAGTTGGTGGAACTGCATGAAAAAATGGCAGAAATACTCAGAATATCTTCAAACAGGCGACTGGCACTCACATACAAAATACACCGACGGCAGGAACACGGTTATGGAGATGTGCCGCCAGGCAGAAAAGAACAGGATGGAGCTGATAGCATTTACAGAGCACGTGCGGAGGAAGCTATCTTATGATTTTGACAAACTCGTGAAGGATGTGAGGAATGTAAGAAAAAAATTCCCGAACCTGAAGATACTTGTTGGGTGCGAGGCAAAGGTGCTTGACCCAAAAGGGAGCCTGGACGTTTCTCAGAAAACGCTCGGGAAATGTGATATAGTCCTCGCAACCTTCCACAGCTTCCCCCATTCGAGCAAGAGAGAGATGGAATCCGCGCTCAAAAATATGCTCAGGAACCCTGAAGTGGACATCTGGACACACCCGATAACCTTCTTCCAGAAATGCCCGCTCTGCGAGAAGGACGTTTACAAGATAATAAGGGCATGCATAAAGAATAATGTGCTCGTTGAGAATAACATCCGCCCCTGCTACAGGTCCCGGAACCTTATAGAAGCGTGCAGAAAAATGGGCGCGAATATAGTGACAGGCTCGGATGCGCACGGGATAGAGGATTTACGGATATTAAACCAAGATTGAAATTATAAGTGATACTATGCTCGAGATTATTGCGGCAGCCGTTGTTTCCTTCCTCTTCACACTGTTTTTCGTCCCGAAATGGATAAAGAAGGCCAGGGAAGTCGGGCTTGTTGGGAAGGACATGAACAAACACGGCAACCCTGAAGTGGCGGAGGCAGGGGGGATTGTTGTGATATTGGGCCTGCTTGCCGGAATTCTCTTTTACATATTCCTTGACACATTCTTCCTCAAGACAGGCATCAATGAGATGCTGATTTTTGCAGCTATGCTCACAGTCCTGCTTGCAGGATTCCTCGGATTTCTGGATGATGTCCTTGGATGGAAGAAAGGCCTCAAGAGGTGGCAGAAGCCGGTTCTCACAATCCCTATGGCAATCCCCCTGATGGTCATAAACGCAGGACAGTCAAGCATGAACATCCCGATTTTCGGAAGCATAGATTTCGGGATAATCTATCCTCTTGTAATAGTTCCAATTGGAATAGTCTGTGCAGCCAACGGCTTCAACATGCTTGCAGGCTTCAACGGTCTGGAAGCCGGGATGGGCACAATTGCTCTCGGAACGCTTGGAACAGTGAGCATGCTCAAGGGAGAGTTCTGGCTTGCAGGCATAGCTTTTGCAGCTGTGGCGAGTCTGCTCGCATTCCTTGTTTTCAACTGGAATCCTGCGAAAATCTTTCCTGGAGATTCGCTCACATATGGTATAGGCGCCCTTATAGCGGTCATAGCAATCCTCGGGAACATGGAAAAAATCGGGCTTATACTTTTCCTCCCTTTCATAATAGATGCCTTAATGTCCCTCCTCCCAGAAGCGAAAGGAGGCAGGAAGGTGGAGGCCTTCGGGAAGGTGAACAAGGACAACAGCCTCGAGATGCCCTACAGCCGCATACTAAGCTTCGAGCATTTCGGGATTTTTGCGCTCAAGAAGCTCAAGAAAAAAGTATACGAGAGTGACGTCACAATTTTCTTCCTTGTGATGGAACTGGTGCTTTCTGCGATAGTTTTCGCGTTCTTCATCTAGACAGTTCAGGTTTTAAAAACCAGCTTTCCTTCCCGTCAGTATAAACCTCTTCCCAGTACCTCTTCATCACGGTCCCCCACTTCACCTGGGGAGCCTGGATTTTCTCCCCAAGTGCGATTTTCAGCCCAAGGTAAGGGAGGTTAGCCCCTGCTCCCACACACGCGACTGTGGTACCTGCCAACCTCGGTTGCACCTCTATCAGTTTGGGCCCGCTTTTCCCGTACTTGAACTGTATGTTCGCATTGAAATCAAGCCCGAGCTTTTTGGCCACAAGCTCAGCCTTCTGAATAACCTCAACATTCTTCTCCAGAATTGCTGTTGTGGATATTCCTCCTTTGGTTATTACCCTCACCCGAGGTATTGTCACTACAGGCTTTCCCTTTTCCATAAGCAGGTCCACTGTATATTCCTTACCCCCAAGGTACTCCATCACAATCAGCTCAGGCAGGCTGGACTCCTTCTCGTATTCCCTGAATATGGCCATGATGTCATCAAAATCCGCGAAAGCAGAATCCGGCTTCTCCTTAAACAGGATTTGTCCGCGGCTGGCCGAAGGCTTGAGGATGCGGAACCCCCTCATGCCATAACTCACAGAGGGCTTGAAGCACACAGGCTTTTTCGGGAACCCAAGCTCTTTGACAACCTTCTCAAACTCAGAGGAGCTTTTTGCGAACATGAATTCGGGGGTTATGCCATCATTCTTGAAGAACTCATAGCATCTCCTTTTGTTCTGGCCGGTTTCTATTGCCTGCGGATCAGCCAGGGCAACCTTTATACCCAGGGCCTCAAACTTGCTTTTAGCCCTAGAAATTGGAAGCAGCTCGGGATCCACCCAGGAAAACAGCACGGCAGGCTTCTCTTTCCTGCATATCTCCAGAATCTTTGGTATGAAATCAGGGCTGTCTCCAGGAGGAACTGTATAGCCTTTGTCAGCAAAATGAAACCCGTAAGCATCAGGGTTCATGTCAGCCGTTATTATTTTGAGCTTCCTTCCATCCTGCCTGGCTCCCAGCCTCCAGGACTTTATGATACCATATGCCCCAGGAGCACCCGCGCCTGTGCAGAGAACAGTCAGATTTTCCATAAAACCGATTAATATTTTAATCTTTATAAGCTAAATATCCCAGAAAACATATGTACAGCCGCTATCAAACCCTGGGAATCTGGTGAAAAGCAATGGACCGCATACTTTTCTTGAGTGCGCATCCGGACGACTTCGAGACAGGCGCAGGAGGATTTTTCGTGAAGGTCAAGAGCTCCGGGAAGGATTACTTCAACATGGTTTTCAGCGAGTGCTCGGAGCAGAAAGGTAATGAGGGCATAGTCGAGGAATTCCATGAATCCATGAAGGCGCTCGGGATAGAAAAAGGGAAGTTCGAGCTTATGGATTTCCCTAACACAAAACTGCCGGAAAGCGCGGCAAAGATAAGGGAGGCCATGGAGAGGATAAGGGAAGAGTTCAAACCAGATACAATATTTACCCACGATATAGACAATCTCCATCAGGACCACAAATGCGTGGCAGAGCAGGCCCTGAGAGTCTTCAAAACCCAGTCAGTTCTCATGTTCCAGGACATCAAAAGCACCCCGCACTTCAGCCCGAACATATTCAGCCAGCTTACAAAGGATCAGCTTGAAAAAAAGATAAAGGCGCTGGAATGCTATCAGACCCAGTTCAGGAGATACTACCACGATATGGAATTCGTGAGGGCGCTTGCAAGGGTGCACGGGAAGAGGATAAACGTTGAATTCGCGGAAGCATTCCGCGCTTACCAGTATTCGATTTGAAAATCTTGAGGAGCAGAAATGATAAACGTTGGAGTGATAGGCGTAGGGAACATGGGCAAGCACCATGCCAGGGTTTATTCTGAGATGAAGGAATGCAGGCTTGTAGCAGTATCAGATGTTGATGAAGAGAAAGGGAAGAAAATAGCCAAGCAGCACAACTGTGAATATTATAAAAATTTCCAGGAGATGCTGAAAGACATAGACGCAGTCTCTATAGCAGTCCCCACAGTCTTCCACAAAGCAGTCGCGCTTGAGTGCATAAAGGCAGGCAAGCACGTGCTTATAGAAAAGCCCATAGCGGACACAGTGGAAAATGCAAAGGAAATTATAGAGGCCGCAAAGAGGAACAGGGTGAAGGTAGCTGTCGGACATGTGGAAAGGTTCAATCCAGGAGTCCAGAGGCTCAAGAGCATGATGAAAAAAGGGGAGCTCGGAACGATAACAACCGTCCTTGCAAGAAGGGTAGGAGTATTCCCCCCGCAGATAAAGGACGCAAATGTGATAATAGACCTGGCTGTGCATGACATAGATATTCTGAACTATCTTCTCGGGAAGATGTCTACAAGAATATATGCAGAGGCAGGGAAGGCCCTGATAAGCAGGAGGGAGGATTATGCGGATATACTTCTGAAATATGACGGGATAAATGCATTCGTGCAGGTGAACTGGATAACCCCCATAAAGATAAGGAGCCTTGCAATAACAGGAACAAAAGGATATGCAGAGCTGAATTATGTGACACAGGAGTTCATGCTTTACAAGAGCAAGTATGAAAAGAAGTTCGAGACCTTCGAGGACATTGTGAAATTTGCAGAGCCGGAAATTATCAGAATAAAAGTCAGGAAATCCGAGCCCCTGAAGGAGGAGCTAAAGGATTTTATCTCATGCATCAAATCAAATAAGCAGCCGCTTGTTTCAGGCGAGGACGGCCTTAAAGCGCTTGAGCTGGCGCTGGATATCGTGAAGTCTTATGGCAAATGAAATTAGAGGGAAGGATGTGAAACCTCCTTCGGGCAAGGCATTCATTCATAGCACAGCTGAAGTTTCGGAAAAGGCGCAGGTAGGGGAAGGAACAAAAATCTGGAATAACGCACAGATAAGGGAGAACGCTTCTGTTGGCAGGGACTGCGTGATAGGCAAGAACGCGTACATAGATGAGAAGGTGAAGATAGGCAACAATGTGAAAATCCAGAACAATGCATGCATATATTACAAGTCGATTATCGAGAACGACGTGATGATAGGCCCTAATGTTGTCTTTACGAACGACCTTTACCCGCGCGCATTCATCTGGAGCGAGGAAAAGCGCGGGGAAGGCATAACAGTAAAGAAAGGCGCCTCAATAGGAGCGAACTCCACCATAATCTGCGGCCGCACGATTGGGAGCTATGCTATAGTAGGCGCGGGCTCTGTTGTCACGAAAGACGTCCCGGATCATGCGCTTGTTTATGGGAATCCCGCCAAAGTGCACGGCTTTGTTTGCGAGTGCGGAGCAAAGCTGGTTTTGGGAGAGAAAGACAACACAGCAGTCTGCGAGAAGTGCAAAAAGAAAACAGCCATAGACAGGAAGCTTGCCGAATCCCTAAAGTGAACGAGCTCCTTCTTTCACATTCTTCACAATCTCCTCAAGCTCTTTCTGCGAAAGGAGAGGATGCACGGGAATGGAAAGAACCTGCCTGCATACCTCCTCTGCTACAGGGCACAGGCCCTTCCTGAAACCCATTTTCATATAAGGCGGCTGGAGGTAAACAGGCTGCGGATAGTAAACCCTTGCCCCTATCCCATGGTTATTCAGGTAGTTAAGCAGCTTGTCCCGCCCATTGGGAACTTTTATTGTATACTGATGGTACACATGCTTTACATGGTTTGGGACAAAAGGAGTGTCTATCCCTTTGGCTCCAGAGAGGGAATCCGTAAGGAATCTTGCGTTCTCTACTCTTTTCCTGTTGAGAGACTCTATCCTTTTGAGCTGCTCAATCCCAATCGCAGCCTGGATGTCAGTCATCCGGAAGTTGTATGAGATTATGTCATGCCTGTACTGCTCACTCTGTCCCTGGTTCCTTATAACCCTCGCCTTCTCTGCTATATCCTTCTGGCTGGTCAGTATCATGCCCCCTTCTCCGGTCGTGAGGTTTTTGGTCGCGTAAAAGGAGAAAGTGGAAAGGTAACCGAATGTCCCTATTTTCCTCCCCTTATATTCAGCCCCAACAGCCTGGGCAGCATCCTCCACAAGTCTCAGTCCGTTCCCCTTGCAAACCTTTGTTAAGGAGTCCATCTCACATGGTTGGCCGTACAGGTGGACGCAAATTACAGCCTTTGCCCTCCCCGAGACCTTTATTTTTTCTGGATTGAGATTGAATGTCCTGGAATCTATGTCAGCAAAGACAGGCTTTGCCCCGCAATGGATTATAGCGTTCGCTGTGGCAGCAAAAGTGAACGGGGTGGTTATAACCTCATCTCCTTTCTGGATTCCAAGGGACTGCAGCCCTATCTGGAGCGCAGATGTCCCGGAAGAAACAGCTGCCGCGAATTTTGCTCCCATGTACCTAGAAAACTCGCCTTCGAACTGCTCGACCTTCTTGCCCTGGACAAGATTCCCTGACTTCAGAACCTCTGTCACAGCCCGGATCTCCTCTTCTCCTATTACAGGCCTGGATATGGGGATGACCATAAGATTTCTTGATGGTTTGCGCATATATATTGAATTGCAAAGCGCCTTAAACGTTTATTGCCGACAGGCATGCTGTCCATTTAAAAAGATTGTGCAACCCTATAACTTGAATAAGGCTTAGAGGAATGGTTTTCTATGGTTGTTGGGATTGTGGGATATGGCGCATATATACCAAGATTCAGGATAAAAGCAGAAGAGATAGCCAAGATATGGGGATCTGATTCTGAAAGCACAGCAAAGATGAAAGGCGAGAAGGCGGTTCCGAACCTTGATGAGGATGCAGTCACCATGGCTGTGGAGGCAAGCAGGTTCGCGCTTGCCCGGGCAGAAATAAACCCCGAGAAAATAGGCGCCATTTATGTTGGCTCGGAATCCCACCCATATATAGTGAAATCCACCTCAGCCATAGTGGCGGAAGCAATAGAAGCGACCCCTGTAATGACCGCGGCTGACTTGGAGTTCGCGTGCAAGGCAGGGACAGCAGGGTTCCAGGCAATCCTGGGGCTTATAGAAAGCCAGATGATAGAGTACGGGCTTGGCATAGGCACAGATACAGCCCAGGGAAGGCCCGGAGACGAACTGGAGTACACTGCAGCTGCAGGAGCAGCAGCTTTCATCTTCGGGAAGAAGAACGTCCTGGCAGAGATAGAAGGGACTTATTCTTTCACCACAGACACTCCTGATTTCTGGAGAAGGGAGGGCGAGCACTTCCCAAGGCATGCAGGCCGCTTTACAGGAGACCCTTCATACTTCAAGCATGTGATTTCAGCAACAAAGGATCTCATGGAAAAGCTCGGGACAAAAGTCCAGGATTATGACTACTTCGTGTTTCACCAGCCTAATTTAAAGTTCCCTCTCCAGGCAGCCGCAACCCTGGGAATCCCGAAGGAGAAGATGGCTGCTGGCATGCTTTTCCCGAATATAGGCAACACATACTCTGCAGCAGTCCCCCTTGGGCTTGCAGCCATACTGGACGTGGCAAAGACAGGGGAGAGGATATTCGCGACTTCCTATGGTTCAGGCGCGGGGTCTGATGCATTCTCGATTATTGTAAAGGATGCGATAAACGAGAAGCGTGACAAGACAGTCCCTGTCAAGCAAATGATTGATGACAAACTTTACCTGAATTATGCGGAATACGCAAAATACAGGAGGAAGCTGAAAGGAGCAGGCGAATAAAGGGAGAATAAAATGTTCGAGAATACAAGGCCAAGAAGGGATGTGGCAATAATAGGGTCAGGCTGCACTAAATTCGGGGAGCTCTGGGACAAGAGCCTGAGGGACCTTGTGGTTGAGGCAGGCGTGAAAGCAGTGGAAGACGCAGGAATCTACGGAAAGGAGCTGCAGCTTATAGTCGGAGGGAACATGTCCGGAGGCCTTTTCATTGGTCAGGAGCACACAGGAGCGCTTTTTGCCGACTACCTGGGGCTTAATCATGTGCCTGCGATAAGGGCAGAGGCTGCATGCGCCAGCTCCAGCGTGGCCCTGAGGATAGGATACCTTGCGGTGGCTTCAGGACTTTATGATTATGTGGCTATCGGAGGCGCGGAGAAGATGACTGATGTTTATGGCACGCGTGCCACTACTGCCCTTGCCAGCGCAATGGACCAGGAAAGCGAGGCCTACTGCGGCTCCACATTTCCTGGTGTTTATGCGCTCATGGCAAAAAGGCACATGCACCAGTACGGCACGACAAGGCACCAGATGGCAATGGTGGCTGTTAAGAATCATGAGAACGCGATGCACAATCCCATTGCGCATTTCCAGAGAAGAATAACAGTGGAGGATGTGATATCCTCACAGCTTGTGGCAGACCCCCTCAGACTCCTGGACTGCTCTCCCATAAGCGACGGGGCAGCAGCTGTAATACTCGCTCCAGCTGACCTTGCAAAGAAGCACACAGATTCTCCTGTCTACATAAAGGCCTCCGCACAGGCCTCTGACTCCCTTGGCCTTTCCTCAAGAAGGGACATCTGCACACTTGATGCGACTCTTCACGCTGCGAAACACGCATACGAGCAGGCAAAACTCACGCCAAAAGACCTTCATGTGGCAGAGGTCCATGACTGCTTCACAATAAACGAGCTCATCGCTTACGAGGATCTTGGCCTGTGCAAGAAGGGGGAAGGCGGGAAGCTCATGGAAAGCGGGCAGACCATGCTCGGAGGGAAAATCCCTATAAACACCTCAGGCGGCCTAAAAGGAAAAGGCCACCCCGTGGGAGCGACCGGGATTGCCCAGATAATAGAACTAGTTCACCAGCTCACTGGAAAAGCCGGAAAGAGGCAGGTTCCGGGAGCAGGGATAGGCCTTGCCCATAACGTTGGAGGCTCAGGCGCCACAGTGGCAATCCATATCCTTTCGAATAAATTGTAGGTGTATGATGCAAGAGTATGCGGTTCCATTCCACTGGAGGAAGTTCAAGGAGAGGTACAATCTGATAGGCTCAAGATGCACCCACTGCGGGAAGTATTTTTATCCCAAACGCTCCATTTGCCCATCGTGCAGGAGGGGAGGGAAGATGGAGGACGCAAAGCTTAGCGGAAAGGGTAAAATCTTTACTTATACAGTAATCAGAGTCCCCCCTTCCGGCTTCAAAATCTACTCGCCTTATGTGGTCGCGATAATAGAGATGGAAGAAGGCTGCAAGCTCGTTTCCCAGGTTGTTGACGTGGACCATGACAAGGTGGAGATAGGTATGCCAGTAAAGACATGCTTCAGGAA
>Ga0153915_10003281_pt1 | contig 14833 bp, 7 predicted proteins | sample Opewatmetagenome_2_FD_107003 | JGI IMG/M metagenome (GOLD analysis project Ga0153915, IMG submission 107003) | Freshwater wetland microbial communities from Ohio, USA - Open water 3 Core 3 Depth 3 metaG | ecosystem: Environmental > Aquatic > Freshwater > Wetlands | place: USA: Ohio, Lake Erie...
CTGCTCCTAATCCACACCCCAATACCCCGAGCTCGACCCTCGGTAATATTTGCGCAAGCAGCATTATCCGCAGCATTAAGCGTGAATGGATTATCATTTACAACATACTCTATGGACGCGCCTTGCCAATTCGAGCGTGAAGTGATGTCCGCGCCTGTCGTGGGAACATCGCAGTAGAATACATAGGTGAAGGGTCCGGCATCGGAGTTGTTAAGCCCTGCCGTAATATTTATATTCACCGGAACAATGCCGGATGGAGGATCGAGAGTGTAATTAATTTCACAATCCGTGGTTTGAATGGTCGCGGTTGCAGTAGCAGTAACTCCGACGTCCGTTATTAGTGTTACCGATGCGGTATAAGTAGTATTATTTAAAGGATAATTGCAAATATCCGCAGCAGTAACAGTGGTCTCTGTGGTAGTTTCTGATCTTTCAAACACCCCGTCGTCATTGCAATCAAAGTTATAGGTAAGGTCTTGTCCTGTAGATGCTCCAGAGGCCCTGGCAGTTAAATCAACATTATTGAGTGGTGCAGGTCCGGAAAAAGGAGCAGCAGATAAAGTAACGGATAGGGTGGTTCCGGGCGTTCCCCCGGTTTCTTCTGTGGTTGGGCCTGCGCCAACGCAGGTTTGATAATTTCTTGTGCTTCTTTGCCAAATATCAGCACAGCACATACCTCTTGCAGACAATTCTCCTGCCTCAATATCACCAAAGGGCATTTTGCCGCCGACCCCGTCAGAAGTCCCGCCACCTGCATTACCGGTGTGCGCAGGAAGCTTTTCGCGGTTGCAATCAGTTTCATCGGGACGGAAGTCGGCAACATCGTTTAATTGCGCATCGGTGATTCGAGGAGTTCCATGGTCGCAACGGGTTTTACATACTTTTTCTCCCCGAAAGGAAAATTCGGGCAAAGCTCTGCAGATCAAGGCAATGCTGATAGCTTCTGCGCCATCATTATCATTACAAAGCCCTCCCATGGCAGCAATTCCTTGGTCGTATAAACCCCTGAACTCTCCTTCGTCTTTCGCGTATTTATTTACAGTTATAGCAGGATATTTTATTACCAAACGCGCAGCGTAATCTTTTGCTTGTTCGCAATAAGTTGCAGGTATGAAATATTCTTTCAAACAAGTGAAACAAGCATCTTTTTGTTCCTCAACCAGGCATTTGGCATAAAAATCCAAGCCATCGGTTGGCGGGTCGATGACCAAAGGAATGATGTCTTTAAAAGCGTCTGTGGGGTCAGTCGTGCCCCTATAACCGCAATGTTGCATAATGCAATTATTTTTCTCTGTCGCGTCATAGAGATTCGCACACTTTTCGTCGTAAGCTTTCATACACTCGTCGCAGCGCGTTAAAGCAGAAGCATAGCCGCCCATGCAACCGTCGTAAAGAGCTTGTTTTTGGTCAAGTATTGCGCTTGTCCAGACATCGGATATTATCGTCGTGCCCAAAAGCGTAATAGGGTAGCGTTGTGGCGGCACAGGCCCAACAGGACAATTTAAAGCATCATGGTCATACATGCATGGTATGCACGGGGAGTTGCCGATTCCAGGGATTATGTCCATGACATAAGGAGCCTGTCGGCATTGCGGGAGGTCGGGATCCATAAAACAAGGATCTGGTCCTCCGCCTCCGCCTCCGCCTGTGGGGGCCTCACTATTATCGAGCGCGGAATAACAATTCAGATCTGCGGGGTAATCAATAAAACCATCATTATCATTATCAATGCCATCGCTACACTGCGGAGTCCCTATTCTTGTAAGTCCATAATTTGGTTCAAGGCCGCTGACAACATCGGAACAAGTCGTATTGCCCGCCATGTTCAGTTGGGTGAGCATGATGCGGCATTTTTCAGGAACTTTTTTGGGGAATACCTCTCCCCAGCTATAGCCATAAACAGAATACGGGGCATAGGGCGGGTCAAGAACAACCGCATCTGGTTGAATTCCTGTGCCCGTGAGTCCGACATAAAGGCCTTCAACATTGGATTCTAAGATATCGACAAAGTTTTTTTGCCAATCCTGATAAGGCATCATCGAATCACCGTCACAGGAAACTATCGAACGATTGAATTGTCTTATCGATGCATCCATGCTGGCAAGAATTGAAGCGCGGGTTTCTTTCTTATTTATTGATGTGGTGCTTTTGGAAACTTGTCTTAAATAACCGTACCTGTCTTTGTTGGTGTTTCTGTTTTTTTGCGTATTGGTTGCGGTTATGGACCTGAATGCCAAACCTAGACCGTTTATCGCTTTGTTCATCAGTGCCGAGAAGAATATTCCCACTAATTGAGTTATTTCCTTTACATCAATTAATCTTCCTATGTCCGCGCCCAGGGCACTTTTCATTGAAGTCGCGATGTCGCTGCCGAGGGTCATAACCTTGGTTTTAAGCGGAACATCGGGGGTTCGTCTTTCACAATTTAAAACGCAAGTATTTATTGCCGCTGTACATGCCGCAGAATGTCCAGATGCCTCTATTGCTACGGGTCCGGATTCACCCTGGCATGCAGAAATGCCTGTTCCTGTTTGGCAATTTTGTTTGCATACATCTATACTATTCGTTGTGGTAGTTTCCTGGTTTCGGTAACCTCCACTTACAGTAGCTTGTTGGGTAGCGTTATTTGTTCTTGAATTAATTCTTTGAATTTTCAAATCCAGGGCAGAAAAGAATGCGCCAAAAACATTATTATTCCTTTGAGTCAGAGCTTTCCAGGCATCCAAGCCATAAATCGTGACCCTTGGTCTTTTCAAAAACGCTTCCACATTGTTTATCACCTTATCCAGACTGCAGCCAGCATATTGTCTGTATCGCGGCCTGTCGGTATAGTACGTAGTTAGGGTTGCCTTAAACCTTTGGCCAAAGGAAATTGCGATTGGCGTACAAAGGTTTGTCAGACCAAGCTCTTGGATTACGTCTCCGGTAGCGCGGTTTATGAATTCGTCCAAATAATCTTCAAAATCTTCTATGCCGAAAGGCATGCGTAGTTTGTTGGTTCTGCCCGTGCCCCAGTCGTAAATATTCTGCTCCATTCTTTTAAGAATAACGTTGGAAATTACCGAGGCCACATTGTCCAATACCAGCTCCTTTATTTGCATAATAAAATCTCCGGCTATTGCCGCTGCCTGGGCTTTTTTCGGTTTCAACGCGAAGAGATCCAAGCCAATACTGCAGAGTAGGCTGATAATTACGAGCAAAGCAACAAATTTTTCCAAAAATTGTTTCATTTTTGCAAAGAAATGGTTACGCCTTGACTGTTGGCTAGTTCAATTGCTTGATTTACTAAATCATTCCAACTTTGGGTAAATTTATCTAATTCGCTGATTGCAATGTAGGCCTTGAGCGGATCATTTAAAGCATCTCTAAACGAAACATAAATGTTTCTGACCAGTAAAGTTAATTCCAGTCCCTTTTCGTGAATTTCTTTCCAGGTTGAGGGCACAACAATTGTTTTTGCATCATCGATTTTTGCATCGTTTGTTTTAATCAAGACATCGAGCTGGGAAAAATCATTGTTATTAAAAGCCGTTGTCATTGCTTTGTATGCCTCTTCTTTGATGAAAAAGTTATCCGAATTAAGAATGGATGAAACCTGGCTGAGATATTTATTGATTGTTTCCTTGCTGTTGTCTTGGGAAATTTTTATGTCGCTGTCGGAGATTGTGATATTGAAGATGTCTGGCACTTTTTCAAGCTCTGCTAACGTTTGTTCGGTTAAGGTCGAATACATGTCTCCGAGGGCTCTTTTTGCCATTTCATCGATTGTGGCTGAGTCAACCGTTGCGGAAAAGATGTCCTGCGAGGTGATTTGCGGATTGCTGTCGAGATATTGATTTTTTTGCACGATGTACGATTCAAATAAAACATCGATGTTTTCGTCACTTAGCACTTTACTGGTAATGTTGTATTTATTACCCAGAGGCAGGGGGTAGAAAACATCCGTGTCTCCGGGCGATTTGACCAATGGGTTGTGGCCAGAATCGACCTCTTCTCCATCAAGATATCCGTCGGCGTCTGTGTCAGGATTGTTTTTGTCGGTTTGGAATAAATCTTCCTGCCAATCTTTCAAGCCGTCATTATCACTGTCTTTGTTTTGCGATTCAATGACTGTTTCGTTTGTGCCGAACAGATTAATTTGAGAAAACGCCCCTCTTTTCGAGTAGGCGCCGATAAAAAGAATCAGCAAAACGGCCAAAACAATTGCTGTAACAATTCCAGCTTTGGAAAGTGGTTTTTTAAGCTCCATTTTCATTGACTTGTATTTTTCTTTTATACATTAATTATACAACTTTTTCTTTTGCAATAAAAATGTCAATACCTGTGGATAACTCAACGCGATAAGCAAAATAACAAAAGCCGCAAAAACAATCCAGTCGCCGAACTTTGTGTACGGCGTTTTTTTGTCCAATAATTGGATATTTGCGAACAAAATTTTGTTTCCGAAATCCGTTGATTTTGCGATGATTTTTCCCTGCGCGTCGATTAAAAACGCATAGCCCATGTTTGTGGCCTGCGCTAAGTAGCGTCTGTTTTCCACTGCACGGAATTGCGACATTGCCAGATTTTGCTCTAAAAGCGCATTCGATTTATGAAAAGGCGCATCACTCGACACAACCGCGAGAAATTCCGCACCGTTGTTCGTAATTTGCCGGTTTTCTTGCGGGGAAACGATGCTTGAACAGATTGTTCCGCCGACAATTCCCTTTGGGGTCTGTGTTGGCATATCGATTTCTCCTTTTTGATATAATCTTTGTTCGAAATTACTCTTATACGAATAAAGACCAAAAAGAAATCTGGTGAAATAGGGAAGAAAATCGCCGTTTGCTACCAGCAATCTTTTATCGTAATAGCCCAAAGGAGATTCATTTTCCAGGTCGTAATAAAAAAGCCGCGATTTCGTTTTGTTGTTTTCATCGATGATTTTTTCGCTTTCGAGATAAATCTGTCCTGGTTGCCAGAAATCTTTGAGCATGTATTTGGCGATTTTAATTCCGCCTGTAGTCGTGACAATACCCATTCCTTCCGGAGCAACCACAAAATCGGGATTTTGTCCGAGCGATTCGGGCTTTTTAAATAAATCGAGTATAATATTGAATTTTTCCTCGCCGCGGTAAGAATTGAAAGTGTTGTCGGAAACAAAATCGGTTTGAATCAGCGCAATTTTTCTTTCTTGGCCGATTTCTCTATTTTTCATTTTGAGGTTTCCATAAATACTTAAAAAAGAAAAAACCACAATTATAATCAGGCACGAAGCAATGATTTGTGCTGAAAATAATTTCTTTTTTTCGACTGCTGATTTTACAAAGAAAAAGAAAATTGAATTTATGAGCACAATCAGAAAACTAATGCCGTAAATTCCCCAGATGTCGGCGCTCTGAATGAAGAGCGGAATTTTATGTAAATCGTAAGCCAGGATTCCGAATGTCCAGTGCGGGCCGAAAAGAGTTTCTTTTCCCAGCCAAATAAATTCGAACCACCACGCACGCAGATATTCGAAAACTATCCAGAACGAGGGAATAATCAAGAGAAATGAAAAGAGTCCGGAATTTTTGCGGATTATTCTTTTGGCGAGCCAGGAAAATGCGGCAAAGGACAATGCCAGAAGAATAATTTGGAAAAGCCAGAGAATAATCATCAAAAGGAGCACTAGTCGGAAATCCTTTTGCGAGCTTACACCCAGCCATTCGAAAGGCGCGGTATAGAACAACCAGATAAACAATCCGCCCATATAAACAAATCCTGCAATTGCACCTCCCCAAAACGCTTTTTTAAAAGAAGTTTTTTCCGAAAAAAGAAAATAAAACAAGGGAATCAAAGCGACCCAGGTCAAAAACCACAAATTTTGCGGAGGATAGGCTAGAAAAAGCAAAACCCCGCTCAATAACGGCAAAACCAGCCAAAGATTTTTTTTATTCAAGATAATTTTCAATATTTTCATAAAGTTTAATCCAATTTTTCACACTTAAATTTTCTGCCCTTAATTTTTGACCAATTCCGATTTGGTCAAAAATAGTTTTGAGTTTTGAGTTTGGAGTTTTGAGCTTTTTTGACAAATTATTGATTAAAAATTTTCTCTTTGCGGAAAAACCCGCTCTTACTAGTTGGAAAAATTTTTCCGCATTGATTTCCGGCAAGTTTTTTTTCGGAATGATTTTGATTATTGTCGAATCTACTTTCGGTTCGGGGTAAAAAGATTTTTTCCCGACATAATCGACAATTTCCGGCTCCGCGTAAAATTGAACCATTATTGAAAGAAGCGACATTCTTGGCGGTTTGGCACAGATTCTCTGGCCCACTTCTTTTTGTATCATGAAAACCAGCAATTCCGGTTTTTTCTTTGTTTCCAGAAACATTCTGATTGCTGGAGAGGTGATATAATAGGGTAAATTTGCCACGATTTTATAGGTATCGTGAATCGGGAACAGAAAATCGCGAATTTTCAATATGTCTGCGGAAATTATTTTTACGTTTTTTATGTTCCTGATTTTTAATTCGTTGTTCAGTATTCGCGCAAACTTTTTGTCTTTTTCCACGGCAACGACTTGTTTGGCCTTTTTTGCCAAAGCAAAAGTTAAAATTCCTAATCCCGGGCCGATTTCAAGCACAATGTCATTTTGCGACAAATCCGCAGCAGCGATAATTTTTTCGAGCACCGCTTCATCGAGCAGAAAATTCTGGCCCAGATGTTTTACTGGTTTGATACCGTATTTATTCAAAAGATTGTTTAAATCCCGATTTTGCATTTACTTTTCAGAAATCGATTAAGTCTTTGCCTTGTCTTTTGAATTCTTCGAAAACAATCAGATTTTCGGGAATTTCCGTCAGGAATCGCGATGGCGGATTGGCTTCTTTTTGTCCCCAGTTGCTGCGGGTTTGCGTAAAAATGCAATACAAATGACTTTTGCTTCTGGTAATGCCCACGTAAAACAATCTGCGTTCTTCCTCAATATCTAAAGGATTAATCAGGCTGCGCGAATGGGGAAGGATTCCTTCTTCACATCCCGCAATGAATACCACGGAAAACTCCAAACCCTTGGCAGTGTGCAAAGTCATCAGATGCACGAGGTCTTTTTTTTCGTTGATTTCGTCGGCTTCGGAAAGCAGGGCGGTTTTTTCCAGAAATTCATGCAAGCCTTGCGGAGGAGCGATTTTGTCGTAGTCAGCCGCAACATTGACCAGTTCTTCGATGTTTTGCCAGCGCGCTTCATCTTCGGGAATGTCATTGGCCAGAACATTGTCTCCGTAGTTTTTTTTGAGATAATTCTTGTAATCGGTTTGTTCGAGTACGAATTTCAAAACCTCGGAGAGCGGTTTTTTCTCAGCTGCCTTTTTGATTTTATCGGTCAGCTCGAGAAAATTCTTTATTTCCGGTTTTTGTTGGCTTGCTTTTTCCAGTCCCAGTTTTTTTATTTTTGTAAAAGTTATCTCCCCGATTCCCCGCGGTGGGGAATTAATGATTCTTTCCAGACTTACCAGGTCATTTGCGGCTGCGAATTTAAGGTAGGCGATAAGGTCTTTTATTTCTTTGCGCTGATAAAATTTGGTCGCGCCGATAAGCTTGTAAGGGATGTTGCTGCGGATGAGTGCTTCGTCGATTGCGCGCGACTGGGCATTAATGCGGTAGAAAACCGTAAAGTCGCGCAAACTGAAACCCTTTTTTAAAAGTTCCTTGATTTTTTCCGCAATCAGCTCGGCTTCGGATTTTTCATCCCAGGTAGAAACCACGGAAATCGGCGGGCCGTTGGGGTTTTTCGTCCAGAGATTTTTCGGTTTCTGGTATTTGTTTTTGGAAATTATTTTCGAGGCAGCATCGAGGATGTTCTGCGTGGAGCGGTAATTTTCGTCCAAAGTGACGATTTTCGCCTCGGGATAATCTTTTTCGAAATTAAGGATATTGCGAAAATCCGCATTACGGAAAGAATAAATAGACTGCGCATCGTCTCCAACAACGCAGACGTTCCTATATTTCTGTGCCAGAAGCCCGATCAGGCGGTATTGAATCGGGTCAGTGTCCTGATATTCGTCAACGAGGATGTATTTGAATTTTTCCTGATATTTCGCAAGAACCGCGGGAAACTTCTCAAAAAGCTTAACGCAAAGCATAATTAAATCGTCGAAATCCAGGGCATTGTTTTTTTTCAAACCTTTTTGATAGGCAGTATAAATTTTGCTTATTGTTTTTTCGAAATATTCTTTGGCTTGTGCATCATAAGCTTTGAAATCGATAAATTCGCTTTTGAGTGCAGAAATGGTCGATAAAGCTTTTTTCGGGGGAAACTGGTCTTTGTTTATTTCGAGCTCCTGGATTACTTTTTTGATGATGCTCATTTGGTCATCCTCGTCATAAATCAGGAAGTTCTTCTTGTATCCCAGTTTTTCGATTTCGCTGCGCAGTATTTTCAGGCAAAAGGCATGAAAAGTGCCGATAAAGAGCCCACTCGTTTTGCCCACGAGTTTTGCGACTCTGTTTTTCATCTCGTCAGCAGCCTTGTTAGTAAAGGTGACGGCAAGGATGTTCGCGCTAGAAACCCCGGTTTTTATAAGATAGGCCAGACGGTGCGTGAGCACGCGGGTTTTGCCGCTGCCTGGCCCAGCCAGAATCAAAAGCGGGCCACTGGTCGTAGTTACTGCTTTTTTTTGTGCTTGATTCAGGTTTTTCAGGATTTCTTCCATGTATTTATTTTAACAAATTTAAAACCAAGCAAAAAGCCGCAAAATTGCGGCCTTTTGACAAAATGCCGTAAATATGTTCTAGGACTTGACAGGGATTTTATCCTGTGCTAGGCTTAAAATGCCGAAAAGCTGAAAGGTTTTAATAGGTTTTTTTATTTTGAGATCGGACATTTTCTATTTTCAAGATTAAAACAATCCTTTTAAGGTGGCTTTCTTCATCGAAAAAGGAAAATATCGGAAAAATTTTCGGATTGATGCGATTACTGCCCAAAAACTCCTATTTTAGGGGTGGAGCAGTGATTTTTATTGTTTTGGCAATATTCTTTCTGATCTCTGTAATCACCAAAAGTTCGGCGCAAACTCCTTTGATTGAAGACGAGCCGGAAACAACGCGTATCGGTTCCTTTATTTACGCTTCGCAATATCTTAATCCCGATGACTTCATCATCGAAGAAAGCTATACAGATGAATCGATTTTGGGTACGAATATTTTTTTGCAGGATTCCGCGGTTCTGGCAGTTTCTTCTCCTTCGCCTCCAGATTCAATAAACGATACCCAGCGCAATGGAATTATCATTTACGAAGTGCAGCCAGGCGATGTGCTTTCGAGAATTGCCGAGACTTTCAATGTGTCAGCAAGCACCATTCTTTGGGCGAATAATTTGACCAACAGCAATTACCTTAAAGCAGGCCAAAAGCTGACGATTTTGCCGATTTCCGGGGTTTTATACACAGTCAAAAAGGGTGACACACTGGAGAAAATCGTTAAAACCTACAAAGGTGATTTAAACAAAACAATCGATTTTAATGGTTTGCCCGCAAACGGTATTTTGGCTATTGGTCAGCAAGTGATTATTCCTGATGGTCAAGGAGTCAGTGTTTCGGGTACGCGTTCTTACGCTACAACCGCAGCCTATGCCAATTTTCCCAGACCTTATGCTACGCAAAGCCATCAATTTCCCTGGGGACAGTGCACCTGGTACATAGCGCAAAGGCGCTATATCCCCTGGGGCGGAAACGCCAAGACCTGGATTTATCAGGCCCCGCAATACGGTTTTGCCACGGGCAATGAGCCGCAGGTTGGAGCAATTATGCAAACCAGGGAAAGCTCCTATTACGGCCATGTGGCCTATGTCGAGGCAATCGACGGCGATTATGTGACTATTTCCGAAATGAGTTTGGGTCAGGGAATTAAAAAAATCAGGACCTTGCGCAAAGACGATTGGCGCATTGTCGGCTACATCTATTAAAATAAGACCTATAGGAAACTATGGGTTTAAAAAACCGCCTTGCGGCGGTCTTTTTTTGTTCAGATTTCGGTTTTTGGCCGGTATTGCAGAGCTTCGGCAATATGCTGCGCTGCAATATTTATCGATTCATCCAGGTCAGCGATGGTGCGCGCCAGTTTCAGAATTCTGTGGTATCCGCGTGCTGATAAATGTAGATTATTTACCGCATTTTTTAAAAGTTTGCTTCCAGCTTCGTCAGTTTTGCAGTGTTTTTTAATCAAAGGAATGGTCATTTCGGAATTGGCCACAATATTCTCGTTTTTAAATCTTTCAATTTGCAGTTTTCTGGCTTTTTCTACTTTTATTCTGATTTCTTCACTTGAACCGTCGATTTTTTCGTCAGTTAGTTTTTCGTATTTGACGTGAGGAACCTCAACATAGAGGTCGATTCTGTCCATAATCGGGCCGGAGACTTTTCTCTGGTATTTATTGATTTGATTTTGGGTGCAGGTGCATTGTTTTTCCGGATCATTGTAATATCCGCAGGGACAAGGGTTCATTGCCGCAATCAGCATGAAGCGCGCGGGAAAAACGTAACTGGCTTTTGCTCTGGCTACGCTGACAATTCCGTCTTCAAGCGGCTGTCTCAAGCTTTCGAGTACGTCTCTGTGGATTTCGGGGAACTCGTCGATAAAAAGCACTCCGCGGTGCGCCAGGGTAATTTCTCCTGGTCTGGCCGCGCTTCCCCCGCCGATTAAACTGGCTTCGGATGCGCTGTGGTGCGGACTGCGGAACGGCCGATGCACAATCAATGGTTTTTTGTGCGAGAGTTTTCCGGAAACGCTGTAGACTTTCGTCACTTCCATTATTTCCTCCCAGGTCATTTGGGGTAGAATTGAAGGAATCGCTTTTGCCAATAAAGTTTTTCCCGAGCCCGGCGGTCCGACCATCAATACGTTGTGGCTGCCGCTGGCAGCGATTTCGAGCGCTCTTTTTGCGTTTTGCTGACCCTTGATATAGGCCATATCCACGGGATAAGCAAGCATTTCCGAAAAGATTTTTTCCGCATCCAAGGGAACCAGGGGTTGGATTTCGACTCTTTTCTCAAGGAATCCGATTAGTTCGGCCAATGACTCGACAGGGAAAATATTGATGTCTTTTACTAAAGTTGCTTCGCTGGCATTGGCTTTGGGAATGAAAACATTGTTAATTCCCATTTCTTTGGCCAAAAGACAAATCGGCAAAACTCCGTTTGTTTTACGCAGTCCTCCGTCAAGCGCCAATTCTCCGACAAATAGTTTGTCTTTGGGGTCGAAATTTATCTGTTCGGAGGAAAGCAGAAAGCTTAGAGCAATCGGTAAATCATAGGCAGAGCCCTCTTTTCGCACATCAGCCGGCGCCAGGTTGATTACTACGCGTTTGTTATGTTTTTGCGGCGGTTCCAAGCCGCTGTTTTTGATTGCCGCGGCGATTCTTTCCTTGGATTCCTCAACCGATTTGTCGGGAAGTCCGACAATCGCAAAAAAGCGGAGCCCGGACGTTAAGTCCGCCTCCACCTCCACTAATTCGGCTTCAAGGCCGGCAATTGCTGCAGAATATACTTTATTCATACGAAATGCCCTCCTTTGAAGCTAATTTTTATAAACGTCTTGTCCTGTGGAAAACTTTTTGGCCCCAGAACAAGATTAAACCCAGATTAAAAACAAGAAAATTTAAGCGAAAAATAGCTCGATTTACCCTTGACGACAATCAATTGTGAATTCTTAATTTTGAAGTTTTTAACAATTTATTAACAGTTGCGATTTCCTTATCTGTCTTAAATCAATCATTGCTGAGCCAGAACTCTGTCGATGATTGCGTAGATCATTTCTTTGCTCGTTCCAATAATCAGATAATTACCCAAAACAGTGTAATTTATGGTTAGAGTCGAATAAGGTAGGTTTTTGTACCGGATAATTACGTTTTTGTAATTATCGTCGAGAAAATTCTTGTTTGCGGGCTGTCCCGGTGCCTGCACAGGATAGAAATTTTTAAAATCTTCAAGCAGGGTCGGCTCCCAGTTTCTCATTTGGTTCTTCAGATTTTCGGGATTATTGGCTTCGATGACCATACCCAGGCGTTTGCCGGTTTCTTGGTTGAAAAACAAGAGATTGTAATTGTCTTTCATTTCCGAAAAAGTATATGGAGAAACCGTTATTCCTAGGTCTTGAAAAATTTCGCCCAAAGAAAGGAATCCAATCGCTTCGCCTGTGGGCAGTGTTTTCAAGGCTCCGATGCGCATGAATGTGTACGCAGGCTGTTCAGATTTCGCTTCTTCACGCAGGGCCTGAAAAAAGGTTTCTTGGTCAGCGAGCCGGATGATTTTTTGCTGTTCAGAGCTTATCAGAGACGCAGATAATTTCGGTTCCGTTATCACGGCCGGAGTCGGCGCAGGCTCGGAAGAAGGTTTGTTTTTAAGGTAAAGATACACCCCGCCGCCAGCGAGGGCGAGCAGAAAAATTCCTATGGTTGCAACTCTTAAGACTTTTCTGATACTTGCTTTTTCCGGAGCATAAACTGGTTCGGGAATTTTCAACCTGTCCATTTGCGGAAAACTTTCCGCATTGATGATTTGGGGAGCGGGTTTTGTTTCTGTGGGCACAGCCGGTGTTTCAGGAACCTCGAAAAAGGTTTCTGTTTTTTGCGGAGGCAAAGGAGCAAACGGAGATTCAGGTTCTTTCCTCACCAATTCCTCAGTGCTTGGCATTGCCGATTTTTTGATCGTGGGAATAATGGGCAGATTTTCCGGAACAATCATTCCGCTTTCCGGTTTTTGCGCGATTTCGGTTTTGGTTTCCGTTTCTTCCGGATTTTCTTCCTCCATTTCCTGAGGAATGTGTCCCGCTGTTTGCGGTTTTTTGGGTACGGGCGGCGCAATGCCCGGAGCTGTTTTTGATGGAGATTTTTCCCTGAAAAACTGCATTTTGTCCAGTTTTTTCACTCCCAGGCCTGCCAGGTCGCCTTTCATGGTGCGGATTTCAAAATCCGGGAGGGCATTAATGGTTTTATTGTCCTCCTTTTTCAGTTCTTTGATGTCATTGTAGTCTGTTCGGGGACCTGGTTTTGGCGTTAAGAGGTCCATGTCTTCATTTTATAATTTCTTTTTTTCCAATACTAGACTGATTTTTCCGTTATCGTCGATGCTTTTGATTTTTACCGGCACAATGTCGCCGACGTGCAGAAAATCTTCAACTCTGCGCGTGCCCCTTCCCAGTTCGGAAATGTGCAATAATCCATCCTGCTTAGGATAAAGTTCGATGAACGCGCCGAAATCCATGATTTTCACCACCTTGCCCTGATACACTTCGCCGACCTTCGCTTCTTTGGTCAGCGCTTTTATCCTGCCGATGGCTTTTTTCGCCATTTCCGCATCTTCGGAAGTCACAAACACATGCCCGTCGTCTTCAATGTCGATATTCACACCGGTTTCCTCGGTTATTTCATTGATGGTTTTTCCGCCTGGTCCGATAATCATGCCCAATTTTGAAGGATTGACCATTAAGGAATAAACGCGCGGCGCAAACGGCGAAAGTTCTGGCCTGGGTTCTTTGATGGTTTTCGTAATCAATTCGAGAATTTCCAGTCTTGCTTTTTTCGCTTGCTTGAATGCGTCTTCAAGAATGTTCATTCCGACTCCATCAACTTTAATGTCCATCTGGAGTGCATTAATTCCGTTTTTGGTTCCCGCGATTTTTAAGTCCATGTCTCCGTAATGGTCTTCGGGGCCCTGGATATCGGTAAGTATCTTATACTTGTCTTTATCCATCATCAGTCCTACGGCGATTCCCGCAGCTTTTTCTTTTATCGGAATGCCTGCATCCATTAGTGCCATTGTCGAGGCGCAGACCGAGGCCATTGAAGATGAGCCGTTCGAGGACAAGACCTCGGAAACGACCCTAATCGTATAGGGAAATTCGTCCTGTGAAGGGACAATCGGAATCAAGGCTTTTTCGGCCAATGCTCCGTGTCCAATGTCTCTTCTTCCCGGAGAACCGACTCTGCCCACTTCACCTACGGAAAACGGGGGAAAATTGTAATCATGCATGAATCTTTTCTTGCCCTCGATTTCCATTTGGTCGAAAATCTGTTCCGAACCCGGAGAGCCGAGTGTTACTGCGGAAAATACTTGGGTTTCTCCTCGTTGGAACAGCGAAGAGCCGTGAAGCCTGGGAAAAATTGCCACTTCCGCGCTCAGTTTGCGCAATTCGTCGAGTTTTCTGCCATCCGGTCTTTTGTTGCTTTTAAGAATATTTATGTGGGTAATTTCATCGACTTTCGCTTCCAGGTATTCGTTTGCCAGGTCGAGTTTTGCCTTAGCATCTTCGGGATATTTTTCCTTTATCATTTTTTCCAGTCCTTCCTCGATTTCTTTCAGCTGCGTCACTCTGGTTTGTTTTTCCTTGTGATAAATGGCGGTTTCCAGTTTGTCTTCGAGAAATTCGTCGAGTGATTTTTTAAGCCCCGCATCGACTTCTTTGATTTCCAGTTCTCTTTTTTCCGGTTTTATCTCCTTGACAATATCTTTCTGAAAGTCAATCAGTTTTTTGATGTACTTTCTTGCCAAATCAATTCCTTCAAGCATTTGGGTTTCGGGCATTTGTAATGCCTGGCCCTCGAGCATATTGATTAGAATGTCTTTATTTTTTTCGATTCCTGCGGCAAAAATTTCCGAACCTGTTTTTGCCTTTGCGCTTAAGGTCGAAGTAACCATCCATTGGCCTTTGTCAGTTTGTCCAACCGTAATTCCCGCAACCGGACCATTAAACGGAATATCGGAAATCGATAAAGCCATAGATGCGCCAATGAGCGCCGGTAGCCCAGGGTCGTTTTCCCCATCGAATGAAGTCACGGTCAGAACGACCTGTAAATCATTTCTGAGTTTTTGGTTA
>Ga0153915_10003282_pt1 | contig 14832 bp, 9 predicted proteins | sample Opewatmetagenome_2_FD_107003 | JGI IMG/M metagenome (GOLD analysis project Ga0153915, IMG submission 107003) | Freshwater wetland microbial communities from Ohio, USA - Open water 3 Core 3 Depth 3 metaG | ecosystem: Environmental > Aquatic > Freshwater > Wetlands | place: USA: Ohio, Lake Erie...
GCTCATCAACAAATACGCCGGTAAACGGGTTTCCCTCGTTTACGAGCATCATAAGGGTGTGCCGACCAGCTGTTTCGGAGAAACAGAATATTTTGTCGTCGATGTGAAGGCCATTGAATAATATTGATAAGACATTGGCTTTCTGACAGGGGAGGCATAAGGAAAGCGGCCATGTGTCAATAGATTGTTGGAGGCCACGAGTGATTGCGGTGCTTCAGGATTTACTTTGGTCATGCCTATTCTCCTTGGTTGATAGAAAGGTTCTTACATAGGCAAAAGGTACTCCGAGTTTATTGGCCCTAATCTGTTCAACAATCGTATCGATTCTATTCGCAATACTATTCTTAAACGGCCACATTTTGTAGTAATACCAACCGGTAAACTGTTGCTCAATCCATTCCATTCCTTCAGTGCTTGCCAAGACCCCAAGTGCCCACTGTTTATAGGCCAATGTAACGGTATAGCCCCGGAGCTCAAATCCGGTGCGCCAGGGAGATGGCCACGGAGCCAGGCAAAGCATGCCAAGCCCAAAAATAAGGCAGTTAGTCCAGAAAGGAAATAGCCAGCCAAGTGCAGCTAAGCCCGCGAATGGAACAATCGCCCAAATCTGCGGTGAGAGATATCCTACGCTGAACCAAACGCCCTTTTGTTTTCTGTCCCACATGTGAATAAACTCATGCATGAGGGTTTCGACGGCGTTTTCAGAGTCGCTCTGAATGCTCTCTTCGCTAGGGAAGTACACTGTCCATTTGAGCGTTGTAACATAGTGTGTCATAAATATTCGATTAAAGGGCCAGAGAAGAACACCCAAAATCTTCATAAAGAGGTCCTGGTTTTTGTACTTTACCTGAAAGCCTGGAATGATCGATTTTACAAAATTGCAGGCTTGAGTGAATTTTTCCATAACGAAGACATCTCTCGTTTTCGTTATGATGTCAACATTAATCGATTCCAAACACTTTTATTATAAATACTTCAAGTCTCTCGATTCGTTTGGCAGGTGTCCTATAGCAGGCCGGTAGCTATTCTTTTACCCTCCACAGGTTCTCAGAGTTCAGTAAAGAAATAAAATGAACATTACAATTTGTAGTATTCTATCATTTGCCAGAATCCGATTTCGGCCATTTCAGAAAGGACTAAATAAATCATTTATCTCACTATTTGTTGCATTAAAGTGTGTGTCCTTTTCTTAGAAATCAGGATAAAATGGCTGCACATGGTTACACAATGGGACACAGATTTTAACAAAAGCACATACATATAATAAAACAGGCGACTCATACCAAGTTACATTCAAAACACTACTCATGACATATGGTCATTGCAAACGCAGTGAAGCAATCTCAATATGTTAGATTGCCACGTCGCTTCGCTCTTCGCGATGACATGAATGTAACTTGGTATTAGATATTTTTTTAACCTGAAAGAATAAATTCTTCTCTGCTTACAGCATTTCGAAAATACCGGCAGCCCCCATGCCGCCGGCGATGCACATGGAAACGATGCCCCGCTTCGCTTTGCGCCGCTTCAATTCATAGAGGAGCTGGGCAGTCAGCTTGGCGCCCGTAGCTCCAAGGGGGTGTCCGAGGGCTATGGCGCCGCCGTTGGGATTTATGTCACCTGCCGCCAGTCTGTCTTCAATGCCGACTGCTCTTATTGAATAGAGTGCCTGGCTGGCGAAGGCCTCGTTGATTTCAAACACGTCGATGTCCTTTGTCGTTAATCCCGCCAGTTTCAGCACCTTGGGGATCGCGAAGGCAGGGCCGATACCCATCTCTTCCGGCTTACACCCTGCTACGGCAAAGTGAGTCAGCTTTGCAACGGGTTTCAAACCTGAAGATTTGGCCTTCTCTTCACTCATTAACAAGGTGAATGCAGCCCCATCCGTCATCTGAGATGAATTGCCCGCCGTAACAGATCCTCCCTGCTTGAACGGCGACTTCAACCTCGCAAGATCCTCCATCGTCGTCGGCCATCTCACACCGTCGTCCATGTCGAATACGACCTGTTGCCTGACCTTCTTTCCACCATTCGCTTTTGCGTATCTATAGGCCTTGATCGGGATAATCTCATCCTTAAACTTCCCTGCCTTGATTGCCTCGTAAGCCCGGCGGTTGCTCTCCATCCCGAGCCTGTCCTGGTCTTCACGGGATACTTTGTAATTGGCGGCAACATTCTCCGCCGTGATACCCATGGACACATAGACATTTGGTAAGTCGCCCCAGTCCGGACTGGGACGAAAGACATTCCCACCCATGGGAACATGGGACATGTTCTCGCAACCGCCCGCAATAATAACCTGCGACCACCCCGCCCTGATCTTTGCCGTCGCATCGGCAATAGCCTGCAACCCGGAAGAACAGAAACGGTTTATCGTCATACCCGATGCGGTAATGGGGACGCCTGCTCCAATGGCAATCACTTTTGCCAGGTTCATGCCCTGCTCGGCCTCCGGAAAGGCGCACCCGACTATCACATCATCCACATCTTCAAGTTTCAGCGCCGGAACCCTTGCCAGAAGACCCTTCAATACCTGGATGCCTATTTCATCACTCCGGGTGTTCGCAAGACCGCCTCTCCTGTAACGTCCGCCCGGACTTCTTACGGATTCAATAATAACAGCTTCACTCATGATTTTCCTCCTTCTCTATGTGTCAGGTATCGGCCTTGTCGAATGGGCCGAATCCTGTCTGGTTATGTGTTTTAGTTACGCAAGGGTTTGCCGGTATTGAGCATGTTCATGATCCGATCCTGTGTCTTCGGTTCCGCCACGAGACTCATGAACGCCTCTTTTTCCAGATCAAGGATCTCCTGCTCCGTAACCAGCGTCCCTTCCGCACAATCACCGCCTGAAAGAATATAGGCAAGCTTTTTAGCGATGTGAACGTCGTAATCGGAGATGAACTTTCCCTGCCTCATATTGTAAAGAACGGAATCACACATACCCCTGAAGTTCTCACCCATGACAGGGATCAACGCCGGTCCGGCTTTTTTGTAGAATCTGGATAACCCCAGAACTAGCTGCTTCGCATCCCATATCTGCTGGTCTCTTCCCAGGCTGATATTATCGGTTTTCCTGATGTAGCCCAGTTCCATGGCCTCCATGGCACTGGTGGAGACTTTCGCCATGGCGATATTTTCGAAGGCCTTGGAATAGAAATGCTGGAGACTCAAACCTGCTTCCAGCAAGCCGTCCGGTATGCCTTCGGTGCAACGAACCATCAGTTCCTTTGTTCCTCCACCGGCCGGGATGACGCCGACACCGACCTCTACCAGCCCCATGTATGTTTCGCCGCAGGGCTGGCACCTTGCCGCATGGATAGCTATCTCGCAGCCACCCCCCAGGACCATTCCCGCGGGAGCGGAAACCACCGGTTTAGAGAGGTATTTCATTCTCATATTTGCATTCTGGAAGTCCGCTATCATTTTCTCCAGGAGATCCCAATCCCCCCTCTGGGCCGCGACAAGGACGTTGAAGATATTGGCTCCCACGGAGAAATTAGTGGAATGATTGCCCGTGACCAATCCCAGAAAATCCTTCTCCACGATGTCGCAGCTGTCAAAAATCATCTGAATGATGTCCTGGTCCACGGCATTCATCTTGGTATGGAATTCCAGACAGGCAACACCGTCACCAATATCAACAACGCTGGCGCCGGCATTTCTCTTAATCAGTTTCTTACGCTCTTTCAGGGAGGGAAGGAAAATGATCCGAGGATTTTCCTCCAGCTTCACGTAACCCTTGGTCGGGAAATCATAGTAGTACAGACCATCTTCCTTCTTCAGGTAGAAGGACTTACAGCCTGCCTTAAGCATCTCCTCGATCTTAGCGGGGACTTTCTTTCCCAGTTTCTTCATTACGTCGACGGCCTCTTTCACACCGACAGCGTCCCACAATTCGAAAGGTCCCAACTCGTGGTTGTAGCCCCATTTCATGGCCTGATCGATGGCAACGACACTGTTGCAGATCTCGGGAATACGGTTTGCCGCATAGATGAAGTTATTGCAGAGGTATTCCCTCGCGAGTTCAGCCGCCTTATCGGCGCCGTTGAAGACGATTTTAAGTTTGTCCGTGAATTCCCCCTCAGACTTTTTCGCCGCTTCGATCGAGCTAAATTTGGGTTTTGAGGAAATCGTATATTCTAAGGTATTGTAATCCAGGACCAGCTTAACGCTTTTGCCTTTTTCGTCCCTGGTCTTCTTGTAGAACCCTTGCTTGGCCTTGTTCCCCAGTAACTTCTTTTCCATCATCTTATTCATGAAATCGACGGGTATGAAGAGATCCCGCATCTCGTCATCCGGCGCCGCATCATAGAGGTTCTTCATGACATGATATCCCGTGTCGAGACCAACCAGGTCCAGGGTCCCAAAGATCGCCGAACCCGGTCTGCCCAGAGCCCTGCCGATGATGGCATCCATTTCTTCCACTTTCAGACCCTTTGCCACCATCAGATGGATGGCATTGCAGATGTCATATATCCCGATGCGGTTGCCGATGAAATTGGGGACATCCTTGCAGATGACCACGCCCTTACCCAGGACGTCCTCGCAAAATTTCATCATGAAATCCACAACATCTTGCTTCGTTTCAGGACCGGGAATAACCTCTAACAGTTTCATATACCGGGGGGGATTGAAAAAATGTGTTCCCAGAAATCGCTGCTTCAGTTTGGGACCAAAGTTGGCGGAAATTTCTTTGATCGGGATTCCCGAGGTGTTTGTGCTGACGATGCAGTTGTCCTTCACGACCTTTTCCACCCTGGCCATGAGATCCTGTTTGATTTTCAGGTTTTCGATAACCACTTCAATAACCCAATCGCAATCGGTGAGCCACTGAAGATTGTCTTCGAAGTTTCCGACTTTGATCATGGATGCATTTTTCCTGGAATAGAAACTGGCAGGTTTGGATTTTAATGCCCCCTCCAGCCCGTTTTGAGCAAAACGGTTTCGCCAGGCGGGACTTGATTCCGTCAGACCTTTTGCCTTGTCCTTCTCTGTCAGTTCAAAAGGAATTATATCCAGCAGAAGACATTCAATCCCCGCATTGGTTAGGTGGGCCGCGATGGTAGCTCCCATTACCCCTGCCCCTAAAACAGCAGCTTTTTTTATTTCATAAGACATAATCCTACTCCTTATTGTTTTTTATAAGCCGTTAGCCAACTGAGAAATTATTCGTAAATACTTATCCCGATTAACATCTTCCTTTGTCCCCCTGAGGTTGTATCATAATTCACATTAGTCATTGCGAGCGAACGAATTGAGCGTGGCAATCTCTATTTTTCCATTAACTTGTGAGATTGCTTCAGTCGTTTCACTCCTTCGCAATGACATTGCGACACAGTCTTCCTTTATGAAAGGGGGGAATATGGCATCCTGTTTTATATCGTGAATAACTCTTCCGCCATTTCAATGGGCGTCCTGTCTCCGACTTTTATCGCTTCGCACCTGGCTTTGGCGGTAGAGAGCACATTCAGGGCGAAGAATTTGGCCGCGGCAATCTTCCCGTTATAGAAGGCAACCTCCTTGTTTTCTCGGATCAGAGCCCTCTGCTTCGCCTTCGATCCTTTGGCGTCATGTTCCGTGTAGAGGGCATTCAACTTTTCATTGGCAGTTGTAGCGGCCTGCATCAAGAGCGAACCGACCGCGATGTCGCCAAAAAGCTCAAGGTACGGGGATGCGTTGAGGACAGGGATCAAGAAGCTTGCGCCTCTGCTCAACCGATAGAAGTGTGTCGTCAGGTCGGACACGGCCTTCAGTGCCTCTTCCAGGTAGTTGCAGGGTACGGTGAGGTCTTCAAATCCCTTGCTCCTTGTGATAATACTGTATATTTCGCTGTACAGGCTCATCATAAACTCGCCCCTCCTCTGCGCCAGTTTCCGGCCGACGAGGTCAAGGGCCTGAATCCCGTTCGTCCCCTCATAGATGGTCGTTATTTTGCAGTCCCTTAAGTACTGCTCGACAGGATATTCGGCACAGTAGCCGTAGCCGCCGTATACGTCGATGGCTTTTGAACAGACCAGCATGGCCTTATCCGAGGAATAGGCCTTGCAAATCGGGATCAGGAGTTCCGCTAATCCCTGCCATTTTGCCTTATCTGTCTTGCTCTCTGAAATAACCGCCATGTCAAAGCAGTAGGCGGTATAGTACAGCAATGCCCTTATGCCTTCCACATGGGCCTTCATCCAGAGGAGCGTCCGTTTGATGTCGGGATGCTGGATAATGGGTACGGGTTTGGCGTCGGGGTTTTTCATGTCCCAGATGGCGACACCCTGGATTCTTTCCTTGGCATAGGCCACCGCATGTTCATACGCCGCCGTTGCCGTTCCCAATGCCTGCACACCGACCTCAAGCCTGGCTTCATTCATCAACTGGAACATGATCGCCATCCCGGCCTTCTCTTTTCCGAGGAGCTCTCCGATGCATTTCCCTTCGTCGCCGAAATTGAGGGTGCAGGTAGCGGAACCCTTGATTCCCATTTTGTGTTCGATATTCCCTGTACACACGTCATTGAATTCCCCCAGGCTCCCGTCATCGTTTACCCGATACTTGGGAACAATAAAGATGGAGATGCCGCGCGTGCCTGCTGGATCTCCTTCGATTCTGGCGAGAACGGGGTGCACGATGTTCGGGCAGAGGTCGTGGTCTCCGCCGGAGATAAAGATCTTGGTTCCCGTGATGCTGTATGTCCCGTCGGGCAATCTTTTCGCCGTTGTCTTCAGGGCGCCCACATCGCTCCCTGCTCCGGGCTCCGTCAGGCACATGGTACCGGCCCATTCGCCGGCATACATTTTATACATGTATTTGCTCTTTTGTTCTTCCGTGCCGAAATGTTCTATGAGCGCGGCAGCCCCATTGGTCAGCATGGGATACATGATGAGGGGATAGTTGGCCGCCTGAAAGAGCTCAAAGCAGGCAGTGGAAATACTGGCCGGCATTCCCTGCCCCCCTACCTCGGGATCTCTCATGGCGCACAGCCAACCGGCTTCAACAAACTTCCTGTATGCATCATGGAAACTTTTCGGTACGGAGACTTTTCCATCCGCGAATTTACATCCCTCCCTGTCCCCATCTACATAGGTCGGGAGGATCACCTCCAGGGCCATCTTTTCCGCTTCCGTCAGCATCATATCCACGGTTTCTTTGGAATAATCCGCATACTTGCCGCTCTTGAAAAGATTTTCTACACCGAGCTGTTCGTAAAGGACAAATTGCTGATCTCTGGTGTTCACCAATAAGTTGCTCATAACGACCTCCTTTATTTTTTACTGTTCTTTTGTTAAAGTGTGACTCTCGGACATAAACCATTCAGCCCAAGTGCTTATTACCTTTTTATGCCTCAGACTTGTCACGGGAGTTCCTTCGCGGCAGACTTGCCGAATAAGGTTGATTGCTCGATAGACCTCTGATAATGAGATCGAGCCCCTCTCTGACTGTCGATCGGATCCTCTGATCCCTTGTGGACTCCTTGCCGGTGAAAAGGTGAAGAGATATGATTCCGTTCATAAGTCCCCATAAGGTATTTCTGTTTTGCCTGTTGTTGATATGAGGAAGAAATTCTCCTCTATCAATTCCCATCTGGAATATCTGCTCGACGGTATTCATTGTTTTGTTTGTCGTTTGAATAAGCTGCCCCGTAAGTTCTTCAGAAAAACTTGAATGATCGGTGTACAACATAAAGGTCATCAATATCCTGAATAGTTCCCTGTCATTTAAGAAAAAATCTATATAAATCTTGACAAAACGAATCAGCATCTCCGCCGCATTTTCATCATTTCGAAAAATATTGGATAGGCTTTTGTTGAATTTGTCGATATCATTAAGGAGAATCTGGGCATAAATCTCTTCTTTACTGTTAAAATAGAGGTAAACCGCGCCCTTGCTTAGTTCGGCTTCCTTTGCGATATTTTCAACGGTGATGGAGTTGAGGCCCTTCTTGAAGAATAATTTTCTGGCCGCCCTGAGGATCGCGTTTTTTCTTCCTTCCTTTTCCCTTTTCCTTCTTTCTTCACGTCCCATGTCAGTACTCCCATCTCCTTATGACTATTGGTCATATAATGAATTACAGTCATTCTATGACTATGAGTCATGGCATACATAATTAATGTTGTCAAGAAATATTTTCAAATAGTTTTTAATTAATGTACTGTGTTGATATTACGTGGAAATATTTTTCAGAGAAGCGAATGCTGATTTGAAAGAGATTATCTTCCTGCGATTGAACCGGATGTCGGGCAATGTATCTGTTTTCATCAGATCGCTTAACGGTAAAGCGCATCGATCCGGTCCTTATATTTATTGAACACGACACGCCGTTTCAGTTTCAGCGTCTGGGTCAGCGTCCCGTTTTCCAGGCTGAATGGTTCTTTCAGGAACAGGAACTTCTTCGGAATCTCGTAGCTGGCGTACTTTCTCTTTAGAAAGTTCTGAATCTCGCTGCCAACCATCTCCTGGATGTCGCTCCGCTTCAGCAACTCATCCGTATTCCCCGGCAGGTTATGCTTTTCTGCGTACTTCTCAAGGGTACAAAAGTCGGGAACAACCATGCAGACTATATAGGGACGGTTATCCCCGCAGATGACGGCGTTCTGGACGTAGGGAGCAAGGCAGATATCCTCCTCCAGTGCTGCGGGAAACACGTATTTTCCGTTTTCCAACTTAAACTGTTCCTTGATACGTCCTGTGATGTAAAGATATCCGTCCTCGTCAACTCTTCCCCGGTCGCCTGTCCTCACACCACTGTCCGACGTCATGATTTCCCTGGTCTGCTCCGGTTTATTGTGATAGCCCTTCATCACGTTGGGACCATACACGACAATTTCTCCATCCTGGGCCCCTTCTTCCACGGCAGATTGGTCAATCACGATCATGACCTTGTCGATGGCCTTGCCCACACTGCCCAGCCTGTAATCCGACGGCGCATTCATCGCAATTGCCGGTGAGGTTTCCGTCATCCCATAACAGTCATAAACCGGGATGCCGATATCAAAAAAGAAAAGCGCAATATCCATATTCATCATCGCGCTGGCCGTCAGAGCCCCCCGGAGGCGTCCGCCGAATTTCTCCCGTATCTTCTTGAAGACGAGCTTGTCAGCAATGGCGAATTTCAGGTTTGTCAAGAAAGAGGATTGGCCCTGTGTTGCGAGCTCCCGTTTCTCTTTTGCGGCTTCCACCCCCATAACAAATAGGGTTTTTGCCAGCCCCCCTTCTTCATTCATCTTTGTCCAGAGGGCGTCGTATATTCTGTTGAATACACGCGGTACGGCAAGCAGGAATGTGGGTTTGACCCGGGCCATATCGTCCACGAGTGTGGCCGGGCTTTCCATGAAACCCATTGAGGCCCCAAGAGAGAGAAAGGTATGCAGTTCTCCCTGACCATAGGTATGAGCCCAGGGTAAAAGCGAAAGGGTGCGGTCATTTTCATTGAATTCGTTGTACAGCTTGACACGGGCATGGGAATTGCTCGTCCAGTTAGCGTGGGAAAGCAGAACCCCCTTGGGGTCGCCTGTTGTTCCGGAGGTATAGATCAGTACGGCAACATCGTCGGGATGGGGATGTACGGCCGGGACAGGATTTCCCACACCGATTTTTTCCAGCTCTGCGATGGTATCCTTACCATTACCTTCAATGAGAATGATTTTCTGCAGGGAAGGGATGCGGGCCGGAAAGTCCTTAACCTTGTCAAGGATTTCCTGTTTTGAAACGAATAGTACCTTCACGCCGCTGTCCCTGATGATATATTCCCAGATGTGGGGAAGCTCGATTTCGTACATGGGAACGAACCGGCCTCCGAGACCGAGGGTCGCGAAATGGGCGACCGCCCATTCCACCCGGTTGTTGGCGATGATACCCACAGCGTCATCCTTACCGATACCCATCTGGGCCAAGCCGCCGCGGAGATTGTCCACTCTTCGGCCAACTTCATTGTAAGTGATCCAGTCATAGGTTCCACTTTTATTCTTTGTGCCGAACAAAGGCCTGTCAACAAATTTCTTCACGCTGTTTTCAAAAAGCTCTACAAGATTGTCCGGTTTATCCAGTTGATACATAGTCACCTCCTGACGGTTTGCTATGGTGTCTCAAGATATATTTACTTCGGCGAGCATGCTGCACCGTGAATCCACTTGGAGAAGGTAGAGAAACGGAAGGGTAATAGCCTGCGGGTTTGCTTCTCGCATGCCCATCGGATTAATCGCAGATATATTTTGAACACAACTCCGGTTCTTTCCCAGGTGCAATTAAGGCGTGATAATCCGGGAGTCTCCCTGCTGCTGCATTTCTCTCGCCCGTTCAATCATGTTCTTGATTGTCAGCTCCATAACTTCAGGGAATATGTTCATGGCCTCTGGTAGTGTCTTTGCCGGTATCTGGCATTGAATCGGTATGGGACCCTGAGGCGTAACTAGTTGTGTCTGCCCGATAAAGAGTGGATCGCGCTTTTCGTCTCTTATGCCGTCGGGTGTCACGGGGGTGAGTCGCCGGATCCACCCGACTTTTAAATCGGTGAAGGTTTCATCCAGATAAAGATTGTCCTGGTCTATCTTTATTTCGGGGTTATCATCCGGATCGGTACTGGTCATTATGCGTCTCCTTTTATGAACTATATTTGTATAAGTACACAACTATGGTGAGGAGGTCAATTTTTATTCCTCATTTAGCATAGTCAGCACACAGTGGTACATGGCTGCACCAATTTTTCTGTTGACAAACGGGATACTACATCGTAAAGAATAGCATACTTATGTTGAAGTAAAGGATAAACAAAAATTTCAATGAAACGAAACACAATCACTATCAAGTCCATTATTACAATCGAGGGCATAATTAGGTTCCCGACATAGGAGACCTGGTAAGGGTGTAGTGTTTCGAAAAAAATTAATGAGAAAGCATAATCCGTTATCAGGTTACCCTGGCAGCGGATTTTTTTATGGAAAAAGGGGGGATTTATGGAAACGTGGGATGTACTGGTTTACGATACGACATTAAGAGACGGGACACAGGGAGAGCAGATTAATTTTTCCGCGGAAGAAAAGCTTCGCATTGCCCAGCGTCTTGATGAAATGGGTTTCCATTACATCGAAGGCGGATGGCCGGGATCAAATCCGAAAGATGTGCGATTTTTTGAGATGGCCAAAAATGTGTCGTTCCGGCACGCCCATCTCACTGCGTTCGGCAGTACCAGAAAACCATATATAGAAGCCTCGGCGTGTCCTAATATCGCAGCGTTGCTGCAAGCGGAAACGCCGGCAGTAGCCATTTTCGGCAAGACCTGGGATCTCCACATTTCTGATATTCTCAATGTATCCCTCGAAGAAAATTTGGTGATGATTCAAGATTCCGTGAAATACTTGAAGTCTAAAGGAAAGGAAGTCATCTTTGATGCGGAGCACTTTTTCGACGGCTACAAAAACAATTCCGCATATGCACGCAGGGTAATAGAGACCGCCCTGTCTGCCGGGTCGGATATGATTGTTCTGTGTGATACCAATGGAGGGACAATGCCTCATGAACTCACGGCAATAATTAATGAGGTCATCTCTTATATTCCTCCCCATCTCCTCGGTATCCATGCTCATAACGATTGCGGCCTCGCCGTAGCGAACTCCCTGGCGGCTGTCCATGCAGGCATAAGAATGGTGCATGGGACGATTAATGGATATGGGGAACGATGCGGGAATGCCGACCTTATCTCCATCATCGGTAATATCCAGTTGAAAATGAGCAAGAGATGTCTGCCGGAGATATCCATCAGGGAGTTGACCCACCTTTCTAATTATGTAAGCGATGTGGCCAATGTTCCTCCACTCAATTCCAGGCCTTTCGTGGGACGGAGCGCCTTCACCCATAAGGGAGGCGTGCATGTGGATGCCGTATTAAAAAATCCGGCCGCGTATGAGCACATTAAACCGGAACTGGTGGGGAATCATGAGCGGGTGCTGGTGTCGGACCTTTCGGGGAAGAGCAATATAGCATATAAGGCGGAGGAGCTGGGCATAGACCTGGGTAATGAGATGTCCATAAATAGAAAAATTGTACAACAGATAAAGATAATGGAAGACCAGGGGTATCATTTTGATTCCGCTGAAGGTTCCCTTTCCGTATTGATGAAAAAGATAAAAGGCGAGTTTAAAGAGCCGTTTGTTCTGGAAAGTTTTCAGGTCTTCAATGCTAAGACAGGGGATAACCCGCCCATTACTCAGGCCTCGATTAAAATATCTGTTGAAGGCGAAGAGGAATTGACTGCCGCAGAGGGGAATGGCCCTGTCAATGCCTTAGATAATGCCCTCAGAAAAGCATTAACAAAATTTTACCCTCATATCAAAGAGGTGCATCTGGTGGACTTTAAAGTGAGGATTCTGGAAGGATGTGAGGGAACCGCCGCGAAGGTCAGGGTTCTTATCGATTCAAGCGATGGACAGGATATATGGAGTACCATAGGGGTATCCACAAATATCATTGAAGCGAGCTGGCAAGCTCTTGTGGATAGTATCCAGTATAAATTGAGTAAAGACGAGGAGAATGAAAAAGGCAAGGTCTGAAAGAAATCCAACAAGTTCGTTGATAATATTGTTTGTTTCTGATAAACTTGTAAAATTAAAGGTTGATGAATTTATATGTATTTTTCCATTAACAATCAGAACCCCCAGATGCGTTTGATACGAAAGGCCGTTGAGATCCTGCAGGATGGGGGAATAATCATATACCCGACCGATACTGTCTACGGGATGGGGTGCGACCTTTTTAACAAAAGAGGGATCGAAAAGATTTATGAGATTAAAAGGAGAAAGAAAAAACAGCCTTTAAGTTTTGTGTGCGCCGATCTGAAGGATATAAGCCAATACGCTAAGGTATCGGATTATGCGTACAAGACCATGAAACGCCTCCTGCCGGGACCGTACACATTCATTTTAGAGGCATCGAGGCTGGTCCCAAAGATTATTCTCCCTAAACGACATACTACTGGTATCAGGGTACCGGATAATCAAATATGCCTTTCCCTCGTGGGGGAATTGGGACACCCTATCATCAGTACGAGTGTCACGATTGAAGACGACGAGGTGTTGAGTAATCCGCTTGAAATCAAGGAGCAGTTCGAACATTGTATAGATTTGATTATTGACGGGGGGGTTCTTATTCCCGAACCGTCCAGCGTGATCAGTCTTGTTGATGACAGTATCGAGATTATCAGGGTCGGGAAAGGCGATGTGTCCACACTCATTTAAAAAACAAGGATATTTATGAAGAAGGTAATGTTAATCAATGCTGTTCATCCGGAACAGACGCGAATGGCCATAGTGGAGAGTGGTAAGCTGGTTGAATACAACATCCAGATGACCGTCAAAGAACCCATAACGGGCAATATTTATAAGGGTGTTGTGATGAAGGTAGAGCGGGGACTCCAGGCCGCCTTTGTAAATTACGGCGGCAAGCGGGATGGTTTTCTGCCTCTTCACGATGTAAGTCCCGAATATTTCACAGAGCAGAGTGGAAAAGGAAATAGCCAGGCGGGCCAGAAATCTTTTCTGAAAGCCGGTCAGGAGGTGTTGGTTCAGGTAATAAGGGAAGAAAGCGAACGCAAAGGGGCTCTCCTCACAACTTATATATCAATGCCGGGACGCTATTTGGTCTTGCTTCCGAACAAGGAGAGCAGCGGTATTTCCCGGAAAATAGACGATGAGGAAGACCGCAAGCGGCTTAAGACACTGATGGAGCAAATTAAGGTCGATGAAGGGATTGGTTTCATCATCCGTACTGCGGGCATGAATAGAACGAAACAGGAACTTTCACGGGATTATCATCTCTTGTCCAGACTGTGGAAGGAGATTCAGAAACGGGCGAATAACAGCTCTTCTTCCCCGGCTCTCATTCATCAGGAAAGCAACTTCGGTGTATGCTCGCTCCGCGACTATTACACATCGGAGATCGAAGAGATTCTTGTGGATGACATTGAAACATATAGAAAAATGAGAGAATACTCCAAAGCCGTTGTGCCAAGGATTTTGAAATTGATTAAGCTCTATAAGGAAAAGACTCCCCTCTTTGATAAATATCGCCTTGAAGACCAGATTCGTGTGATTTACCAGGATCGGGTGGAGTTGAAATCCGGTGGGTATATTATCATAAACCCTACGGAAGCAATGATTACGATTGACGTTAATTCGGGCCGGGCTTCAAACAAAAGAAATGTGGAAGAGACCGCCTTCAGGACGAACATGGAAGCGGCGGAGGAGATAGCCAGGCAGCTTCGCTTGCGAGATCTGGGTGGACTGATTGTTATTGACTTTATCGATATGCGTGATAGGAAACATGAAGCTGAAGTGGAAAAGGCCTTCAAAAAGGCTCTTCATGTCGACCGGTCAAGAATACAGATGTCGCGCATATCCAAATTCGGGATCCTTGAACTCTCCCGGCAGAAAAAGCAATCAACCATCCAGGAGATAAGCTATACGGTCTGTCCTTACTGTAAGGGCCGCGGTGCGAGGCCGTCCCTGGAATACACAGCACTGGGCGCCTTCAGGAAAATCGAATCCCAGGCAGTGAAAGGAGACTGCGCTGCTCTCAAAGTGAAACTTCCTTATGAAATAGCCGACTACCTTCTGAATCGGAAGAGAAACGAAATCGGTAAACTGGAAAGTACTCACGGCGTGTCCATTTATATCGCCGGAAGTCCTGACACACAATGGGATGAATTGAAAATCGAGTCTGTCGGCAGGAAGACGGTTGAGGAAGCCGTTCCTGAGGATGAGAGCCGTCCGGCAGCGACGGAGCTTAAACAGGAGGAGCGCGCCGAAGTTGCAGAAGATTCATTAATCCAGGTCGAGGTCAGGGAGCAGC
>Ga0153915_10003284_pt1 | contig 14826 bp, 9 predicted proteins | sample Opewatmetagenome_2_FD_107003 | JGI IMG/M metagenome (GOLD analysis project Ga0153915, IMG submission 107003) | Freshwater wetland microbial communities from Ohio, USA - Open water 3 Core 3 Depth 3 metaG | ecosystem: Environmental > Aquatic > Freshwater > Wetlands | place: USA: Ohio, Lake Erie...
TATATCCTGCTCTCCGATTATCAGGACAGGGACGGCGGAGACAGCGGGTATCTGAGGGTCATGAGGTTTGACACCTCGAACGACAGGATAACCGTGTCCACATATTCTCCCACCCTCAACAGATACGGCGCTGATGCGATCCAGGGTGAAAATACGGCCTCAGCCGATTTTACACTGGATTACGATATGGCAACATGTCCGGGCACGGTATTGCTCTTCGACACATCAGGGAGCATGTCCTGGGATGTGGACAACAACATGGAGGTCGATGAGGAGGAGCAGCGGCTGACCCTGGCAAAGAATGCCGCAGAGGCATTTGTTCAGGTGCTGGATGATTACACCGGAAAAAGCAGGATAGGTGTTGCCGCCTTTCCTCAGCAATCCCTTGAGGGGTGCAACGGGGAGACATTAAAAGTCCTTGGATCATCAACAGGGGAGGGAGGTGGCGCAGATATCACCGCCATCATAAAAGGACTCAAACCAGGGGGGGCAACTCCGATGCTTGCGGGGCTAAAAACTGCATCGGCCATGTTTTCATCGGAGGACACAAAGGCTGTTGTCCTCTTGAGCGACGGCTATCATAACTGTCCATCTGATCTTGAGGCAGGGAGCCCCGAATTTGAAACAATGATCGGGAATCTGAAGGGCGTCACTGTCCATACCATCGGATTTCCCTGGGCCGGTGACGGGCGTTTTTTGGATGAACTGGCAGTCCGGACATCAGGTTCGTTCAGGGATGTTACGGCTAGCGGTTCCCGGGTTTCAACCCCTGATCCCGGCCGGCCTGAAGGCGGGGCAACCGGGACGGACCAGGTGAAACTCACAGGCGCCTATGCAGAGACACTGGCCGATATCATCGGCCTTGATAAGATTACAGGCCCCCTGGCCGCCATCGGCAAGGGTGAGACGAATACCCATGAGATAGCCCTGAGCAGATACGACCGGAAGGTCACGTTCCTCCTGAGCTGGCACACCACGGAGGAAGAGAGGCTGGAGCTCCGCCTGATCTCCTCGGACAATCAGGTCGTTGACCTCGAGGCCGAGGGTGTAACCTGCCGCAACGGGAGCACCTATAAGATCATCTCTATCGAGGATGAATTCCTGAAGGCTCCGGGGAAGGTAGGGGCAGAGGCCTGGAAGATGGAGGTAACAGCCAGGGGGCTAGGAAGACATGAGATAGAGCCCTATCAGTACACTGTCGTCACAAAGTCAGCGCTCAACATGGAGGCATCCCTTGACAGGGGCCGGTACAGGACCGGGAATGTCGTTACCCTCACGGCAAAACTCAGCCTGGCAGGCAGGCCTCTGCTCAATGAGGAGGGTCTGAGCGTGCAGGTAACACGACCGGCAGATGGGGCAGGCAACTGGTTTGCACAAAATAAGGTAACCGCGGAACAGCTGGATGAGGTGCCATCACAGGTTGAAAAAGAGGTCCTTTCCGATCTTCAGCGGAAGGCCATCCATATCCAGGATACCTTAAAGATAGTACCACCTGGCAACGCCGCACCTGTCAAACTCAGGCTTTATGACAACGGCACAAACGGCGACGCGGTTGCCGGAGACGGGGTCTATACAAATCAGTTTTTTGAGACCGTCAAGGAAGGGGTCTATTCATTCTGTTTTCAGGCAAAGGGCATGCTGGGCGATGACGGGACCTTCACCAGGGAGAAGGTCATCCAGCGATATGTCACCGTGAATGCATCCCCTGAGCACCTGACTATGGAGGCGATGTATGCAGGTGACGGCGATGAAGGGGAGCGGTATAAGATAACAATCACGCCAAAGGACGTCTTCGGGAATTATCTGGGGCCGGGATATTCAAAGGCCATCGATATTACACCGTCTGTGTGGACGCTCATGGGGCCGGTAACGGATAATCTTGACGGGACATACACCAGGATGGTCGAGCTCCCTGAAGAGGTATCACATAAGGGACTGGATATAAAGGTCAGTATAAACGGGACCGAGATTACAAGACCCTTCCCGACTCCGACAGAGCAGCCTGAAGGGAGAAATTACCTTTTATGGACAGTGATGATCCTTTTTATCATCGCCTGCTTCATTGTGTCTGCTGTTAATAAAGCCGGAAAAAAGGCGGATTCATGGAGGACCTGGCCGGGCGCCCTTCAATTCGTTCAGGGGCTTGTCCTAAGGATCGGAGACAATCGTGGATTGCAAAAGGTTGTTTTAAAAATAAAGACCTATGTGAGAAAAACTTGATCTGCGACAGGCCGCAGTCGGCAGGAGGTTGTATTCAGGATATTTTCCCCTCTTTTTTAAGGTCCTCATAAATTGAGGGATAGTGTTTCTTCATGCAATCGTTGCACAGGCCGTGAGAAAACTCCGCGTCCGAATGCTCTTTAATATACTCCTCGATCTCCTGCCAGTAACCTTTGTCGTTTCGGATATTCTTGCAATAAGAGCATATAGGGAGCATGCCGCTCAAGACCCTGACCTCTGCAAGGGCCTTTTGAAGACTTTCTATGAGCCGTTCCCTTTCTTCTTCCACTTTCTTGCGTCTTGAGAACTCATTTAAGAGGTCTTTGTTGAGTTCTTCCAGTGCCCTGGTCCTTTCTTCAACCCTTTGCTGAAGGGTAATATTGCTTTCAAAGAGGGCATATGCATTGCCTGCAAAATCGACGCTCTTTTCAACCCTGTCCATAAGGACCCTGCGGATCTTCTCGTTCTTCACCAGCCGGAGTTCCAGATCCTTGATTCTTTTTTCAAGTTCTTCGATGTGTTTCATGGTCATCCCCCGATAGCCACACCGGTCAAGGTCTGATTTATATGGATGGAATTGTATTGTTCCCCGTAGGTGTTGAAGCCTATAAAGTGGATGCCTTTCAATATCTCATTCATCTCGTTTATGAGGCCTTTTTCAATGATTTCCGTTTTTCTCAGGCCGCAGTCGCAACCTATTATCAGGGCGGGGCGGGGGACTTCTTCATAAATCCTGTTTATGGAGTCCTTGAAGTTTTTTACAATATCGCCGCCCTCTCCGATGGTAAGGACAAGCCCTACGTCTATGGCGGAAAAAAACGTTAGGGAATCATCATAGTTGACCTTCTGTATTGAACGGACATGCCATTCATCGCCTATCTTAAGCATCAACGGATACCTGGAGTATATCGATCGTTTGATGTCCGAATTTTCAAGTCCCAATATCCTTGCATATTCCCGGGCCGCCGGTTCGGCATTGATTTCAGTCACAACTCTGTTCAAGGGGTCAGCCCCTGTGATGACCACTTTTTTCTCAGTGGGAAGAAAATGCTGTGTCTTGAAGGTGTGAAAGGGCAGGGTGGTCTCGAAGATAGTAAAAAGCCCTGCATCGGAAAGAAATCCGCCGTCATAATAAACCTTTGTCTCTCTGAACTGCGTATTGTCTCCTGCAGATCCGCCTATTATGGGAATCCACTCAAGATAGTTGTAAAGTGCGGCGATGATCTTTTCTTCTGCCCCGGATAATCCATCTATCATCAGAAAACCGAACATCTTTTTTTTATCAAATCCCTTTGAGATGGACAGCTCTTTCCTGATTAAATCCGCAAGGTTTGCGGCCTCCGTGTCGCTGAAATTGTTTAAGGGAGATATAATATGGGGGTGCAACTTCAGTTCAGGGGAGGAAAGGCTCGCAGCGACGATGCCTCCATCCTGATATCCGCAGGATGATATCTCTCCTGTTGTTGTACATCCGATCAATGTGCAGGGGAATGCCTTCTTTAATGTCTCCCCAAGGGCGTCAAGGTTGTAATGTGTTGCAGAGCAGAAAAATATAACAGCCTCCATATCTGGCTGATATATATGATTATGGAGTTCCTGCACCGCCTTTTCTTCCGCATGAAGGACGGTTGCGCCTGTCTTTATTTTAATTCGCTTGTTCATTGCCGTGATATTAATTTAGTTATCAGAGGTAATTACAAAAGTTCTCCGCTTGTCATTCCGAACAGGGTGAGGCATCTAAAAGGCATTGATATTAAAAGATTTCTCCCTTCGGTCGAAATTACAATTGATGTTTTTTGGTGTTTTGCAATTACCTCCTCATTAATGTTTATTGCGAAGCATCGGGTTAATACCCCGCCGCTTGCGGCGGGGAGCTTCATTAATAAATACTTCCATCATTATTATAGGCCTTATCGGGTATTTTTTTAAATACTATAAATTCAAGCCTGTCTGATTTCAATAGACACAGGTCAATTAAATCTGTATATGAAAATTATTTTTGAATTATGGAGAGAATTGCATGTCTTTTACGATCGGGCTGGCCGGAAAGGGTGGCACAGGCAAGACGACCATTGCCGGCCTTTTGATAAAATATCTTGTTGAAAAGGGAAAGACGCCTGTACTGGCGGTTGATGCGGACGCAAATGCCAACCTTAATGAGGTCCTGGGTCTTGAAGTTGCCGACACCCTGGGGTCTGCAAGGGAGGAGATGAAGAAGGGCGTTGCAACCGGGATGACCAAGGACGTCTTCATGGAGATGAAGCTGGAGCATTCCGTTGTGGAGGCAAAGGGCTTTGATCTTATTGTCATGGGGAGGCCTGAAGGGGCAGGTTGTTATTGTGCTGCAAACACCCTGCTCACCCAATATCTTCAAAGGCTTATCGGGAATTATCCCTATGTGGTTATAGACAACGAGGCCGGCATGGAGCATATCAGCCGTCTTACGACCAAGGATGTGGATATCCTTCTTATCGTATCCGACTCATCCAGGAGGGGTATCCTCTCCGCAGCAAGGATTTCCCGACTGACTGATGAACTGGGCATCAGGGTGGGCAAAAAATGTTTTATAATCAATCAGGCAAAGGATGGAGAAGAGGATGCCCTTGAGAATGCAGCCGCGGAATATGGATTGAATCTAGTCGGCATAATGCCGGAGGATGCCATGATAAGGGATTATGACCTTAAGGGACGTCCGACCATTGAGGTTGACCGGGATAGTCAGTCCGTTATAGTCGCCTTTGGAATATTTGATAAGATTTTTAGCTGGGCTTAATAATCTTGCATGAATATTAGAGTTACTTACTTAATTTTATTTCTATTTTATTGTGCAAATGAGGGTAACGGATTTAATTTGTTAGGGATTATTTCTTGACAAGAGGTAAGTTGGAGGTTAATATTAGACACAGTGTCTAATTATAGCGCCAGTATTGGCGGGGCTTTCAACAAAAAGCGTACTTAATGGAGGCGGTGTCGGTTGAATTTTGATATTTAACGGATGGATTCCCTGAAGGCGTGTTTGAAAGAAGATAATCAGACCCTTTTAAATAAGGGTTTGTTTTTTTATAGCATATAACAAACGGATATAAATAAATTCATCAGCATGGGCCTTAGACATGCTGTTGCTTGATAGCAAGGAGGTATTAAATTGGCCTTTGAAATTCCAAAACAGCCCTATTCAGGAAAGATAGGGGAGACAACAATAGGTGCAGGCAGCAATGCCTTGAAGCTGGGCGGAGAGGATTCCTACCCCTTTCATCTCTTTGAGGGCAAGATGCCCAATCCGCCGAAGATAGCCATGGAGGTATGGGATTACGATCCTTCCAGGGAATGGCCTGCTACCGCGACAGCGGCCTTTAATGATGTGATGTCATCGCCCGAGGCATGGGCAAAGAAATGCGTCGAGGAGTTCGGGGCGGATATCATTGTGCTCCAGTTAAAGAGCACGGACCCGAACGGCATGGACAGGGGCGCAGAAGAGGCGGCGCAGGCAGCGAAGAAGGTCTCCGACAGCATCAATGTTCCCCTGGTATGCTGGGGCACCGCCAATAATCAGAAGGATGAAGAGGTCCTTAAGAAGATAGCGGAGGTGTGCCAGGGAAAGAATCTCTGCCTTGCCCCGGTCGAGGAAGGAAATCACAAGGGCCTGGGCGCCATTGCAATGGGTTATGGCCACACCATAGTGTCATCATCTCCCATTGACGTAAACCTGGCCAAACAGCTCAATATACTATTAGGAAATCTTGGCGTTAAGGCAAACAAGATCGTTATTGATCCCACAACCGGCGGACTCGGTTACGGCATGGAATACAGTTACTCCGTAATGGAGAGGATACGCATGGCGGCCCTGACGCAGGAAGACGACAAACTTCAGATACCCATGATAAATAATATCGGGAACGAGGTGTGGAAATCCAAGGAGGCAGGCCAGGGCGTTGATGAGGCACCCACACTTGGCGACCCTGAGAAACGTCCCATACTCATGGAGGCGGTGGCAGCAGTATGTTATCTGATGGCCGGGTCGGATGTTGTCATCCTCAGGCACCCTGAAAGCGTGAAACTGGTCAGGTCCTATATAGACCTGATGATCAACGGCGGAAGCGCGAAGGACATCGCCGGGGTATCCGGGAGACTGGATATAAAGTCCGCTGACCTTGTTGCCCTTTCACCTGCGCCGAAACTTGATTTTGAAGGCGCTGCGGCCGCACCCGTGGCAGAAAAGGCCGAAGAGGAGAAGCCAAAGAAGAAGGCGGCGGAAAAGGCAAAACCGGCAAAGGCAAAAGAACCCAAGCCCGAGGCGGATGCAAAGGCGAAGCAGGAGGCAGAGGCAAAGGCAAAGGCGGATGCAGAGGCAAGGGTCAGGGCAGAGGCGGAAGCGAAGGCAAAGGCCGAGGCTGAGGCAAAGGCGGGCGCCGATGCAAAGGCCAGGGCGGAGGCGGATGCCAAGGCGAAGGCCGAGGCTGAGGCAAAGGCAAAGGCGGATGCAGAGGCAAGGGTCAGGGCAGAGGTGGAAGCGAAGGCAAAGGCCGAGGCTGAAGCCAGGGCCAGGGTTGAGGCCGCGGCCCAGGCAAAGGAGAAAGAAAAGGACGATTTACAGGCAATAAGGATAAAGAGGGCACAGGAGCGGGAGAGACATGATGCGGAGAGGATGGGATCCAGCGAGACCGGGGCATCAAGGACTCCAGCCGGGAAACAGATGGATCTGATAGACAGGTTGTCCCTTAATCTGGACCGTGTACATAAACGAATAAAATAGCTGTCAGCCGTCAGCATTCAGCTTTCAGCAAAAACGATTACATTAACAGAGGAGGAACCTCGTGATGACTGCAGAAGAGGTCAAAGATAAGGCCGGTGAGGCCAAAGTAAAAAAGATAATCAAGGCGCAGGATCTGACCATAGATCCGGCTACGGCAAAGATGATCGACCGATCACAGGAACTGGAGATAGAAACCATCTTTGACAGGGCGCAGACCATGAAGGCCTGCAACATCGGGATACAGGGGACCTGCTGCAAGAATTGCGCACAGGGTCCTTGCAGGCTCCCGTTAGGCAAGGGCGGTGAAGGAGAGGATACAAGGAAGGGGTTGTGCGGGGCCACACCCGAGACGATAGCATCAAGGAATTTTGCAAGGATGGTGGCGGCAGGGGCCGCGGCCCATTCGGATCATGGGAGGGGCGTGGCTGAGACCTTCCTTGCAGCCGCAAGAAAAGAGACAAACGATTATCAGGTAAAGGACACCAAGAAGCTCCTTGAGATAGCCCCTGATTTCGGGGTGGATATTACCGTGAAGGGGGAAGACGGCAAGGTCCTTAACCGCGAGATAGATGAGATAGCGGTCGAGGTGGCTGAGAAGGCCCTTTCACAGTGGGGACAGCAGACAGGCGAACTGGCCCTGCTCAAGAGGGCGCCTAAACCCCGCTATGAGCTCTGGAAGAAACTGGGCGTCCTTCCCAGGGGCATAGACAGGGAGATAGTGGAGATCATGCACAGGACACACATGGGCGTTGACCAGCATTATGAAAACATGCTTGAGCAGTGCACAAGGGCGGCCCTCGCGGACGGATGGGCTGGCGCCATGATCGCCACTGACCTCCAGGACGTACTTTTCGGGTGCCCCTATCCCCTCAAAAGCTCAGCCAACCTGGGCATCCTGAAGGCGGACCATGTCAATATCATCATACACGGCCATGAGCCGCTCCTGAGCGAGATGATCGTTGCGGCGGCCGAACTCCCCGAGATGATTGCCCTTGCAAAGGAAAAGGGCGCAAAGGGCATCCAGCTGGGCGGGATATGCTGCACCGCGAATGAGGTCCTGATCAGGCATGGGGTTCCCCTTGCAGGCGATTATCTCCAGCAGGAACTGGCCATAATCACCGGCGCCGTGGAGGCCATGGTTGTTGATGTCCAGTGCATCATGGAGAATGTAGCCAGGGTGGCGGACTGCTTCCACACAAAGATCATTACAACCAACCCCAGGGCGAGGATCGCCTCGGGCCATCCGATACACATAGAGTTTGACGAGCATACGGCAATGGAAGACGCCAAGAAGATCGTCAGGATAGCGATAGAGAACTTCCCCAACAGGGAAAAGGAGGTCGTCATCCCCAGGAATTCTTCCGAGCTGATTGCCGGCTTCAGCTATGAGGCCATCAATTATCACCTGGGAGGGACCTTCAGGGGTTCATACACGCCCCTTAACGAGAACATCATCAACGGACGCATCCGCGGCATAGCGGGCGTGGTGGGCTGCAACAACGCAAGAACGATGCATGACAACAGCCATATCACCATTGTCAAGGAGCTCATCAAGAATGACGTGATCGTACTGACCACAGGATGCAGCGCCATCACATGCGGAAAGTTCGGGCTCCTGACGCCTGAGGCGGCCAGGGTCTATTGCGGCCCGGGCCTTGCTGAGGTCTGCGAGACCGTGGGCATACCGCCTGTCCTGCATATGGGCTCCTGTGTGGACAACAGCAGGATACTGATGGCCGCGACAGAGGTGGTTAAGGCAGGCGGGCTGGGCAATGATATCAGCGACCTTCCTGCGGCAGGGTCGGCCCCCGAGTGGATGAGCGAGAAGGCCATTGCAATCGGACAGTATTTTGTTGCATCAGGCGTCTACACCGTGTTCGGCAATACACTGCCGGTGAACGGGGCGCCGGTATTTGAGGATTACCTCTTTAATAAACTTGAAGGCATATACGGCGGCATGTGGGACTGTGTGGCGGATCCCTATGAGCATGCCCGCAAGATGATTGCCCACATAGACAAGAAGCGCAAGGCGCTGGGCATCGACAAGACCCGTGAAAGGGTGTTGATGGATATGACCGACCGGCAGAAGCTGGAAGCGGCGTAGGAAGGGAGGATAGGATATGTCAAAATTAGTAGCATTCGCGGCCATACAGGGCGCATACAATATTGTTTCCAAGACGGAAGGCAAGTACAAAAGGGCATTGGAGACCTATGGCGGGGCGCAGAAGATCGAGTTCCCGAATACCGCGTATTTTTTGCCCATAATCTACTCTCTTACCGGGATAAAGGTCACTGACCTTGATTCGGCCAGGAGACCCCTTGAGTTTGCGCGGAAGCTCCTTCCGCCCCATGTCAAGAAGGATTGCCACCTCCCGTACCTGGGGCCTCTGCTTGATGCAGGGATGGCGGCCCTCTTTGCAGAGGAGATATTCGAGGCGATCCGTTACGTGGAAGACCCCGGGTTCTATCAGCCGTCCGTGGAAGACCCTGATGTGGAGAACGGCAAGATATGGCTGGGCGCGGCCGATGACGCCATCATGAGGAAGCGCGGCGTCGAGTTCGTGGACGGCACAGCCCCCGGCTTTGCGGCCATTGTGGGCGCGGCCCCCGACTCGGCCATTGCCAAGAAGATCGCTGAGGAATACCAGCTTAAGACGATTTATGTATTCATGGCAGCCAACCAGAACGGTACCACCTTTGCCGAGCAGCTTATTGAGCAGGGGGTCCAGATAGGCTGGAACACCCGCCTTGTCCCCTTTGGCCCGGATATCTCGGCGGCGGTATTTGCCCTGGGTTTCGCCAACAGGGCAGGCCTTGCCTTCGGCGGCATTGAGCCGGGTGATTACAAGAGCATGCTCAAGTACCAGAAGGACCGCATCTTCGCCTTCGTGAACGCACTCGGCGACGTAAACGCCGAATGGGCGGCCAATGCGGCGGGCGCCGTAAACTGGGGCTTCCCGACCCTGGCGGATACCGATATCCCCGAGATCCTTCCCACCGGCGTGTGCACATACGAGCACGTGGTGGCAAACGTGGCCCATGACGAGATGACCTCCAGGTCCATAGAGGTAAGGGGCCTTAAGATAAACGTAACGGAGATCGACATACCGCTTGCATACGGACCGGCATTTGAGGGCGAGCGAGTCCGCAAGGATGACATATATCTTGAGATGGGCGGCGGCAGGACACAGGCCACGGAGCTCTGCAAGATGGCGGATATGAACGAGATAGAGGACGGGAAGGTGATAGTGAAGGGGCCTGATATAGGCGACATCAAGAAGGGCTCCAGGCTGCCGCTGGGCATATACGTCCAGGTGGCGGGCAGGAAGATGCAGCCTGACTTTGAGCCGATCCTTGAACGCCAGATCCATCACCTGATCAACTACGCCCAGGGCATCATGCACATAGGACAGAGGGACATTGCATGGATAAGGGTTGGCGAACAGGCCGTGCAGAAGGGATTTACACTCAGGCACCTTGGCGTGATACTTCATGCCAAGTTCCATCAGGACTTCGGCCAGATCCTGGACAAGGTCCAGGTAACGCTCTTTACGGAAAAGGATGACGTGGACAGGCTGACGGAGAAGGCCAGGGCTGAATACAAACTGAGGGACGACCGTGTCGAGAAGATGACGGATGAGACCGTTGAGACCTACTATTCGTGCACCCTGTGCCAGTCATTTGCGCCGAGCCATGTGTGCGTGATCAGCCCCGAAAGGACGGGCCTCTGCGGGGCCTACAACTGGATGGACTGCAAGGCCTCCAACGAGATAAATCCCACAGGACCCAACCAGCCGGTTGTAAAGGGAGAGTGCCTTAATCCGAAACTCGGCCAGTGGAAGGGCGTCAATGACTTTATCTACAAGGCCTCGCGCCAGATGATAGACCACTACAATTTTTACAGCCTGGTCTATGACCCCATGACCACATGCGGGTGCTGCGAGTGCATAGCCGCCGTGCTGCCGACATGCAACGGCGTCATGACGGTCCATCGCGACTATACCGGAGACACCCCTTCAGGCATGAAATTCACGACCCTTGCGGGCGTCATGGGAGGAGGCCAGTCTTCCCCCGGTTTCGTAGGCCATTCCAAGTATAATATTACACAGGGCAAGTTCCTCGCGGGCGACGGAGGCCTCTTAAGGATGGTCTGGATGCCCAGGTCCCTCAAGGAAGAGATAAGGGACCGCCTGATAAAGAGGGGCGAGGCACTGGGGATACCCGATCTTGTGGACAGGATAGCCGATGAGACGGTAGGGGTGACGGAGGATGAGATAATGGCCTTCCTCAAGGAGCAGGACCACCCGGCCCTTAAGATGGAATCGATCGTTGGTTGATGTTTTTGGATAAATAACGTTGACGCGTCAACGTGTTATTAAGAGGAGTTAGTTATGGCATTAACTGGAATACAGATATTTAAAATGCTGCCGAAGACGAACTGCGGTGAGTGCGGCGTGCCGACATGTCTTGCCTTCGCCATGAACCTTGCTGCAGGAAAGGCTGAACTGGCCTCATGCCCCTATGTCTCCGACGAGGCAAAGGGACAGCTGGCAGAGGCGTCGGCCCCCCCAATAAGGCCTGTAGCAATAGGCGCGGGCGTAAGGGCCTTCAAGACGGGCGGCGAGACGGTCATGTTCAGGCACGAGAAGACATTTTACAATCCCACGGGCCTTGCGGCGGTGATAAAATCCGATATAAAGGCGGACGCGCTGGATAAGAAGCTGAAGGAGTGGAACGCCCTTCAATATGAAAGGGTCGGTCTTAACCTGCGGCCTGAACTTGCAGCCCTCAGGGATGTAAACGTAGATGCGGCAGCCTTTGCAGCCGCTGCCGCCAAGATCGCAAGGGAGAGCGAGTTCGGTCTGATACTCATGACATCAGATGTCAGTGTAATGAAGGCAGGCGTTGAGGCCTGCGCCTTCAAGAGGCCGCTCCTTTACGCGGCGGACAAGACAAACACGGAGGCGATGGGCGCCCTTGCCAAGGAAAAGGACCTGCCTCTGGCGGTCAGGGCGGACAATGTCAATGACCTGATTGCCCTCACCGATAAACTCACTGCCATGGGCATCAAGGACCTTGTCCTTGATTCAGGGGCAAGGGAGATGAAGAGGCTCTTTGAGGACCAGGTCGCCGTAAGGAGGGCCGCCTTGAAGGCTGGAAATAGGTCACTGGGCTTTCCCACAATCGCGTTTCCATGCGATATGGCCGGTAACCTGGATATGGAGACGGTCATCGCGGCCATGTGCACAGCAAAATACGCAGGGATCGTGGTGCTTTCGGATTTCAAGGGGGAGAGCCTCTTCCCCCTTTTACTGGAAAGGCTGAATATCTTCACCGATCCCCAGAGGCCCATGACGGTCACCCAGGGGATCTATGAGGTAGGCGCCCCGGACGAAAATTCGCCCGTGCTGGTCACGACCAACTTCTCCCTCACCTATTTTATCGTGAGCGGGGAGATAGAGGGGAGCAGGATGCCGAGCTGGCTCCTGATCATGGACACGGAGGGCCTTTCCGTCATGACCGCCTGGGCCGCAGGCAAGTTCTCAGGCGATATGGTGGGCTCCTTTGTGAAGAAGTCCGGGATTGCGGACAAGGTAAAGCACAGGAAGATAATCATCCCGGGATACGCAGCCGCGATAAGCGGAGAGATGGAAGAGGAGCTTCCCGGATGGGAGATAATCATCGGTCCAAGGGATGCCTCCCTTCTGCCGAAATTTCTCAAGGACAGCTGGAAATAATTTAATCGAAAGGAATAAACCATGTTACTGATAGGAGAGAACCTTAACGTCATTAACAGGACAATAGGAAAGGCATTCAAGGAGATGGACCCGGGTCCTATCGCCGAGGAGGCCATTAGACAGAAAGAGAAGGGCATGGACTGGATAGACATCAACCTGGGTCCTGCCAGGAAGGACGGCCCGAAACTGATGGAGTTCGTGGTAAAGACGGTCCAGGATGCCATCGGCGATTCGATCCCACTCTGTCTTGATACGTCAAACATAGAGGCCATGGAGGCGGGGCTTGCCGTGCACAAAGGCAAGGCCATCATCAACTCCATCATGGCAAGGCCGGAGAGATACACGGCGATGATCCCACTGGCAGCGAAGTACAAGGCCTGCATGATCGCACTGATGTGGGGGCCGGAAGGTCTCCCCCGCGATGAAAATGAGAGGGGCGCACTTGCAGCGGAGCTGATATACGCGGCCAATGAGGCGGGGATACCCAATGAGGATATCTTTGTGGACGGCATAGTAACACCGATCAACATACAGCAACAGCAGGCCATAAGCCTGCTGAACTTTCAGGAGATGCTCCAGGACATGTTCCCCGGGATCAAATCCACCTGCGGGCTCTCGAATGTCTCAAACGGTCCCCCGACCCATCTCAGGTCCATCCTGAACATAACCTATATGGTCATGCTGGAGAGAAAGGGCATGTATTCATGCATAGCCGACGCATACGACGATAAGCTGATCGATGTGGCAAGGGGCAGGAGACCGGATGTAGTCCAGGTCATACACCAGGTCATGGACGGCAATGATCCGGACAAGGGTTCGCTTTCCAGGGAGCTCCTGGATTTTTACAAGACCGCCAGGGTCATCCTCGGCCATTCCCTCTATTCCGATTCGTGGCTGGAGCTGTAGGCCTTTTCAGATAAAACCAAACCGATTATAAAAAGGGACCCCTGATATCTTCAGAGGTCCCTTTTTTATATTCAGAAAAGATGCACAGCCCCTGAGGACACCATGAAAATCCTCTTTCAGGTTGAGGGTTTTCATGGTGGTAATACATCAGCCCCTGGATTAAAAAACTGTTTGTAATATATCACGGCATAAAGAGGTATCCCCTTGATAAAAATATAGATGTTTTCCCGCTTGATGAACTTATAAATATAGGCCCTTTATTGTAAAGATTGCTGATATCCGTAATCTGCCTGATAACAGCCTTGCCTGACAAAATCCTGGGCCTGTCGAAGGGACGCGGGTGGAGGACAACGATTCCGGTCTTGCACATCTTTCGTTTCCCCATTGTCCTCATGCCCAATCCGGCTTTTTCCTTGACACTTAAAATAAAGAGTCCGATTATATCCTTATTAATGTCTTACTCCTAAATATTAATCATTTTTCTGAATGCTAATGATTTGCTGCAAAAAGAGTTGCAAATGTCATTAATCTAGAGGGTAAAAACTTTATCTACTTCCACTTCGCAACAGAAAAGGAGGACATATCTAATGGAACCAACCTTATTTCAAAATTTCACAAACCAGTATGCAGTGAGCAAGACCCTGCGCTTTGGTATGACAATCAAGCAGTCTGATAAGAAAAATCCATCCCATCAGATGTTCGCAGATTTAATACGAGTTTCAGAGGAACGCATTAAGCAATCAGTTCCAAGCAAATTAGCGCATGATGACGCAACTCTGGTAAACGATGCCTCAAGATGTATCATCGGAATTAAAAAATATCTTCAATCATGGCAGGATATCTATCGTCGCAGTGATCAGGTTGCCGTGACCAAGGAATATTACAGACGTCTTACAAGAAAGGCCTGCTTTGACGGTTTTTGGCAGGATGATAAAAGGGGGAAGCAACCGCAGTCACAAATCATCAAAATCTCATCCCTGAAAAAAAAGCAAGACGGGAAAGAGATCAAGGATTACATCCTAGATTACTGGGCTAATAATCTAGACAATGCAAAGCAAAAGATACATGACATCGAGCCTATTCTAGAACAATACCAAACCGCGCTGAATCGCCCGGACATGGCCCACACCAAACCTCGGCTTGTTGATTTTAGAAAGATGTTTCTTTCGCTAGTGGCCCTATGCGAGGATACATTAACACCGGTCAACA
>Ga0153915_10003285_pt1 | contig 14825 bp, 21 predicted proteins | sample Opewatmetagenome_2_FD_107003 | JGI IMG/M metagenome (GOLD analysis project Ga0153915, IMG submission 107003) | Freshwater wetland microbial communities from Ohio, USA - Open water 3 Core 3 Depth 3 metaG | ecosystem: Environmental > Aquatic > Freshwater > Wetlands | place: USA: Ohio, Lake Erie...
ATTGGGCATTGCTGCCATCGGGTTCAAAGAGTTATTCCTTGATTACACGAACACCGCAACCGTTGGGGACGTAACGATAAACAAAAGCAGTGGCAGGGTAAACGTGCTCGCCGGAGCCTCCAACTTGACCGTGGCCTGCAATCTCGTGACGGCAAACAGCCATGTAATGGCAATAGCGTCACAGAACGACGCAACAGGACGTGTAACGTCGGTGGTTCCGTCCACCGGAAATTTCACAATAAACTGTATTGCGCCGGCGGCCAATATGGCGGTTGACTTCGTGCTATTTGGTGCTGATTAACTCTCCCACGTAAAAAGAACCCGGCGCGGGGTTGGGTTTGCGCTGTCGCGTTGCGGTCGAGTAGCTTAGTCATGGCGCGGCCCTCCGTGGTGGGTGGTTGTGTTACGCGACATCAATCGCCAGTTGAGGCGACATTTGGTGTCGTTGAATTTACGTTATGCGTCACCCGCGCGGCGGGCCACCTGCCAGCATATCTCCGCTATTTAGCTGGACGCTCAGTTTTTGCTCTCTCGCTACGTCAGCAAGCCGTTCCAATGCCGTCGCCATTTCATCGGGCGTGTAGCTGTCCGCGTCTCTTACAATGCGCCGCAGGTTCTTCTTAAAATACTCCGCATCCAAACCGTTCATATCTATCTCCGTTGAAAGTGTGCCGCACAACCCGTCATTCCAGCGAACCGCGCCGAAGCGTGGCACGCTGTAGTTCATTTCTCAGCGCGGTCGTTGAATTCTGCGTTAGCCGCCTTGAGCGCGTCCTTGGCTTTCATAAGTTTGGACTTCAATTCGTTAGCCTCTCGTGCCCTTTCATCCATCCTTGCGATTGCTTGGTCTAGCGCATCGGGCAGCGTCATCAAATCGTCTTTTACTATTCCGCCGCCTGTTGCGCGATATTCCGGCAAACAGTCTCGTGCTATCACGCTATTGCGTGAAACCCACCCCCCGATCTCGTGCGGGTACACCTTGTCAAATCTCACTACGTCACGCACTTCTTTAGGTAAATCTTTCGGCTCCATGTTATCTCCAAAGTGTCGGCTAACTAGCCGTTCAAAAAGGACAGCCCAAAAGCGGGCTGCCTCTTAACTTTTAGTTAGAGCGCTTGCGGATTGCACTTGCAGCCTCTCGCACATCCACGCAATAGTCCATGCTCTTTAGTTCGTCGCATATTTCTGCGCACGCCTCACGCTCGGCAAAGATCACCATCTTTATGCGCTCGTTTATCCATGTCAGTTCACAGTCCGACCAGACAATCCCACCTACAAGGTCAGGGTGGTCGGTCTTTACTACGCAAAACATGCGCTCTAACCCGCCATTCGAGGCAGACCGCCCATCAGCGGGGTTTTCGTCGTGTTGCTGCGTGTTCGCGTTCATCGTGCTTGCTCCTGTGTTTTAGTGGGCGGCTGCTCAGTTTTCTAGTTGGGCAACATCTTGTAGCACCGTTGTTTGGGTGGGCGCTTGCAGAAATTAACCGTCAAATTATCTCCGCCATATGCACACTTCAAGCAGCTCTCGTTTTGCTTCAACCCTTTCGGAAGGGTATACGACGCATACCCGCCGGTGGCGATTCCTACAACCATTTCATGCAGGATATTTCTGTCCATCTTCAATCCTCCTGTGCCTCATGCCCAACCCGGTGTTCAACGCAGCCACGGCGGTAAAGCTGCCGTGCCGGTTAACTCCACCTCTTCGCGTATTTTGCAAAGGCAGGCGATTAGCCAGTCGAGTTGCGTTACCGGAAAACCTGCGCTATCAACCGCTGCAATCTGAATCTTTGCGCACCCGTCATAGTGCGTATCTACTGCATCATATCGCACCGCGTATTGCACGCCACTATCGTCACTGTAGCGCTGCTCCCACGCCATCCTTTGAGGGCATAACCCGCCGCTCAACTCAGACCCGCATACGGCGTCATTGTTTTCATGTTTTGGTGTGTTCGTAGTGTTTTGCTCCGTTCGTCGTTCACAGTTGTCGGGCTGGTTAACTACACGTTAGGCACATCAGTCCCGTAGGTAATCGTGCGTTGTGTAGGCCACTTCGCCCTCGTACAGAACGGAGCTTGTCGGCTCAATGATTACCACCACATGCGGGTGACAGTTCGCGTTCAGCCACTCGATCACGGGTCGCGTAACCGCTTCAAATTGTTGCTTCTGTTCTTCAGTCATCTTTTTTTCCTTCCTCGTAGTCAGGTTCATCCACAAAGTACAAATTACGCGGTGTTGGCGCTATGCCATCTAGTTTCGTGTCCATTTGAAATGCCGTTTTGCGCGTAGCACTTTCCCGTCAACCTCAGTCACAAGGTCGTCGCCTTCTTGCCACACGAAAACGGGGAATTTCTCCCAGTGTTTTAGGTGTTCTGTTATTGCTTCATTCTTTGTCATTTTTTTTGCTCTCCGCGCCGGGAATTCACAAAATCACCTCACGTATGATCAACGATTCTGGCACTCCAGCGGCAAGCGCCTTGCGATAGTTATCTGCATAGCCTTGCGACCCTGTTATCAACACAGGGGCGCCCGGAATGTATGTGTTGAGCGCAAGCACTCTTGTCTGTCTCAAAAACCACGAATTTTTCATCATCCACTCAGTCATTGCTCCGCTGCCGAACACCACGACCTCTTTATACTTCGCCCAATCCGCGTAATACGCCATGGCCAGATGTTTCGCGTTTGGGATGAGTCTCTGCAACAGCAAATCATCCATGAACACAATTTTGCATCTGGCGCGAGACAGACGTTGGTGTAGCCATAATGCCGCGACAGCACCAGCAGCGGGAAGTCCTTCCTGCTTGAAATCGCAGCTTATCTGAAAAGAACAGTTTGCGAGTCCGTGTCCCAAAACGAATTTCGCGAACTGCTCAAGTTCACCTTGCGTGCAATTTTGGTCTGTCAAGATGTATTTGATCGTTACGGCCTGCGCGTTGATTGCTGCATAGCGCGATAGATGACACAGTACAGCACCCATACTATGTGCCGCGCCACGAACTTCGGCAAACGTGTCTTCACAACCCGCATCAACGCTCGCTGTGACGGTTCCTCGTCCACTGCGGATCGCGGCCTCGATGGTTGGCGAGAATACGGCCGCATTCGTCAGAAAACGATGCTTGGCCGTTGTTCCCGCCATCAGCTGCTGAACCAACTCGGGAAAACCGCGCCCCAGCGTTGGTTCCCCGCCGCCCCACACGACCGTGTGACAATCACACAGCGCGCCGTCGTCAATCAACCTTTCGAGCAGTCCACTCACATCATATTTGGGCTGCTCACGCCCGTAAAACTTTTCATCACAGTACGAGCATTTCATGTTACACACCGTGTGGTGCTCCATTGAGAGATAGTTCACTTTCAATTTTTCCAACGGCTCCCATTCCTTGAATTCTGCAAACGGACACCCCGAGCAAGGTGTTTCATCGCCTTTGTTCATGTCCGCAACAATGCTCTGTTTGGTGGAAAGGATGTTTTCTGGTGTGGCAGCTTTAGCATCAACTAACTTCACATCGCCGCGCATTTCACCTTCGACGAAGAACCGCTTGCAGCACGTCCTGATTTCGCCAGGGGCTAGGAACAATGAGCCTTGCAAATCGGCGCAACTCCACGACTTATCGAAGATGATGGGATCAACGATATAGTCTTCAAACAAGAACTGCTTTGCCACCTTGGCGTAGAGCGTATTCAGCTGTGTGTGCCGCACGAAACCGACCCAATGATCGGGGACCGCATTGAGCAAATATTTGAGCAACTCGGTACGTCTGGTGTCGTCTGGAACTTTGTGAACGATTTCACGCACGCGTGTTGCGATTACACCAATGCAGCCGACGGCATATGCTTGTATCAGTTCATCCTTGAGACTGGAAGGCCCCGATGCCGCAAGTCCTTCCCCGATCTCAGTCCATCCCGCGATGAACCCGTCGACGTGTCTCTCTGTGACCGTGCTTGTTATCGCACCTTGGTGCAACTGTTTCGTATACAAAATCTCCGGCAAATATGCCACACGCTGTGCATGGACGTAAACTTGCCAGATGAAATCTATGTCTTCATGCACCCCCTTGCGAAAACGCAGCTGACGGTTTTCAATTAACTCGCGTTTCACGGCAGTGAAAATAACAGAACCGTCCATGCGTAACTTTAAGTATTCGGATAGCAATTTCAATTTCGGCATCGCGAGACAGTGCCCGTCCTTGCGTTGATTGACACTAGGTGCGTGCGACCACTCCCAGCCGTATCCAACGGCATCGACTTCTGGGTTCGCGGTAATGAACTGTGCAAGACTGTCAAGCGCACCAGGCCTCAATTCATCATCAGAATCAAGAAACACGATCCAATCGCCAGTTGCGTTGTCCAATGCAAGGTTGCGCGCATGACCCGGTCCGCCGTTGCGATGGGCGTGCAAAACAGTGTGTCCAAAAGCCGTGCTCATTTCACGAAATAATGTGCTCGAGCCATCGTCTACAATCAGCACTTCTGTGCTTGGGTGTGAAGCACTAGCCGCACAGTCCGCCAACAAGTCTTCAATTGGGTTGTGTGTAGGAATGATGATGGAGAATTTCATGCCAGTTTCCTTTCGATGATAGTTGTCAGTCCACCGATGGTGCAAAACTCTTCAGACTCGATTTCAGCATCTGTGAACACAATATCGTGCTGTCGTTCCAGCTCAATGACCAGCCGTACCAAGCCCAATGAGTCAACGAGTCCTGCCGCGCGCCAATCAAGCGCATCACATGTGTCTGCCCGCGCACGAAGCGCGACGCGAACATTTCTTCCAACAAAGGAAATCATACTGGTACCCACTCCTTTCTATTCGCCGAATCAACCATTGCAGCCATCATCACTAGTCCTTGGTGCGCTATCTCCGGCGAGTATAGCGCGGCAGGAACAGTCGTTTCTCCGACATTCTCGCCAAGGTGTCCGCGCAACCAGACGGCAATATCGCTGTATAGGCTGGCATAGGCTTCGATGAAGCCTGCGGGGTGCCCAGCCTTGAACCGCTGATACCGTGAATCATTCGCAATATGCAGCCCCGGCGAGGCACGATCAAGCGTCGCTCGCCCGCCGTTCGCATATGACAGCATCATTTCCTCTGGGCTGCTCTGCACCCACTCTGCTGAGCCTGCCGTTCCGCAAACGCGGACTCGCAAGCCATTGCGATGCCCGAGTGAAGCCTTGCCAAACCACAACGCTGCCGTGAAGCCGGAGGCGTATTCCGCCAAACAGTTGACGTCGTCAATGACGCCAAAATTACCATGACAGGACTGTTGTGCGACAAGCCGAATCGGAACATCGTTTGTCAGGAAGTGGATCAGATGATGAAGATGGGTGCCAAGGTCAAGGTGTACACCGGGAATAATTCCGTCCTTCAACCGCCAATCCTGCGGATGTGCCTCTGTGCGCAAATACCCTTCCTGTGGCATTTCGGCATGAACGCTGATGATTCTTCCGAGTCCGTCCGCCTGTATGATTTCGCGCAGTTCACGGATCATCGGATAACCGGTGTAATTGTAGGTGACTGTGAGGAAGCCGTTTGTGCGCTCACGCTGAACGCACAACTGCGCGGTTTGTTCGGGTGTTGCCGCGAGCGCTTTTTCGCAGATGACTGGGATGTCAAAATTAAGCGCCAACTCCACATCATCCGCATGATGTGGAGTTGGCGTCAATACGACAACAGCATCTAAATCGGCGTATACAGCAACTCCACCTAATGATGTAGCGCAGCAATCGAATGTCCTGCCTGTCTCTTCATTGGCGTGTTTATCCCGTGAGAAGCATCCTGTAACGACCTCAAATAGCCCGTCCATTCGGCAAGCAGCGTAGTGCGCACGGCCTACGGCTGAGTTGACGCCGCCACCGATGAAGCCTAGTTTCAACGGCTTCATGATTTCTCCTTTAGTTTCTGACCGAGCTTCAAGCGAAGTGCCGCAGTTGATTCGGCGACGATGCGCTCTTTCAATTCATCGGACATCGCATTCTCCACCCTCACTTCACCGAGACCTTGAACTTCGATCACAGCATGACTTTTCAACCCACTTTCGTCCAAGAATCGTCGATAGATGTACACGCTCTTCAGTTTCATTTCGCACCCCCAAGCGTCTCCGCCAACTTCCCGCGCTGAATCTTCCCGGTTTCTGTCTTTGGGAGCGCGTTAACGATGTACACGGCGCGTGGCAACTGCGCGTCTGTTAAATGCGGCAGGCATACCGATTGTATGCCGCGCGTCCAGCCGAAGGTCTCAAAGCTGATCAGGTTGGCCTTCACCGCCTCCGGGTCAAGCACGATTGCGAGTGCCACAACCTCACCCAACACATCGTCAGCCTGTGAGAATGCAGCACATTCAGCAATTGCCGGGTAATCTGCCAGCACGGCTTCCACGTCTTGCGGGTAGACTTTCGTGCCGCCGACATTTATTAGCTCCTTGATGCGACCAAGGTAGAACAAGTCTCCCCACTCATCAATCTCCCCCAGATCTCCTGTTTTAAAAAAGCCACTTACCATTGCAGCCGCAGTCAGTTCAGGCTTGTTATAGTATCCATCAAACAACACACTTTTTCCTGTGCCAGACGCGCCAACAAGTATTTCGCCTTGTTCATCAACAATAACGACCGAGTTATCAATAGGCTCACCAACAGACCAACGAGACGTCGTGCTGGTCGTGCTAGTAGCAATTGACACCTCTGTCGTGCCGTAGCAATTAAATATGGGACGCATCCGTGACAGCAACATTGGTTCGGTGGAAAGTGGCGCAGAGGATGACACGATGCAGCGTATAGAATTCGGGTCGTCATACATCTGACCGATCTGCTTTACCTGCGACGCAACTGGAACGGCAAATGTAACATTGTGCTTCCCTGCTAATCCCCACCAGTTTGCCGCAGACCACTTGTCCATCAACACCAGCGCGCCACCTTTGAGCACCGACATCAACACAAGCCGCTGTCCCATGCTGTGCCACAATGGTGTGCTGATGAGTGTCACGTCGTCCTCGGTGCAATAGTATAGATCGTTCATCATTTCGACGCGCGCCAATTTGGTCTTCTGCTTAAGCAGAATGGGCTTAGGCTCGCCCGTGCTGCCGGATGTGGTGATGATGAGGAAGCGATCTTCCGGCTGGCCCTGAAACTTCAGACGCACGCCGTTAACACCTTCGTCCTTCGGCTCAAATCCTTCGTTGATGAAGAACTTGCAGTCGCAGGCAGAGTAGGCTTTTCCGATCGTTTCCTGAGTGGCGTCTTTGCCCATTGGAACAAGGCAGATTCCAGAATCGGCGCAGGCCAGCATCATCACGACAAAGTCAATGCCGGTCAGCTGGCACATAAGGTGGTCGTGCCGCTTCAACCCGTTGAGACGCAAGATGTGTGCTTGCTGCTGTACCAGTGTGAGCAACCAGGCATAGGTTATTTGGCGATCGCCGTGAATCACGGCAACTTTGTTCGGAAGCCGCATGGCTGTTTCAAAAAAACGGCGAGATATTGTCATTCTCATTCCTTCGAAAGATAGTTTATAACGAATTTTTCCACACCGGGGTTTGGGTTCGGTGGCACTTTTGGAAACACCCAATAATGGTGAATCTCTTGTTGTCTCACAGCAATTTTGTGAAACTTGATGGACTGAGGGAAAACGTTTGGGAAGAACCGCAACCGAAACGCGTCCCACCATGTTTTCGGGACACGTTCCGTCCTATTCTCGCCGGTGTACTCTGTCCAATGTCCAGCCGACAACGTGGCCGTAAGACGCACGATTAACTCGTCGGTGACTTGATCATGAAACTCAGAAATTTCCAAGGCGTCTCTGCGCAATCCTACTTCGGAACGGATGCGAATTTTCTCCAAAATAACACTATTCGCACGGGCCATTCCGCGCGGTTCAAATGTTCTCATTCTCATTCCTCCATAAAATCCGGCAGACATCCTGCCCGATAATTTCTTCTAGCCGTGTCGGTGCGGTTCTTTTTTACACGCGCGCCGCGACTTTCAAGCTGTTTGACGCATTCACGATGCGCGTCCTTCTGCGTCATCGGCTTGTGGCAGATGTTACAGTAGCCGGTCTTGGTAAAGTTAATCCGCCTCATATTGCCTTCGTCAATTTCAAGAAACGTTCGCTGTCCATGTTTATGCGAACACCCCTCTCTGCCACAACCACTGACCCCGGCGCGGTGTCTTCCGTTACCAGCGCGTTTGCCCCGACGAAAGTTCCTTCACCAAGCCTCACGCCTTGAACAACACACGAATTGACACCGAGAACACAACGATTCCCGATCTCAACTCCACCGGCCAGCGACACACCGCTGTTGATCCATGAATGTGCACCGATTTTGCAATCGTGACCAACGCTAACGTTGCTGCTAATGAAGACATTTTGTCCGACCGTGCTGCCGGGGTGAATGGCAACATTGTCGTAAATGACGCAGGCGTTTTCGAGGGTCACGCCGTTATGCAGAAAAAAGTCGTGGTGCACATATCCGTTGACACTATAGCCAAGCTCCCGTAGCTCGGTGTACCGGGCGGCGCGCACCTTGTTCATCTGGTGATAGCCGACAGCCATAAAGACATCATAGCTGGCAACTGGCACGGCCACGATGCTGCTGTATGGCACGAGTGGCAGCCCCATGAATTTGAAAACGTCGGGCTTGACGAATTCATCATCAGCACAGAATGCGGAAATGCTGTGGTTGGAACAGACAAAGGAAAGCATTACACGCGCCATGCTGCCTGTTCCGAAGATGATGGCAGACTTTCGTTGGTGCTTCAATTTAGAAAGAGAAAGACTTGTTTCGGTATTCATAATTTGAACTTCACAAACAGTGCATTCCCGCAAACGAAGTGCTTCTCGATTTCATGTGCGCGCTCGGCCAGCAATTCATCACCAGCACGCTTCGGGCCATCGCCGTGCGCCCATTCGTAGTCATCCAAGATTAACCACCCGCCCGGCAAAATGCGAGACGCATACTTGTCGCAATCTACGCGCACGCAGGCGTAGTCGTGGTTACCGTCAATATGCAACACGCTGATTACGAAATCTTCATGCAAGTGAACGTGATCAGACGACCCCCGCACATGTGATGTGCTGCGAAGGTCGAAAGTGTTTACGGAGTACATTTCTGCGAGCATCTCCCAATTCCACTCGTTCGTCATGTCAATCAGGGTCGCGGGGGAGTCAGCCTGCACCCCCATTGCCGGTGACCACGGGTCAATAGTGAATAGGCTGTGGATTCCGCTGCGCTCTGACATGTAGCCAAGGACGGAGGCTGTGCGGCCTGCAAGCGAGCCTATTTCAACTACATGACCAGCCTTTGGCGCATCATCAAAGACACCGACCATCGCTGCAATTTTGATTTCAGACGATTCGCCGTAGATACTCATGGCACGTTTCAGGATGCCTGCAAGTTCAATCTCTGGGACTTTGGCAAGCGGTTGCAGCATTCTCACTTGCGACATCAGCGTCCTGTGAGCATTCATTTCCTGCTGAATCGGAGAAGATCCCAACAGCTTTATTGGCAAGTCGGCGATCTTGAGGAATTCACGCATAAAGATGTGAACACTGGCGACAGGACAAAACAGGAAAGTGCTGCAAAGTTCCGGCGCGTGCACAAATTTGTTTACAGCATTCGTAAAGGCAGCGTCGAATTCAGCATCGTGTATGGTTGGCAGGTCTTCCGGCCTGACACGCAACACGCTGCCTCCAAAGTTCTCCGCTGTCCGTGCGCTTTCTTCTGCTTTTTGCCCAACGAATGGGAATATTATCAGTTTCATCACTTCCTCTCCTCATAAAGTTTCCAAACTGCATCAACAAACGCCGTGCGCAACTCTACAGGCGGCTCCCCTAAGAACTTCCCGACAATATCGGCCTCACTGAGCAGATAACGACTCAACGCCACACGCTCACCATCATTGTTTATCAGCCGCACGGCTGCCGCTACATATTCCTCGCGGCTATGCGCGATAAGCCATTCTGGCATCCCGGCACGGCGAAGCATCTTCGCGTCACAGGTGCTGTGCGGCTCGTCACCCTCCATTACAACCAGTGGGCTGCCAAGCAGCATTGAATCCACATTACTGTTTGTGCCGCCAAATGGAAACGTACCGAGCTGAATATGGCACTGTTGCATCTGGCGGATGTAGTGGTTGTATGCACTGCGCTCATACGTGAACGCGCCGGGAATGTGCTCACGAATCTCCTTTGCAGTTTGCGAAAGAATTGTGGACAACATATTCGGCCAGAAATGGAACTCGACCTTGCGCGTTACCTTTTCTGAGATCTCCTTGAGCGTTTCCAAAAATGTCGCGTTCAATTTTGTGACCATCGCAGGGACAGCAATCTTGAGTACTTCCGGGTTCTCTTCGACAAACGGCGTAGGTAATTCAGCGTCAGGCCGCATAACGAAGTTAAACTGCGCGCCGAGTGGCAGCTCAATCAGCTTCTCTGTGAACAGCGTCGGATCACGAACGTCGCCCTCTTCGCATATCGCATAATCAATCGCCTTGGAATGGCTGGATGCAGGATGCCCGAGGGTCATGATCTGAATTGGTGCCAAGCGCACGGATGCTAATGCCACCCATACCAAATCCATGCCCAATGAAGGGTAGTAGATGATGTCCGGTTTAATGTTGCGAATGCGCGCGATGACGTTTGACAGCACGACATTGTCCTCTGGAATTTTCAGCCAGCCGTCAAACTCCTTGCGCGCAGCATCATCAACGGCATGTGGCCTGCCCATGCCTATCACCCTGAACTGCGTGCGTAGCTGACGCACAAGCGGTGCGTAGCAACGGAACATCGCATGAAGGCTGGTGAACCACTCGACAGGAATCAGAATCGTTGGCTTTGCACCAACAGGATGCTTGAGTTCAAATGCCTTGGCCGTCTTCGTTTGTCCGGAAAAATCCTGCTCCTTGAATCCATGCGCATGTAACATCTTGGCGTACAGATCATGAATCAAACCCTTCACCGCGTGCTTATTCTTGCCGTGGGCGTAGGAGCAATACATGTACGCGTCTGACATCGGTGAAAGGAAGCGGTCAGTAAGTTCAACATCCTTGAACAGTTCCCACATGCCAAGCAATTCCTCGCGCTTGTCTTCCGCTGCGCGTGAGGTTGCCAGCATCGTTGTCAGCATTCCAATGTACAGCGCGAACATCGTCTGCGGATTCTTGGCGAATGCTTCTTTGAAATTCATGCGAAAGCCGGAACGCAGTGAATAGGTAATCATGTACTTGATAAGGCCGGAAGAATCTTTGAACTTGATCTTGTTCGTGTCTTTTTCCGTCGGATCGGCACTGAATTGCGGCATCAGGTGGTCGCTGGTGCCAAACACGCTGCTACGGAACAGCACGTCAATGATGGCATTCTCACTCGCAACAGCGTCAAAGCCGTCCTGCGAGAGACTATACATCGGATCGGCCAATAGCGTGAACAAGGCAGCACAGAACCGCGTATATAACACCAATTTTGTGTCCGGGTTGATGCTGTAACCAACAAACTCTGCGCCTGCCTTTAACTTGCGCAGATTCTCCAGAAGCAAGCGACTTGCGTTCTCATAGTCGTGCGAGTAAACGGCCTTCTCGAATTGTTCGAGTTGGACGTTCTGAATTTGAATCATTGGTGGCTTCTTATCTGCCATAATCTTCTCCATAATTAGGATTTTCAAGGTACCAGCACACGACATCGTGGATGCTTTCTTCGATCTTGCGCGTCGGAGACCAGCCGAGTTCTGCACGAACCTTGCTGATGTCCATTGCGTAGCGACGATCGTTTCCGGGGCGGTCTGCAGTGAACTTTAGCATGTTGAACGTCTCAGGCGAGTGCCAACTCAGATTCTGTCCCCACATGTCTTTCAGCGCTGGCCATGATGCAGTCCACACTATCCGCGCGATTTGCTCATTCGTCCGTTCACACTCCCCACCAAAGTTGTACACCTCGCCGATTCTTCCCCTTTCCAACACAGCAAGCAACCCACGACAATGGTCGTCAACGTGCAGCCAGTCACGAATCTGCTGCCCGTCACCATGCAACGTCATCGGCTCGCCGTTCATACACTGGCGAATCATCGTTGGAATGAATTTCTCCGGGTGCTGGCGTGAGCCATAATTGTTTGCGCTGTGCGTGACGATTACAGGCAGACCATAAGTGTGATGATACGACAGTGCAAGGTGGTCGCTCGCGGCCTTGCTCGCGCTGTACGGATTGTTTGGCCTGTATGGCGACACCTCTGTCCAAGGCGCTTCTTCTGGAGACAGCGATCCATAAACTTCGTCAGTGCTAACATGCACGAATTTAAAGAAATGTGCTTCACGGTCAAGCCAATATGTCAACGCTTCTTCCAGAAGCACATTTGTCCCCATTACGTTCGTCTGAAGAAACGCCTCGCGACTTTCAATGCTTCGGGACACGTGCGTCTCAGCGGCAAGGTGGACGATAGCATCCGGCTGATGCTCGCGCAATATGCCGCCAACAACACTGGCAACGTTTATGTCATATCTGTAAAATGCCAACAAATTGCTGGGTCGCTCGGTCAAGTTTTTTGAGCGACCTGCATACGTCAACGCATCAATGCCAACAGCTTCATGTCCCGCGTCAACCGCCATCTCGCAAAACCTAGACCCGATAAATCCTGCCGCGCCCGTCACTAATATTTTCACACGCTCCCCCTAATTAACTCAAAAAATGCAACAAACGTCCCGCCCCACACGGCACCCATAAAAAGGTCTGCTTCATCGAGCAGGATCGGCAGACCTTTGCAGGCGAACGCAAACGCCATCAGCGCAACAGCGGACGCAGATCCGGCAATAAAGCTCAATAGCAACAGCCCTAGATGCCACATTTCAGAATCCCCCGCAGTGTGTCACAGACATGTGCAACGTCTGCTTCCGATAAAAAATTGTGGAATGGAAGACCGAGCAGGTGAGTTCGCAAGTGATCCGTTACAGGGAATTTACCGCATATAGTTTCTCGCCCGTCCATAAACTCAATACGCTCATCTAGGTACGGACGATACCATTGCTTTGTCTCAATGCCAGCTGCCAGCATTTGTGGCATGACTTTGGATGCCGGGGCTGGAAGAAGGGCGTTCATGATCGTGCTAGAATGTCGCAGCTCTAAACCTTCTCCATGACGTTCATAGAAAATTGCTGCACTGTTGTTCGCGCACTTCTCGCGGATGCGGTCAAGTGAGGCTAGTGCGACAACAGCATGATACTCGCTCATCTTCGCATTAGTGCCGTCTTCACCGAATGTGGATAAGCTGCGCACCCGCTCGACGATACTCTTATCAGATGAGGCCACGAAGCCCCCCTCACCGCACCCGATGAATTTGGTGGCGTGCAATGAAAAGCAAGTGGTGATGTTTGGGTCTTTGCTGCATACTTGAGAAGGGAATGCTCCTGCGGCATCAATGACGACAGGAGTGTGGTAATTTTCCCACGGCGCAACCTTGACTGGCATTCCAAATGTGGCAACAGGCATGGCGGCACACAAGCCTGTGAAACTACGCCATTGAGATGGTGCCATCTGCCATGTTTTTTCATCAATGTCAGCAAGATCTGTCGTGCACAAAGCAAGATGCGCGGCAAGACCTGTTGCGCCAAATGTTAGCGCAGGCACTGCTATAGCGTGACGATTGATGCCACCTCCATCATCACAATATATCGGGTCGCAACGCGCCTTCAATGCCAACTCCAACGCGGCAGTACCGCTTGAAACAGTCACACATGGCACCCCTGTGATCTGCTCAAGTCGTGCCTCCAACTCTTGGACAAGCGGACCATGATTGACATAGACCTTTGCAACATCAATCCTGCGAAGATATGGCAACAGCTCGTCTGCCGACGGCATGTCTGGAACCAACAACTTAATCATTCGCTCCCTTTCTTATTCTCAACCGAAACAAGTCCGACTTCCACACATGGCGCGATTCGTTAACAAACGAGTGCCAGCTGCGCCAATGAACCTACCGCCCCATGCACGAAGGTCGGGCTTGTTTCGGCTAAAACTTGAACAGCAAACTTCCTGCGACAATGCCAGTCCTGCCAGTCGTCCCAACCCCTGTATCAACAGAGCTTACCTCAATTCCTAGTGACCAATTCTCATCAAGCGCAACCTCCATGTTTACGCCATACATGAGTCCTGTCTTTACGACCGGTTCAAGCGGCATAATGCTGAAAGTCGTAGCGACCCTTGCCGCACCAACTTTCAACCCAAGCCGAATGTCACCGTCGTCATTTGTTCCCATTTGCCATGTTCTTGTGATAACCAAAGCAGTTGACTTCATGTGCGCGGCCACGTATGCAGAGCCTATGCTGCCGAGGTCGGCACGGCTGACTTCAATTCCGAAGCCATGCTTGTCCTGTCTGACGCCTACACCGGCAGCATAAACTTCAGGGTTGTTGTCCGTGGAATATTGCGACTTGGCATTAGACTGTCCTGCCGATGCAGAAAGGTAATATTCGGCGGAGTGGGCAGAGCACGCAAACAGCGCCAGCGACAAGAAAATTTTAGCGTTCATTCTATTTCTCCTCTTTGTGATTAAATGGATGCAATTCAGTGAAGTGCCATTCTATATAATTCGCCAATCCAAGATAACCCTTTTCGTGCAATGTTCCGCCGTGCGTTTTGATTACTTTTACGCGGAATTCATCCAGCGACCCAATAAAGCACCCGCGAGTAATTGTTATTCCATAATCCTTGTTTCTGAATGCTGTTAGCGTTCCAAATTCACCGCCAACTTTTGACATCCAGAGAATGTGCGCATCGCCGTACACCTGCGCATCGCCGGGCACCCGCGCGTTGCCGTACACCCGCGCATTGCCGTACACCCACGCATTGCCGGACACCCG
>Ga0153915_10003286_pt1 | contig 14823 bp, 13 predicted proteins | sample Opewatmetagenome_2_FD_107003 | JGI IMG/M metagenome (GOLD analysis project Ga0153915, IMG submission 107003) | Freshwater wetland microbial communities from Ohio, USA - Open water 3 Core 3 Depth 3 metaG | ecosystem: Environmental > Aquatic > Freshwater > Wetlands | place: USA: Ohio, Lake Erie...
AGCACGATCTTCCCCATCTGATCCGCCCGCTCCAACCGCTCCATCGCTTTGACGCCGTCGGCCAGCGGAAACGCCGAGTCCACCGTTGGGCGCAGGTGTCCCTGACCCAGGAGCCGCACGATCTCCCGGTACTCTTCCAGGTTGCCCATGGTGGACCCCATGATGGTGTACTGGTGCCAGAACATCCGGCGGACGTCGGTCACCACCCGGGGACCCGAGGTGGCGCCGCAGGTCACCAGGCGCCCCTGCTTGGCCAGCGCGCGGAGGGATTGCTCCCAGGTAGCCTCCCCCACGTTTTCCACCACCACGTCCGCGCCCCGCTTGGCCGTCAGGGCACGGACCTCTTTGGCGACATCCACCTTGGTGTGATTGAGGGTCACGTCCGCGCCCAGCCCGCGCGCGGTTTCCAGCTTGGCATCGCTGGATGAGGTCACGATGACGAAGGCGCCGACCAGCTTGGCGATCTTGAGCGCCGTCACGGAGACGCCGCCACCCACACCCCAGATCAAGACCACCTCGCCGGGGCGCAGCGCGGCCCGGGTGACGAGCATGCGCCACGCCGTGAGGGTGACGAGGGAATACGCCGCCGCCTCGCGCCAGCTGATGGGGGGATGTGGCGCCGGCGGCGCGGGAATAGGCAGGACGTTCTGCTCCGGGACGACCAGGTACTCCGCTACGGTCCCGGGCAGGTGCTCTCCCAGCAATCGGTACTCGGGGCAGAGCGGATGCTCGCCGGCGTCGCAATACTCGCAGCGGTAGCAGGCAATCCCGGGATTGATCATCACCCGGTCGCCGGCCTTTACGCTCCAGACTTCGGCCCCCACCGCGTCCACCTCTCCCGCGCCGTCACCACCCAGGATATGGGGGAAGGTCAACGAGAGGCCGGGGAGGCCATGCAGGGTCCACAAATCCAGGTGATTGAGGGCGGCGGCGCGCAGCCGGATGCGGACCTGCCGCGGGCCGGTCACCGGCGGGACAGGGACCTCGGCGACGGCGACTTGCGACAGGTCGCCGTGCCCCCGGACTACCAGCGCCCGCATGGAGCCGGGCGCACCACGCCGAGGGGCGGGCTCAGCGCCGGAACGCGGGCGACGTGAGCCGGTCTTGGGGGCCAGCGGCCGGAACCTCAGTGGGAAGTGCGCCCGCCACATTGAGCGGAAGGAGGTACAGCCTCTGGGATACCCTGCCTCCCCGCTCGACCTGCGTCACCACCATCGCCATCAAGTCGCCGGTGCGAGAGACGTCGAAGTCGCTCACCGCGAGCCCCGCAGGCGAGATCTGGGTCCCCTCGCCCGTGGCGACGTTGGCCCGCATCACCCGGCTAATGAGCGTCTTGCCCGGCTCCTGCAGGAGATAGGCGAGCTCGCCATCCGCCAGCCACACGGGACTGGTCTCCGGCACCAGCTCCTTGGTGAACGGACGCGGATTGGAGCCGTCGACATTCATGAGGTAGATGTTGTAGTTGCCGCCGCCATCCCGGTCGGAGGTGAAGGCAATGGTCTTGCCGTCCGGGGAGACGGCCGGCTGGAAGTCGTTGCTGGCGCCCTGAGTCAGCTGCCGCTGGCCGGATCCGTCCGCATTCATGATCCAGATGTGGAAGGTCCCGGTGGCCGCGCCGGCGGCGTTGGATGCGTAGACGATCTTGCTGCCGTCGGGCGTCCAGGAGGGGGCCCCCTCGGTGGCCGTGGTGTTGGTGAGCCGCTGGGGGCCGCTGCCGTCCGCGTTCATGAGGTAGATCTCGAGATTGCCATCGCGATCGGTGACATAGGCGACGCGTGACCCGTCCGGCGAAGGCGCCGGGTCGAGCTGCTGCGCCGCGCTGTCGCGGGTGAGCGGCGTCATGTGGCTGGGCGTCGCCCGGTCGAACGCGAACAACGTGGGCACGTTGCCTCGGCGGCTCGAGTTCAACAGGATCTCTCCCTGCACGTACACGTCCACCGTGTCCGCCTTGCCCCACTGCGTGGCCCCCACGATGCCTGCGTGCCCAACCGCCACGCCCTGCACGCCGCCCTGGTTATCCACCGACGCCACGGCAGGATTGAGCGAGGAGTATTGCACGCCGGTAGCCGGGCTCAGAGGCTGGCCCCGCTCGTTGATGAACGACGCGGTGAGGGTCTTGCGCTCGCCCAGGCTCAAGCCCATCCGCCCCGGCGTCAGGCCCAATCCTCCCGCCACCACTTCCACCGTCCAGACCGCCTCCAGCCCCCGTCCGGGACCGACCACGGTAAGCCTGGTATTGCCGATCTTCTTCCCCCGCACCAGCCTGGCTGCCGCATCGTACGACGCCACCGTCGTGTCCGCCAGGCGCCAGGTAAACGGTGCCTCGGGAACCGGCGTGCCGTCCGCTGCTCGGGCGGTGGCGCTCACCGAGGCGGTGCCGCTCATCGGCACGGTGATGGTCCCCTGGGGGGGATTCACCGACATCTCCTCCACCGGCCGGTGGACCACCACCGGCAGCCGCGCCGTCTGACCAAACCCGCTGGCGATGACCTCCGCCTGCCCGGCGGCCACGCCCATGGCAACACCGAGAGGCGTCACGCTCGCCACCGCGGGATTGCTGGAGGTCCAGGTCAACAGCCTGGTCGCCACGTGGCGATTGTTCTGGCCGGGCACCACCACCGGGACCGTATCTTGCTCGCCGGGGGCCAGGGACAGCGCGTCCACCCCGAAGGCCAGGGGAGAGGACGAAACGGCTACGGTGGCCCGGGCCACCAGTCCGGTGGCGGTGCGGGCCTCGACCACACCCTGTCCCGTCGAAATGCCAACCACGCTCCCGTCCGGGCTCACGCTCGCCACGGTCTCGCTCAGCGAGCGCCAGGTCACGGGCATCATGGCAGCCGGCGATCCGTCCGCGCTCAGGAAGGTGATGTTGAGCCGGACGTCTTCCGAGGGCAGCAGCGACACGGAATTGGGATCAATCCGCAGGGCGACGGCCGTGCTGGCGCCGGCCGGCATGCCGACCTGCGGATACTGCGGGTTACCGGCTCCGGCGGCCCCGACCCCACCGCCGACCTGCACCTGTACCGAGCCCTTCCGCCCCCCCGACTCGGCCTCGATGGAGGCGATGCCGGGAGTCACCCCAATGACGGTGGCGACGCCGGGCTGGCGGGTATCCGGCTCCACCCGCGCCACGCTGAGGTTGGTGCTGGACCAAGTGATCCGGGCGGTGGGGAGCACGTTGCTCCGCGCGTCATACGCGGTGGCGACCACCCCCTGCCGCTGACCGACCTGCAGCGTGACGGTCGGGGGGAGCACCTCGAGCTGCGCGATGGCCTGCGCCAGAGCACCCGCAGACGCGAACAGGCCGAGGGAGGTCACCAGCATCCCTACCCGCTGTAGGCTGTTCATAAAGGCGCCGATCCCTGCCCCGCTCCGGAGCCCTAAGTGTAGAAAAGACTATGAGATATGCCACGCTAGGATACTGGTCCCGACGGGCTGATGTCAAGCGCCTTACGGGCGGATAGACGGATAGAGCGGACAGACGGATCGTTTGGTGGGGAGGGCTATCCGCTCTATCCGCCTATCCGTCCATCCGCCTCTCCTCCCCTCTTGCGCGCGCGCCGTACAGGCATAGCATCTATAGTCACTCAACTCGGTACGGACTGGTCACTGACCGGAGGGACGAGGACATGAGCATCACTATCGATCTCAGCGGCGGACCCGGGATGTGGGACCCGATGCCGCTCACTCCGCCGGTGAGGCCGCCGGAGCAGTCTCCGCCGCCGATGTGGTCGACGCCAGCGCCCACGCCTCCGGCACCACCGGAGCCCATGAAGCCAGCGGCCGCCCCGAAGAAAGCGGCCAAGAAGCGTCCGGCCAAGAAGAAAGCGGCCAAGAAGGCCAACAAGAAGGCCGCCAAGAAGGCGAAGAAGAAAGCCAAGAAGAAGGCCGCCAAGAAGGCCAAGAAGACCGGCAAGAAGAAACGGCGCTAGGTCCGGCGCGCCGGGTTCTTGTGACGCGACAGAGGAAGGGTACGCTCCAGAAGGCGCCCTTCCTCTTTGTCGTTTTTGCTGGTGTGGCGTGGCTGCTATCCGGGTGCAACCCGGGTAAGGGAACGGTCGCCTACCTGGGAGCCACGCTGTGGGATGGAACCGGCGCCCCGCCCGTGGCGAATGCGGTGGTGCTGGTGGATCAGAGCGGTCACATCGAGCGCGCGGGCCCCAGGGACTCGGTCAGGGTGCCGCGCGGCGCCGCGTTGGTCCACCTCAACGGCAAGTGGATCATCCCGGGACTGATTGACGCACGCACCCACACGGCGCGCTGGACGCTGACCCGGTTCCTGGCCTACGGTGTCACTTCCGTGCGCGACGCCGGGAGCCCGCAGGACAGCATCCTGGCGCTGCGGCGGGCTACCTCGCTGGGCAGCGTGGTGGGGCCGCGGCTGTACGTCTCGGGCGCCGCCATTGACGCGGGACCGGGCGCTTCGCCCCCCGCGCTGGTGGTCCAGACCACCGAGGAAGCCCGCAAGGCGGTTGACACTCGAACGCTGGCCGATGCCGCCCAGGCGATGGTCAACCCGGGCATCGACACCTCGCTGCTCGCCGCCGTCATGGACGAGGCCTCCGCGGTTCAGCTTCCGGTGGCCGCCCTGCTGGGCAAGGTGGACGCCGTGCGCGCCACCCACATGGGGGTGCGGGCGATTGATGGGCTGACGGGCATCGTGGAAGCCACGGTCGCCAACCCGGCGCCGTACCTCAAGGCACACGACGATTTCTACCAGGGCTGGAACCTGGCCGAGCGGGGATGGGCGGGGCTGGACTCCGCAGGACTGGAGCGGACCGCCAAGACGCTGACGCGATCCGGCGTGGCGATCATCCCGGCGCTGGGATGGCATCAGCTCTGGGCCCATCTGGAGGACAGCACCTATCTCACGACCCTCGACCTCGAGGGCGTGCCGCCGTCGGTGCAGGACGCCTGGGACGTTCCCGACCTGATTGCCCGGGCCCGGCTGGGCTACGATGACTACCTGGCGTTTCGGAAGTCCCGCCCGGTCCAGGACCGCTTCGTCCGCATCTTTCGCCGCCTGGGCGGCCTGGTGGCCGCGGGGAGCGACGCCGCCAACCCGCTGCTGGCGCCGGGAGCCGCCCTGCACGACGAGCTGGCCCTGCTGGTCGCCGCCGGACTCACCCCGCGGGAGGCGCTGCTGGCCGCAACCAAGAGCGGGGCCCGACTCCTCCGGGCGGACTCCATCGGCGCGGTGCGGGAGGGGGCGGTGGCGGATTTCGTGATCCTGTCGGCCAGCCCGCTCGAATCCATCGGCAACAGCCGCAAGATCGAGGGGGTGGTGAGCCGGGGCGTCTACCGCACCGAGGCCCAGCTGCGCGCGCTGTGGCCTCACCCTTGATGCAAGAAAGCCCGGAGGCACGCCCCCGGGCTTTGTCCTGCAACTCACTGCTTCCGCTCCGCTGAGCGCAACGTAACAGACGCCGGGCCAACCGGACAGAGCCGGAGCGGTGTCGCCAAACCGCCGCACGACAACAACCAAACGGCATTAACGCAACCACTGGGGCGGGTGGGGTCGAACCACCAACCTCCCGGTTAACAGCCGGGCGCTCTGCCGATTGAGCTACACCCCACTGCGCCCTGCCACCCAACCACACCGGCAGGAGAGGCAGAAGCGGCAGAAAGACGCAGAGAACACGAAGCCCGCCGATTCCTTCCGGCGGGCGGTCACGCGATCAGCCAACCATCTGGGCTAGACCGGTAGCCTCCCGCCGCGCGGCGGATTATTGGCGTTGGTCCGATTGAGCCCGTTGGTCAGCATCATCGTGTTGCCTCGGTGGGAAGCATAACGCGACGCCCGCCGCCGGACAACTGGCGGAGGGGCCGGTAGTCGAGCGCCCCGGGGTCCCCGGCAACCGCCGGTCTGGTCTGGCCCCGGCCGCGGTCCCCGAGACATCTTTGTCGCATGAGAAAGGGCGCCGAGCCGGATCAGGCCCGCAGCGCGATGATGGCGATCGCGATCCACCACCCGCCCACCAGGGCGCTCGCGGCCGCGGTCGCGAAGGCCGCGGCCCGGGCCAGGCGTCCCGACGAGGCCACGCTTCCCACGGCCAGGGCCGCCAGCGCGGCATAGGCGGCCATTCCCAGGATGGTGCCCGCTCCGAACAGCGCCAGGTACAGGACGGCGGCGGTCGTGCTGGACATCAGGGTGACCGGCACCAGGGCCACCACCGGCGCGGTCCCGGCGAGTCCATGCATGGCGCCCACCAGAGTCAGGAGATGGCGATGCCGCCTGGTCGCTTGAGCCGATTGGTCATGGGCATGCGCGTGGGGGGCGGCGCCGGGCGCATGGGCGTGCAGGTGGGCATGACCTCCGTGCTCCTGCGCCGGGTGGACATGGAGGCGGCGGGCGGCGTTCGCGGCCCACACGCCCAGGGCCACCAGCATGAGGCCGACGCCCAGCTCGGCCCAGTCCTGCGCTCCGGGGGGGACATGGACACCGCTCACCGCCAAGGCCGTCCCCGCCGCCAGCACCGCGAGCGAATGGCCCACGCCCCAGCGGAGGCCAAACCCCACCGCCGCGCCCAACCGCGGCCTTCCGCCCACGAACGCCGTGACGGCCACCATGTGATCCACCTCGAGCGCGTGGCCCGCGCCCAGCGCCAGCGCGGTGAGGTAGGAGATCCAGATCTGGCTCATGCACCTCCGTCCAGCACGAAAGGAGCCTTATGAGCGACGCCCCGCGCGACCAGAAGCCGCGCATCCGGCTCACGTCGCTGTCTCACGGGGCGGGTTGAGCCTGTAAGCTCGGCCCCGACGAGCTGGCGCAGGTCCTGCGCCACGTCCCGCAGGTGAGCGACCCCCGGGTGGTGACCGCCGCCGCGAATTCCGACGATGCCGCCGTGTTTAAGCTCTCGGAAACGCGCGCCCTGGTGGCCACGGTGGACTTCTTTACGCCCATCGTGGACGACGCCTATCACTTCGGCGCCATCGCCGCCGCGAACGCCTTCAGTGACGTGTATGCCATGGGCGGCACGCCGCTCCTGGCGCTGAACCTCGTCGCCTGGCCCCGCACACCCGACCTGCTGGACCTCCTAGGCGACACCCTGCGCGGCGCGGCCGACATCGCGGCGCAAGCCGGGGCGCTCATCCTGGGCGGGCATTCCATTGACGACGCCGAGCCCAAGTTCGGGATGGTGGCGCTGGGGGAAGTCCGGCCGGACAAGGTAATCACCAACGCCCACGCCCGCGCGGGGGATCGCATCGTGCTGACCAAGCCGGTGGGCACCGGCATCCTGAGCACGGCCCTCAAGCGGGGCGCGCTCACCGAGGGCGAGATGGCCGCCGCCATCCGCTCCATGGAGACGCTCAACGCCGGCGCGGCGCGGGCGATGGAGGGTTTGGGGAGCGCGGTCCATGCCGCCACCGACGTGACCGGGTTCGGGCTGGTGGGCCATCTGCACAACATCCTGGCGGCGAGCGGCGTGGGCGCCCGCCTGTGGGCGGACCGGGTGCCCTGGTTCGATCGGGCCCGGGACCTGGCGGCTGGAGGCGCGGTGCCCGGGGGCACCGAGCGCAACCTGGCAGCGGCGGGCACGTACACCCGCTACGATTCGAGCCTGGGCGAAGTGGACAGGATCCTGTTGAGCGACGCGCAAACGTCGGGGGGACTGTTGATCATGGTGGCTCCCGATCAGACGGACCGGCTGCTGGATGCCTTGCGGCGAGCGGGGACGCCCGCGGCGGCGCTGATCGGCGAGATCACCCAGGGCGCGGGCGGCATCGAGGTGCAACGGGCGCATGCCTGAGCTGCCGGTGGCGGTGATCCACGCCGACGAGAGCTGCCTGGGCAACGGGCGGGAGGGCGCCAATCCGGGCGGCGCGGCGGCGCTGATCGAAGTCCGCGTGGGCGGTCAGATCGCCCGGCGCGACCTGTATATTTCCGCGCCCGACACGACCAATAACCGCATGGCGTTGGCGGGCGCCATCGCCACCTTCGCCATCCTGTCGGGCAAGGGCAAGCGGCTGCGGGTGGTGTACGTGTCCGATTCGGAATACCTGGTGAAGGGCATGCGGGAATGGGTACCGGAGTGGACGCGGCTGGGCTGGCGGCGCAAAGGGGGCGCCATCCAGAACCCCGAGCTGTGGCAGACCCTGGTGCGGGTGAGCGGGCAGCATGAGGCGAGGTGGGTGTGGGTGCGAGGTCACGCCGGGGATCCCAAGAACGAATACGCAAACGACCTGGCCATGCGGGCCGCGGCCGAGCAGCTGACGTCCGACGCGGCGGTGGAGTCCGGCTTCTCGCGTTGGCTGGGAGAGCACCGCCAACAGGGGAAATATCTGGACTACGATCCTGACGCGGCCTTCGCGCAGCTGGCCGCGGGAGGCGAGCACCTACCATGACCGTCTTCAAGGACGGGGTTTCCGCCAACACCCACCCGCTGAACCTGCTCCCGGACGGGGCCGAGCCCGACCATTCGCGCATTCCTTTATACGAGGTCTACATGCGAATGGCGGAGGAGCTGGCCAAGCGCTCCACCTGCGCCCGGCTGCAAGTGGGTACCGTGATTACGGATGCGCGGCTGGAGAACGTGGTGGCCATCGGGTACAACGGGAACGCCAGGGGGCTCCCCAACCGGTGCGACTCCGCCGTGCCCGGAAGCTGCGGCTGCATCCACTCGGAAGTGAACGCGCTGGTCAAGGCGCCGGGCGCGATGCGGGACAAGGTGGTATTCGTGAGCAGCAGCCCCTGCGTGATGTGCGCCAAGCTGATGATCAACTCCGGCGTCACGCACGTCTTCTACCGGAAGCTTTACCGCGATCCCAGCGGGATCGAGCTGCTGGCTTCGGCCGGCGTGGTGCCGGTGCTGTACGACCGGTGGGCGGCGGAGTGGCGGTGAGCGGCCTGGACGATCTCGACCGGCTTTTCCACCGACTGGTGCAGGTGCTGGAAGAGCGCGGTCCGGGACGGGTCGGGCAACCGGCTCAGGTGGCGGAGCTGTACCAGGACCTGGTCCCCTATCGCCAGTATCGCGCCGCGCTGAGGCTCGATACCCACCAGGACTACGAGATGGCGCTGCTGCGCCTGCTGGCGGGCGAGCGGGGCTACGCGCGGGTGGAACCCGAGGAAGCGCAGCAGGCCTTCGTGCTGGAGGTGCAGGCGGCGCTCCCCGATGCCGGCGTGATACACGAATTCGCCGCGGCGCGGGTGCACCTGAACACCTCCGCCGCCAAGAAAGTGGTGGCCGGCCCGGAGGCGTACGCCCCGGAGGTGCTGCATCCTCCGCCGTCACCCCCACCTTCCGTCCCGCAGCGTGGGCCAGTGAGGGGGGTGGAGGAGGAGGTGTCGCCGGCGGAGGTGCAGGGCGCCGCCGAGGAGTCCTGTCCCTACTGCGATGCCGAGCTGCCCAAGGGGCGGGCCTTGTTCTACTGCCCCTTCTGCGGCGGCAACCTGAGGGGTGTGAAGTGCCCGCAGTGCGGCACCGAGCTGGAAGTAGGATGGCTGTACTGCATCACCTGCGGACGGAAAATGGGTGCCGAGTGACCATGGCGAAGACGAAGACGTTCAAGGTAGCGGTGATCGGGGGAGATGGAATCGGGCCGGAAGTGGTTGACGCCTCCATTCCGGCCATCGAGCGCGCCGCCGCTTCGGAAGGCGCCACCATCCAGTGGGAGCGGATGCCCTACGGGGCCGACCACTTCCTCAAGACGGGCGAAACTCTGCCGGATCACGCGTTCCAGCATCTGCGGGACGACTTCGACGCGATTCTGGTGGGCGCCCTGGGCGACCCCCGGATCCCCGATCAGCGGCACGCCCGCGACATCCTGCTGGGCCTGCGGTTCCGGCTGGATCTCTACATCAATTTCCGTCCCTGCCGGCTGTTCCACCCGGACCTCTGCCCTCTCAAAGGGGACCCCAAGATCGACTTCGTGATCTTCAGGGAAAACACCGAGGGCCTGTATCTGGCACGCGGCAGCAGCAAGCATGAGGGCACGCCGGAGGAAGAGCAGATTGCGGAAGAAGTCAACACCGCGCCCAAGGTGCGGCGGATCATCGAGGCCGCGTTCGAGTGGGCCAAGGCGCACGGCAAGGCCAAAGTCACCATGGCCAACAAGTCGAACGCGGTGCCTGCCCACCATCTCTGGGACAAGGTCTTTGCCCAGGTGGGGGAGGAGTTCCCGGGCATCGAGCGGGAGCACTTCTACATTGACGCGCTGTGCATGCAGATGATCAAGCGGCCGACCCAGTTCGAAACGATCGTCACCACCAACATGTTCGGCGACATCATCTCCGACCTGGCCTCGCAGCTGGTGGGCGGGCTGGGGATCGCGCCCAGCGCCAATCTCCATCCGGGCCAGGTAGGGTTGTTCGAGCCGGTCCACGGCTCGGCGCCCAAGTACGCGGGAAAGGGCGTCGCCAATCCCATGGCGACGGTGCTCACAGGCGGGCTGATGCTGGAAGAGCTGGGACTTCCGAAGGCGGGGAAGCGGATCACCGAGGCCGTGAGGGCCGCGCTGGCGGACGGGGTGCGGGCGCAGGACCTGGGCGGGAAGGCGACGACCCGTGAGGTGGCGCGGGCGGTGGAGTCCGCGCTGTAGGGCCAACCATGCCTCCGTCGAGCGGCCCGCCCCTCCCACAGCCTCTTCCGCCCGCGGCGCAGGAGCGCGTGGTGGCGATCCTCACGCGTCATTTCAGCCACGACTTGTTGAGCGAGGCGGAGCTGGAGGCCAGGCTGCAGCGGGTCTACGCGGCGACCACCAGCGGCGAGCTCGACGCCATCGTCTCGGACCTGCCTGCCGTTCCCGCGGCCCAGGCGCCGTCGGTGCCTGCGGCCGTCGCCCCGACCATCACGGCGCTGTTTTCGGGCCAGGAGCGCAAGATCGCCTCGCTGGTGCCCCGCGAGGTCCGCATCAGGGCCCGGCTGGGCTACGTGGAGCTGGATCTCACCCGTGCCCGGTTCGGACCGGGAGTCACGACCATCGACGTTCGCGCCTTCATGGGCTACGTGCAGATCCGTTTTCCGCCCGGGGTACGGGTGGAGAGCGAAGGGCACGCCGTGTTCGGGTACTTCGCGCTCAAGGGCGGCGGATCGCTGGAAGGCGGCACGGGCACCGAGCCTGTGGTGCGGGTCAAAGGGCGCGCCATGTTCGGGTTTGCGGAGTGCTTCGCCGAGCGGGCGGGATGAAGGGCAACGTGGGCCGGTACGCGTTCTCCTGCGCGGTCCTGCTTTCCGCCGCGGCGGCGTGCGGGGCCGGGGTCATCTCCGGCCCGCTGCCGGAGGGCGTGTGGGGCGGGCCGCAAGGCAACCTGGACGTCTACGCCGACAGCGCCACGCTGGACCTGCCCTGTGCCGCCGGCCGCATCTCAGCATCGGTCGTGGCCGGCTCGGACGGGACCTTCGATCTGCCGGGGTTCTACGCGGTGGAGGTCGGCCCGGTAGCGGCGGATGGACCCAGCTGGCAGCCGGCGCGCTTCCGGGGCCGGGGAGCAGGAGGCGAGATCCCCCTCACCGTCGTGTGGTCCGACAGCGTCACGGTAGGCCCCCTCCAGCTCCACCGCGGCACGGTCGGCACGTTCCCGCGCTGCCTGTAGACCTCAGGGCCCTTCGCCCTGCAACCACGCCGTCAGGTGCTGGCGTTGCGCCGGTGACGCGCCGGGGCTGACTTCCAGCGTCCATTGCGTCGCGGGATCTCCGGCTGAGCTGAAGCGCAGACCGAACCACTCGAGCGCCTCCGCATAGTCCAGCTCGTCCGTGGAGGCGATCGCCCGGTGGAACCACTCCCCCAGGTCACCGCCCGCCACCTCGGCGGCGGCCAGCTCGAACTCCTCCTCCGTGTACCCACGGGCGCCGGCATAGCGCTGATAGGCCACGCGCATCACATCGTCCAGGCTCTTGGCCCCGTTGGTGGCGTGCCGCACCCGCGCATCCAGCAAGAAGGCAATCACCTCGCCTTTCACGTAGTAGCTCACCGTGGTGGAGTCCGGGTTGACGCCCGACAGGCTGTTGCTCCAGACCCCGAGCGAGGATTGCTCGACCGTCTGCATCCTTCGGCCGGGCTCGCGCTGGAGGTCCCGGATCGCCGAGGAGAGCGAGGCGAGGAACGCCTCCCGGTCACCGATCCCGGCCCGCGGCAGCGCGAGATCGCCGTAGTAGGAAGTGAATCCCTCCGCGACCCACAGGCTCCGGGTGGTGGGCGGGCGCTCGTAGTCGAAGGGCCCCAGCTCCACCGGGCGCAGCCGTTTCACGTTGATCGCGTGGAAATACTCGTGGCTTACGAACTCAAGCCAGCGTTGATAGCCCGCGGCCGTCGCCGCCCGCGCGGCGTTGGAGGTGAGCAAGGACGAGGCGCTGTGTTCCAGCCCACCGCCACCCCGGCGGAAGACGTTCAAGAAGTAGTATCGAGGGAAAGGCAGTCCCCCCCACAGGCGGGCGGTGGCGGCCACGATGCGGCTCAAGTCGCCCGCCGCCCGCGCGCCATCCCATCCACCCATCTCCCCAGCATCCACCAGATAATGCACGCTGCCGTCCACCGTGAACGAATGCACCGACAGGAACCCGGCCAGGACGGGTGAGTCCACCAGCCGTTCGTAATCCGGCGCCCGGTAATGCGCCGGTTGGCTGTCCGGCGCCATGGGCAGCGCCGTCATGACGGTCCATCCGGCGGGCAGCGTCAACCGCACGTCGTGGGGCCGGGCCCCGGTTTCCACCAGCGTCAGGAAGGTCGGGGCGCCGTTCAACACGGCCAGGCTGTCGCCCACCCAGTTGGTGGTGACGGATCGCTGATCGCACACGACCTGATAGGAGAGCACGAAAGGTTTGCCCCGCGCCGGCACCGTCCAGCGATTGGGCCGGGAGTGCTCGACCGGGAGCGGTGTGCCGTCAGGCGCCCGGGCGGACAGCTCGCGGACCCGGCTCGCGTAATCCTCCACCCGGTAGAAGCCAGGAGACCAGACCGGCATCATGAGCTCGACCGCGGCGAGACCGTCGGCGGGTATGGATGCCTCGACCCGCGCGAGGTGGCTTGCCGGATCCGCGATCGTCACCGTGTAGGCAATTGGGGTCAGCGCCGGCTGAGCCTGCTGCGCCCGGACGGGAACGGCCCAGGTACCGATCCACATCAGGGCCAGACTCGCTCTCAGGGCTCGCATGAGGAGAAAGATAGGCCGCGGGGCGCACGTTTCGCTTGCCCGGCTTTCGCCGCCCCGTCATATTGCCCGTCCTGACAACGGTTTCACGGTGGCCGGGGATATGAAAACCCAAGGCAAGCATAGAGATATCGTGTTCCTTTCCGGGGTCCGGACCGGGTTCGGAAAGTTCGGGGGAACCCTGAAGGACTTTTCCGCCACCCAGCTGGGCGTGATCGCGGCCAAGCACGCCCTCCAGCGGGCCGGGATCGATCCCCGGCAGGTGGATCACACCGTCTTCGGCAACGCCCAGCAGACCTCGGCGGACGCCATCTACCTGGCCCGTCACGTGGGCCTGCATGCCGGCCTGCCCATCGAAGTGCCAGCCGTCACCATCAATCGCCTCTGCGGCTCCGGATTCGAGGCCATCGTCCAGGGCGCGCAGCAGATCCTGCTGGACGAATCGCGCGTGGTCCTGGCGGGGGGCGCCGAGTCCATGAGCCAGGCGCCGCACGTGGTGCGGGGAGCGCGCTGGGGTGTTCGCCTGGGGCCCGCCATCGGGTTCGAGGACACGCTGTGGGAGGCGCTGAAGGACCCCTTCTGCGGCTTCTCCATGGCGGAGACGGCCGAGAACCTGGCCGACAAGTACCACTTGACCAGGCAGGAAGTGGACGAGTACGCCTACACCTCGCAGCAGCGCGCCAAGCAGGCCTGGGACACGCGTCTCTTCGAGGCCGAGGTCATTCCCGTTCCCATCCCGGACCGCAAGACGAAGCAGAATGTGGATTGGCGGGCGGACGAGCACATGCGGCCGGAAACCACTCTGGAGGGACTGGCCAAGCTGCCGCCCTATTTCAAGAAGGACGGGTTCGTGACGGCGGGGAACGCCTCCGGCATCTGCGACGGCGCCGCCGCCACGGTGATCGCGAGCGAAGAATTCGCCAACGAAAAGAACCTGAAGCCCCTGGGCCGGCTGGTGGCATGGGGGATCGCCGGGGTAGAGCCCAAGCACATGGGGATGGGTCCCGCGCCAGCCGCTCGCAAGGCGCTGGAGAAGGCGGGGCTCAAACTCCAGGACATGGACCTGGTGGAAGTGAACGAGGCGTTTGCCCCTCAGTACGTGGCGGTGGAGAAGGAGCTCAAGCTGGATCGCGCGCGCACCAACGTGCACGGCGGCGCGATCGCGATCGGGCACCCGCTGGCAGCGAGCGGGACGCGCATCACCATCCATCTGCTGCACGCGTTGCGGCAGCAGAAGAAGCGCTACGGCCTGGGGTCCGCCTGCATCGGGGGCGGACAAGGGGCCGCGGTGATCGTGGAGGCGTTCGCATGATGACTCTGGGAATCGCGCTGGCCGTGGTGCTGGCGTACGCCTACGGCAGCCTGCACATCATCAAGCAGTACGAGCGCGCCGTCAGCTTTTTCCTGGGCCGCTACTGGGGCACCAAGGGGCCGGGGCTGGTCTTCGTGCCCGCCTTCTTCGCCAAGCTCCAGCGGGTGTCGCTCCGGATCATCGCGATGGACATCCCGCCGCAGGACGTGATCACCCGGGACAACGTTTCCGTCAAGGTGAACGCGGTGCTCTACATGCGGGTGAAGAACCCGGACCGCGCGGTGATCGAGGTGGAGAACTTCATCTACGCCACCAGCCAGCTGGCTCAGACCACGCTGCGGAGCGTGCTGGGCGAAGTGGAGCTGGACCAGCTGTTGGCGGACCGGGAGAAGATCAACGCGATTCTCAAGCGGATCGTGGA
>Ga0153915_10003287_pt1 | contig 14822 bp, 11 predicted proteins | sample Opewatmetagenome_2_FD_107003 | JGI IMG/M metagenome (GOLD analysis project Ga0153915, IMG submission 107003) | Freshwater wetland microbial communities from Ohio, USA - Open water 3 Core 3 Depth 3 metaG | ecosystem: Environmental > Aquatic > Freshwater > Wetlands | place: USA: Ohio, Lake Erie...
GATCGGCGGCATGGTGCTGCACCAGGGCAAGATCTCCGAGATGCGCACCGGCGAAGGCAAGACGCTGGTGGCGACGCTCCCGGTTTACCTGAATGCCCTTGCCGGCAAGGGTGTGCACGTGGTGACGGTCAACGATTACCTCGCCCGCCGCGACTCGGAATGGATGGGCAAAATCTACAAGTTCCTCGGCATGAGCGTGGGGGTGGTGATTCCCGGACAGGATCGCCAGACCAAGCGCGATGCCTATGCTGCGGACATCACTTACGGCACCAATAACGAATACGGTTTCGACTATCTGCGCGACAACATGGCGTTTCGTGCCGAGGAGCGTTCGCAGCGCGGCCTCAACTACGCCATCGTCGATGAAGTGGACTCAATCCTGATCGACGAGGCGCGCACGCCGCTCATCATCTCCGGCCCGGCGGAGGAGAGCACCGACCTGTATGTCAAGATCAATTCGATCATCCCCCTGCTCGCGAAACAGGAAGTCGAGAATGGGCCGGGCGATTACAGCGTCGATGAGAAAACCCGTCAGGCGTTCCTGACCGAGGCGGGTCACGAGAAGGTCGAAAAACTTCTGGCCCAGGCCGGTTTGCTCCAGCCGGGATCGAGTCTCTACGACGTTTCCAACCTGATCCTGATGCACCACCTGAACGCCGCGCTGCGCGCGCACGCACTCTACAAGCGTGAGGTGGATTACATCGTGCGCGATAACGAAGTCATCATCATCGACGAATTCACCGGGCGCATGATGCAGGGTCGCCGCTGGTCGGATGGCCTGCACCAGGCGGTTGAGGCGAAGGAAGGCGTACAGATTCAGAACGAGAACCAGACGCTGGCTACCATCACGTTCCAGAATTACTTCCGGCTTTACAACAAGCTTGCAGGCATGACCGGTACCGCCGATACCGAAGCCTTCGAGTTCCAGCAGATTTACGGGCTCGAAGTGGTTGTCATTCCCACGCACCGTACGATGGTGCGTAATGACATGGCGGACCAGATCTATCGCACAGGCAACGAAAAGCACACGGCGATCCTGTCCGATATCAAGGATTGCCACCAGCGCGGCCAGCCGGTGCTGGTTGGCACCGTCACCATCGAGTCCTCGGAGGATCTCTCGCGCCTGCTGCAGAAGGAAAAGATTGCACACCAGGTGTTGAATGCCAAGCAGCATGAGCGTGAAGCCATGATCGTGGCGCAGGCCGGACGCCCGGGCGCGGTCACCATCGCCACCAACATGGCCGGCCGCGGCACCGACATCGTGCTCGGCGGCAATCTCGAGATGGAGCTCAAGGAAGCCGGAGAGGACGAGGACAGACGCCGTAAAATTCGCGAGGAATGGGAGCGCCGTCACCAGCAGGTGGTGGCCGCGGGCGGGTTGCACGTGGTCGGCACCGAGCGTCACGAATCGCGGCGTATCGACAATCAGCTGCGCGGTCGTTCCGGACGCCAGGGCGATCCCGGCTCTTCACGGTTTTATCTGTCGTTGGAGGATAATCTGCTGCACATCTTCGGCAGCGAGCGTCTCTCGGGATTGATGCAGAGACTCGGTATGCAGGAGGGCGAAGCGATCGAGCATCCGTGGGTGTCACGCGCGATCGAAAACGCCCAGCGCAAGGTCGAGGGTCGCAACTTCGATATTCGCAAGCAGCTGCTCGAATACGACGACGTTGCCAACGATCAGCGCAAGGTGATCTACGAACAGCGCAACCGGCTGATGGACGTGGACGACATTTCCGAGAGCGTCACTACGATCCGCCATGACGTGGTGAACGAGCTCGTTAGTCTGAACATCCCGCCGGAAAGCCTGGAAGAACAGTGGAATATCGCGGGTCTCGAAGAGAGCCTGGAGCGCGAGTTCGGGCTCAAGCTGCCTATCACCCACTGGCTCAAGGATGAAACGGATCTGGACGAGGAAAAGCTGCGCAGCCGCATTCTTGCCGAAGCTGATCGCAAGCACGCTGAAAAAACCATCGCCATCGGGCCTGACGTCATGCGCCACCTGGAAAAGGCGGTAATGCTGCAGGTGCTGGACACGCAGTGGAAAGATCACCTGGCTGCCATGGACTATCTGCGTCAGGGCATCCACCTCCGCGGCTATGCCCAGAAAAACCCGAAGGAAGAATACAAACGCGAATCCTTCGTGCTTTTCTCCGACATGCTGAACCGCATCCGGCATGACGTCATACATCTGCTGGCGCATCTGCAGGTGCAAGCGCAGCAGGACGTCGAGGCGCTGGAGAGTCAGAATCGGGCGCCGCAGGAGATGCATTTCATGCACCCAACGCTCGATGCCGGCGGTCAAGCCGAGGAGAATGGGGAAGATGTGGCCGTGGCCCAGAAGCCATTGACCCGCAGCCAGCCCAAGGTCGGCCGCAACGAACCCTGCCCTTGCGGTTCGGGCAAGAAGTACAAACACTGCCATGGAAAGCTGGCGTGAGGCGTGGGCAGTAACGGCTACCAACGGGTAATTTTTTCGTGTAGTTTCAGGTTTCACTCCCGACCTTACTTCTTAGGCCAGACTTTCCAGAGCGCAACATATGGCAGTTGGTTTGAGCGGTTTACCTACTCTCCATCCCGTCCCCGGCATACGCCTTGGCACTGCCTTGGCGGGTATTCGCAAGAAGGATCGGCGCGATCTGGTAGTGATCGCCTGTGCGTCGGGCACGCAAGTCGCGGCCACCTTCACCCGAAACCGTTTCTGCGCCGCGCCTGTGACTGTGGCACGTGAACATCTCGCCAAAACTGCACCACGCGCGTTGCTGATCAATACCGGATTTGCCAATGCCGGAACCGGCGCGCCGGGGCTTGAAGATGCGCGTGCCTGTTGCATCGCGCTTGCGCAGCAATTCAACTGTCGATCGGAGGAAATCCTGCCTTTTTCCACTGGCGTGATCGGCGAACGTCTGCCGCGGGATCGGATCATCGCCGGTTTGCCGCTTTGCCTGGCAAATCTCGGTGAGGGCGGCTGGTCCGAAGCGGCGCACGGTATCATGACCACGGACACTGTCCCCAAAGGCAGCTCGCGTCAGTTCCGCATCGGCGAAAGAATCGTCACCGTCACCGGCATCGCCAAGGGCGCCGGCATGATCCGGCCGGACATGGCCACCATGCTGGCGTTTGTTGCGACTGACGCCGCCGTGGCTCCGGCAGTGTTGCAAGCCTGTATGCTGGCGGCCGTGAATCAGTCATTCAATCGGATCACCGTCGACGGCGATACGTCGACCAACGATGCCTGCGTGTTGCTTGCGACGGGAGCGGCCGGCAACCCCATGATCGAGCGTGCAGAGGGCGAGGCCTATGACGGATTGTCGCTCGCGGTCACGGAGGTCTTCACCGAACTGGCGCAGGCGATCGTGCGCGACGCTGAAGGCGCGACCAAATTCATAACGATTGAAATTCGTGGTGGCCGGACGGAGGCTGACTGTCTCGAGGTCGCCTACACAATCGCGCATTCACCGCTGGTCAAGACGGCATTTTTCGCCTCCGACCCGAACTGGGGGCGTATTCTCGCCGCCATTGGGCGCGCCCCGATTGCGCAACTGGACGTAGGAAAGGTGGCGATCCAGCTCAACGAGGTACGCGTCGTGCGTCACGGCGCGCCAGATCCGGAGTATACCGAAGCCAAGGGGGCGGCCGTGATGCGCCTGCCGGAAATCCGGATCGGCGTGGATCTGGGTGCAGGTCACGCCACGGCGCGCATCTGGACCTCGGATCTCTCGCACGATTATGTACGGATCAACGCTGAATACCGCAGCTGACACGCCGCTGCACGTAGCCGTGGGTATTCTGTTGGACGGCAATAAAGTTTTCATCGCCCGCCGTTTCCCCGACAGCCATCAGGGCGGAAAATGGGAATTTCCCGGCGGCAAGGTCGAGCCGGGAGAGGATACGCTTTCGGCGCTCAAGCGTGAGCTCAGGGAAGAATTGGGTATCGAAGTCCTGGCGGCGGATCCAAGCATGCAGGTTCACCATGCCTACCATGACCGACAGGTGCTTCTGGATGTCTGGCGCATCACGGATTATCGGGGCGTACCGCACGGGCGCGAAGGCCAGGAGGCGCGCTGGGCAACCTTTCCGGAACTGATACAACTCGAATTTCCCGCGGCCGACCGACCGATTCTGCGCCGGCTCTGGTTGCCGCCGTTGTATCTCATTACGGATTCACGCCGTTTCGGAAAAACCGGATTTCTCGCGCGGCTCGAACGTGCCTTGCAATCGGGCGCGCGGCTGGTGCAGTTGCGCGAGCCACACATGACGCTGGAAGAATATCGCGAGTATGCGCGCATCACTGCCGACCTGTGTCATCGGTATGATGCGAAACTTCTGCTCAACGCGGAACCGGAATGGGTCGCGCCCTGTCATGCCGACGGCGTGCATCTCAACAGCCGGCGACTGATGCAATGTCGGGCGCGCCCCCTCGATGATCGATTCTGGGTGGCTGCCTCGTGCCATAACGTCGAGGAATTGCAGCAGGCGGAACGTCTGGCGGCGGATTTTGCCGTCTTGTCGCCCGTGGCCGTCACAACCTCGCATCCCGAAGCCGCGCCACTTGGATGGGAAAAATTCATGCAGTGGCGTACCAGCGTCAACCTGCCGGTCTATGCGCTCGGCGGTATGCGGATACAGGATCTGGAATCCGCGTATCGGCATGGTGCACGCGGGCTGGCGATGATCAGCGGGATCTGGGATGCCGCTTCGATAGAGCAGGCGGTCGCGTCGCTCGCGGAAGTCTAGTTTTTTCTGATCGTGGTCGCCAGGGAAAGGTACCAGTGATGCAGTCGCTCCACCTCTTTTTCCAGGTGCTTGCGATCCGCGTTGTTCTCGATCACGTCGTCCGCCCGTTGCAGCCGTTGTGCCCGCGTCGCCTGGGCTGACATGATTTTGCGGATTTCCGGTTCACTCAGCCCGCTGCGCGTTACGGTGCGCTGGATTTGCAGGTTCTCGTTCGCATCCACGACCAGAACGCGGTCCACGAGATCGTCGAATCCCGACTCGATCAGCAGCGGCACGACCACGATGCAGTAGGGCGAATCGAGATCTGCTATTTTGGCGCGCACGACCTCACGGATGCGCGGGTGCAGGATCGCCTCAAGTCGTTGGCGTTCGGCGGCGTTGTCGAACACGCGTTCACGCAGCTTGCCCCTGTCAATCCGGCGGTTGCCATCGAGAATGTCTCCACCGAAACTTTTAATGATTTCATCATATGCCGGTTGACCGGGCTCGACCAAAGCGCGCGCGATCTCGTCGGTATCGATGATAGGCGCGCCGCGCGCGCTGAATAGCAATGCGGCGGCGGATTTTCCGCTTCCGATGCCGCCCGTAAGGCCGATACGCAGCATGGACCGGAATCAAACGGTGAGACGGGCGAACTGCAGATAAAAACGCGTGAGGGTTTCACCCCACATCAGCGCGATCCAGCCGGCGATGCACAGAAACGGTCCGAAGGGGATCGGCACCCGACGGTCGTGGCTGAAAAAGAGAATGAAGACGATTCCGGTCAGGGCGCCGACCAGCGAAGAGAGCAGGATGATCAAGGGCAAACTCTGCCAACCCAGCCAGGCGCCGAGGGCGGCAAAAAGTTTGAAATCGCCGTATCCCATGCCTTCTTTTCCCGTCGCCAGCTTGAACAGCTGGTAGACCAGCCACAGGAAGAGATAGGCCGCTGCGGCGCCAATAACCGCCGAGGTCAGCGGCGTGAAGACGGCAAAGATATTGAGTAGCAGACCGGCCCACAGCAATGGCAGCGTGACGTCATCCGGCAACAGCTGCCGGTCATAGTCGATGAAGGCGAGGGCGATGAGGCTCCACGTCAGGAACAGCGCGGCCACACCACCGGTATTGAAACCAAAGTGCCAGGCCACCCAGGCCGACAAGCCGGCGGTCAGCAGCTCTATCACGGGGTAACGCCAGGAGATCGGTTTGCCGCACTCGGAGCATTTTCCCCGCAACCAGAGGAAGCTCAGGATGGGGATGTTTTCGAGCGCCGTGATGGCGTGCCCGCAATGCGGACAGCGCGAGCGTGGCAGAACTAGATTGAACGTCTCGGAAGGAATGGAAGGTTTATCCGGCTGGATGAGCTCGTGGCATTGGCTGTGCCAGCGCCGATCGAGGATGACTGGCAAACGGAAGATGACGACGTTCAGAAAGCTGCCGATTGCCAGACCGAAGAGGCCAGCGATCCAGGGAAAGGCCGAAGGATAACTGGCAAAGAAGGAGGAAACGTCGTTCATCGGGCGGGATTATGCCCGAAACAAAGACATGAGGTCGAATCCGTGGAATTAAACCGTGGCCGCAAGCTTGAAGATCGGCAGGTACATGGCGATGACCAGACCTCCGATGATGACGCCGAGGAAGGCCATGATGATCGGCTCGAGCAGGCTGCTCAGACCGGCGACGGCGTCGTCGACTTCCGTTTCGTAGAAGTCCGCAACCTTGCTCAGCATCTTGTCGAGCTCGCCGGATTCCTCGCCGATCGCGACCATTTGCACCACCATGTTGGGGAATAGTCCGGTGGCGTTCATGGAAGCCTGGAGTTGCATGCCGGTGCTGACATCGGACTTGATCGCCATGGTTCCTTCATAATAAACGCGATTGCCGGAAGCGCCGGCGACGGAATCCAGTGCTTCCACCAGCGGGACACCGGCTGCGAACATGGTCGCCAGCGTGCGCGCAAAGCGCGCGATCGTGGCCTTTTTCACGATCTCGCCGATGACAGGGAATTTCAGCAAGGCCCGGTCCAGGCTATGTTGCATTTTCTCGGAGCGCTTGTAACTGTAGCTGATAAAAACCACAGTGCCGACAATTGTGCCGATGATGGCCCACCACCATCGAGTGAAAGAACGTGAGAGCTCGATCACCATTTTGGTCAGCGCCGGCAAATCCGCGCCGAAGCCGGCAAACAGGCTTTCGAACTGGGGGATAACGAACACCAGCAGCACGGCAGTAATAATAAAGGCCACTACGATAACTGCTGTCGGATAAAACAGCGCCGATTTGATCTTGCCTTTGATGGCTTCGATTTTTTCCTTGTATGTCGCGACCTTGTCGAGAATCCCGTCGAGAATACCGGCCTGTTCGCCCGCCTGCACCAGATTGCAGTACAGGGCATCGAAATAGAGCGGGTACTTGCCAAGCGCCTGGGTCAAGGAGGTACCTGACTCGACGTCCTGTTTGATCGACAGGATGACTTCCTGCATCGCCGGGTTTTCGTGCCCCTTGCCAACGATATCGAAGGACTGGGCAATCGGTATCCCGGACGTCAACATAGTGGCGAGCTGGCGGGTGAATACTGCGATATCCTTGGTGGTAATTTTTTTCTTGAACTTGAAGGCGGCTTTGCGTTGTTTGGCCACCTTGACCGGATTGATGCCCTGACGGCGCAGTGTGGCATTCACATAGGCGACGCTGGCCGCTTCCATGATGCCCTTGACCTTCTTCCCCTGTTTGTCGACGCCTTCCCACGTGAAGGCGTCGAATTTTGGTTTCTTTATCGCAGCTTCTGCCATGGTTTACTCGTTGGTTGCCGCCTCGACTTCTTCCATGCTGGTGACACCAGCCTTGACCTTCATCAGGCCCGCCTGTCGCAGATCGGGAACGCCTTCCTTCCTGGCCTGCTTTTCAATATCCAGTTGATTGCCGCCGCGCATGATAATGGCGCCAATTTCTTCCGTGACCGGCATGACCTGATAGATACCCACACGTCCTTTATAGCCGCCATTGCAGGCATCGCAACCCACGGGGCCATAAACAACGAGTCCGGAGAGGTCTTCTTCCCTGAAGCCAGCCTTCAACAGCGCTGGTTTGGGAATATCGATAGGTTTCTTGCAATGCGCGCACAAGCGCCGCGCCAGACGCTGGGCGATGATCAAATTAACCGCCGAAGCGATGTTGAATGGTGGTACCCCCATGTTAGCGAGGCGGGTCAGCGTGGATGGTGCATCGTTCGTGTGCAGGGTCGAAAGCACCATATGGCCTGTCTGTGCTGCCTTGATGGCGATTTCAGCCGTTTCGAGATCGCGGATTTCGCCGACGAGAATGACGTCCGGATCCTGGCGCAGGAAGGCGCGCAGTGCCGAGGCAAAATTGAGCCCCGCCTTGTCGTTGATGTTCACCTGATTGACGCCAGCCAGGTTGATTTCCACGGGATCTTCCGCCGTGGAAATATTGGTGTCCGGCGTATTAAGGATGTTCACCGCCGTGTAGAGGGTGACGGTCTTGCCGCTACCGGTCGGGCCGGTAACCAGTACCATACCATAAGGACGATGGATGGCTTCGAGGAACAGCTCTTTCTGGAAATCCTCGAACCCCAGTTTTTCTACGCCAAGAGTCGCAGAAGTTGGGTCAAGAATACGCATTACGATCTTCTCGCCCCACAAGGTCGGCAAGGTGCTGACGCGGAAGTCTATGGCGCGATTTTTCGAGATGCGCATCTTGATGCGGCCATCCTGCGGAACACGTCGTTCGGCGATATCCAGCCTCGAAAGAATCTTGATGCGCGCGGCGATGCGAGCGGACAGTGCTATCGGTGGATTGGCAACTTCGTGCAACATGCCGTCCTGTCGATAACGCACGCGATAGGTTTTTTCGTACGGTTCGATGTGGATATCCGAAGCGCCGCGGTTGATGGCGTCCATCAAGACTTTGTTGACGAATTTGACGACCGGGGCGTCGTTGACACCTTCCTCGCCGCCAGCGGCTTTTGTTTCATCCTCTTCGCCGGCGACGATTTCGAGGTTTTCCAGACTGTCATCGCCGGATAGATCGGCCAGAGTCGTATCTTGCGCGTCCAGGGACTTCTCAATGATGGTGGCAAGCTTGGCCTCTTCGACCAGGATTGGTTCTGTGCCGAGACCGGTATGAAACTTGATCTCATCGAGCGCCTGGAGATTGGTCGGATCGGCGACGGCGACATAAAGTCTGGTACCACGCTTGTACAACGGCAAGACATGATGGCGGCGGATGATTTTTTCATCGACCAGTTTGACCGGAGCCATTTCCAGGTCGAGCGAACTGATTTCAAACAGCGGGATACCGAAGTCTTCGGACGCCACGCGGGCAATCGTCGGGCTGTCGAGTTTCTTGCTTTCGACCAGTTGGGTGACGAATGAGGTTTTCTTGGCAAGCGCATCCGCCTGGATGCGTTCCGCATCCGTCGGGCTCAGGAGGTTATCGCGAACCAGCCTCAGCGCCAGGCCACTCAGATTCGTTGCCGTGCTTGCGGTTGCCATAATGGTGAAATCAGCTAAGCGTCACTGCTTTTTACGCCGAATCGTTCAAATATAGTTTAGATATACATCCTAGCCAACCCATTTTCCCTCCTTCCGTCGGCGAATAAAGTAAAACTAGAAGGTCGTGACCTGCATTGCGAATGCGCAGTGTCGGTCATGACTCTGGTTGCGCATTCCTGTCTGTTGCTTTCCTTGTCGCGGTGGCACCCGCATCTTGACCTCAGACTCCTTGGGCGTCGATTTTCTGGATGTATTCGTCAATTTTAAGAATAGTCAGATTCCTTCTAATCTCCATTTGCCTCGATCTACCCATCGGCGCACACTGTTGACATCGGCTCCTGCCTTATTTAGAATTATTCTAAATCGAGGTATTCGATTTTTATACTGCAAATTCAATATCTTATTAAATACGATGAGGAGTCCGCTATGAAAAATCTCAAAGGAAGCAAGACGGAAGGTAACCTGAAGGCCGCTTTTGCCGGTGAATCCCAAGCCAATCGCCGTTACCTCTATTTCGCTGCCAAGGCCGACGTGGAAGGCTATAACGACGTTTCCGCCGTTTTTCGTTCCACGGCAGAAGGCGAAACCGGCCATGCCCATGGCCATCTCGAATACCTGGAGCAGTGCGGCGACCCGGCCACCGGCCTGCCGATCGGCGCAACTTCCGACAACCTGAAGGCCGCGATTGCTGGCGAGACCCACGAGTACACGGATATGTACCCGGGTATGGCCAAGGCCGCGCGCGAGGAAGGCTTTGAGGAAGTAGCCGACTGGTTCGAGACGCTGGCCAAGGCCGAGCGCTCGCACGCCAACCGGTTCCAGAAAGCCCTGGATACTCTGGGCAAGTAACAGCTGTTTCCCAGCCGACTCCGGGCCGCTGAACGCCGGCCCGGAGTCAACCGGTTTGCGCAATAAGGGAGGTGATCATGACTTCGAGCCCCGACGAGCGACGTGAAGGCAGTCTCAAAGCCCCGACACGCCACGCTCTCGAGTGGCGTCAGCCGGAGTTCTATAACGAAGAAGCGCTCATGAAGGAACTCGAGCGCGTCTTCGATATCTGTCATGGTTGTCGTCGTTGCGTGAGTCTGTGCAATTCCTTCCCGACGCTGTTCGATCTCGTGGACAACTCCTCCACCATGGAAGTCGACGGGGTGAAGAAAGAAGATTATTGGCAGGTCGTGGATCACTGTTACCTGTGCGACCTGTGTTTCATGACCAAGTGTCCGTATGTACCGCCGCACGAGTGGAACGTGGATTTCCCGCACCTCATGCTGCGCGCCAAGGCACTGAAGTTCAAAAAAGGTGACGTAAAAAGTCGCGATAAACTGCTCACCAGCACCGACATGGTCGGCAGGCTGGCCGGTATTCCGGTGGTGGTGCAGACGGTGAACGCCGCCAACCGTTCGCCCGTCATGCGCAAAGCGCTCGACAAGGTTTTGGGCGTGCATCCCGAGGCTGTTTTGCCCGAGTACCACAGCAACACGCTGCGCAAGCGCGCGAAAAAGCACAAAGGCAACGGCGCGGTCGCGACGCCGGCCGGACGTACGCGCGGAAAAGTCGCGTTGTTCGCCACCTGCTATGGCAATTACAACGAACCGCATATCGGCGAGGACCTCATCGCCGTGTTTGAACACAATGGTATCCCCATCAGGCTCGCCGAGAAGGAAAGATGTTGCGGCATGCCCAAACTGGAATTAGGCGATCTTGAGGCGGTCGCGCGCGCGAAAGAGACCAATATCCCGGTATTGGCCCGGCTCGTGGATGAAGGCTGGGACATCGTCGCGCCGGTACCGTCCTGCGTGCTCATGTTCAAGCAGGAATTGCCCCTGATGTTCCCGGACGATCCCGATGTCGCCAAGGTCAGGCAGGCCATTTTCGACTGTTCGAATATCTGATGTTGCGGCACAAGGAAGGAAAACTGAAAACGGATTTCAAGAAAGAACTGGGCTCCGTGTCTTACCACGTGTCCTGCCACCTACGGGTGCAGAACATTGGTCTCAAGACCCGCGAGGCATTGAGCCTCGTGCCCAACACGAAAATTGACACCATCGAGCGCTGTTCCGGCCATGACGGTACTTACGCGGTCAAGAGCGAGTTTCACAAGATCTCGATGAAAATCTGCAAGCCGGTGGTGAACCGGGTACAGCAGGCGAATCCGGATCACTATGCCAGCGATTGCCCGATGGCGGGGCACCAGATCGAGAACGGGTTGCAGAGCGGCAAGAAACCTGAGCATCCGCTGTCGCTGTTGCGCCTGGCCTACGGCATTTGACCTGTAAAGGAGAGTGCCATGGCAAACGAAGGCTATCACGAGCCGCTGGATGAGTTATCGGACGAGACGCGCGACATGCATCGTGCCATCGTTTCGTTAATGGAAGAACTCGAGGCGGTGGACTGGTACAACCAGCGGGTGGATGCCTGCAAGGATGACGAACTGCGCGCGATCCTGGCGCACAACCGCGATGAGGAAAAGGAACACGCCGCGATGGTGCTGGAGTGGATCCGCCGCCACGACAGACGATTCGCCAAGGAACTGCGCGACTATCTGTTTACCAAAAAGCCGATAACGGGTTTGGAACACAAGAGTAAGGAGTAAGCCAATGTTGAATCATGTTTCCGGTCAAGCCAGCGAGAGCGCCGTCATGAAAAAATTAAACCGCGAGGATCTTTTCTCTCTCGAAAAATACGCCGAGCTGCGTCCGCAATTCCGCGCTCAGGTCATCGCCCACAAGAAGAACCGCCAGGTGACCATCGGTCCGAACGCCACGCTTTACTTCGAGGACCGCTTGACCATGCAGTACCAGGTGCAGGAAATGCTGCGCATCGAGCGCATTTACGAGCCCGAAGGCATCCGCGAGGAACTCGAAGCCTATAACCCCCTGATCCCGGACGGCCATAACTGGAAGGCGACCTTCATGGTCGAGTTCCCGGACGAAGCTGAGCGGCGCGAGGCCCTCAAGCGGCTGAAAGGTATAGAGGCGCGGGTTTGGGTACGCGTGGCGGGTTTCGATCCGGTGCGCCCGATCGCGGACGAGGACTTGGAGCGAGAGGACGAGACCAAGACCTCGTCGGTACATTTCCTGCGCTTCGAGCTTACGCCGGAGATGGTGCGGGCAGTCAAACAGGGCGCGGCGATCGCGATGGGCATCGATCATCCGGCTTACACACATCAGGTCGATCCGGTTCCGGCCGCCGTGCGCGATTCCCTGGCACAGGATCTGTCGGCTCACTGACGAGCGGCATCTTCATCCCCGTCAACGGCGCCTCGCCCGAACGCGCGCGGCGCCTTCTCGTGCGAGGCGCCGATCTCCTGTATACTCCGCGCCCGATGCAGGGAACCCATAGGCTTTTTGGATTACGGATCGGATGCCGCGGATATTCCTTCGGCCGTGTGCTCGTGACCACGGCGCTGCTCATGGCGGTTCACGCCGCGCACGCCAAGCGGGATCTGTTCGGGAACGAGGTCCCGGATTCCACCTTCGACGAAAGCCAGGCGGAAAAGTGGAAGGAAAGCAAGACCACCATCCCGTCTTACCCGAATGACGCCGATCTTGTCGCGGTGTCTTCTAACGACAACGACACGCTGAAAATTTACCTCGACCGCAAATCCATTTCGCGTGAGCCGGATCGTGTCGCCCGGTTCACGCTCGTGGTGCAAAGCCGTTCCGGCGCGCGCAGCGTTTTCTACGACGGTCTGCGCTGCGAGACCAAACAATACAAAACCTACGCCATCGGGACGACCGATCGCACCTTCACGCCGGTGACGAACCCGCAGTGGCGGGACATACCACGACCGGAGATCAACGCCTTTCGCTACCGGCTTTACAGTCGTTTTATCTGCGATGAAAATTCCTCGGCGCGCGCACCCGATGAAATCCTGCGCTTGCTGAAATAACAACCGATGCCTCTCTCAACCCGATCCGAACACCAATCATGAGCGCCGTATACGATTCCTCCGCCATTGAAGTCCTGACCGGCCTCGAGCCGGTGCGCCGCCGTCCGGGCATGTATACCCAGACCGACCGGCCCAATCATCTCGCCCAGGAAGTCGTCGACAACAGCGTCGACGAGGCCATCGCCGGCCACTGCACCGCGATCGACGTCACGCTGCACGCGGACGGCTCGTTGTCGGTAGCCGACAACGGCCGCGGCATGCCGGTGGACAAGCACAAGGAGGAGGGCGTCTCCGGCGTCGAGGTGATCCTCACGCGCCTGCACGCCGGCGGCAAGTTCTCGAACAAGAATTACACCTACTCCGGAGGCCTGCACGGCGTCGGCGTGTCGGTGGTCAACGCGCTGTCGCACAAGCTCGACGTCACGGTGCGGCGCGACGGCAAGGAATACCACATGTCCTTCGCCGACGGGCAGAAGGTCACGGAACTGAAACCCACCGGTAAGGCTGACAAACGCGCCAGCGGCACGATCATTCGTTTCTGGCCCGACCCGCAGTTTTTCGACACGGTGAAATTCCACGTGCCGCGCCTGAAGCACGTGCTGCGCGCCAAGGCGGTGCTGTGCCCGGGCCTGTACATCAGCTTCACCAATGCCGCCGATCCCAAGGAAAACGAGGAGTGGCATTACGAAGACGGTCTGAAGGATTATCTCCAGACGCAGCTCGAAGGTTGGGAATATCTTCCGGTCGAGCCCTTCGTCGGTCATTTCAAGGGCGACGACGGCGAAGCCGACTGGGCGATCGTATGGTTGCCGGAAGGCGGCGAGCCGATCATGGAGAGTTACGTCAACCTGATCCCGACCACGCAGGACGGCACGCACATCAACGGGTTCCGCGCCGGCCTCACCGACGCCATGCGCGAGTTCTGCGAATTCCGTAACCTGCTGCCGCGCGGCGTGAAGCTCGCGCCCGAGGACATCTGGGGCAAATCGAGCTACGTGTTCTCGCTCAAGATGCGCGAGCCGCAGTTTTCCGGACAGACCAAGGAACGGCTGACCTCGCGCGAGGCCGCAACGTTCGTGCAGGGCGCGGCCAAGGATGTCTTCAGCCTGTGGCTCAACCAGCACGTGGCCGACGCCGAGAAGATCGCGGCCATCGCGATCGAATCCGCGCAGGAGCGCCAACGCGCGGATAAAAAGGTCGCGCGCAAGAAGATCGGCAGCGGCCCGGCGCTGCCCGGCAAGCTTGCCGATTGCGTCAGCCAGGACCTGTCGCGCACCGAGCTGTTCCTGGTGGAAGGCGATTCCGCCGGCGGTTCGGCCAAGCAGGCGCGCGAGCGCGAGTTCCAGGCGATCATGCCGCTGCGCGGCAAGATCCTGAACACCTGGGAGGTGGACCCATCTGAGGTGCTGGGCTCGCAGGAAGTGCACGACATCGCGGTGGCGCTCGGGGTCGATCCGGGCTCGAACCAGCTCGACGGGCTGCGCTACGGCAAGGTCTGTATCCTCGCCGACGCCGACTCCGACGGCGCGCACATCGCGACACTGCTGTGCGCGTTGTTCGTGCGCCACTTCCGTCCGCTGGTGGCGGACGGGCGCGTGTACGTCGCGATGCCGCCGCTGTTCCGCGTCGACGTGGGCAAGGAGGTGTACTACGCCCTCGACGAGGAGGAGAAGCAGGCGATCCTGAAGCGCATCGCC
>Ga0153915_10003288_pt1 | contig 14816 bp, 9 predicted proteins | sample Opewatmetagenome_2_FD_107003 | JGI IMG/M metagenome (GOLD analysis project Ga0153915, IMG submission 107003) | Freshwater wetland microbial communities from Ohio, USA - Open water 3 Core 3 Depth 3 metaG | ecosystem: Environmental > Aquatic > Freshwater > Wetlands | place: USA: Ohio, Lake Erie...
AGGATTTCGCGTTCCTGCACCACGATCTGCTGTTCCTTCTCCACGACGGAGACCTGGACCTCCTCGCGCTTCAGTGATTGGTTGGTCTTGTATCGCTGGAGATCGTAGGCAAGGTCGGCCTGTGCCTTGGCTTCGTTAGTTGACCTATCGTAACCTGCTTTCTGCAACATGTAGTTCTTTTGCGCCTCGGCGATCTGGGTTTCCGCGGAGAACTTGGCGATCTCGCCCGCCTGCCGCGCCTGAGCAGACTTGACCGTGGCGTCCCGGTCCGCTTCGGCCTGCGCGATGACGGCATCGCGCTTTACTTCCGCGGTTCGCGGTCTTCCCAGCGCTTCCAGGTATCCGTGGCTGTCACGGATGTCCCTGAGCGTGAAGGAAACAATCTGCAGGCCCATGTTCGCCAGGTCCGAGACCGCCACCTCCTGCACCGAAGAGGCGAACTGGTCGCGGTTCTTGTAGATGTCCTCGACGGTCATGGTGCCGACGATTGCACGCAGGTGGCCTTCCACCGTCTGGAGCGCGATCTCCTTGATCTGGTCGGCCGTCTTCCCCAGGAATTGCTCGGCCGACGTGCGGATCGACCTTTCGTCCCCCCCGACTTTCACCTGTGCCACTGCGTCGACGATTATCGGTACACCGGGCTTGGTGTACACCTCGGGAGTCGTAATATCCAACGTGATGATTTCAAGACTCAGAAGGTCCACCTTCTCGATCAGCGGCAGGATGAAGGCCCCGCCACCGCGGCGGATCCGGAAACCGACTTCGTCGACACGACCGTCCGGTGTTTTGATCCGGTACTTTCGTCCGGAAATAACCATTACCATGTTGGGCCCGACCTTCTTGTACCGGCGGGCGACCGCGTATACCCCCAAGATGAAGGCGAGCGCCAGGCCGACTATGACGACCGCGAGGTTGGTTTCAGCCATAGATCCCTCCAGATCCGTTTGCACACCGCCGGGCCGCCGACCCCCGGTGGCCCGGAAAGCCTAATTCTTCTGAGCCTGCGTTTTTTCAGCGTTGGGACTGAACTCTTGAACGTAATAGAGGTTTCCAACCACTTTGACAACCGTCACCGCGGCATTGCGAGAAATGGCCCTGCCATTTACGGACTTTGCCGGGCCGTTGATACGCGAACCTTTGGCATCGACAGCGATCTCCCCGGTACCCCCCTCCGGTATGGTAGTAATAACCTGCACCGTCCGACCCACCATGTCATCGAGAGAATACTCCGCACCCGCCTGGGTTTCCCGGAACAGGAAGAAAAGTACTGTGTAGGTGCCTCCGCTGAGCAGGATGCCGCTCATGATCGCAACCAGAACTCCCTTGCCGACTGACATCTGAAAATAGGAGTTGGCGAGCATCCCGCCTCCGCCAAAACCTGTCAGGAACGTGGCGATGACGGTCGGGCTCAGCGGGCTCATAGGCAAGTCAGTGCCGATGTCCATGTGGACATCGCCAGTGTCGCCACCGAAAAGGTGTCCGGCCACGCCCACGAAGATGGCGTATCCCAAGCCGACCGCGAAGCTGAGGAAATAGATGAAGCCGATGGACATGACAGTCCCTCCCAGGGAGTCTGCGGGGCTCGATACATTTACCGCCCCGGGTGGGATTTTATTCCACTTTCGGTTGGTTTGGATACGCTTTAGCGAAGGACCGGGCCTGGTTCCTCCTGCTTCCGCAGCATCACCAGTGACCCCGGCTGATGCCGTGAGCGATGGGCGCACGTCCTCCGCTAGTAGTGCCTGTAATCGAACATGGTAATGTCGTTTTCGATGCGCACCTTCCTGATGACGTCGCCTGGGACGATATGGTCGGCCACTTGCATGCCGCTGATGACCCGGCCGAAGCAGGTGTAGCCTCCATCGAGGTGAGGCTGAGAGGAGAGGGTGATGAAGAACTGACTGCCGCCCGTATCCTTGCCTGACAGAGCCATGCCCACGCTTCCCCTTGCGAACGGTTGCATGTTTACTTCACAGCGCAGAGTGTAGCCAGGACCACCTTCCTGATCGTTGCGGGGATCCCCGCCCTGGATCACGAAGAAGGGCACTACGCGCATGAATGCGAGCCCGTTGTAGAAGCCGCCCTGGGCGAGATTTATGAAGGCGGAGGTGGTTACGGGTGCATCCTCGCGGAAGAGTTCAACCTCAATATTGCCCCGGTCGGTTTCGATAACCGCGACAGTCCGGTCGAGACGGGCCGCGGCCAACATGTTACACGTCAGGTAAGTCAGGCTGCTCTCTGCCGGCCCTGGATCCTCCGGTACGTCCGCGGTTCCGACCGAACGCAGAAGCAGGGCAGCCTCGATGCGCACGTTCCTGGAACGGTCGCCAAGTGCAGCGCGGAGCAGTCTCTGGATCTCGCCCTCGCCAACCCACGGTTTTAGATACCTGAGAATACAGACCTTTGATTCGACGTCGCTGCCGTCGGCGATTCTCTGATAGCCCGCGATCACCGGGGACCAGGGGCTCGCTTCTCCGGCTCGCGGCTTGCGAAGGCGGAGAGCGGTGCGCAGGATGATGCCATCGTCGGACTGCAGAAACGGGCGGAGCAGTTCGTCGAAATCCGGCGCATTCGCGCGTCGCAAAGCGTCAAGGATAGTGGGAATTGCCAGCCGGACATCCGAGCCCGCTCCCGCTCTGAGCGCGCGGGCAAGGGCCTCAGTCAGTTCCTGACAGGCGTGCGGGCCTCCAAGCTCACCCAGCGCCTGTGCCCAAGCGCGAATGCCCTCGGGGCTTCTTGAGTCGAGCCCTCGAACGGCTTCAAAGAACTGTTCCGGATCCTGTTTCACGGTTCTTGCCAGTGCCACGACTGCGCTGCGCTGAACGGGCCCGGGCCCTTTCAGGAGCCACACCAGGGTGTCGACTGCCTGGGAACCCCTGAAGCCACCGAGGGTCTCGGCTGCTCTGACGGCGAAGTTGATCTGGTCCGGATGCGCGCGGTCGATCGGCTCCGCCTGCAACGCCTGAACTATGGCCGGGACCGAGTCCACGCTATGCAATGACGCCAGTGCCTCGACTGCCGACACGCGCAGCGGCAGCGGGCTGCGGCCGCTTTCCTTGGAGCCGCGCGTCGTGAGCAGATCCTCCAGCATACGGGAGTCGCCTTCAACAGCGCACATTCCAAGACCGCGGACTGCATACACACGCACAGCCGCGTCAGAGCCCTTCACCAAATCGAGAAACACCGGGCGTGCCGACCTGTCGTGCATGCGCAGCAGCGCATTGACGGCACGCCACTGGACGCTCGGATCCGGATCTGTGGCGAGCGACCTCAGTAAAGGCAAGGCTGCGGGATCCGCGATGCGCATCAGGGAGGTGATGGCCAGGTCGAGGAACGCCTGCCGTTCAGGCACGGTGTCGATCCGCGTGGTTTGAATGCAGTCGATGAGTGCCGGAAGGTCCGCGGGCAGACCGGCTTTGCCCAGGGCTTCAACCGCACGCATGCGCACCAGGGGAGCAGAGTCGCCGAGCAGCCGGGTCAGCTCCTGACGTGCACCGGGATCCGCCCTGCGACCTTCTGCTTTCAGTGTCCCGCGATCCTCGATCTCACCGACGGCAAAGGCCGCCGAGGCGCGCACGCCCGCGTCCGGCGCGCGGAGGGCACGGTACAACCAGGGAAGCGACCCCGGATCACCGATGCGCCCGAGGGCGATGGCAGACCACCTTGAGACGGCGCGGTGCGGCGAGGTCAGGAGGTTTCGCTCGAAGAAGTTGTCGCTGCCGAGCGTCCTGCGGTCTTCCCGATAGACAATTTCGGTGAAGACCTTGTTACGCTCGAGTTCATCCTGACGGAGTTTGCGACGGCCGCAGGAGACTCCGGTAACGGAGATCAGAATAGCCGCCAGAAGCCAGAAATACCTCCGAGGGATCATGGCCAGGTTCATGCTGGATGTTTCCTGGGGCTGCTCTCTGAGCGATCGGGCAGCGGCGCGGGATTTCCGGGTCCCGCGGCCTACCGGTACTTCAACCCCGTGATTTCAATCTCGACCTTCCTGGGGTTCCAAAGCTGCTCCACGGCCTCTACTGCGACGCTGAACGTGCGTTTCTCGAGCGGCTCCATCGGACGGTACATGCCAGTCCCGGGTCGTAGGGGTGTAGCAATGCGCTCCTTTGAGAACTTTCCGTACACGTCATAGAGTGTGACGCGGAGTTCGAGAGCCTCTAACTTCCGGTCTCCATCGTTGTAGATGATACCGGAGATGATGGCTACACGGTTCTTGTTGAATGTGATGCCGAGCCCGGCCTTGACGTCCTCCAGGCGGATCCGGTTCTTGTAGTACTCGAAGTTCGAGTCACCTGGGCGCAGCATCCCCGGTACGACTACCGGGCCGCTGCTGCCTGCGGGCTGGCTGTGTTTCTGGTAGCGGGCGTAGATGAATAGCCCGACTGCAGCCGCTGTGAAAAGCACGAAGGCGACTACTGCCGTCCTCGCCCAGTTCGACTTACTGCGCTTCGACGTGAATTCCGTCATGATCTTGCCCGCTTCGTCCACAGGACACCTTGCGCCACCAGCCTCAGCAGATCATTCTGCAGATTTCATCAACCTCCGCTCACAATCATTTTACCTATCAGGACAGTCGGAGCGAAGACTTCCCCGAGAGCCCTGAGGTCGTTGCCTGTTGCTTCGATACCTAGCAGCATGTCCATGAGATTCCCGGCGATAGTGACCTCTTCGACAGGGAACGAAGGCTGGCCGTCTTCGATCCAGATGCCCGATGCCCCCTGGCTGTAGTTGCCCGACACTATGTCGGCGCCGAACCCAATCAACTCGGTCACGATGAGTCCCCTCTTAACCGACGCTATGATCTCGGCAGGAGAAGCGGTTCCGCCTTCGAGGAAAAAGTTCGTAGGACCAACGGAAGGTCCGCCGTTCGGCTCCCGGTTCGAGTTGCCCGTGCTGGAGAATCCAAGCTTGCGCCCGCTGTAGGAGTCCAGCAGATAGCCTTCCAGCACGCCCTCTCGTACGACGACCGTGCTCTTTGACGGGATGCCTTCGGCGTCGAACGGCCGCGACCCTGGGCCGCCGTCGAGAAGAGCATCGTCACGGATCGTGACCAGGTGTGAAGCGACTCTCGCTCCCAACTTGCCGACGAAAAACGAAGCCTTGCGGACGATGGCCGTGCCGGAGACTGCTTCCGACACGTGCTTCAGGACCGCCGCCGCGGCCAGAGGCTCCAGCACTATGGGGACTTCGCATGTTTTGATTTTTCTCGCTCCCAGCCTCCGGAGCGTCCGGCGCGCGGCCTCGATGCCAACCTGGTCGGGAGGTTCCAGCTTGGCAAGGTCAAGGTGAGTGGTCAGCCAGTAGTCACGCTGCTTGCTGCCGCCCCACTCGGCCAGCGGCGTAACGGAGAGGGAAACCGTGGTTTTTGAATACGCGGAGCGGATGCCCAGGGAACTGCAATACAGAGTGTGGACCAACTTGTCGCTGAACTCGGCCCCTTCGGAGTTGATGATGCGGGGATCGGCTTCAAGTGCGGCACGCTCGCATTTTGAGGCCAGCGCGATCTTGTCCTCCACCGGAAGTTCTGACGCCAACGGGAAACAGACCTGAAGGTCCGGGATTTTCGGCGCGTAGGATTCCAAAGAAGGCAATCCGGCCCATGGATCCTCGCCCGCTGCCCGCGCCATCTCCAGCGCATCGGAGACCAGCTTGCCTGCAGCTATCATGGAAAAGTCCGAGGTAGCAGAGACCGCCGCTCTTTTCCCGTCGAAGGCTCGAAGGCTGAGCCTGCGATAGCTTGCCTGCTGAAGGTTCTCGAGCTTCTGAAGCCGGACTGACGCAGAAAAGTCCGAGCCTTCCCGTATGACGACCTCCGCCTCGGTTGCGCCTGCCCCGAGAGCCAGCTCCAGGACCTTGTGTGCCAGCGCCTCCCGGCCTGCTGCTTTCACTGTGTCTGGCTCCTGGTTCCACCGACAGTGATTTCGTCGACTCGGATCATCGGCATGCCGACTCCAACCGGAACGTTTTGGCCTGCTTTCCCGCAGGTCCCGACGCCCTCGTCGAGTTCCAGGTCGTTGCCGACCATGGAGACGCGGGTGAGTATGTCGGGGCCGTTGCCGATCAGCGTCGCCCCCTTGACCGGGGCTGTGACCCGGCCGCCTTCGATCAGGTACGCCTCCGACGCTGTAAACACGAACTTGCCGCTGGTGATGTCGACCTGCCCGCCGCCGAAACTCACGGCATAGAGCCCCCGGCTGACCGACCGCAGTATCTCCTCCTCGGTGTCTCTGCCCGCCAACATGAAGGTGTTGGTCATGCGCGGCAGCGGAGCGAAGGCATAACTCTCGCGTCTGCCGTTCCCTGTGGGTACCGCCTGCATCAGCTTTGCACTGAGGCCATCGTGCATGTAGCCTCGCAGAATCCCCTTTTCGATCAGAAGCGTCCGCTCCGTAGGGTTTCCCTCATCGTCGAAGTTAAGCGACCCCCTCCGATAGGGCAGAGTTCCATCGTCCACCACCGTGCATAGCTCAGAGGCCACCTTTTCGCCGATGCGCCCGGAGAAAGCCGAAAGCCTCTTGCGATTGAAATCGGCCTCCAGGCCGTGCCCTATTGCTTCGTGCAGCAGGATGCCGGGCCAGCCTGACCCAAGGACGACCGGCATCGGGCCCGCCGGGACCTCCTCGGCCTGCAGAAGGAGCACGGCTCTGCGGGCTGCCTCGCGAGCGAAATAGGATGGGGACCGGGAGTCGAAAAAATCCAGTCCTACCCGCCCGCCACCTCCCTTGATGCCAACCTGCAGCAGCTTGCCGTCGGATGCTATGCACGACACCTGGAAGACTGTCAGCGGCTGCGAATCGAAGACAGGGTCGCCCTCGGAGCTGCGGACAATGATGCGCTTGGTTTCGTTGGCCAGGACGACTCTCACCTCGGCGACCCGAGTGTCGTAGCGGCGCGCTGCCCGGTCGGCCTCCTCGAGCAGCCGTATCTTCGGGGCCAGTTCCAGCTCTGCGAGCGGTCGGGCAACAGGATAGAGGTCCTGGTCCGGATGCTGCACACCCGTCCCCAAAAACGGGGTAGCCGCGCCCCCGGCCAATGCGATAGCGCCGGCAGAGCTCGCCGCCCTCGACATATCATCCTCGTCGAAACCGTCCGCGTAGGCGTAACCGGTCTTCTCACCACAAAGCACTCGAATGCCGACTCCCATTGTGACACTCGTGCTGGAGTTCTTGAGGATGGATTCCTCCATCGCGAAGGTGTCTTTGATCCGGTATTCAAAATAGAGATCGGCGTAGTCGCCGCCCCTGGCGAGGGCAGTGGAGAGCAGCCTTTCCTGCGTCTCGTTGGAGATGCCGAAGCGACTGTGGAAAAAAGTCTCGAGGTCGTTCATATTTGCGCGCTCCAGGCCCCCCTTAAACCCCCGGATTATAGCAGACCCATCAGCTTCCGAAAGAAGCCTCAGAATGGGGTCGGACCAAGCCAAGTGATTTGTTTCTCTGAAGGTAGTGAAGAGTTCTCTGTTCCTGTGCTCCATCAGGGGAAAAGCCTCTTAACATGACAAAACCGATTGCGGGCAAGGCTGTATCTGGGCTCATGAACGCTGGTATTCTGGTCGGGACCACCAGCCGGCGCCGCGCTCGCCTGTCCATCTGGTCGCTCGGGCCCGGCCTTGTCGCTTCGCAAGTTGCTATGGTAGCCTTGCCCTTCTTGATGGAAGGCAAAACAAAATATCGATCGGAGATTCGCATGAGGTTTCTGCCTGCTCTCGTCTCCATCATGCTCCTCGGACCGGCAGCGTCGGCTCAGACGACTCCGATACTGCCGGAACTCAACTCGAAGCGGCTCCTGAACGAACTGCAGGTCATCGTGGCCGCGCCGCCCCAAGGGGGTGACAGTCTCACCATCGGGCTGGTGATCCGCTTCGGTGCCATCTACGATCCTTCCGACAAAGGCGGCCTGGCCAATCTGGTGTCGCGCATGTTTTTCCGTGCCTCCCTGGACCGCACGCGGAAAGACTTCCAGGATGAACTCTCGCTTCTCGGGGCGACCGTAGATGTCGCTTGCGACTGGGACGGCATACGCTTCACTTTGCGCGGCCAGAGCGTCGCGATAGAGCGATCGCTGCTGCTGATCTATCAGGCTGTAGGAGAAGCGCTCTTTACCGAAGAGGATCTCGCTCAGGTGAAAACCGAGATCCTGCAGCAGATCGAGGGACCGGCAGACCCGCGGCAACGCATCCGGGTGCAGTTCGAGGACGTGCTCTTTCGCGGCACGAGCTACGGACGCCCCCTGGTCGGGACGGCCGCATCGGTCCAGAAAATCAATATCGGTGACGTCCGTCTGTTTTATCGCCGCTATTTTTCCCCCGGCGCGGCAACTCTCATCATCGTGAGTGCTGCTCAGCCTCAGGTGATACTGCAGCGATCCGCCCGCATCTGGGGGGTATGGGTAAAGAAGGACGAGGTGCCCTTCACCTTTCTGCCGCCGACAGTCCCCGCGGCCAGGACAATCATGGCCGAGGACGACCCTGCTTCTCCCGCGGCCCAGTTTATCCTGGGGGGCCTCTGGCCGCGGCGCGACGAGCCGGCATTTTACGCAGCGACTCTCGCCACACGCATTCTTCAGGAGCGTCTCACGAAAGCGCTACCCACCTCGCTGTTGACTGTCGCGGTGGAAGGCCGACGGATGCCGGGCCCTTTCTACATCCAAGGACAAGCGGCGGCTGACCAGGCGGTGGGTGAGATCCGCAAGATCCTGAACGCCGTGGAGGAACTGAAGAACGCCCCCGTAACGTCCGAGGAACTGGCTGAGGCGCGGAAACGCTGGATCGGAGAATTTAAAAGCCGGCTCGAGACAGCAGAAGGCATCTGCTCCGTCATCCTCGATTCCGAGCTCTATCGACTTGGGACGAATTACGCCGCGAGCTTTCCCGAGCTGGTGCAGGCGTTGGATCCTGATGCGGTGCAGGCCGCTGCCAAAGAATGGATACTGCCGGGCGGGGTCATCATTCTTGTCCGGGGCTCGATGGCGGCGCTCAAGGCGCCGCTGGAGGCCCTCGGCACGGTTCAGCCGGTCAGGTAATGTCTGGCTGGATCGGGGCGGCGCCTCTCTGAGGCGCCGGGTCAGCCAGGCGGGTGCTGCAAGTAGATCCGGTCTGTTAGGCTGGACCTTCTTTTCTCCTCCTCGACGCAACCGATGGACGGACAAATGCTTTATCACCCTGACAGCGTTTTCCCATTCGGAGAATAATTCTCCCGACTCGGTGCCGCAGGTTGTTTCGCCGGCCCTTAACGTAGTTGTCATGCGACTCGATAACTGCTCGATCCCACCGTCTGAATTGCGGCGATCCTCCGGTCGTCATGGTTCCGGAATAGTCGCTTTGCTATACTCTGGTGAACGATCGAAACCTGAAGGCTTTTGCGGGAAGTCACGCAATCAAGCTGGAAGAGAAGGGATGACTCCGCCGGCATTGAAATGACACACCGCCTCAACGGGTCTTTCGATCTGGTGTAAGGCGGGATTTCCGGCTTGAAGGTGCGATTCAATTCTACCAGCTTCAGAGCGCTCGGGTGCGCGGTGGTGGCGATTCTGACCTGGTTCGCCGCTGATGCACAGCAGGGGCATCCCGGCTCTTCGGCCAATCAGACCGGACAAGCGGCTGGCCCGGCAACGCCAGAACCAGAGTTTACCTTCGTGCGAGCAGTGTACACGGGCCTTCGCCCCTGGGGGTACTACAAGGGATGGTATACGGATTGGCCTAAGGCCGACCGCCAGTTCCTCCTCGGGCTCCAGCGCCTGACCAACATCAGGGTGGCCAAGGAGGGCAAGACCATTCCGCTCACCGACCCGGAGCTTTTTCGATATCCGTTCCTCTACTCGGTCGAAGTCGGACAGTGGGACTTGAGCGAAGAGGAAGCGTCATCGCTCGGGGAGTATCTCCGGCGCGGTGGATTCCTCTTCTGCGATGATTTCTGGGGCAGCCTTGAGTGGGCGAATTTCGAGCGCAACATGAGGCGTGTGCTGCCGGAATGCCGGATCGAAGAACTTGCCCCAGACCACCCCTTGTTTCACGCCTATTACGACATTCCGGAAATCATACAGACTCCAAACGTCGGAAACGCCGTCGAGCGCAGGCCAACGTATGAACAGGACGGGTTTGTCCCGCACTGCCGGGGCATCTCGGACGAGAACGGCCGACTCATGGTTGTCATCAACTGGAACACCGACCTTGGCGATGCGTGGGAGTGGGCGGATCTGCCCGGGTATCCCGCCAGGTACTCCACCTATGCCTATCAGGTTGGGATCAATGCGATCGTATACGCGATGAGCCACTGAATGGAGTCTGTTTTCGAGTTCCTCTTCAAGTATCGCCCTCTGGTCTACGAGCGCGGATCCTTCGCGCTCAGCCCACCATGGCCCGTGGCTGTGACGTGGGTGTTCGCAGTGACGGCGATGGTTCTGGCCTGGCTTCTCTATCGGGGCACCCGGCATCTTGCGGCTCTTCCCTGGCGCATCCTGCTCATGGCGCTGCGATGCCTTGCGCTGCTGACGGTCCTCGTTGTTCTTCTCCAGCCCGTACTGACGCTTCCTGCGGTCATACCCCAGCGCAGCTTCGTGGCCGTGGCATACGACATGAGCCGGAGTATGGAAATCCGGGACGCCGCGGGCGGTCGTTCGCGCCTTGAGATAGAGGGGAATCTCCTGCGGACGCCCGCGAGCTCCCTGGTCACCGAACTCGGCAGGCGATTCAAGCTGCGCTACTTCCGCTTTTCGACGGCAGCTGAGAGGACCGGGGCATTCGAAGACAAGGGGCGGCACGGAAGCTACACCGACCTCGGCCGTTCACTTGACCAGATCCTGAGCGAGCTCGGCAACGCCCCCGTCTCCGGCGTTGTCCTGCTGACTGACGGCGCCGACAACCGTTCCGCAAGTCTCAGAGCCGCGACGGCGCAACTCAGAGCCCGCAGAATCCCAGTGTATGCCATCGGGATCGGCTCTCCCCGGATCACAACTGACGCGGAAATCGTGCAGGCAACCGTGCCAGGGCAGGTGCTTCCGGAGTCGATGGTGGAGGCAAGCGTAGCGGTGAAAGCTTCCGGATTCGCGGGACGCAATGCGCAGCTTGTGATCCGCGAGCGCCACAGCGAGCTTCACAGGCGCAAAATCACGCTGGGCGGCGACGGGGAAGTCAAGACCTATCGCGTGGCCTTTGCCTGCGGCCCTGCCGGCGTCAGAGTCGTCACCTTCCGCATCGAACCGCTGCCGGGTGAGCTCGTTCCAGAGAACAACGAAATGAGTGTGCTTCTGCGCGTGGAGGACGAGCGGCCGCAGGTGCTGTATGTCGAGGGAGAGCCACGATGGATTTACGGGTTCCTGAGACGGGCAGCCCTCGAGGACAAGAATCTGCGCCTCGTGACTCTGCTGCGCCAGGCCGATGGCAAATTCCTCAGGCAGGGGATCGAGTCGAGTTCGACGCTGGAAAAGGGATTTCCCACCGAGGCCTCGGAACTGTTCCAGTACAAAGGGCTGATCTTTGGCAGCGTTGAGGCGAGCTTTTTCACCTTCGACCAATTACGCCTGGTGTCGGAGTTTGTGAGCCGGCGAGGAGGCGGATTCCTGATGCTGGGGGGCAGAAGCTCCTTTGGTCAGGGTGGATATGCCAATACTCCCGTCGAAGAGTTGCTGCCGCTGAACATTCGATTCGGGCAGGGAGGCGCGATGCCCCAGTTCGATGACCTCCAATTTCGCGCCCGGCTGACAGGCTACGGCCTCGAAAATCCCGTAACTCGTGTGGCGTTTGACGAAGCCGAGAATCGGAAACAGTGGGATGCCGCGCCCTCGCTAGTTGGTATCAACCCGACCTCCGGGCCCAGACTCGGCGCAACAGTGCTCGCGATGGCCGGTGCCGAACAGAATCGGGGCTCCGCCCCCTTGCTCCTCGCCTTCCAGCGCTTCGGGCGGGGCAAGTCGATCGCTCTCACGACCGCATCGACCTGGCGCTGGCGGATGGAGCAGGACCATCGGAACGATTTCCACGATGCCTTCTGGAAACACATGCTTCGCTGGTTGGTCAATGACGCTCCGGACCCCGTAACGGTGGCAACGGCAAGAGGTTCGTGCTCACTGGACGAGCCGATCACTCTCACGGCGGAAGTGAACGACCCGGAGTTCGTGCGCGTGAACAACGCCCGCGTCACGGCGAACATCAAGGCTCCGTCGGGACAGACCACGGCGTCGCCGTTCAGCTGGGATGCTCAGAGGGAAGGAGAGTACTCGGCTGTCTTCAAGCCGACCGAAGAGGGCATCCACGAAGTGTCAGTGGAGGCATTCGTCGGGGAGAAAAGCCTTGGCCGATCATCGGCCAGCTTTCGCGTGGCGGAGTCGACCGAGGAGTTTCATAATGCGGCCCTCAACTCCGGCCTTCTGGAATCGCTGGCGAGAGATACCGGAGGACACTACTACTCCCCAAAACAGGCTGGAACTCTGCCCGAGGACATCTCTTACATCGACAACGGTGCATCCCGGATCGAGGTGAAGCAGATCTGGGACATGCCTTTTCTTTTCCTCCTCCTGGCCGGTTCGATTTCTGCGGAGTGGATTGTCCGGAAGAAAAAGGGGCTGGCATGATCGTGAGCCGCAACTCAGTGCCGGTCCGCCTGACAGGCCAGGCCTGGCGCACTGATTGGCCGATCTTCGCCTGTCTCCTACTCCTGGACGTCATCCTCGCCGCCCAGCCCGGCTTGATCCAGGGAGCAGAGCAGTCGGGGGAAAGGAAGGACGGCAGGTGGGCGATTCTCATTGCGGGGATCAGTGGCGACAAGGAGCTGCAGAGGGAGTTCACCGGGGAGGTGAAGGACCTTCATGCGCTCCTGTCAGCCCCGATGCAGTATCCCGAAGACCACATCCAGGTCCTTGTAGATGATCCGTCTCTGGTGCCGGAATTGGCGGCCCAGAAATCAACCGGCGAAAACCTCCTGGGTGCATGCCGCCGGATTGCGTCAAGGGCGACCCGAGACGACACCGTGTTCGTGTTCATCGCCGGTCACGGGAACTACGATGGGAAGACCTACAAGCTCAACCTCGTCGGCCCTGACCCGACAGCCGATGATCTTGCAGCCGACCTCTACTCGATACCTGCGCGCAGCTTCATCGTCGTAAACGCCACGACATGTAGCGGAGGGAGCCTCGGGGCCCTGGCGCAGCCGGGCAGGATCGTGGTTGTGGCGACTAAGAGCGGCCAGGAAAAGAACAGAACACACTTCGGACGCTACTTCGTGGAGGCGTTCAAGAACAACAACGCAGATACGGACAGGAATGGTCGCGTTTCGGTCCTGGAAGCTTTCAACTATGCATCGCAGAAGGTGGAAAAATACTACGCCGGTGAGGGGCTGATGCAGACGGAACATCCGGTTTTGGAAGATCCCAGCGATGGCCTTTTCGCCCGGACAGCATATCTGGATATCGGGAAGATTCCTGCAGCCGAGCGCGCCCTGAGTGCCGAGGAGCGACGCTTGCAGACGGAGTCGGACGACCTGGAGAAACAGATCGAGGCTCTCAAAGACGCCAAGGCCGGGATGTCCGGGGACGAGTACAACAAGAAGCTCGAGGCCTTGCTGCTGAGACTGGCCGAGATCAGCGCGAGACTGCGCCAGAAATCGCCGAACGAGCCAGGGTACTGAACGCATGAGAATCTCGCCGCCAACCGGCACGAATCAGTAAGACCCGAGAGAGGTCGCGTGCATCATATTCTTTCAACCTGCATTTGTTTTCTGATCTTCACGCCGTTTGCAGGCCCTGGCTCGGTACTGACTCCGGACGTCGATGTGAGCCTCGAGCGCGCTGATATGGCGTTGCGAACGGGTGACTATGCGGCTGCACGCCAGGGCTACGAGACACTCTTGGCGGCGGGACGCAACCAGGGGCTGGCCCAGGCTGGCTTGCTGCGGGCGCTGTATGAGACAGGAGCCTACCGAGAGGCCGAAAAGCTGGCCGGCGGATTCATAGCGCAACATCCGTCACCCGCGATCTCCCTCGAGGCGGGTCTGATCGGGTGGGCGATCGGGGACCTTCGTCGCGCCGAAGCACTTCTTCGTCAGTCCTATGGGCAACAAGGTCCGGCCCACGTTCACGCTGCCAGGGAACTGGCTGACCTCCTGAACGCCCAAGGCAGGCGTCCCGAGGCAGAGGTTCTGTGGGAAGAGATCCTTCGGGAATACCGCGCTGGCCGCCTGCGGGGGAGCGATGCTCTCGGCCAGGCGGCTGTCTCCGCGTGGCGACTTGGCTTCGCGAAGGACGCAAAAGAGACCTTCCTCGACGCCACTGACGAAAAGGCTTCCGGGCCGGTCTCGCCGCGCTCGCTCGCGGACTTCGGTTTCCTGTTCCTCGACAAGTACAACGCAACCGATGCGATCGGTGCGTTCCGCGATTGCCTCAAGATCAACGCCCATTACCCGCCGGCGTTGTTGGGAATCGCAAGGGCCAGGATGTTTGAGGGCAGCCCGGAAGTGGAGCATCAGGCCCGGGCTGCGGTCGCCGTAAACCCGAACTATGTCCCTGCAATCAACCTGCTGGCCGAACTCCGAATGCAGGAAGAGGATTACGGGACTGCCGAACGCGAGATCCGCCGCGCACTGGCCATCGATCCAGTCAATCTGGAATCGCTGAGCTTGTTGGCCGCCTGTCAACAATCCACGGGCGATCTGGCCGGCTTTGCCGGGACAGAGAAGAGAGTCCTCGGCCTCAACCCGTCGTACGGCCTTTTCTACCACACTCTGGCGGAAAACCTGGTAATGCGCAGGAAGTACCGCGAGACCGTGGAACGGGAAGTGCGCGCTGTGCAACTGGATCCCGACCTGTGGGCAGCCCATGCCGGTCTG
>Ga0153915_10003289_pt1 | contig 14813 bp, 16 predicted proteins | sample Opewatmetagenome_2_FD_107003 | JGI IMG/M metagenome (GOLD analysis project Ga0153915, IMG submission 107003) | Freshwater wetland microbial communities from Ohio, USA - Open water 3 Core 3 Depth 3 metaG | ecosystem: Environmental > Aquatic > Freshwater > Wetlands | place: USA: Ohio, Lake Erie...
ATCGGGGACGGCTCGCAATGACTGTGGGGCGGGTCGCTAGGAGGTGAAGATGCGCGCCGCAGCCTGCGCCGCGGTCAGCAGGAAGCCGGGGGCAATGCCCACGAAGAGGACACCCAGCGAGGTGACCGCCAGCCCTACCCGCATGGCGCCCGAAGAGGGTACCGGCTCGGCCGAAGCCGGCTCGCCAAACCACATCACCTTGACCACGCGCAGGTAGTAGTAGGCGGAGACCACACTATTGATCGCGGCCACGATCACCAGCCACAACAGGCCGTTCTGTACGGCGCCGCTGAAGATGTAGAACTTGGCCATGAACCCGGCCGCCGGCGGCATGCCGATCAGCGAGATGAGACACAGCGTCAGGACGCCGGCCGTGAGCGGCGCGCGCCTCCCCATGCCGGAGAAGTCCTGGATCAGGTCGCTGCCTATCTTGTTGGTGATGGCGATGATGGCCACGAAGGCGCCCAGGTTGGTCAGGGCGTAGCTGGCCAGGAAGAAGAGCACGCCGCTGCCGCCGAGGGTATCGGTCCCGCCCGCCAGACCGGCCGCGGCCAGCCCCACCATCAGATAGCCGGCCTGGGCGATGCTCGAGTACCCCAGCATGCGCTTGATGTTCGTCTGCGGGATGGCCACTGTGTTGCCGAGGGTCATGCTGATGGCGGCCAGGATGGCGAAGAGCATCCCCCAGTTCTGGCTCAGCCAGCCCGGCTCCCCGAAGGCGGTTGAGAAGACCCGCAGCACGAGGGCGAAGCCGGCCGCCTTGCTGCCCACCGACAGGTAGGCGGTGATCGGCGTGGGGGCACCCTCGTAGACATCCGGCACCCACATATGGAAGGGCACAGTGGCAATCTTGAAACCGAAGCCCGCCAGCAGCAGCACAACCCCCATCACCAGCGCCGGGTTGGCCAGCGCGCCAGAGAGGCCCAAGCGCCCGATGGCGCTCGAGATCGCGCTGAGCTGTGTCTGCCCGGTCACCCCGAAGATGAGCGCCATGCCGTAGAGCATCACCGCCGAGGCGACCGCGCCCAGCAGCAGGTATTTCAGGGAAGACTCGGTCGATTTCGGGTCCTTGAGGAAGCCGACGAGGGCGTAGAGCGAGATGCTGGCCAGCTCGAGGCCGACATAGATCGTGATCAGCTCCGTCGCCGCGGACATGACCATCATGCCCAGAGCCGAGGTCAGCACGAGCGCATAGTACTCGCCCTGGAACCGCTCCATCTTGCTGGCGTAGTCGGCGGTGGCCAGCACGACCACCACGACGATACCGAGGATGAGCAGCTTGAAGAAGAGAGCGAAGTTGTCCACCGCCAGGCGCCCGCCGAAGAGGCCGGTGGCGCTACCGCCCCAGAGAGTGATCGTGTAGCCGATGGCCGCCAGCGCGCCGAGAACGGCCAGCACCGCGAGGGCGCCCTTGCGCTCGACGAAGAGGTCAACCAGGATCACCAGGCCGGCAGTGCCGGCCAGGATGATCTCAGGTACGAAAAGCTGAAAGTTCACGTTGTCTCCCTAGCCGCCCAGCAAGCTCACAATCGGGGTAATCCCCTTCTGGATAACATCGGTGAGCACCGTCGGGAAGATGCCGACGAGCAGGATCAGAATCACAAAGGCGACCATGTAGACCCGGTCCAGGCGCGTGGCGTCTGCCGAGCCGTTGAACTGCTCCTTCACCGGGCCGTAGAAAGTGCGCTGGAGCATCCACAGGATATAGCCGGCCGCCAGCACCACGCCAAGTGCCGCCAGGATTGTGAACACCGCCATTCCCGCCGCCGCGCCGGAGCCGAAGCTGCCGGTGAATACCAGGAACTCGGCGACGAAGCCGCTCGTCGCCGGCAGGCCGAGCGAGCCGAGCCCGGCGATGGAGAAGACCACCGCGATGATCGGGAGCTGGTTGGCCAGCCCGCCCAGCTTACGCAGGTCGCGCTCGTGGACATTGTGCATCGTCAGGCCGGCCATCGCGAAGAGGAGACCGGTGAGCAGACCGTGGCTGACCATCTGGAGCGCGGCGCCGGTCATGCTGATCTGGCCGAGGGCAAAAACCCCCAGCAGCACATAGCCCATGTGGCTCACACTGGAGTAGGCGATCATCCGCTTCAGGTCGGTCTGCCGCAGCGTGATCGCCGCGCCGTAGAGAACGCTGATGACCGCCAACACCACCAGGATAGTGGCGTACTGCTGGGCGACCGACGGGAAGATACTGACGGTGCGGATGATGCCGTAGCCGCCCATTTTGATGAGCACGCCGGCCAGGATCACGCTGCCGGCGGTCGGGGCGTCAGTATGGGCGTCCGGCAGCCAGGTATGGAGCGGGACAACCGGCAGCTTGACGGCGAAACCGGCCAGCAGCAAGAAGAACATCCCCGCCGCGGGCAGCGCCGTCTGCACCAGCGCCAGGCCGCGCTGTGAAAGGTCCATGATGTCCAGCGTGCCGGTGGTGAAGTACAGGCTCAGTATGCCGGCCAGCATCAGGGCGCTGCCAAAGAGCGTGTAGATCACGTACTTGGTGGCCGAGTAGCCCTTGCGGCCCGAGCCCCAGACCGAGATCAGGAAGTACATCGGGACGACCTCGATCTCCCAGAAGATGAAGAACAACAGCAGGTTCAGCGAAGCGAAAACGCCGAGGATGCTCGTCTCGAGGAGCAGCAGCCAGGCGAAGTACTCGCGTACGCGCAGGTGCTCCTTCCACGAGATGAGCACCACAACGAAGCCCAGGAAAGCGGTCAGCACGACCATCGGCAGGCTCAGACCGTCGACGCCGAGGTGGTAGCTGATGTTGAGCGGGCCGATCCAGGCGATCTTTTCCTCGAACTGCACCAGCGCGGCGCCGCCGGAGCGGTCGAAAGCGACGAACAGGGCGAGCGCCATCACCAGGGGGATGAAGGTGAAGATGGCCGCCGTCCAGCGGACCGCCCGGTCGCGCTTGGCCAGCGCCAGTATCAGGATCGCCCCGATGACCGGCAGGAACACGATCGTCGAAAGGTACGGGAAGCTCACCGCCCGCTCCTGCCGATCCTAGTTTCGTTCATCATTCATCAGCCCGCCAGGAAGATCACCAGCACAATGGCCACCAGGCCGATCCCGATGACCAGCGCGTAGAGCTGGAACTGGCCCGTCTGCACCCGGCGGACCGCCTTGCCCGTGCCGACGGCCGCCCCCGCCGCGCCATTGACCGCGCCGTCAACGCCGGAGGTATCGACCTGCTGGAACACCTGGAATACCCCGCCTATCAAGAACCGCTTAACGAAGAGGTCTTCGTACAGGTGGTCCATGAAATACTTGTGGTAGAAGAGGTTGTAGAGGGGCTTGAACCAGCTTCCGATGCGCTCGGCGGTGAGCCACTTCGCCCCGTAGACCGCATAGGCCAGGAAGATGCCCAGCAAGGCCACCACCAGCGACAGGGCGGGCAGCGCCGAGTGCGTGAAGATGCCGAAGAGGCCGCTGAAGAAGCCCTGCGTCTCACCTTCGCCCATGAAGGCGCTGAACCCGCCGCCCACGTTCCACCAGCCGGAGACCACCGCCAGCACCGCCAGCACCACCATCGGCAGCACCATCACCATCGGCGACTCGTGCAGGTGCCCGTGGGCATGGCCGTGTTCGCTCTGCGCCCCGCCGCGATACTCGCCGGCGAAGGTCAGGAAAATGACCCGGAAGATGTAGAAGGCGGTCAGCAGCACGGTGATCATGACGAGCGCAAAGAGGACCGGCTGCGCACTGAGGGCGGTGCTCAAGATTTCATCCTTGCTCCAGAAGCCGGAGAGCGGCCAGATGCCGGCCAGGCTCAACCCGCCGATGAGGAAGGTGGCATATGTCCAGGGCATCGCCTTGCGCAGGCCGCCCATCAGTCTCATATCAAACGTGCCGGAGGTGTGGTTCACCGAGCCGGCGCCGAGGAAGAGCAGCGCCTTGAAGAAGGCGTGGTTGAACAGGTGGAAGATGCCGATGGCGGTGGCCGCCTTGGCGATCTCCAGTGAGCTGCGGTCGCTCGAGTTGAGCGCCAGCCCGGCGGCGCCCAGGCCAAGCATCATGTAGCCAAGCTGGCTGATCGTGGAGTAGGCAACCACCCTCTTGATATCGGTCATCACCAGGCCCATCGAGGCGGCGAAGATGGCGGTAAAGGCGCCGATGCCGGCCACCACGTTCAACGCCTGCACCGAGTTGGCGAAGAGCGGGAAGGTGCGGGCGACCAGGAACACGCCCGCGGCCACCATCGTGGCAGCATGGATCAGCGCGCTGACCGGCGTGGGGCCTTCCATGGCGTCCGGCAGCCAGACGTGCAGGGGGAACTGGGCCGACTTGCCGGCCGCGCCGGAGAAGATGCCGATGGCCGCCCAGGTGAGCACGCCGCCGGTGAGGGCGCCGGTCACCGCCAGGTGCTGAAGCTCGGCCGTATTGAACGTGCCGGTGTGCGTGTACAGCAGCAGGATGGCCACCAGGAAACCGAAGTCGCCCAGGCGGGTGACGATGAACGCCTTCTTGGCCGCGTTGGCCGCCGAGGGCCGGTGGAACCAGAAACCGATGAGCAGGTAAGAGCAGAGGCCCACCAGCTCCCAGAAGACGAACATGAGCAATAACGAGTCGGACAGCACGAGACCGAGCATGGACGCGGTGAAGAGGGACATCCAGGCGTAGTAGCGGTGATAGCCCGGGTCGCCCTTCATGTAGCCCTGGGAGTATATCTGGACCATCAGGCTCACCGTGGTCACCACGACGAGCATCACGGCGGTCAGCGCGTCCATCAGGATGCCGACGCTGAAGTGGAGGCTGCCGACAACCAGCCAACTGATCTCGGGCACCTCAAGCTCGTGCCCGGACGCGCCCATCACCGTGGACAGGTTCCACAGCGCCAGCCCGAGCGCCCCGGCCACGGCCAGTATCGTAATGTAGCCGGAAATCCGTGACTCCTTCTTGACGAAAGGACGCACGAACAGCGCGATGATCGCGAACGAGGCGACCGGCAGCAGGAAGATCAACCAGGCTAGCTCGGGAGGCATTACAGTTTCCTCAACACCTCGTCGATGATATGCTTCTTGTCTTCCGGCACGAGCACCCGGTAGCTGTCAATCTCTTTCCCCGACGGCAGGCCCTTCTCGCCCATGATGCGCGCCGGCACCCCCTCGCCCTCGAAGAGGTCCTTCCACATCTCGGCCAGCATCAGGTTCGGCGCTTTCTTGATTTCAACCCACATGCCGCTACCACTTCATCAGGTTGATCTTGTCGCTGTCGATGCTCTGGCGGTGCCGGTAGACCGCCATCAGAATGCCCAGGCCCACGGCCGCCTCCGCGGCAGCCACCACGATGACGAACACGGCGAAGACCTGCCCGGTGAGCGCCGCCGGCGTGACAAAGCGAGAGAAGGCGACCAGTGCTACGTTGACCGCATTGAGCATGATCTCGATCGACATCAGGATGACGATCGCGTTGCGCTTGGCCAGGGCGCCGTAGAGGCCGATGGCGAAGAGGATGGCTGACAGGACCAGGTAGTGGTTCAGTCCGATCATCCTACTTCTCCCTCGCCAGCACCACCGCGCCAATGACCGCCGCCAGCAGCAGCACTGCGCCGATCTCGAGCGTCACCAGCCAGCCGGTGGGCGCGAAAAGGTGACTCGCCAGCGCCTGGGTCGTCGGGGTGACCGGCAGCACCTTGGGCTGGTCCCACGCCGTCCCGGCAATGGCAAACAGGAGCAGGCCGAGCAGGCCGGCGGCGACCAGGAAAGCAGGCACGCGCAGCCGGTTCGGCGGGCTGCCCTGCGGCACGTCACGGGTAAGCATAACGCCTAACACGATCAGCACCGAGATGCCGCCCACGTAGACGAGCACCTGCGCCGCCGCCAGAAAGTCGGCGCTGAGCGTCACGTAGAGCGCCGCCACGGCGACGAAGCAGAACACCAGCGAGATGGCCGCGCGGAAGACGTTCCGCATGGTCACCACCGCCACGGCGGCGATGATGGCGACCACGGCCATGATCCAGAACGCGATCTCGAGTCCCATTAGTCCTTGTCGTCCCTATCCACGAGCAGCGTCTGCGCCGGCAGCTTGGCCGCCTCGTCCGGGTACATGTAGCCGCTGGCCGGCCGGGCTTCAGAGGCAGCCAGCATGTCGTCACGCTGGACGAGCTCGCCGCGGCGGTACTTCGCCCGCTCGTAGGAGTAGCCCATCCGGATCGCCTCGTAGGGGCAGGCCTCCACGCACAACCCGCACTGGATGCAATAGCCGGTGTCCACTTCGTATTTCTCGACGCTCAGCTTGTCACCGGCGGGTGCCGTGACGATCAGGATGGCGCCCTGGGGGCAGGCTTTGGCACAGGTGGAGCAGCCGGTGCAGCGCGCCTCGGTCCACACCAGCTCGTTGCCCCGCAGCCGACGGGAGGTCGTCAGCCTCTGCTCCGGGTACTGCGTCGTCACCGGGTGGCGGAAGAGGTAGCGGATGGTGACCGCCATGCCCTGGACGATGCCCCTACCGTAGCGCTGGAACTTCAACTCGCCCCCATCCAAGTTTGAATAGCCTCGAGAAGATCGGAATCACGGCCAGGAAGATGGCGATGTTCAGGAAGATGACCGGCCACGGCAGACCGTTCGGCCAGATGAGCACCTCGATGGCAGTGACCAGCAGATTGATGAGCGCCAGCGGGAAGAGGAACTTCCAGGCGAGCGCCATGAGCTGGTCGATCCTGACCCTGGGCATGGTGGTGCGCACCCAGACCATGAACAGGAAGACGGCGAAGACCTTGCCGAGGAACCACAGCCACGGCGGCAGCACGGGGCCCCGCCAGCCGCCGAGGAAGATCGTGGCGACGACGGCGGAGACCACCAGTGATTCGCCATACTCGGCGAGGAAGAAAAGGGCGAACTTCATGCCCGAGTACTCGGTGTGGAAACCGGCGGTCAGCTCCGAGTCAGCCTCAAGAAGGTCGAAGGGGCTGCGGTTGATCTCGGCACAGGCGGCAATGAAGAAAAGCAGGAAACCGAGCGGCTGGAAGAAGATGAGCGGGACCGAGCTCTGCGCGTCAACGATGGCGCTCAGCGACAGCGAGCCGGCGATGATGACCACGCCGAGGACGGCCATCGCCAGCGGGATCTCGTAGCTCACGATGGCGGCGATGTCGCGCATCGCGCCGAGCAGCGAGTACTTGTTGTTCGATGCCCAGCCGGCGGTAATGATGCCCATGCTCGCCACCGAGCCGATAGCGATCACGTAGAGGATGCCGATATTCAGGTCGGCCAGGGCCGCCCCGTCAGCAAAGGGGATGACGACAAACACTGACAACACCGGAACGAGGGCAATGATCGGCGCCAGCCAGTGCAGGGCGTGGTCGGCGCTGTCCGGGACGATATCTTCCTTGAGCATCAGCTTGAGGGCGTCGGCGAGGGACTGCAAGAGTCCGAAAGGCCCCGTGCGGTTCGGACCGATGCGGGCCTGCATGCGGGCCATGAAGCGGCGCTCAAGCCAGACGAAGATGATGACAACGCCGAGAACGAAGGCGAGGATAAGGACGGAGAAAACGGCCCAGTGCAGCCAGAAGTTGCCCGGCCAGTCCGAGGCCAGGGCGGCCGGATTGAGGGCTGCGCTGCTCAGGGCGAGCGTCGTCACTAGCGGTCCACCTCACCCATCGTAATGTCGATGCTGCCGAAAGTAACCACCGCGTCCTGGAGCTTCCAGCCGATGACCATGTCCCGCAGCGCGGACAGGTTGATCAGGCTCGGCGCCCGGATGTGGCACCGGTAGGGAGCGATGCCGCCGTCAGAGACGAGGTAGAAGCCAAGCTCACCCTTGGGCGCCTCGATGCGGGCGTAAGCCTCGCCGACGGGCGGGCGGAGGATCTGCGGCACGTTGGCCGCCTTCACCGGGCCGCCGGGCAGCGCCTCGAGCGCCTGCTTGACGATCCGCACGCTCTGGCGCATCTCCTCGACACGCACGCGGTACCGGTCGTAGCAGTCGCCCACAGTACCCGTCGGGATATCGAACTGCATGCGGTCATAAACACAGTAAGGGTCAGCCTTGCGGATGTCCCAGTTGACACCGCAGCCGCGCAGCACCGGGCCGGCGGCACCGATAGAGATGGCGGTCTCTTTGGGCAAGATCCCAACACCCTTGGTGCGGGCGAGCAGGACCTCGTTCTCCATCAGCAGCCGGTCGTACTCGTCGATGTGGGCGGGGAGCTTGGCGATGATCTTGCGCGCGGCGGGCAAGAACTCTTCCGGAATGTCCTGGTTGAAGCCACCGACGCGCATGAAGTTGTACAGCAGGCGCTGGCCGCTGACCATCTCGAGGAGGTCGACGATCTTCTCCCGCTCGCGGAACATGTAGAGGAAGGGCGTGAAGAAGGCGCCGCACTCGTTGATGAAAGCGCCGACCGAGATGAGATGGGCGGCTACGCGCTGTAGCTCGGCGAGGATGACCCGCAGGTACTGCGCCCGCTCGGGCACGGTGATGCCGGCCAGCTTCTCAACGGCCAGCACGTAGCCCAGGTTGTTGTTCATCGACGAGATGTAGTCCAGCCGGTCGGTGAGCGGAATGACGCCGGTGTAGGTGCGCTCCTCGGCCAGCTTCTCGATGCCGCGGTGCAGGTAGCCGAACACCGGCTCGGCGTCGACCACCACCTCGCCATCCAGCGTGAACCGGATGCGGAAGACGCCGTGGCTGCTCGGGTGGAACGGCCCGAAGTTGATGACGAAGGGCTCGGTCCTCAGCGTCATAGATAGTCCTTGCGCAGCGGATAGCCCTGGAAGCCTTCCCAGAGGAATATCCGCTTCAGGTTCGGGTGCCCCTCGAACTTAATGCCCATCAGGTCGAAGACCTCCCGCTCCTGGAGGTCCGCGCCGCGGTACACCGGCGTGATCGAGGGCACCGTGGCATCGTTGCGCGGGCAGCGCGTCTTGACCACCACCTGCCGGTTGTCCTTCAGCGCGGTGAACTGGTAGACCAGCTCGAAGTAATCGTGGTAGTCGACCGCCGTAACGTAGTTCAGGTAGTCGAAGGACAGCTCGGGCGTGTTCTTGAGGAAGTTGGCGAACTGGGCGATCGACTCACGGCGCACGAGCACCCACCTGTCGTTCGCCTCGACGACCGCCTGCGGGAGCCGGGCGCCGATGGTCCGGGCCAGGTCATTCCCGGAAAGGGTGACCGTCATTTGCCCGCCGCCATTCGCCCGGGCATCGGCGGCCGCGGTATTTCGATCTTCGTGTGCATCCGGGCAATCTTCTTCTGGAGCAGGTTGATGCCGTAGATGAGCGCCTCCGGCCGCGGCGGGCAGCCGGGCACGTAGACGTCCACCGGAACGACCCGGTTGTAGCCGGGCACGACATTGTACGACGAGCGGAAGATGCCGCCGCTGATGCCGCAGGCGCCCATGGCAATGACCCACCTCGGCTCGGCCATCTGGTCGTAGATGCGGCGGACCGCCGGCGCGAGCTTCCAGGTGAGTGTGCCGGCAGTGATCATCAGGTCGGCCTGGCGGGGGGAGGCGCGGATGATCTCCATGCCGAAGCGGGAAAGGTCAAAGCGCGACGCGTTGGAGGCGATATACTCGAAAGCGCAGCAGGCCGGGAAGCAGACTACAGGGAAGATGGTCGACCGGCGCGCCCAGTTCAGCAGCTTATCGATGTTGGTGGTGATGACGTTGTTTTCGAGCCACTCGTCCGGGTCAGGATAAGGCTCGAGGCTGCGCCGCTTGAAGGCCTCAATAGTCTCGCCTTCGGCGCGGTCCGCCTCGGTGACGATGTCTTTGAGCTGGTCTATTTCCATTCCAGGGCTTTCTTCTTCCATGCGTAGAGGTAGCCGATGACGATGATGGCGATCAGGACCAACACCGCCCACAGGCCAGGATAGCCCAGCGAGCGCAGGTCAACCGCCCAGGGGTAGAGGAAGAGAACAAGGACATCAATGGTCAGGAAGACGAGGGCGTAGTAGTAATAGCGGAAGTTAAACTGGACCCAGGTCTTGCCGATGGTGGGGATGCCGCACTCGAAGATGTCCTGCTTGACGGCGCTGGGGTTGCTGGGGATGACCTTGAGGCGCTTCAGACCGATTGGAATTACGGCGGTGCCGACGGCGAAAGCGACGGCCAATATCAGAAAAAGAGCGATGTAGCCGTATCCGGTTAACAAAGCTTCGTCTCTCCGGCGAGTAAACCAAATAGGGATTGTAGCATAGGTTTTTGAGCAACACAAGGGGAGGGCGAACGGGAAAGTCAACGGGCAAAAGTCGGCACGAATAGCCCGCTTCGCGACGGGAGCTGGTGCAGCCCTCGGGGATCCGGCCGTTCAGGACGGTCTCCTCTCTTCCTTGCCGTTCGCTACTGGCTGTGCTAGGATTAAGCCTGTTCCTCGTTTTCCCACCGCACGCACCGACGCAAGGAGCAGGCTACCATGAAGGGCAAGGACCTACTTTCCATATCCGATCTGACCCGGGAGGACATCTACTCCCTCGTCTCGGACGCGATCGATTCGCGTGACGATGGTTGGGTCGCCACACTCGAAGGCAAGATACTCGCCCTCCTCTTCGAAAAGCCCTCCCTGCGCACGCGGACGAGCTTCGAGGTCGCTATGCGCCGGGCGGGCGGCCAGTGCATCTACCTTTCGCCCGCCGAGGTCGGCCTCGGACAGCGCGAGTCGGTCCCGGACGTCGCTCGGGTGCTCAGCCGCTACGTGGACTGCGTCGCCGTGCGCACGTTCTCACATGCCACTTTGTGCACCCTCGCCGAGTATGCCGGCATTCCGGTCATCAACGCGCTCGACGATCTTGAGCACCCCTGCCAGGCGCTGGCTGACCTGATGACGGTCCGGGAGAAGAAGGGCGACCTGGAGGGGCTGACGCTCGCCTTTGTCGGTGACGGCAATAACATAGCACACAGCTTGCTGCTGGCGTGCGCCCTCACCGGCATCAACTTCCGCATCGCCTCGCCGCCCGGGTACAGCGTCGAAAAGGAGATACTGGCAAGGGCCCGCGACTGCGCCAAGTCGGCCGGCAGCGAGATAGTGTTGACTGAACACCCGCGTGAGGCGGTGGCCGGGGCGGACATTGTCTACACCGACGTCTGGACGAGCATGGGCCAAGAGGCCGAGACCGAGGCGCGCAGGAAGGCCTTTGCCGGCTTCCAGGTGAACGGCGAGCTGCTGGCATTGGCAAGGGAGGACGCCATCTTCATGCACGACCTGCCCGCCCATCGCGGAGAAGAGGTCACCGAGGACGTCATTGACGGTCTCCAGTCCGTGGTCTTCGACCAGGCGGAGAACCGCGTGCACATCGTCAGGACGCTGCTGATCCAGATGCTGGGCGGCCTCGGGATTGCCCAGGGCTACCGCGGGCGCTAGCCGGCGCCGGGTGTTGGGAGGAGCTGTGGGGAAGCCGCTTGTCGCCATTGTCGGCCGCCAGAACGTCGGCAAATCGACCCTGCTCAACCGCCTGGCGCGCCGGCGGGTCGCCATCACCGATGACACGCCCGGTACGACGCGCGATCGCGTCATCGCCGATGTGGACTGGAACGGCCGCGAGTTCACCCTCGTCGATACGGGCGGCATGGAGCCGTCCCCCGAGCCCGGGATCGCCCGCGCCGTCCAGGACCAGGTCCAGATGGCCATCGGCGAAGCGGACCAGATCATCTTCCTGGTGAGCGCCCCGGACGGCGTGACTCCGTTCGACCGCGAGATCGCCGACATGCTGCGGCGCACGCGCAAGCCCGTGCTGCTGGTGGCCAACAAGGCGGACAATGCTGCCCTGGAAGGGCACGCCGTCGAGTTCTACGAGCTGGGCCTGGGGGACCCGATACCGGTCTCCGCCCACCACGGCCGCGGCACGGGCGAGCTCCTCGACCAGATCGTCAGCCGGCTGCCGCCGGTCGAGCCGGAGACCGGTCCGGCCGTGCCGAAGGTAGCCGTCGTCGGGCGGCCGGGAGTGGGCAAGTCCATGATCCTCAACGCGATTCTGGGCGAGCAGCGGGTCATCGTGGGCGCTACGCCAGGCACCACGCGGGATGCGGTGGACACCCCTATTGACTTTCAGGGGCAGGTTGTGATACTAATTGACACCGCTGGCATCCGGCGCCGGGGGAGGGCGGCTTCGGGCATTGAGCGGCACAGCGTGCTGCGCTCACTGCGAGCCATCGACCGGGCGGACATTGCTCTGCTCGTGCTCGATGCAACTGAGCCCTTCACCATGCAGGACAAGCACATCGGAGGCTATGTCCAGCAGGCCTTGAAGGGGCTTGCTATAATAGTTAACAAGTGGGACCTGGTCGAGGACAAGGAAGAGGTAGAGTGGTCGAGAGAGGTAAGGAGGCAGTTTAAGTTCGTCCCTTACGCTCCGGTCCTTTTCACGTCAGCCACAACCGGCATGGGTATTGACAAAGTAATGCCTCAAGTGCTGGGAATCTACCAGGCCAGGATGCGACGGCTGCCCACCGCCGCCGTCAATAGCGTTGTCCAGGAAGCCCTCGCGGCCCAACCGGTACCACCGGTCGGCGCCAAGCGGGTGAAGATCAAGTATGCCACCCAGGCCGAGGTGAACCCGCCCACTTTCGTCTTCTTCGCCAACGATACGCGGGTGCACTTCTCCTACCGGCGCTACCTCGAGAACCGCCTCCGGCGGGCGTTCGATTTCGCCGGTACGCCGCTGCGCCTGGTCTTCAAGGCCGGAGGTGACGCATGATAGCCAGCATGATCTGGCGCACGGTGGCCGCGATAGTCATCGGGTATCTGCTTGGCTCGATCCCCTGGGGTGTCATCGTCGGCCGTCGTGTCGCCAAGGTGGACGTGCGGGACTACGGCAGCGGCAAGATGGGGACGACCAATGTCCTCCGTGTTGCCGGGAAGAAGGCAGCGATTCTCGTCGCCTTTCTTGACGTTTTCAAGGGCGCCCTTGCCGTGGGCATCTGCTGGCTGATGCTGCTCGGCGAGTACAGTGTCTCGATCCACTCCTTCGAGTGGTGGCTGCTGCGGATAGCCCCGGTGCTGGCGGCGCTGGCCGCGGTGGCCGGGCATAACTGGCCGGTCTTCCTCAAGTTCCGCGGCGGCCGCGGCGTCGCCACCTTCTACGGCGGACTGGTCGCCCTCTCCCCGGTCGTGGCCCTCGTCACCGGCCTCGTCGCCGTCCTTGGCGCCACGCTCACCCGTTTCATGTCGCTGGCGTCGATCGTCGGCGCAGTGACCGCCTACGTCATCCTGATCCCGCTCACCATCGTCAACAAGTTCCCGATCGAGTATCTGCTGTATGCCCTGATGGGCACCGTGATCATCATCCTCACGCATCGGGACAACATCGGTCGTCTCCTCGCCGGGCGGGAGCGGCGCCTGGGTGAGCGAGTCGGAGTCGCCAGAATCCCTTCCGGCAAGCCAGGCATGAGATAGCGCATGCCCAAGGTTGCCGTCATCGGCACCACCAGTTGGGGCACGACGCTGGCGACACTGCTAGCCAGAAAAGGGCTGGAAGTCAGCCTCTGGGCGCGCTCTGAAGCCGAAGCCGAGGCGGCCGGGCGCGCCGGGCCGGGACCGACCAGGCGTAGCCGCTTTCCCCGCCACCTTTCCATCACGAGCGATATGGGGGCGTCTTTGTCCGGCGCGGCGGCGGTCATCCTGGCCGTGCCGTCCCAGAGCCTGCGCCAGAACATGAAGCTGGCCGCTCCCTACGTCGAGCCGGCCACGCTTGTCATCAGCGCCGCCAAGGGGCTCGAAATCGGGACGGGCAAACGCATGTCCCAGGTCATCCTCGATGAGGTGGGGGAGGCGCGGCGGGCCAGTATCTGCGTCCTCTCCGGCCCCAACCTTTCCGATGAAGTCACGCGCCGGCTACCGGCGGCCACCGTGCTCGCCGCCGAAGACGAGGCGATCGCCCGCCGGGCGCAGAAGCTGCTGGCGACACCGGACCTGTGCGTCTTCACCAACACGGATGTCATTGGCGTCGAGCTGGGCGGGTCCCTGAAGAACATCGTCGCTCTGGGCGCCGGCATGGTGGACGGGCTGGGCTACGGGGACAATGCCAAGGCGGCCCTGCTCACCCGGGGCCTGACCGAGATCAGCGCGCTGGGCGTGGCGCTGGGGGCAAGCCCGCTCACTCTCTCCGGACTGGCCGGTCTGGGCGACCTGATTGCCACCTGCGCCAGCCCGCTGAGCCGCAACCACCGGGCCGGCGTCGAGTTGGCCCAGGGACGCCCGGTCGCCGAGGTCATCGGCATGATGGAAGGCGTAGTTGAAGGAGTGGCGACGACCAAGGCGGTGCACGCTCTGGCGGCCAAGATGGGCATCGCCATGCCGATTACGGACGCGATCTACCGCGTCCTCTACGAGGGCGCCGATATCAAGCGGGCGGCCGCCGAGCTGATGAACGCCGGCGCCGCCCACGAGCTGGCCGGCCGCCGGTGGCGCCTTTTCTCGGCGGTCCGTAGCGGGCGGCCCCGCAGCGGCGGCCGCCCTAGAACATGATCACGTTGCGCAGGGCCTCACCCCGCATCACCGCGTCGATCGCCTCGTTGATCTGCTCCAGCGGGTACCGCTTCGTGATCAGTTCGTCCAGCTTCAGCCGGCCGCTCTGGTAGAGCGCCACCAGCCGCGGCACCTCTACGGCGAGCTTGGTCGACCCCATGTTGGAGCTGGTGATCATGCGCTCCCCGTTCAGGAAGGGCGGAATGGTGATCGTCGAGCCGCGCGGCGGGAGGCCGACGACGACGAGCATCCCGCGCGTGCCGGTCATCTGGAACCCCTGCTGGACGGCGGCCGCATTGCCGACGGTCACGAAGACGTAGTCCGCCCCCCGGCCGCCGGTGAGCTGCTTCACCTGCTCGACGGCGTCGCCGGCGTCCGCCCGCACGCCGTGAGTGGCGCCGAAGG
>Ga0153915_10003290_pt1 | contig 14811 bp, 8 predicted proteins | sample Opewatmetagenome_2_FD_107003 | JGI IMG/M metagenome (GOLD analysis project Ga0153915, IMG submission 107003) | Freshwater wetland microbial communities from Ohio, USA - Open water 3 Core 3 Depth 3 metaG | ecosystem: Environmental > Aquatic > Freshwater > Wetlands | place: USA: Ohio, Lake Erie...
CATGCACGAAATTAATATCTGCTACCTGTCCCCACCGTGGTAGAATATCTCTGCCGGAAGTCCTCAAATAATTGTATGCATATAACCTGTAATTAAGGAAGGTCAGTCCTGTTCGATATTTGGCTGGCTCATCATACCAGAGGTAAGATCTTGAAAAACGGCTCTCTGCAGAGGGTTCCATTCCCCTGATATATTTTCCCGATGTCAGATTTAACGGCAGATATACTCTTAAATTCCAGTTCATATTCGTTAAAACCCAATCCGGCTTATTATATCCATCAGGAGGTGATGCAACAAATGGCAGCCCCCCAAAATCATAACTGAATCTGAAAATCGGGTAAAAACCCCTATAAGTAAAGGTCGCATGGATAAAGTGGTCATGATCCCTGTATTCATAACCAAGAGTTGAATAAGACGTATTTAGAATATTCTGAGAAAGAATGGTTATTCCTGGGCTTATGCTCGGATTTTCAACATTCAGATTGTCATAATCATAATAGAATGGAGCCCAGCTGTGTATTTTAAAAAGATGCCCTATCCTGGAATACCTTCTTTCAATATAATTCATTGCTGGCTGATGTCCCGGGGTCGGTTCCGCTGATTCAGTCGTCTTAGCAGGTTTAAAAAGCTGTTCATTATTTGTAGCTGAAGGATCAAGTGGTTCAAGGTTATGTTCATTGAATGCCGCCTCAGCTACATCAAATCCGTCAGAAGTGTAATTGCTGTATAGGATTTTATCACCATCTCCCGTAAATTGAGGATAATAAGCACCTAATTTTGATGATGTTACCTGGTAACATTTGTCATTTGAAAGATCAATCGCATAGATATTATCAATCCCCGAAAAAGTACCCCGGAACAACAGGTACCTATCCCCGGCTGATAATTCAGCTATATCATCAAAAACAGGATTAAAAATTGTTTTCCACTCCCCGCTTTTCAGGTCATATGACCTGATACTCCTTCCATCCTTGCCCATTGATGCGACAAATATCCTGTCACCGTTTTTGTTCCATGTAGGATATTGCAGAAACTCATTGCCGGGAGATGTTATTTTTTCAATAATCTGCTTGTTTTCCGGATTAATTATCACAAGGGAATATTCATTTAACAGGCTTACTTCTGCGGTTACAATCCTTTTGCCATCAGATGAGATCTCAGGTGCGAAATAACGGCTGTGCCTTGAGATTGTCTTTGCTTTTCCTGAAGCCATGTCGTAAGATCTGATAATTGCATAACTTTCATTTTCCCATCGCTCATCTGATCTGTATTCAGTCCATATTATAAGGTTATCTGAAACAGAAATATTTGCCGGATCAATTAATCCAGGGGTATAAATGGTCTTTTCATTACCATGACTGTTAATTATGACAAACTTGTCTATCTGGTCGATTCCTGATTTAAGGGCAAAAATAAGGCTGTCATTTACCCAGGCAGGGTACTGGTAGCTGGTAAAATCTCTGGTATTTCTTTTATTTACTCTTCTGAAATCTGTCAGGATTCTGTAGCTGGCCTGTTCAGTCCAGTAATTTTTCAAAGTATTAATAGTTTCCTTATATAATTTGCTTTTAGAAATGCCTGCATATTTCTTAAGGCCAAAATAGAAAGGGTAGAGTGTATAAGGATTTCTTGCCGTGAAATCTTCCATCTTTGTCCATATATCGTTGCCATATTTATTCCTGGCATAGGCGATCATTTCATATCCATAAGAATAATGACTTGGCACAAAATCCCGGTAAGAACCATAATAAGATTTCTCATACGAATAAATGCCCTGTCTTTCAAGTAACAATGCTTTGATCCCTCTTTCAAAATAAGGCTGGCGGCCACGTCCGGAATTAGAGAGGACAGTTTCTGCATCGACTGCGTCGCCTTCCAGGTACCAGAATGGCATCGTTCCTGCAACTGCCCCCTGGGCTTGCTCCCCGAGAACAAATTCCAATGCCTTCGTCAATCCCTGGTTAAGCTTATCCACTTGAACCACATGCCTGAATTCATGCAGGACAAGCTGTTCAAAATGATCCTGTGAATATGAATCAGATGCCGGTGTAGTTACCAGTTCCATTCTTCTGGGGGCAACTGCAACGAAACCATTTGTATATACAGAATGATTGTGCAGCACAACAGGAAATTTCTTGGGCTGGTGATTCAGTCCGGCAGAATTCCTTACATAATTAAATTCCAGCAAACTGTCCATGCGTCTGGCTTCCGAAACGAAATCTGACGGGTAGATTACCTTAAAATGATTGGATTCGATCTGTTTCCATTTGATGTATGCCGGATCATCGCCACCTGAGTAAAACTGGGCAACGGTTTGTTGAATGAAAAATGGATTATAAATACAGGTAAGGATCAGGAAAACTATCTTATAGATAATAATTATAAAGGATTTCTGTCTGGGAAATTCTGCCATAGAAGTATGACGAATGCAAAAACCTTTTTGTTTACCGCTCAAAGATAATTATTAAATTCGCCAGGAATTAAAAAATTCTAAATGAAGAAATTTACCTTATGGAATAATCTGCTGGGCTGGATAATTTTCCTTGCAGCTACAATTGTTTATTTACTTACAATAGAACCGACAACCAGCCTGTGGGACTGCGGAGAGTTCATTGCGACTGCATATAAACTTGAAGTTCCTCACCCTCCAGGAGCGCCATTTTTTATGCTCATAGCAAGATTTTTCACCCTGTTTGCAAGTGATCCTGCACACGTTGCCAAAATGGTTAATATATGGTCTGCAATAGCAAGCGGATTAACAATCTTGTTCCTTTTCTGGTCAATTACCCACCTGGCAAGAAAAATTATCGTAAAGGAAGAGGAAATACCAATCCCCAGTCTGATTGCGATCTTTGGCAGCGGACTGGTAGGCGCTTTCGCATATGCCTTTTCTGATTCATTCTGGTTTTCAGCAGTCGAGGGCGAAGTTTACGCAAGCTCCTCACTTTTCACTGCAGTAGTTTTCTGGGCTATATTAAAATGGGAAAATGTTGCTGACCAAAGGCACGCAAATCGCTGGATCATTCTTATTGCCTACCTTATGGGGCTATCCATTGGAGTTCACCTGCTAAACCTGCTTGCTATACCTGCTATTGTCCTTGTCTATTATTTCAAAAAATATGAACCAACCCCCAGGGGTATATTTTATGCGCTGCTTGTTTCTATGGTTATTCTTGCAGCAATTATGTATGGGGTTATAAAGGGATTTTTCAAGGTTGCGCTTTATTTTGAGCTGGCCTTCGTAAATGGTTTCGGATTGCCGTATTTTACAGGAGTACTCTTTTACCTCCTTCTCGTATTCGGATTGATTATTTGGGGTATATATTATACAATCAAAAAGCAAAAGGTAGTTCTCAATACCATTTTTGTTTCATTTGCTGTGATAATAATTGCCTACTCATCTTTTGCCATTATCTTGATCCGGTCATCTGCAGACCCACCGATGGATATGAATGATCCGGAAACAATTTCTGAACTTTTATCCTATCTCAACCGCGAGCAGTACGGTGAAAGCCCTATTTTTAAAGGCCCTTACTATAATGCTCCTATAATCGATACAAAGGAAACAACTCCCACTTACAGGAGGATCGACGGGAAGTACAAAATTATTGAGAGAAAACTTGAATACGTATATGACAAGCGTTTCCTGACAATCTTCCCGAGAATGTACAGTAATGATCCCAGCCATGTCGAGGCATATCAAAGCTGGGTCAAAATCAATGGTAAGAATATCAGGGTGGAAGGAAGGGATGGGAAGACTGAAACGTTGATGAAACCATCTTTTGGCAACAACCTGGCGTTTTTCTTCAAATACCAGATGGGATTCATGTATCTCCGGTATTTCATGTGGAATTTTTCAGGAAGGCAGAATGATATACAGGGGTATGGTGGTGTGCTTAACGGGAACTGGATCAGCGGAATAAAATTTATTGACGAAGCAAGACTTGGATCCCAGGATAAACTGCCATCCTATTACAAAAATCACAAGGCAAGGAATACTTATTACATGCTGCCGCTTTTACTCGGTTTAATTGGAATGTTTTATCATTCTAAAAGAAATAAAGAAGATTTCTTCGTTGTCATTATGCTTTTCCTTATGACAGGAATAGCAATTGTGATTTATCTAAATCAGAAACCGCTTGAACCAAGGGAAAGGGATTATTCCTATGTTGGTTCATTTTACGCATTTGCAATATGGATAGGACTTGGATTGCTTTCACTATATGATTTGATGAGGAAAAAAATACCTGCATTAATAAGTGTATCAGTGGTTACACTGGCATGCTTGCTGCTTGTACCGGGAATCATGGCCAGAGAAAATTGGGATGACCATAATCGTTCAGGCAGATACACTGCAAGGGATCTTGCTTATAATTACCTGAATACCTGCGCCCCAAATGCAATTTTGTTCACCAACGGCGATAACGATACATTTCCTCTGTGGTATATTCAGGAGGTTGAAGGCGTTAGGACAGATGTCAGGATAATAAACCTGATGCTTTTTAATACTGAATGGTATATCGACCTGATGAAAAGGAAGGCATACGACTCTGATCCTGTACCAATATCTCTACCAAATGACAAATATAAAGATGGGACCAATAATGCAATTTATCTGATTGAACGCATAAAAACGCCTGTTGAAATAAAACAGGTCATAAATTTCATAAAAGATAAAGATCCAAGAACTAAATTTACACCTCAGCCAAACATGACCCTTGATTATATCCCAACCAAAAATTTCAGGCTTCCGGTAGATTCTGCAAAGGTCATTAACAATGGAACCGTTAAGCCAAAGGATGCGAATCTTATTCTACCTTACATCGATTTCCGTATTAACAGAAGCTCAATTTTGAAAAATGAAATGATGCAGCTCGATATCCTTGCAACAAATGAATGGGAAAGACCTATTTACTTTGTTTCAGGAGGTGCTGAAGGAGCACTGAGGCTTGAAGATTATTACCAAAATGAGGGCTATGCATACAGATTTGTTCCTATCCGTACGGCAGGGAGGAATTTCCTTAATTACGGCAGGATTGACACGGATATCCTTTATAACAACCTGATGAATAAATTCAGTTATGGCCGGATGGAACAGCCTGATGTTTACCTGGATTTTTATAATATAAGAACCATTGCGGTCATCAAGCTCAGGAATAATTTTACCCGGCTTGCTGAAGAACTATTGAAAGAAAATAAAAGAGATTCAGCAGTACTTGTACTTGACCGCATAATGGAGCTTACGCCCAGCGCAAAAGTTCCTTACGACCTGTTTGTTCCTCCCATTGCCGAAGCCTATTATAATTGCAAACAACCCGACAAAGCTAAAGCAATTGTCAAGGAACACCTCGGCTCACTCACTGAAGAGCTTGTTTATTATTTCTCCCTCGACCAGAAGTTAAGGCAAAACCTGGATTATGAAGTCAGAGTAGCACTTCAGCTTACCCAGGAATATGTTCAGATAACTGATAAAGCAGGAGATGCGGATATGAAACAACAGGCTGAGGAATTGTTCAACATTTATTACCAGAGATACCTGCAATCAAATCCCCAGCCACAGAGGTAATATTTTTTCATCGCTCGCGCTCCAAAAGTTGACGGGCTAATTCGCGAAGGGCTCCCTTCTCTGAATCGTTAACACTTACCTGATCAAGTGCGTGGATGCCTGCATTATAAAATTCCCATGATTTGGCTTCTGCTTTTTCCTTAATACCCAACCTGTCAAAAATCCTGATAACTTCTGCAATTTTTCCCTCAATATCGCCACCCTTTGAAGAAATAAGAGTATTTAATTTTTTTCGGGACTTCTCATCAGCTGTTTCAATAGCTTTGAGTATGAGATAAGTTTTTTTATTTGCAGCAATGTCAGCACCAATTTTTTTGCCGAATTTCCTGGTATCCCCATAAGCATCAAGAATATCATCCCTTAACTGGAATGCAATCCCGATGTTTTTGCCAAATTCATACATCAGGTATGAATCTGCCGGCCGGGCTCCTCCAAGTATTGCACCAAGCTTCAGACTGGCGGCCATGAGTACTGCAGTTTTTAGCGTGATCATTTTTAAATAATCACCAATACTGATATTATTACTTGTTTCAAAATTCATATCAAACTGTTGGCCCTCACACACCTTCAAAGCAGTATCCGTGAACAGTTCAAGAACTTTAGCCAGGTATTCCCTGGGACACTCGCCTATAAGACTGTATGAAAGTATTGACATGACATCACCGGAAAGTATTGCAACATTTCTGTTCCATTTTTCGTGGACAGTTGGCTTATTCCGCCTGAGCTCTGAATTATCCATAATATCATCGTGCAGAAGAGTAAAATTGTGAAATACTTCAACAGCAAGAGCACATCTGACAGCATGGGAAACCTGGTTGGAAAAAAGGCTGCAAGCCATTAAAACCATTGCCGGACGAATCCTTTTCCCTCCAATTGATAATATATATTTAACTGGATCGTATAACTCTGTGGGCTCCCGTTTAAGAGTTAGAGCAGGTATTTCACTGTTCACGATCTTCTGTGCTTTTTCAAAATTTATCATAACCCCAAACTACTCTGAATTAAGTAATTGCAATAGGCATATAAAGGTATTAATTATAATTAAATAAGATTAACTTTGCCATCCATGTAACAAATTTACATATACTTGTTCAACAATTGGCGGATAAATGCTTATTGAAAATTTCTGGCACAGTATATGATCGTATTATTTAGCAAACCGGATGAATTCAAGTGACCTATGAAAATTTATTGGCTGCTGACTGCGCTTTTGATATTTTCTTTCTCTGATTTTTTTTCCCAGGGATACCGGATCCAGGTCAGGCTTAATGACTTCCCAAATGATACTGTAATCCTCGGGCACAGGTTTAATGCTTCCTTCGTGCCAAAAGACACAGCGATCCTTGATAAACAGGGAAACGGAGTATTTGCGGGTAAGGATCTTCTTCCCCAGGGAATGTACCTGATCTATCTCCCGAATAAGAATTTTTTTGATCTTTTAATTGGAAATGACCAGGAATTTTATGTTGAAAATGATACACTGGACTTTGTTAATCATATTGTCCTGAAAGGTTCAGATGAAAATACGTCGTTCTATAATTACCAGCAGTATCTCCAGAATCAATCCGTAAAAGCACGTGAAATCCAGGATAAGATCAAGGTATCCACTAATAAAGAGGAGTCAGACATGCTGAAAAAAGAGCTGGATCAGCTCAATGAAGAAGTGATGAATCATATTAATCAGGTCATAGCCGATAACAAGGGAAATTTTTTCGGGACATTCGTCAAATCCCTTCAGGAGATCAACGTCCCCGATCGCCCAAGGGATGAAAATGGTAACATTATTGATTCAACATTTCAATACAGGTATTATAAAAATCATTACTGGGATAATTTCGATCCTTCTGATGTCAGGCTTTTGCGAACTCCATTTTATGAGCAGAAACTTATGACATATATCGAAAAGGTTATATACCAGGTACCCGATTCCATTATCAAAGAGGTTGATATGCTCATTGAAAAATCCAGGTCCGATCCACAACTTTTCAGATATATGCTGATTACTCTATTCAATTATTATGCGAAAAGCCAGATAATGGGGATGGATGCAGTTTATATTCACATCGCTGAAAAGTATTACATTCCTGAAGCTTCATGGAGCGATAAGGAATTCATAGACAAGCTGAAAGACAGGGTGGAAAAATCCAAACCCACACTGATAGGACAGGCTGCAAGAGATATCAAGCTGGTTAATCTGCCAAGCGATCATTTCATAGCAGCCGCAGAAGACGAGGAACTTAAGAAAAATCCTTATCTCGGGACATTCTTTAATCTGTATGATGTAAAGGCTGAATATATCATCCTGTTTTTCTGGGAAGCAGACTGTGGTCACTGCAAAACAGCTACTCCTGAACTTTACAAGGTTTACCAGGATCTTAAAAACAAGGACGTCAAAGTGGTTGCGGTCAATTTGCTCGGGGGTGAAGAAGGCAAGGTAAAATGGATAAATTTCGTGAATGAACACGGATTATATGACTGGATAAATTGCTGGAATCCATATGATTTTGAATTCAAGAAAATATATGATATTGTAACTACTCCTGCTTTGTTTATACTTGACCGTGACAAAAAAATCATAGCCAAGAAAATCACTCCTGAACAGGCCAAGGAGATTATACTATCACTACTTGCTTCAAAATGAATGTACGCTATTAATGAACCTGAAAACCGATATCAGACTGGTACTGGAAGATGGTACTGAGTTTAACGGTTATTCCTTCGGTTATGAAAAATCTGTTTCCGGGGAAGTAGTTTTCAACACTGCGATGACAGGCTATCCTGAGAGCCTTTCTGATCCATCATATAAAGGCCAGATCCTTGTCCTTACTTATCCTATGATCGGAAATTATGGCGTCCCTGACATCCTTTCGGAACAAAACCTGATGAAACACTTTGAATCAGACCATCTTCATATTCAGGGTCTGGTTATTTCAGATTATTCCTCCCAGTACAGTCACTGGAATGCTTATATGAGTCTTGCAGACTGGCTCAAATCTCATCAGGTTCCTGCACTTTACGGAATTGATACGCGTCGTCTTACCAAAAAACTGAGGGAAAAAGGGACAATGCTTGGCAAGATTATCTTTAATAACCTTGATGTAGATCTTTGGGATCCAAATCAGGAAAACCTGGTTGCCCGGGTCAGCATAAAGAAAAAGGAAATTTATGGCAGCGGGAAGCATAGGATTGTCCTCATTGATTGTGGGGTGAAACATAATATTATCCGAGATCTCCTGATGAGAGATACAACAGTGATAAGGGTCCCGTGGAACTGGGATATTATCAGCGAGGAATATGACGGATTATTTATTACAAACGGGCCGGGAGATCCAAAGAAATGTACCGTTACAATTGACAACCTGAAGAAAGCACTTGAAATGGATAAACCTGTGATGGGAATATGCCTGGGGAACCAGTTGATTGCGCTGGCATCTGGAGCTGACACATATAAACTGAAATATGGCCACCGCAGTCATAATCAGCCTGTCATTGAGGTTCATACAAACAGGGCTTATATAACCTCACAGAATCATGGTTATGCCATTGACAACGCTACCCTTCAGGAAGGTTGGGAACCATATTTCGTAAATCTTAATGATAATACCAACGAAGGTATGAGGCATGCAAGCAAACCTGTCTTTTCAACACAGTTTCATCCTGAAGCCTCGGGCGGCCCAACAGACACTGAATTTCTTTTCGACAAATTCATAGAGTTAATTAAACAATCGGGAGCTACCTGAAAAATCGCGGTTATAAAACTATTTAAAACTACATGTTCACTTTCTCACCTGTCCGTTGCCGTAGATAATATATTTGTAGGTAGTAAGTTCTTTAAGTCCCATTGGCCCTCTGGCGTGAAGTTTCTGGGTGCTGATACCTATCTCAGCTCCAAAGCCGAATTCATTTCCATCCGTGAAACGGGTAGATGCATTTACATAGACAGCTGCAGCATCAACCTTATCCAGGAATTCCTGTGCATTTGTGTAGTTCTCAGTTACAATGCATTCCGAGTGACCTGTACCATAGTGATTTATATGACGAATAGCGTCTTCAAGCGAATCTACAACTCCAGCAGCAATTATCAGGTCAAGGTATTCTTTCGACCAATCTTCTTCCACAATCGGTACGCACCAGGGCAGGATCTCCCTGACTTTCCTGTCACCCCTTACCTCTACACCTTTCTTCCTCAAGGCATCTCCTATTGAAGGAAGAAGGCTATGCGAAATCTTCTCATGAACAAGTAGGGTCTCAGCTGCATTGCAAACTCCCGGCCTCTGGGTTTTTGCATTAACAGTTATTGCAACTGCTTTTTCAGGATCAGCAAATTCGTCAATATAAACATGACAGTTCCCAACGCCAGTTTTAATGACCGGGACAGTGCTGTTCTGTACGACAACGGAAATAAGATCTGCTCCGCCCCTTGGAATCAGAACATCCAGGTATTTATTAAGTTTCATCATTGCAATTGAACTATCACGTGAAGTGTTCTCTACCAGCTGCAGAGTACCTACCGGAAATCCAAGTGTGCCGAGTACATTTGAAATAACTCCGACAATTGCTTTGTTTGATGAAAAGGCTTCTTTTCCTCCCCTAAGGAGAGCTGCATTGCCTGTCTTCAGGCATAATCCGAAGACATCTGATGTTACATTGGGCCTTGCCTCATATATTATCCCTATGACACCGAGCGGCACACGCTTTTGTCCCACTACCAGGCCATTTGGCCTTTTTTTCATTCCGATAATCTCACCGACAGGATCTTCAAGCAATGCTATCTGTTTAAGTCCGTCTGCCATTGATCTGATCCTCTTTTCATCAAGCATCAGCCTGTCAATAATTGCACCCTTTAATCCTGTCTTGATTCCGTTCTCCATATCCAGTCCGTTTGCCTCCAGGATGATCTCCTGCCGGGAAACCAGGTTCTCTGCGACCTTTTCCAGGGTCTCATTTTTCCTTCCCGCCGGCAGGTTTGCCAGCCAATAGCTGGCTTCCTTAGCAAGCTTTCCTTTTTGAATCAACTCTTCCATAATTATTATTCTGATAATTAATTGTACTTCTTCAATTCAATATAGACCAGTGCCCGAATAAAAAAGGATCCTCAACCCATGCATGAATTTTCTGAGATACAAACAATGTCCCAATATTCTGGCCTGAAACCACGCGTAATATATTTTCAGGATCATTGCCATTTATAATCACCACATCAACTCCATTGTCCATACAATATTTTGCAGCTTGAAGTTTTGTCGACATCCCTCCCCTGCTGAAGGCTGAGGTCGAACCTGCAGCCAGTTTTTCAATCTCATCAGAAAATTCAGTCACGACAGATATTATTTCTGCAGATCGGTTATTCTTCGGATCTTCAGAGAATAATCCGTCAATATCTGAAAGTATTATCAATATTCCTGCTTCAAGCAGAACTGCAACCCTTGCCGACAGGTTATCATTATCCCCGAATTGTATTTCAGCTGTTGATATTGTATCATTCTCATTAATAATGGGAATAATATCCATTCTCATTAGCTCATTCAGGGTGTTGCGGGCGTTATTTTTTCTTTCTTCATCTTCAAGGCTGTCTCTGGTAAGTAGGACCTGTGCCACCAGTTGATTATAATCATCGAATGACTTCTGGTATATCCTGATTAATTCAGCCTGTCCTATTGCAGCCAATGCCTGTCGTGGAACAAGAGCTTCAGGAGCCTCATGCATTTTTAACCTTCCTGCACCTACACCAACAGCACCTGAAGAAACCAGAACAACTTCCTTGCCGCTGTTCATCAAATCCGAAATAACCATGGCAAGCCTCCCAAGCCGCGGATAATTCAACTTGCCATTCGGATAGGACAATGAGCTGGTCCCGATCTTCACAACGATCCGTTCTTTTGCTTTTAACTTAATTCTTAAATCCATCATTCCATTATTCCATTATTCCATTATTCCATTATTCCAGGTTTACAAGTTCCTTTAAAGCTTTTTCCACCTTGTAAAACTGAAACATTTCTATTCTCTCTTTGATTTTTGTTTTAATCCTGTCGTTGCAAAGATTCCCGATGCTCCCTTCATGAGTATATTGAGTTCCTTCAACAGGCTTGAAACTTCCATTCCTGATCTCATCAGCAACGAGCCGGTATGCTTCCCTGAAAGGTTTGCCTTCTTCAACCAGCCGGTTAACATTCTCAACGCTGAAAATATATCTGTATTTCTCATCATTCCTGTCAATTTTTTTAATAATAATCTCAGGAACAATATAGTTCATTATCCTGATGCAGCTAATTAAATCTTCAAATGCAGGCAGAAAGTTTTCCTTTATCACCTGGAAATCCCTGTGATATCCCGACTGCAGATTGTTTATAATCAGGCTAATCGGGTATGGAAGTGATTGTATAGACGAGCACTTCCCCCTCACAATTTCAAAAACATCAGGATTTCTCTTGTGCGGCATAATACTGCTCCCGGTCGTAAATTTTTCAGGCAAATCAATAAAACCAAAATTCCCACTCATGTACAGGCATGCGTCAGCAGCAAGCTTTCCAATAGTGCTTGCAACACAGGCCAGCGCATGGGCTGAAACGAGTTCAGCTTTTCCCCTGGAATTCATTGCATGTATTGAATTATACCTCATTTCATAAAATCCCAACAACCTTGTGGTCATCTGCCTGTCAATTGGTAGTGATGTTCCGTAACCAGCAGCTGAACCCAGGGGATTCTGGTTGATCATTTGATAAGCGGCATAAAGCACCAGGAGGTCGTCTGCGATTGATTCAGCAAAACTGCCAAACCACAATCCGAATGATGAAGGCATCGCTGCCTGGAAATGGGTGTACCCGGGCATGAAAAAGCCTGAATATTTTTCGCTTAGCGCCAATAGTTTCTCGGAAAATAATTCCAGGGCTAGGACAATTTCAATTAACTTTTCCCTTACAAACAAATGGATATCAAGGAGGACCTGGTCATTTCTTGAGCGGCCGGCATGAACTTTCTCTCCTGTCCCGCCAAGCATGGCGATCAGCCTTTTTTCCACCTCACTGTGTACATCTTCAACCCCCTCGGAAATTGCAAAACCACCTGATTCAACCTGGCCATAAATTTTTAATAATGCCTTTTTTAACTCCTGCGAATCTTTATCAGAAATGATTTTCACGGCCCCGAGCATCATTAAATGTGCTATTGAGCCAATTATATCATGTTTTGCCAGAAGGATATCTGCCTCTCTGTCTTTGTCTGTTGTAAAGGCCTGTACCATTTCGTCTAGCGATATTCCTTTGTCCCAGAGTTTCATTTTATTTTCAGGTTTGAAATGAGATCCAGATATCTATCTATGCCATCAAAAATTTCCTTTTCAAGGATATATTCATCGAAAATGTGGGATCTTGCCGGATCGCCCGGGCCGATCTTGACCGTCGGAAATGGCATCAGGGCCTGGTCTGACAAAGTGCCTGATCCATAGCATTTTAAATTCATTTCTTTTGCCCTTCTTACAATCGGATGATCCTTTCTTATTACAGAAGGATTTAACCTGAAAGAACGGCTTTTTATTTCGCACTTCAGCATACCCCGAAGCATGTCAAACAATTCCCTGTTTGTATAGCAGTCATTCGTCCTGAGATCGACAACAAAAGAACATGATCCTGGAACAATGTTATGCGCTTCGCCACTGTTTATCATCGTGACCTGCATCGATACTTCCCCCAGAAGCTCTGATTTCTTTGGAAATTTATAAGTCCTGATCCGTTCAATATCTTCAAGCGCATTATAGATGGCATTATTCCCTTCCTGAAGTGCAGCATGCGTACGTTTGCCCGCAACCGTACAATCCAGTACCATCAGCCCCTTTTCAGCAATTGCAAGATTCATCCCGGTAGGCTCTCCAACAATTCCGAGATCAATCTGGCCGAGGTTGTCAAGTATCGATTCAACTCCATTTTTACCTGAAATTTCTTCTTCAGCAGTAGCAGAATAAATCAGGTTAAATGGCAGGTCCTTCTGCTTCAGTAAAATATAAACTGCAAGGAGTGATACCACTGATGCTCCGGCATCATTGCTTCCCAATCCTGTTATTTTTCCATTTATTTTTTCAGGGATGAAAGGATCGGAAGTCCATCCGGTTCCGGGTTTTACAGTATCAATATGAGAATTCAGAAGGATTGTCGGCAGGTTTTTCTTCCTTATTCCGTCTGTCCAGATATTATTGTGTTTTCTTTCAATTTTAAATCCCAATCCTTTCAGCACTGATTGAAGCATATCTGCCGCTTCTTTCTCTTCCTTGCTGAATGAAGGTATCCCTATCAACCTGTTAAGCAGATCAAGGGCCAACTTTTTGGCATCCTGGTTATTCATCCTTTGCTATTTCATCCTGTTCACAGAATAATAGATCCTCATAGCGTTGCCCAGTATCCTGGTAAAACCACGAACATCCTCCCCTGTCCACCCCTGATTCATTTCACCATATTTTGCTTTTGATGCCTGCATCAAGTCATATTTTGACGATATACCTTCCACTGAGAACGAATACGGGCGTAATTTTAGAAACACCTCCCCAGTTACCGTTTCCTGGCTGTGTTGAAGGAAAGAGTCAATATTTCTCATGACAGGATCCAGGAACTGGCCTTCATGCAGCATCATGCCATACCATTCTGATAACTGGTCTTTCCAGTACAACTGCCACTTGCTGAGAACATGTTTTTCCAGGGCCTGGTGAGCCTGAATAATCATTAGCGGAGCCGGGGCTTCAAAACCAACCCTTCCCTTGATACCTATGATTGTATCTCCAACATGGATCCCCCGCCCGATTGCGTAAGCACCGCCCTTTTTATTCAGGTCCCTTATTGTTTCAATCCCTCCCTTCAGCTCGCCTTTCTCAAATACGATCTTAAGATCAGATTCATCGTTTGCTTTTGGCTGTGATGGAAATGCTTTCCCGGGCAGTCCGAGATTTGATGTCAGGGTTTCCTTCCCTCCTATTGATGTACCCCAGAGTCCCTGGTTTATACTGTATTCATAATCAGTAAAATCATCACTGATCCCAGCTTTTATCAGGTATTCTTTTTCTTCAGCCCGTGATAATTTAAGTTCCCTCACAGGTGCATGTACAGTTATATCCGGGGCAAGTATGTTGAATATCATCTCAAATCTTACTTGGTCATTGCCCGCTCCCGTGCTTCCATGGGCAATTGCCCTGATATTGTTTTTCTGAGCATATTCAAGGACAGCAAGAGCCTGGAAGGTCCGCTCGGAACTGACTGACATCG
>Ga0153915_10003291_pt1 | contig 14810 bp, 14 predicted proteins | sample Opewatmetagenome_2_FD_107003 | JGI IMG/M metagenome (GOLD analysis project Ga0153915, IMG submission 107003) | Freshwater wetland microbial communities from Ohio, USA - Open water 3 Core 3 Depth 3 metaG | ecosystem: Environmental > Aquatic > Freshwater > Wetlands | place: USA: Ohio, Lake Erie...
GTAGAATATAAAAAGGATGTTATAATCCTGCTCGATAGTATTACCCTCCTGCCGCGCGCGTATAATTTAAATGAGCCGCATTCGGGTAAGATTTTATCCGGCGGTATCGATTCTAATGCTCTGCATAAACCGAAAAGATTTTTTGGCGCAGCGCGTGCCGTAGAAGAGGGCGGTTCTTTGACGATCATCGCTACGGGGTTAGTCGATACTGGTTCCAGGATGGATGATGTTATTTTTGAAGAGTTTAAAGGTACGGGTAATATGGAGATCACTTTAGATCGTTCGATTTTCCAGAAACGCATATACCCGGCGATCGATATTAAGCGTTCTAATACGCGCCGCGAAGAGCTTTTAGTGCATCCGGAAGAATTGCAGAAAATATGGCTTTTGCGCAAAGCGCTTAATGAGCTTAGTTCCGCGGAGGCGCTGGAATTGTTGACTACGAAATTAATAAAGACACAAAGTAATGTAGAATTTCTTTTGTCTTTGAAGAAGGAGGTTTAAGAGTATGAAGACTAGCGTGCACCCAAAGTATGAAGATTGTACGATTATTTGCGCCTGCGGCAATGTCGCTAAGACACGTTCTACAAAGAAGTCGATTAATGTGGAAATCTGTTCTAAATGTCATCCGTTTTTTACGGGTAAACAGAAGTTTGTCGACGCGGAAGGCCGTGTAGATAAGTTCTTAAAGAAATATAATAAGAACAAGTAGCGCTTTTAAAAAGAGGGCTGTTTGGGGTTACCCTGACAGCCCTCTTTCTTTTTTTATGGTAGATTATTCTAAGATCATCGGCGAACATAAACAAATATCTGACGCACTTTCGTCTCCGGATGCTTTATCGGACCAGAAGCGCTATCAAGAGCTGTCACGCCGTTTCTCCCGCTTGGAAAAACTTATAGCGGAAATAAAAAAATATGAGGCTTTAGATAAAGAGGTCGGCCATTTAAAAGAAGTAGCGGCTAATCCCAAAGAAGACCCGGAATTAAAGGCCATGGCTCAAGAAGAGCTCAAAGAAAAAGAGCCAATGCTGCCGGTGATGGCGGAAGAGATCGAAGATATGCTTTTTGGCGAGCATGAACCTGATAATGATTTTATTGTTGAAATACGTTCCGCTGCCGGTGGCGAAGAGGCGGCTTTGTTTGCCGGAGATCTGTATGGCATGTATACGCGTTATATTGAAAAGATGGGTTGGAAATATGAACTGTTGGATTCAAACCCTACGGATATCGGGGGATATAAAGAAGTTATTTTTTCTGTAACCGGAGATGGTGCATGGGCACATTTTCAATTTGAATCCGGGGTACACCGCGTACAGCGCGTACCTAAGACGGAAGCTTCGGGGCGAATACACACATCGACCATTACTGTAGCATCATTGATCGAACCAGAGGATGTGGAGTTAGATATTAAACCGGATGATCTAAAGATCGATACTTACCGTGCCGGTGGTGCCGGAGGACAGCACGTCAACCGTACTGATTCGGCAGTGCGTATTACTCATTTACCCACCGGGGTCGTAGTCGCCTGCCAGGATGAACGTTCGCAGATCAAAAACCGTGCTAAAGCAATGCGTATTTTGAAAGCCAAATTGTTGGATGAGATGAAAAGCCGTGAACAGGGCAAGATTGCGGCCGAGCGTAGATTGCAGGTCGGTACGGGTGAACGCAGTGAAAAGATCCGTACATATAATTTTCCTGAAAACCGCGTGACCGATCACCGTATTAATTTTACGATTTATCAATTAGACCGGATCCTCATGGGCGATATGAGCGCTATAGTAAAAGCTTTGCGCAAAGCGCAACGCGAGAAATTTTATGCCGCACAGGGCTTGGCTAAAACAGAATAAACAACATTTTACTCTTCGCGACTTTCTTTTTTTAGAAAAACACAGCGGTGCGTTTACCCTGGATCAACTCGAGGAGATCAAACGCAGTTATCTGCAAAATATGCCGATGGCTTATCTTTTAGGTAAGGAGGAGTTTTACGGCTTGGAGTTTAAAATCGATAAGCGCGTATTGATTCCCCGGCCGGAGACGGAATTACTGGTAGAAAAAGCCTTATCTTTAATCCGTGAAAAAAATATTAAAACTGTTTTAGATGTCGGTTGTGGTTCCGGTGTAATTGCGATTGTTTTAAAAAAATATCTGCCGGGGATTATTGTGACGGCTTGCGATATAAGTCGCGATGCGATAACGGTAGCCCGGGAAAATGCCGCCAGGCATAACATCGAGATAGAATTTGTGTTAAGCGACGTTTTCACATCTTTATCCGGGCGCAGTTTTGACTTGATCGTCAGTAATCCACCGTATGTAGACGAAAAAGATGCCACTTTGGAACTGGGCCATGAACCGCGTGAAGCATTGTATGCGCGGGATAACGGGTTAGCAGTGATTAAAAAGCTCATTGCATACGCTCCTGGCTATTTAACCAGCCCAGGTTATTTTTTAAGTGAGACTGGTTATGATCAGAAAGATCCGTTAAACCGGTATATTGATGATAATACCTTTTGGGAACATAGAGAATGGATAAAAGATTATCAAGGGCATAATCGTGTCATTTGCTTGTCAGGGAGGAAGGCAGTATAATAAATAACTGATGGATTCAATATTGCCCAAACCCAGAGTTTTGATCGTTGACGATGAGATCGTAAATATTAAACTGCTTGAGGCGTACCTTTCTGCGCAAGGTTATATTATCGATACCGCGGGAGATGGGGCCCAGGCTTTGGACAAAGCTTTTCTTAATCATTATGATGCGATATTGCTTGATGTAATGATGCCCGGTATCAACGGTTTTGAAGTCACGCAGAAGCTGCGCGCCCATGAATCGACACGATTAGTGCCGATTGTTTTAATCACCGCCTTGAAAGAAACATCTGACCGTATCAAAGGTATTGAAGCGGGATGCGATGATTTTATTTCTAAGCCCTTCGATAAAAATGAAGTTTTGGCGCGGATCAAGACTTTGTTGAGATTAAGTTATTACCGTAATATGTTGGATGAAAAAGAGAAGTTCGAATATGTGCTGGAAAATATCGGTGCAGGTATCGCAGTCTGCGATGCGTCTTTTAATATTTTACAGGCTAATGATACCGCAAAAAGATTTTTGAATATTACGGTATCTGGCGCAGAGTTTTTTTCCTGCGTTGGAGATTTTAAACTTATTTATGACGGCGATGCGGCAGTGGATCTAAAGGATAAAAATGTGACTTTTTATTTAGAGCGCGCTGGTACGGATACAGTAAAAGCTTTGATCCTTCAGGTTAATGCCAGCACGATTAAAAACAGCCTGGGCCAGGCTGCTAGCATCGTGTTTATGATGCGGGATGTTACTTTAGAACAGAAGCGTGAAAAAGATAAACAAAGCTTTCTCGCGTTAATATCGCATAAAATGCGTACACCCCTTTTGATCGTCAGTGAAGTTGTTTCGCAGTTAGATTCCGGCCTTCTTGGCCCGGTTAGTGATAAACAGAAAGATTATCTGGCAAAAGGATTAAGGAGTTGCTACGATCTACGCAGTCTTATCGACGGGTTGCTAGGGTTTGCCGAGATCACGCAAGCTAGTGAGTTATGGCCGGCGGAGGAAACCGAATTAAAAGGTTATATCCCCGCGCTTATTATGCCGATTATAAAATATGCTGAAGGCAAAAAAGTTCTGGCTACGGTAGATTGTGCCGAAGGTTTGGTGACTACGATGAATAAAGTTTATTTCGATATGATTGTAGATAATTTGATGAATAACGCGATTAAATTCAATAATAATGCAGAGGTTAATATTAACATATCGGTTACTGTTGTCGATGATCGTCTCCAGATGGCTATACATGATGATGGGCCGGGGATGCCGCCTGAAGAATTAGAAAATATATTTGAAAAATTTTATCAGATCGACCGCCATAATACTGGTAATATCGCTGGAGCGGGGTTAGGGCTCGCTATCGTGCGTTATCTTGCCCAACGCCATGGCGGCCGCGCCTGGGCCGAGTCCAGGCTTGGCCAGGGATCGACTTTTTACATCACCCTGCCCAAGAGATAGAAAGAACACATGTTGTCACGGGATTTATCTGATATAATAAGGGCATTATTTTTATAATATTTACCGTTAAAATATTATTTTAAGGAGAGGGCATGGATAAATTTGTCATTCATAAATCAGCATTAAGAGGTTCTGTTTCTACCAGTGGCTCCAAAAATGCGGCCTTGCCGATCATGGCGGCCACTCTATTGACGGATGATAAGTGTGTTTTACATAATGTGCCGGATTTGATGGATATCCGCACGATGGCCGATATTCTACGCGTACTAGGGAAAAAGGTTATTTTTGAACACGGTACAATGCAGGTAACGGCGGAAAAAAAGGGTAAATATATTGCGCCTTACGAATTAGTGCGCACAATGCGCGCTTCTTTTTGTGCGATGGGGCCGCTTTTGGCCAAGCAAAAAAAAGCTAAAGTCTCTTTGCCGGGCGGTTGTGTTATCGGAGTGCGCCCGGTTGATCTGCATATCAAAGGCTTAGAGGCTTTGGGTGCCAAGATTAAAGTCGATGCCGGATATTGTATCGGAGAAGGAAAAGATCTAAAAGGTAAAGTAATATATTTAGGTGGCCATTTTGGCTCTTCGGTATTGGCGACAGATAACGTGATGATGGCGGCAACTTTGGCTAAAGGTGAGACCGTCATTGAGTATGCAGCGTGTGAACCGGAGACCGAAGCCCTGGGTTTATTTTTAAAAAATATGGGCGCGCAGATCTCCGGTGAAGGTACACCGATTGTGCGTATTCGCGGGGTAAAATCTTTAGGGGGATGTGAATTTAAGATCATTCCCGACCGCATCGAGGCCGGCACTTTTTTAGCGGCAAGTTTAGCCACACGTTCACCACTTACAATCAAGGGGGCTAACGCGTTACATTTAACATCTGTTTTAGAAACCGCCAGAAAGATGGGGGCAAAGATCACCATAAGGGATAACGATGATATGGTAGTGGTGCCTTCGAAGAAACTGCTTCCAGCGAATATTACTACGTTACCTTATCCGGGTTTTCCTACCGATTTGCAGGCACAGTTCATGGTGGCATTGACGATGGCGGACGGTATTTCGATGATTACAGAAAAAATATACCCCGATCGTTTTATGCATATCGCAGAGATTAACCGTATGGGTGCTGGTGTCCAGCGCAGTGGGCCTTATTCGATAGTAGAAGGCAGGGATAAATTATACGGCGCACAGATTAAGGCTTCAGACCTGCGTGCCTCGGCAGCATTAGTCATCGCCGGTTTGGCAGCAGAGGGTAAGACGGAAGTGATGCGCGTGTATCATATTGACCGTGGTTATGAAAAGATAGAAGATAAAATCCGTGCCTTGGGCGGAAAGGTAACGCGCGCGAAAGAGTAGCATGAGAAACCTTTTAGTGATAGATAATTATGATTCTTTTACTTATAACTTGGTACAGTATTTCCAGGAATTGGGGGCACGTACTCAAGTATTTCGTAATGATAAGATCGGTGCGGAAGATATTGCCCGTTTAAAATTTGACCGCATTGTTGTCTCTCCCGGCCCGGGCCATCCGCAGGAAAGCGGAGTCAGCCTGACCGTTTTAAAAGAGTATTATAAGAAGCTTCCTATTTTGGGGGTCTGTTTAGGCCATCAAGCCATCGGGTATATTTTTGGCGGTAATATTGTTAAGGCACCGACGGTTATGCACGGAAAAATATCCTATATTAAGCATGATAACCGCGGTGTTTTTAAAGGGATGCCGTTGCCATTTTCCGCAACACGTTATCATTCTTTAGTGATCGAGAGAGCTAGTCTGCCACAAAACCTGGAAATAACAGCGGAGACGGAAGATGGCGTGATCATGGGCGTGAAGGAAAAGAATAATCCGCTTTATGGCGTACAATTTCATCCGGAATCGATCCTTACTCAGGACGGCAAAAAAATATTAAATAATTTTTTAAAAATATGATACGTGAAGCTATCGGAAAATTATACGCCGGAAAAGAGTTAAGTTATTCTCAATCCTGCACTGTTTTTGAAGAGATTTTTGACGGACAAGCTACGACGGCTCAAGCCGCATCGTTTTTAACAGCCCTGGCGTTTAAAGGAGAGTCCTGGGAGGATATTAGCGCCGCGGCGCATGTGGTACGTGCGCATGCCGAAAAAATACAAGTCAAACGCTCGTTAGCAGGTATCGAAGATAAGGAAGATATTGTTTTTGATTGTTGCGGTACCGGCGGCGGCGGAGGGTTAAAATTTAATATTTCTACAGCGGTATCGTTGATCGTTGCCGCTTCCGGGGTAAAAGTCGCCAAGCATGGTAACCGGGCGATGTCTTCTAAAAGTGGCAGTGCCGATTGTTTTGAAGCATTGGGTGTAAAGATCGATGTTCCGGCGGTGGTGGTGCAGGAAGCGATAAAGCATATTAATATCGGTTTTCTTTACGCGCCGCTTTATCATACTGCCCTTAAAGATGTTGCGGCGATACGGCGCGAGATAGGGATTAAAACGATCTTTAATGTCGTTGGACCGTTAAGTAACCCCGCGCAGGCTACGCATCAGCTTTTAGGCGTATATAAAAAAGAGTTGCTGCCGATCGTGGCACGCGCGCTGAAAGCTTTAGGGGCAGCCCGGGCGATGGTGGTGTATAGCGAAGATTTAAAAGATGAGATATCCCTATCGGGTAAAAATCATGTAGCTTATCTTTGTAAAGGTAAGATTTCTGCGATGGCGGTAACTGCTAAAAGTTTTGGTTTGAAAAAAATAGATACCGCGCCTTTAAAGGCTGCTGATGCCGGGTCCAGTGCGCAGATAGTCAAACAGGTGTTATCGGGAAAATCTGGTCCGGCCAGAGATATTGTCTTGGCTAACGCGGCCTGTGCTTTTTTCGTTTTAGGTAAAGCGGTAACGTTAAAAGACGGCGTAAAATTAGCAGCACAACTTATCGACAGCGGCGCCGTGAAACACAAATTGACAGAATTAATTAAATTTACCAAGGCAGGCCATGCATAAAATATTGGCACAGATTATTGAAGCAAAAAAGACACGGTTAAAAGTATTGCGGGATAACCGCGACTCTTTCTTGTCGCTGGCCAAGAAAGCTCCCGTAGTGCGTGATTTTAAGCAGGCGATTACGCGCGAGGGGAAATTATCCCTTATCGGGGAGATAAAAAAAGCTTCTCCTTCCGCGGGAGTGATACGGGCTGATTTTAATCCGGTAGAGATCGCGAATATTTATCAAAAATGTAAAGTTAATGCGATTTCCGTTATTACTGAAGAAGACTTTTTCAAAGGCAAACTTTCTTATATTAACGATATCAAAAAAGCGGTCAATATACCGATTTTGCGTAAAGATTTTATTATCGATGAAGACCAATTGCTGGAATCACGCGCCGCCGGGGCCGATGCAGTTTTATTGATCATGGCCGCTTTAGACCAGGCAAAGTTTGAACGATTTTATAATTATACCCGTGAGTTGGGTATGCGTGCTTTAGTCGAGGTGCATACGGAAAAAGAGTTACGCCGTGCGTTGAACGTAGGAGTAGAGATCATCGGCATCAACAATCGTAATCTCAGCACGTTCGATGTGAATGTAAATTTAACGCATAAAATGGTCCCGTTTATTCCGCTTAATGTAACAAAAGTCAGCGAAAGTGGTTTGGAAAATTTAAAAGATATCTTATTACTGAAAGGGTTGGGAGTGAATGCAGTATTGATCGGTACGGCTTTTATGCAGGCTTTGGATATTGAAGCGAAAGTTAAAGAATTGCATATTGATGCGTGATTTATGGTAAAGGTAAAAATTTGCGGTATTACTAATCTAGAAGATGCGCTTTATGCTTCAAGCTGCGGAGCAGATGTGTTGGGTTTTATTTTTACGGTAAAAAGCCCGCGCTGCCTGGCGTTGCCTGCAGCGAAAAAAATCATTGCTGCCTTGGACCCCTGGGTTTTAAAGTGCGGTGTTTTTATGGATCAGCCTAAAGAAGAAGTCCTGGGCATCGCGCGTATTTTAAAATTAGATATACTACAGTTTCACGGTGGCGAGAGTGCCGCTTATTGTAAAACTTTTATGCCGGAATTTCGCGTGGTCAAAGTATTATTCCCCCAGGACCGGCCATACGCTAAAATGATGGCGCGGTATAAAGTTGATGCTTATTTGTTTGATATAAAGCCGCAGGATAAAGACGGTAAAGTGCGGGTCTTGCCGGAAGATATTCAGGCAGAGTTGGCAGGGTTGATCAAGGCGGGAGAGAAAATAATTATATCTTCAGGGCTTAACATCAATAATATTGCGAGTATAATAAAACTTGGCCCTTACGGTGTCGATGTTGCTTCGGGCGTAGAAAAGTTTGTAGGGGGCAAAGATCCGGTCAAGGTCGCGTCGTTTATAAAAAAGGCAAAACATTGTGAATAATCTACCAAATAAGCAGGGGTATTTCGGGGCATTCGGCGGGAAATATATTCCGGAGACGTTAAGCGAATGCGTGCGTGAATTGGAAGAGGCTTATTCGCGGGTTAAGAATAATAAGGCGTTTAAGGCAGAATTAAAATATTATCTTGAAGATTTTGCCGGCCGCGAGACCCCGCTTTATTTTGCGGCAAATTTAAGTAAGAAGCTCAAGATGAAGGTCTACTTAAAACGCGAAGATCTGCTGCATACCGGGGCGCATAAGATCAATAATTCACTGGGCCAGATATTGCTGGCCCGTTACATGAAAAAAGAACGCATCATCGCCGAGACTGGTGCCGGCCAGCATGGTGTATCTGTGGCGACAGTAGCGCGGTTATTCGATATGCCTTGCGAAGTCTATATGGGAGCAGTAGATGTAGCACGCCAGAAAATGAATGTTTTCCGGATGAAAGCATTAGGTGCAAAAGTCATTCCGGTAGAAAATGGATCAAAGACACTTAAAGATGCCTGTTCGGAAGCGATCCGTGACTGGGTCACGAATGTAAAAAATACCTATTATCTGATTGGTTCTCCCATCGGGCCGCATCCTTATCCGATGATCGTGCGTGATTTTCAGTCCGTCATCGGTAAAGAAGCACGCGTGCAGATCCTAAAAAAAGAAAACCGCCTGCCGGATTATCTGGTCGCTTGTGTCGGCGGCGGCAGTAATGCCATGGGTTTGTTCGCTCCGTTTGAAAAAGATAAAAATGTAAAATTTATCGGTGTCGAAGCTGCGGGGGAAGGTTTGAATACGCACCATCATTCCGCATCGATCGCGCGTGGCCGTATCGGTGTGCTGCAAGGCGCGAAGATTTATGTATTACAGGATCGATATGGCCAGATAGAGAATGCACATTCGATCGCTCCGGGTTTAGATTATCCAGGGGTCGGGCCGCAGCATTGTTATTATCATGATACGCAGCGCGCGCAATATGTCAGCGTTAACGATAACGAAGCGTTGGAAGGATTCCATACCTTATGTATGGAAGAGGGGATCATCCCGGCACTGGAATCATCGCACGCTATTGCGTATTTAAAAAAACTGGCACCTTAGGCTAAAGGTAAGACCGTGATTGTTTGTGTTTCCGGCAGGGGGGATAAAGATCTGGATATTATTCAACAATATTATGAAGTTAAACGATAAATTTGCACAGTTACGGTCGGAAAAAAGAGGGGCTTTTATTGCGTATGTCCCTTTTGGGTTTCCTACTATTGAGAAGAGTAAAAAGATTATTTTGACGCTTCAAGAAGCAGGGGTAGATATTATTGAATTGGGCCTGCCGTTTTCCGACCCTTTAGCTGACGGGCCGATCATTCAGTCTGCCTGTTATGAGGCTTTAACTGCCGGTGCTAATGCGGATGAATTATTCGCGGCTGTAGCAGAATTGAAAGATAAGATCCATATTCCTTTGGTCGTGATGACGTATCTTAATCCAGTTTTGCATTATGGCGTAGAAAAGTTTCTGGCGCAAATGGATAAGAACGATATGCGCGGCATTATGTTGGTTGATTCGCCTATTGAAGAAAACGCCGATTATATGAAGCTGGCAAATAAATACGATATAGCTACGGTTTGTTTTGTTACACCGGTGACTCCGCCGCTGCGTGTGGCTAAGATCGCCGGTGTCGCTAGCGGTTTTATTTATTATATATCTGTTACGGGGACTACAGGGCCGCGCGCTTTGAAGTTCGATGATATTGGCGCGCATATCAGATTAGTGCGCAAATACAGCCCGCTGCCGGTGTGCGTGGGGTTTGGTATACATTCACGTGAACAGGTGGCGCGTATCGAACATATTGCAGATGGAGCGATCGTCGGCAGCGCCATCGTAAAATTTATTAAAGATAATCATGCGCACAAAGATTTTTTCATTGAACTGAAAAAATATATTACCCAATTATGCACGAAATAATCAAAGTCAATCAGGCGACATTTATTTTCTCACCTTTTAAAGGCGTGGAAACTGCTTCATTGGGTATTTTTATTTGTAACGGCGCGCGCCATGAACATCAGGATATCAAAGGTGGAGCGCATTTTTTAGAACATTTGCTTTTTAAGGGCAGCAAAAAATATTCTTGTAAAAATATCAAGCAGGAGATAGAAGGGCGCGGCGGGTCTTTAAATGGGTTTACTTCCCAGGAAGCTACGGGGTATTATGCTTATTTTTTGAAAAAAAATATGCTGGGGGCTTTGGATATTTTATTGGATATGGTTTTGAACCCTTTGATAAAAACCGCGGATGTAGAAAAAGAACGCAAGGTAGTTTTAGAAGAGATCAAAATGTATAACGATTTGCCGGGCCCGCGCGCGGCGATGCTTTTAGACCGTTTATTATGGCCCGGCCACCCACTGGGAGAAGAGATCGCGGGAAGTTTTTCCAGTGTCGTAGCGATCACGGCTAAAGATTTAAGAAGGTTTAAAGATGATTTTTATGTTGCCCCGCAGATGATTATTTCTGCGGCGGGGGATATTTCAGCGAGGACGGTTAAAAAAATATTATCTGCGTCATTGCCAAAAGCTTCTACACCGCAAAAAGTGACGAATCCTCCCGCTGATCTGCGCGGGTTATATGTATATCAGGAGCGTAAAGCTCTGGAGCAAGTCCATATTTGCATAAGTTTTCGCGCCCCTTCATATTTAAGCAAAGACCGGTTAGTATCGGAGTTGATCAATGTCATCCTGGGGGCGAATATGTCCAGCCGCCTGTTTGAAGAAGTACGGGAAAAACGCCCGCTTTGCTATGATATTTCTACTGAGGTAAAAAAATACAGCGATAGCGGAGCTTTTGTTGTGCATATTGGTTTAGATAAAAGTAAAGTAGATGAAGCTTTATTTACTATTCTTAAAGAGTTGAAAAAAATATCTTCCCGCATGGTGACGGCAGATGAATTATCACGCGCGAAAGATTTTTTTACCGGCCAGGTTACGATGGGTTTAGAACGCCCGCAGGGAAAGATGTTTTATAATGCGGAGATGTTTTTACAGTTGCAGAAGGTAGAGGATTTCCCCCATATTAAAAAAGAGTTGATGGCAATCGATGAGAAAGAAGTTCTAAAGTTGGCGCGGCAGATATTTACATTGGACAATATGTGCGTTTCCTGTGTGGGAGACGTTGAGGATGGGTTGGAAAATAAAATCAGGGAGATCTGTAAAAAGATTTAAATCTATGGAAAACAGCAAAACATTACAAGGTGAAAAAAAAGCGTTACGTATCGTAGAAGCTGTGTTAGATAAGCAGGCGAAAAATCCGGTTGTGTTAGATGTGAGAGGTATATCTACATTGTGCGATTATTTTGTAGTATGTGCCGGAGAAACAGGGCGGCAGGTTCAGGCGATTGCTGAAGGCATCAAGCGCGCGGATGGTATTGATGTCGGGCATGTTGAAGCGGATGAAGATGGCAATTGGATCATGGTTGATTGCTCTGATGTTATAGTCCATGCTTTTACTGAAGGTACGAGGGTGCGGTACGATTTAGAAAATCTTTGGAAAAAAGCCAAACAGATATATCCTACAGGAGCTAAAAATAAACCGGCTGCCGTCAAAACCGGCGCAAAAAAAACAGCCGTAAAAAATAAAAAGAAACCGGCAGTGAAAAAAATTACAAAACAGAAAAGCGTAAAGAGGAGTACTAAGAAACCGGCGAAGAAAAAAACTTTACCTAAAAGTAACAAAAAAACCGTAGCAAAAGTTGTGGTAAGAAAGAAAAGAAATAACAAGTGATAGTAGAAACTAAAAAAAATTGCTATTTTTTAGCGCGAAGGGTTGACTTTTAATCAGATATTTGATAAATTTAAAATGGGTTTCAGAATTCTGCCGTTTAACATAAAGGAGGTGGCAAATGGCGACGAAGAAAAAAACAGTTAAAAAAGCAGCTTGCAAAAAGACTGCGTGCAAGAAGGCGACCAAGAAGGTAGCTAAGAAGAAAAAATAAGATACATAGTCTGTAACGAAAACCCCGTTTTGCTGAGAGCTAAACGGGGTTTTTGTTTTTCTGGAAATTTTAATAATCCATGGTATAATTTGCTACCTTTTGAAGAAAATATATGTTTACCGGAATAGTACAAGAAACGGGTGTTGTCGCGGATATTAAGAGAAGCAGCTCTTTAACAGTGTTGACGATCAGAGCTTCGGCCGTAGCGCAAAGCGCGGCTGTTTCGGATTCGATCGCCGTTAACGGAGTGTGTTTGACGGTAACGAAAAAAAACAAGGATCTTTTGTCGTTCGATGCCGTAGGCCCTACTTTAGAAAAGACAACGTTGAAGCGGTTAAAAAATAACGACCAGGTTAATATAGAACCGGCTTTGAAGGTAGGCGATAAATTGGGCGGCCATTTTGTTTTAGGCCATGTCGATTGTGAAGCAAAATTACGGCGTGCGGTAAAACAGAAAGATTTTTATACACTGGAAATAGAATTTCCGGTTGTTTGGAAAAAATATATTATCGCTAATGGTTCAGTGGCGATCGATGGAATATCTTTGACAGTAAAGAAAGTAATAGGTAGAATCTTCACCGTGGCGGTGATACCCTTTACCTGGCAGCATACGACTTTAAAAGGTAAAAAGCCGGGTAGTTATTTGAATTTGGAATGCGACTATCTGTTAAAGCAGGCAAGGTATTGATGTGAGAAAATAGATACGGGGGTAACAGTCCCGAAATTTCGGGACGTCATAGGGGGTGGAACCCCCTTTGAGAGGCCAATTGCTTTCGATAACGTATGATGAAAGCATGGTTTTTGATTCCCTTAGATATTTCGAATAACCTTTTGATAAGCAGTTATAGTGCGCAAGCACTTTGGCCTCGGGAAGTAGCGCAGTTTGGCTAGCGCGCAACGTTCGGGACGTTGAGGCCGTGGGTTCAAGTCCCACCTTCCCGATTTATCTAAACTTTCGCTGATTTTGCCGGATAACGGCGGCGCGCTCTCCCCACCCTCGGTCAATGCCCCTTCGCCAAAACCCTTATATTTCGGGATTAAATCAAAGGGGCGCGCTAATTCAAACTCCACAATTCGATTCACGAGGCGGCGGTTCGTTCCGATTTTTTCCGCCAACGCCTTAATTTCGTCTAAATCGTTGGACGAAGCCAGTTTTTCCGCATGGATAATAGTGTTTACCCACTCGCGTAAAGGTTCGATCCAATGTTTCCCCTTTCGCCCTGAATTGGTTTTCTTTTCGTTAAGGCTGGTTTTTAGGGTAATAAGCTCTTCCTTTTTCACAAGGTAGATATCTTTATCGATGGTATTGTCCAAAAAGGCGTTGACCAGTTTATCTAGCCTTTGTTGCGTTCCTTTAATTTGGCTATCAATGTTCAGGGCGAAGCTTTGCCCGTTGTCAGTTTCTTCTTTTTCCCATTGATCTACTTGTTTTAACATACTATCTGTCCACGTCGGGCAAAGCGCGGTTTTTGATAAGAGGACTTTAAGCTGTTGCGCTAGTAAATCTTCTCTAAGGTATCTTTGTGAACACGCGCCAAGCCGCTTGGTGCAACGGTAGTAGCGGTATGTTCCGCCGTGGCCGTGGGCCCATTGTGCGGTAATAGCGGCTCCACATTCGCCACAGGTTAACAACCCTCTAAAAGGGAAGTTGTGCTTTTGTTTCGAGTGGCGCGGCTTGGCCTTGGTTTTAAGCACTTGTTGTACCTTTTCAAAAACCGTAGGGGAAACAATGGCCGTAAAACCGCCTTCAAAGGTTTCTTTGTTGCGGGTGATGATGCCGATGTAAGCCTTGCTGGTTAGCATTCTCTGTATAGTGGCTTTAACTAGCGGTTTTCCGGTTTTACTCAACATGCCCCAAAAGCTTAGACGCTCACTTAAACTCTTTAAGGTATGTTTACCTTGGCTGTATTCCTCAAAGGCATTGGTAACGCATCTAGCATTGGCTGGGTGAGGTTCTATATTCCTTGTCTTGGAATTATTGATATAGCCTAAAGGGGCCAAGGTAGGCCATTCGCCGCGTCTAAGCTTTTGCCTAAACCCGCGCTTGACGTTCTCGCTTAAATTATCGGAATAATATTTGCTTTGCCCAAAGGCTACTTGCAACATGAACAAGCCTTGAGGTGTTGGCTCAAACCAAAAGGTGGGGAATTTTAAGGAAACTATTTTACCTATATCAATCGAATAAATGATTTGCCCGCCGTCCACCGAGTTACGCGCCAAGCGGTCAGGGTGCCAAGCCATGATGCCTACCGGCTCTTTAGAGGAATAAACCTTTTCTATCATCTTGTTAAATATTTCCCTGCCCGGCGCTTTGGCGCTTTTACTTTCAATGAATTGTTCGGCAATGGTGAGTTTTTCGCGCTTAGCGTATTCTGTTAATTCGGTGATCTGCGCTTCAATCGACATGACTTGGCGTTCTTCATCTTCGGTGGAC
>Ga0153915_10003292_pt1 | contig 14808 bp, 10 predicted proteins | sample Opewatmetagenome_2_FD_107003 | JGI IMG/M metagenome (GOLD analysis project Ga0153915, IMG submission 107003) | Freshwater wetland microbial communities from Ohio, USA - Open water 3 Core 3 Depth 3 metaG | ecosystem: Environmental > Aquatic > Freshwater > Wetlands | place: USA: Ohio, Lake Erie...
CCCAGGAGCAACGGCTCGCTGGTGGCCGGCTTGCCGCCTTTCTTGACCACCCGGTCGTTCCGCTCCCGGAAGGTGAGCTTGTCCACCGCCTCGCCTTCCAGGAAGTCGGTGTCGCCGGGATCCACCACGCGGACCTTCTGCAGCATCTGGCGCACGATCACGCCGATGTGCTTGTCGTTGATCTTGACGCCCTGGAGCCGGTACACCTCCTGGATCTCGTTCACCAGGTATTCCTGCACCGCCCGCGGGCCCTTGATCCGCAGGATGTCGTGCGGGTTCACCGGACCCTCGGTGAGGCGGTCGCCCGCCCGCACCCGGTCGCCCTCGTGCACCCGCAGGTGCTTGGAGGCCGGCACCTCGTACAGCTGGGGCTCGCCCTTGTCCGGATGGACGTAGATCTCCCGCTTGCCGCGCTTGATCTCGCCGAACTTGACCACCCCGTCAATCTCGGAAATGGTGGCGGGATCCTTGGGCCGCCGGGCCTCGAACAGCTCGGCCACCCGGGGCAGGCCGCCGGTGATGTCGCGCGTCTTGTAGGCCTCACGCGAGATCTTGGCCAGAATCCGTCCGGCGTGCACGTCCTCACCGTCGTCGATGGTGAGCTGAGCCCCCTCCGGGATCACGTAGTCCCGCACCTTCCGCTCGCGGTCGCCCTTCTTCTGGACGATCTCGATGTGGGGGTGCAGCCGCTTTTCGCGGTCTTCCACGATCACCCGCTGGCGCAGGCCGGTAAGCTCGTCCAGCTCCTCGCGGACCGTCTCGTCCTCCACGATGTCCACGAAGCGGATCTTCCCCGCCACGTCACTGATGATGGGCGTGGTGTAGGGGTCCCAGGTGAACAGCAGATCGTCCCGCTTGACCTGCTGCCCGTCCTTCACCGCCAGGGTGGCGCCCAGCGGCACCTGGAAGCGGGAGCGGACGTTGCCGTCCGGATCCTTGAGCACCAGCTCGCCGTCGTACCCGGTGACGATGTTGGAGCCGTCCGGCAGCTCCACGAATTGCAGCCGGTCCCCGAACTCCAGCTCCCCTTCCAGCTTGGTCTTGCGGGAGGTCTGTTCGGCGATGCGGGCCGCGGTGCCGCCGATGTGGAAGGTGCGCAGCGTGAGCTGGGTACCCGGCTCGCCGATGGACTGCGCCGCCAGAATGCCCACGGCCTCGCCCGCGTCCACCATCTCCATGGTGGCCAGGTTCCGCCCGTAGCACATACGGCAGATCCCCCGTCGCGCCTCGCAGGTGAGCACCGAGCGGATGCGTACCGTCTCGATGCCGGCGTCCTCGACCGCCGCCGCGGCGGCCTCGTCGATCAACCCGCCGGCCGCGACCAGCAGCTTGGGATCGTTGTGCTCGTCCAGCTCGTGCGGGTCGTACACATCGTCCGCCGCCACGTTGCCCACCAGGCGCTCGCGCAGCGGCTCGATGATGTCTTCGCCCTCCTTCAGGGCCGACATCTCCAGTCCCAGGATGGTGCCGCAGTCCTCCTCGGTCACCGTAACGTCCTGGGCCACGTCCACCAGGCGCCGCGTGAGGTAGCCGGCGTCGGCGGTCTTGAGTGCGGTGTCCGCCAGGCCCTTCCGCGCGCCGTGGGTGGAGATGAAGTACTCCAGCACGCTCAAGCCCTCGCGGAAGTTGGACTTGATGGGGCTCTCGATCACTTCGCCGATGCCGCCGGTCAGCTTCTTCTGCGGCTTGGCCATGAGGCCCCGCATGCCGGCCAGCTGCCGGATCTGGTCCCGCGAGCCGCGGCTTCCGGAGTCGAACATCATGTACACCGGATTGAAGCCGCCCTGGGCCCGGCCCAGCCCCCGCACCATCGCCTCGGCGATGTCGTTGTTAGCATGGGTCCAGGCGTCAATCACCTTGTTGTACCGCTCGCCGAAGGTGATCTGCCCGGTGGAATACGCCTTCTGGAACCGCTCCACCCGGGCGGTGGCGTCGGTGATCATCTCCGCCTTCTCCGCCGGGATCTGGAGGTCTTCCACCCCGATCGACACGCCGCCCATGGTGGCGTAGCGGAAGCCGGACTCCTTGAGCCGGTCCAGGAACTGCACCGTCTCCGCCAGCCCCGCGCTGCGGTAGGACTCGAACACCAGCTCCGAGAGGGTCTTCTTCTTCATCACCTCGTTGCGGAACCCCAGCTCCGCCAGCAGCACGCGCGGCAGGATGCTGTTGAACAGTACCCGGCCCACGGTGGTCTCGATCCAGCCGGCCTTCTGCTCCTTGGCCTCCGGCGGCGGCAGGTACCAGAAGTGGATTGGCGAGTGGTGCATGAGCCGCCCCGTGGCGGCCGCCATCTCCACCTCCGCCAGCGAGGCGAGGTAGGGCGCCGTCTTCACCTTCTCGGCGAAGTCCGCCGGCGCCTTGGTCAGGAAGTAGATGCCCAGCACCATGTCCTGGCTGGGCTCCGCCACCGGCCGCCCGTCGGACGGCTTGAGCACGTTGTTGCTGGAGATCATCAACACCCGGGCCTCGATCTGCGCCTCGAACGACAGCGGCACGTGCACCGCCATCTGGTCGCCGTCGAAGTCCGCGTTGAAGGCGGCGCACACCAGCGGGTGAATGCGGATGGCCTTGCCCTCCACCAGCACCGGCTCGAACGCCTGGATGCCCAGGCGGTGCAGCGTGGGGGCGCGGTTCAGCAGCACCGGGTGGTCCTGAATGATCTCTTCCAGGATCTCGTACACCTCGGGGCTCTCCCGCTCCACGATCTTCTTGGCCCTCTTCACCGTCTCCGCGATGCCCTTGTCCACCAGCCGGTGGATGATGAACGGCTTGAACAGCTCCACCGCCATGGTCTTGGGCAACCCGCACTGGTGCAGGCGCAGCTCCGGGCCCACCACGATCACCGAGCGTCCCGAGTAGTCCACCCGCTTGCCCAGCAGGTTCTGGCGGAAGCGGCCCTGCTTGCCCTTGAGCATGTCCGACAGGCTCTTGAGCGGCCGCTTGCCCCGTCCCCGGATGGCCTTGGAGCGCCGCCCGTTGTCGAAGAGCGCGTCCACCGCCTCCTGCAGCATCCGCTTCTCGTTCCGCAGGATGACCTCCGGCGCCCGGTGCAGGATCAGCTTCTGCAGCCGGTTATTGCGGTTGATCACCCGGCGGTAAAGATCGTTCAGGTCGCTGGTGGCGAAGCGGCCGCCGTCCAGCGGCACCAGCGGCCGCAGGTCCGGCGGGATGACCGGAATCACGTCCAGGATCATCCAGGCCGGGTTGTTCCGCTGGTCCCCGTGGTCGCCCGAGTTGCGGAACGAGTCCACGATCTTGAGCCGCTTGAGCATCTGCTTCTTGCGGTGCTGGCTGGTCTCGGTGGCCACCGCCTTGCGCAGCTCGTCCGCCACCTTGTCCACGTCCAGCTTGTTCAACAGCTCGCGCACCGCCGGCGCGCCGATATCCGCCTTGAAGGCGGCGTCGCCCTCGGCCTTGGCCTTGGTCTTGAGCTCGAGGTAGCGCTCTTCGTCCAGCAGCTCCCGGAACTCCACGTCCTGCTCGCCCGGCTCGATCACCACGTAGCTGGTGTAGTAGATCACCCGCTCCAGGTCCCGCAGCGTGAGGTCCAGCAGGTTCCCCATGGGGCTGGGCAGCGTCTTGAAGAACCAGATGTGGGCCACCGGCACCGCCAGCTCGATGTGCCCCATCCGCTCGCGGCGTACCTTGGACAGCGTGACCTCCACGCCGCAGCGGTCGCAGACCACGCCGCGGTAGCGGATGCGCTTGTACTTGCCGCAGTGGCACTCCCAGTCCTTCACCGGCCCGAAGATGCGCTCGCAGAAGAGCCCGTCCCGCTCCGGCTTGAAGGAGCGGTAGTTGATGGTCTCGGGCTTCGTCACCTCGCCCCACGACCACCAGTACCGCTGGCCCTGGAGCTCGATGCGCTCGCGCTCCTTGGCGTCCTTGGGGCCGCGGATCTCCTCCGGGCTGGCGATCCGGATCTGGATGAAGTCGAAGCTCGATCCGCGGGGCTCGCGGGCGCTACGGAAGTCAATCATGGCTTACTCCTCTCCGTCCTCGGTGGCGCCCAACGTCACTTTGAGGCCAAGGGCTTGCAGCTCCTTGACCAGGACGTTGAACGACTCCGGAATCCCCGGCTCGGGGAGGTTTTGTCCTTTGACGATGGCCTCGTATACCCGGGAGCGGCCGTTCACGTCGTCCGACTTGACGGTCAGCATCTCCTGGAGCACGTGCGAGGCGCCGTAGGCCTCCAGCGCCCACACCTCCATCTCGCCGAACCGCTGACCGCCGAACTGCGCCTTGCCGGCCAGCGGCTGCTGCGTCACCAGGCTGTAGGGCCCGATGGAGCGGGCGTGAATCTTGTCGTCCACCAGGTGGGACAGCTTCATCATGTAGATGTTGCCCACCGTCACGTCGGAGGTGAACCATTCGCCGGTGCGGCCGTCCCGCAGCCGCCCCTTGCCCGTCGGCGTGAGGCCGGCCAGGCGCAGCAGATCCACCGCCGCCGCGTCGACGTCGGCTTCGCCCTTGGGGCCCAGCAGGCCCGCCAGCCCCGCGAGTCCGGCGTTCTTGAGCAGCGCGTCGGCCGTCAGATCCAGCTGCTTCTCGGCGTCCTTGAGGCCGGTCTTCAGGGCGGCTTTCTCGCTCTTGGAAAGCTCCTCGTCGGTCGCTTCCAGCTGGGTTTCGTGATACTCCTTCTGCAACTCGGCGGCCGCCTTGAGGCGTCCCGCCCATTCCTTGGCGGCGGCCTCCAGGTAGTCCCGCAGCGCGTGGAACAGGTCCCGCACCGGCTGGGACAGGGCCCGGCTGGCCAGGTGATCCACCTTCACGCTGCGGAGATTGGCCTGCCCGCCATTCTCCGACGGCAGCCGTTTGACATCGGCCACCAGCTGGCGCACCACCTCCGGGTCCGGCTGCGGGGGAGTGGCCGAGAGGCCCAGCGTCCGGCCGGCCCAGGCGAGCCCGGCCAGGCGCAGCACCAGACCCACTTCCGCTTCATCGGCGCCCTGGAACACCGGCGTATGGGCGTAGAAGCCCAGAATCTTGGCGGCCCACCCCAGGTGGGTCTCCAGGATCTGGCCCACGTTCATCCGGCTGGGCACCCCCAGCGGATTGAGCACGATGTCCACCGGGGTGCCGTCCGGCAGGAACGGCATATCCTCTTCCGGCACGATGCGCGCCACGATGCCCTTGTTGCCGTGGCGGCCGGCCATCTTGTCGCCCACCGAGACCTTGCGCTTCTCGGCCAGGTACACCTTGACCAGCTGGATCACGCCGGGCGGCAGCTCGTCGGGCTGAAGGATCTTGTCAATCTGGTCCTCCGCCTTCTCCTCGATCTTGGCCCGCTCCCGGTTGGCGGCCTCGATGGCCGCCCGGACCCGCTCGTTGGCGGTCTTGTTGACCACCCGCAGCGTCTTGAGGTCCACGTCGGCCAGGTTGATCTCTTCCAGCGCGGTCTTGGTGAGCTTGGTCCCGGCCGGGAGGTACTCCTCCACCGTGCCGTTCTTCAGCAGCAGGGCCACCTCCTGCCCCTGCAGCAGCTCCCGCACCTCCTCGAACAGCACGCCGGTGATGCGGGCCTTTTCGTCGTTCTCCAGGCTCCGGACTTCGCCGATCCGCTCGCCGCGGTCCTTTTCCACCACCTGATCCTCGACCCGCGAGAAGATCTTTACATCAATGACCACGCCCTCCATACCGGGCGGCACCCGGAGGGAGGAGTCCTTCACGTCCTTGGCTTTTTCACCGAAGATGGCGGTGAGCAGCTTCTCTTCGGGGCTCAGCTCGGTCTCGCCCTTGGGCGTGATCTTGCCCACCAGGATGTCGCCGGGCTTCACGTGCGCGCCGATCCGCACGATGCCGCGCTCGTCCAGATCCACCAGCGCCTCTTCCGAGACGTTGGGGATCTCGCGGGTGATCTCCTCCTGACCCCGCTTGGTGTCCCGGACGTGCAGCTCCAGCTCCTGAATGTGAATGGAGCTGTAGACGTCGTCCTTGACCAGGCGCTCCGAGAGGACGATGGCGTCCTCGAAGTTGTGCCCATACCAGGGCATGAACGCCACGGTGACGTTGGCACCCAAGGCCAGATGGCCCTTGTCCGTGCCGGGGCCGTCGGCGATGACCTGCCCGGCCTTGATCTTCTCGCCCACCCGGACCAGGGGCCGCTGGTTGATGGCGGTGTCCTGGTTGGTGCGCCAGAACTTCTTCAGGCGGTAGCGGTCGTGCTGCATCAGGCGCGCCAGCGGCGTTTCGCCCGCGGCACTGCCCTCGACGCCGGCGTCCACGATGATCTCGTCGGCGGTTACCCGGCTCACCCGGCCTCCCCGCCGGGCCGCCACCACCGCTCCCGAGTCGCGCGCCACCGCATCTTCCAGCCCGGTGCCCACCAGGGGCGCCTGCGGGAAGAGCAGCGGCACCGACTGGCGCTGCATGTTGCTGCCCATCAGCGCCCGGTTGGCGTCATCGTGCTCCAGGAACGGAATCAGGGCCGCCGCGATGGAGACCAGCTGCTCCGGCGCCACGTCCATGAAGTCAATCCGTGAGGGCGGCAGCAGCGGATAGTCGTCGCGCTTGCGGCAGAGGACCAGCTCGGTGGTGAAGTTTCCCTGCTCGTCCACCGGGGCGTTGGCCTGCGCCACCGCGTATTCCTCTTCTTCCGAGGCCGAGAGCCACTTGATCTCGTCCGTCACCCGGCCCTCCCGCACCACCCGGTAGGGCGTCTCGATGAAGCCCAGGTCGTTGACCCGGCCGTAGCAGGACAGGCTGGTGATCAACCCGATGTTGGGCCCTTCTGGCGTCTCGATGGGGCACATCCGCCCGTACTGCGAATAGTGCACGTCGCGCACCTCGAAGCCGGCGCGCTCGCGGGTGAGCCCGCCCGGCCCCAGCGCGCTCAGGCGGCGCTTGTTGGTCAGCTCGGCCAGCGGGTTGGTCTGGTCCATGAACTGCGACAGTTGCGAGCTGCCGAAGAACGCCTGGATCACGGCGCTCACCGTCCGGGCGTTGACCAGGTCGTCCAGGGTGATCTTCTCGGGGTCGTTGTTGATGCTCATCCGCTCCTTGATGAGCCGCGCCATGCGGGACAACCCTACAGAGAATTGGTTGGCGATCAGCTCGCCCACCGTGCGGACCCGCCGGTTGCCCAGGTGGTCGATGTCGTCGGTGTACCCGCGGGCCTCGGACAGCTCGATCAGGTAACGGATGATCGCGACGAAGTCCTCTTCGGTCAGCACCGTGTGGGTAAGCGGCACGTTCACCTTGAGCCGCTGATTGATCTTGTAGCGGCCCACCCGGCCCAGGTCGTAGCGCTTGGGGTTGAAGAACAGCCGCTCCAGCGCAGCCCGCGCCGTCTCCAGGTTGGGCGCCTCGCCCGGCCGGAGCAGCGCGTAGATCTGCTCCAGGGCCTCCGCCTCGGAGCTGGTGGGGTCCTTGACCAGGGTGTTCTTGATGAGCTGGGATTCGGCCCGGGCGGAGGTGATCAGCACGTCCACCTTGAAGACGCCGGCCTTCACCAGCTTCTTCTTCTGAGCGTCGCCCAGCTCCTTGCCCGCCTCCAGCAGGATCTCACCGGTCTCCGGATCCGGCACGTCGAAAGCCAGCTTGGGCTGCTCTTCCCGGTCCCGCACCGTGACCGGGCGGTCCTCGTCCCGCACGTCCACCGTGGTGTACCGGGTGTAGACCCGCACCATCTTGACTCCGGCCCGGCGCAGGGCGTTGTAGCGCTCCGGGGTGATCTCGTCGCCCTCGCGGGCCAGCGGCTCGCCGTCCTTGGTCTCGGGATTGACCACCTGCTCGGCGATCAGCGCGCCGATCACCTCGCGGCGCAGCGTCCGCTCGTCGAACTTCTGGCTGAGGTCGAGCCCCTTGGTGGCGTAAAACAGCCGCAGGATGTCGTTGTTGGTCCCGTACCCGAAGGCGCGCAGCAGGGCCGTGGCCGGGAACTTCTTCTTCTTGTCGATGTGGACGAAGATGACGTCGTGGATGTCCACCGTGAACTCGACCCACGACCCCCGGAACGGGATGATGCGGGCACTGTAGAGCCGCTGCCCGTTGGGGTGTATCGTCTCCTCGAAGACCACGCCCGGCGAGCGGTGCAGCTGGGAGACCACCACCCGCTCGGCGCCGTTGATCACGAAGGTCCCCAGCGGCGTCATGATGGGCAGCTCGCCGAGGTAGACCTCTTTTTCGATGATGTTCTTGGGACGCTTGACCCCGCTCTCCAGGGTCTCCATCACCACCAGGCGCAGCGTGGCCTTGAGGGGCGCCGAGTAGGTCATGTCCCGCTCGATGCACTCCTCGACCGTGTACTTGGGGTCTCCGATCGCGACCTTCACGAACTCCAGCGAGTAGTTCCCGTTCACATCGGTGATGGGGAACACCTCGCGGAACACCCGCTCCAGGCTGCTGTCCGCGCGCGCGCCCTCGCCATCGGCCATCAGCAAGGCGCCGAAGGAGCGCGTCTGGACGTCCAGCAGGTGGGGCATCGGCATCACTGACTGGAGTTTGCCGAACGTGATCACCGGGAGTGTCTTATTCATTCACGACCTCACGCAACACGAAGGGCCCCGCTTCCGACCCCGTGCGAGAATCGCACGGGGCCAGCCGGGGCTCGACTGCAAGCCAGTTATCGCCAGCCAGAAGTCAATCCCGCCCTAACCTACTTCAACTCGACGGTCGCGCCCTGCTCCTCGAGCTTCTTCTTGACGGCCTCGGCTTCCTGCTTGGACACGGCTTCCTTCACCGTGCCCGGCGCATTGTCCACCAGGTCCTTCGCTTCCTTGAGCCCCAGCGACGTGACCTCGCGGACCGCCTTGATCACCTGAATCTTCTTGGCGCCGGCTTCCTTGAGGACGACGGTGAACTCCGTCTTCTCCTCTGCCGCCTCCGCCGCCGCTGCCGCCCCACCGGCTCCTGCCGGGGCCGCCGCGACCGGCGCGGCAATGGTGACGTTGAACTTGGTCTTGAACGCCTCGATCAGCTCCGCCAGCTCAAAGACGGACATGTTGCCGATCGCTTCCAGAATCTCGTCCTTACCCAGGGTCTGCGTGGCCATGCGTGACTCTCTCTCAGGAATTCGGTTGTGCAGCGCCCTCGCGCTGCGTCTTGAGCGCCTCGAGGGCGCCTGCCATTTGATAGAGCAAGCCGTTCAGCGCGCCGACGAACCCCGCCAGCGGCGCCTGGAACGCGCCCGCCAGCTGGCCCAGGAGCTGCTCCCGGGACGGCAGACTGGCCAGGCGCTTCACCTCATCCGGCGTCACCCGCCGGCCGTCCACCAGCCCGGCCTTCACCGCCGGCCGCTCGAACTCCTTCTGGAAGTCCGCCAGGATCTTGGCCGTGGCGACCGGATCGGTGTCGACGAAGACCAGCCCGGTGGGGCCGTGCAGCACGTCGTCCAGCGCCGCCTTGGAGACGGCGTTGAGCGCCCGGAGGGCCAGGGTGTTCTTGACCACCACGTACTCACCCCCGGCCGCCCGCAGCCGCCGGCGCAGTTCCGTCATGTTCTTGACCCGGAGCCCGGTAAAATCCGTCACGTAGATGGTGCCCGCCCGGCTGAACCGCCCGGTCAAACCCTCAACGATGCCGCCCTTGTCGGTCCGGTTCATCGGTACACCGCCGTATCCACCGGGACGCCCGGCCCCATGGTGCTGGACACCGTGATGGAGCGCAGGTAGCCGCCCTTGGCGGCCGACGGCCGGGCCCGCACCACCGCGTCCATGAACGCCCCGAAATTCTCCGCCAGCTGCTCCACGCTGAACGAGACCTTGCCGATGGGCACGTGCAGGTTGCCGGTCTTGTCCACCCGGAACTCGATCTTGCCGGCCTTGGCCTCCCGCACCGCCTTGGTCACATCCATGGTCACCGTCCCCGACTTGGGGTTGGGCATCAGCCCCCGCGGCCCCAGGATCCGGCCCAGCGGCCCGATCTGGCCCATCATATCCGGGGTGGCGACGATCACGTCCACGTCCAGCCACCCATCCTTGATCTTCTGGATGTACTCGGGGCCCACGAAATCCGCCCCGGCCGCTTCCGCCTCTTTGGCCTTGTCGCCCTGGGCCAGCGCCAGCACCCGCACCTTCTTGCCGGTGCCGTGCGGCAGCACCACGGTGCCGCGCACGATCTGGTCGGCGTGACGCGGGTCAACCGACAGGTTCACCGCCACGTCCACCGTCTCGTCGAACTTGGCGAAGGCGGCGCTCTTCACCGCCTCGACCGCCTCACGCGGCTGATAGGGCCGGTCGCGATGGATCTGGCCCGAGGCCGCCCGGAACTTCTTGCCGGCGATGGGCATCAGTCCACCACCTCCACGCCCATCGAGCGCGCCGTGCCCGCGATGATGTTCATCGCGGCGTCGAGGTCGTTGGCGTTGATGTCCGGCATCTTGAGCTCGGCGATCTTCCGGATCTGCGCCTTGGTGACCTTGCCCACCTTCACCCGGTTGGGCGTGCCCGACCCCTTCTCGATGCCCGCTTCCTTGCGGATCAGCACCGCCGCCGGGGGCGTCTTGGTGATGAAGGTGAAGCTCCGGTCCGCGTAAATCGTCACTTCGGCCGGAATGGTCATCCCCGCCTGCGACTGGGTGCGGGCGTTGAACTGCTTGCAGAACTCCATGATGTTGATGCCGTGCGGACCCAGCGCGGTCCCCACCGGCGGCGCCGGCGTGGCCTGCCCGGCCGTCACCTGGAGCTTGACGAAGGCTTGGACCTTCTTCTTGGGTGGTGCCACTGGTACCTACCTCCTGGCGCCCGTCAGGGCTCCCACTGTGTCCCCGTGGTCCGGGAAATGAGCAATAAGCGGTCAGCCATCGGCAGTCAGGGACTGATTGCTGACTGCTGAATGCTGAGTGATTCTAATGTGCCCTCAGCTGCAAATAGTCCAGCTCCACCGTGGTCGGCCGCCCGAAGAGGCTCACGCTCACGCGCACCTTGCCTTTGTCGGGCAGCACTTCCTCCACCGTCCCGCTGAACTCGGTGAACGGACCGTCCGTGATCTCCACTACCTGCCCCGCCAGGAAGGGGATGTCCGGCTTCGCCTCCGGCTCCTCCACCGCCTCTTCAATGCCCAGCAGCCGGTTCACCTCATCCTGCCTCAGCGCCTGCGGGGTCCAATCCTGCCCCACGAACTTGATCACGCCCTGGATGCTGTTGATGACGTGCGCCGTTTCCTGGTTCATCACCATCTCGACCAGCACGTACCCCGGAAACACCTTGCGCTCCACCGCGACCTTCTTGCCGTTCTTGATCTCGGTGACCTGCTGCACCGGCACCAGGGCCTGCCGGATCAGCTTCTGCTCCTGGGGCGCCGCGTCCTGCTGGATGCGACGCTCGATCAGCGAGCGCACTTTGTTCTCGTGCCCCGCCGTCGTCTGAATGGCGTACCACTTGTGCTCCATGGCGGTCCCGATCATCCGAACATGCGTGCCGGCAACTGCACCAGCAGAAACGAGAACGCCCAGTCCATCACGGCGATCACGATCCCCAAGATGACGACGAAGATGATGATCACCACGGTGGACTTCCTGAGCTCGTCCCAGCCGGGCCAGGTGACCTTCTGGACCTCGGCGCGCACCTCGCCCAGGTAGCGCACCGCGTTGGCTGCCGTCGCCGTGACCTTCACTTACTTGGACTCCTTATGGAGCGTCTGCTTGCCGCAACGGCGGCAGAACTTCTTCCACTCCGCCCGCTCCGGATGCTTGCGCCGGTTCTTGGTGGTGAAGTAGTTCCGACTCTTGCAGTCGGTGCATTCCATTATGATGTTTTCGCGCGCCATGTCTTCCCCCGAGAGCTCGCGACCGGGATTGAACCGGTGACCTCGTCCTTACCAAGGACGCGCTCTACCGACTGAGCTACGCGAGCGAGCGGGCGACGGGACTCGAACCCGCGACCCTCAGCTTGGAAGGCTGATGCTCTACCAACTGAGCTACACCCGCGGACCGACTATCCCTCCGAGCCTTGCCCCGGCTCGCCCTGCCATGGTGGGGGAAGGATTCGAACCTTCGTAGGCTGACGCCGGCAGATTTACAGTCTGCTCCCTTTGGCCGCTCGGGCACCCCACCCGTGCCCATCGCAACGCGGAGCTGACGAAGGGACTCGAACCCTTAACCTGCTGATTACAAATCAGCTGCTCTACCGGTTGAGCTACGTCAGCGCAATCGCCCGTTTTGCGCAGACTCATATGATAGCGGGACCACTATGCTAGGTCAATTGCTTGTGGCATCGGTGGATAGCCGGATAGCCGCCTATCTCTTTCTCCACCGGGTCCCGGCCGGGGTATCCTCCAGCTCCACCCCCTTGGCCAGCAACTCTCCCCGGATGGCGTCCGCCCGGCCAAAGTCCCTAGCCTTCCGGGCCGCTTCACGGTCCTTGATCCGGGCCTCCACCCAGACTCCCAGCTCGGTGTCCACCACGGCCGCGGCCGGCAGGACATCCAGGACCGCCATGGTCCCGTCAAACGCCGCCAGCCGGGCTAAGGCGCCCCCTGAGTTCAGGCTGCCCCCGTCCAGCTCTCGATTCACCGCCCGGACAAACGTGAACACGGCCCCCAGGGCCTGGGGCGAGCTCAGGTCGTCGTCCAGGGCGGCGGTGAAGGACCGGTGTAGCTCCTCCTCCACGGCGGCAGACGGGGCAGTGGAGGCAGAAGCGGCAGGGGATTGGCCCGCCTGCCCTGCCCCTTCTGCCGCGTGGGCCAGCCGCTCCCGGAACTCCCCCAACCGCCTCACGCCTTCCGCCGCCGCCGCCAGCGCCTCGTCGGAGTAGCTCAACTGCTGCCGGTAATGGGTCGAAAACACCAGCATCCGGAACGCCGCCGGGTCCACCCCTTCCTCTTTCAGATCGCGCACAGTGAGAATGTTGCCGAACCGCTTGGACATCTTGCTGCCCTGAATCAGCAGGAACTCGCCGTGCATCCAGTGGCGCACAAACGGCCGGCCGGTCACCCCTTCCGACTGGGCGATCTCGTTCTCGTGGTGCGGGAAGACCAGGTCCACCCCGCCGGCGTGAAGGTCCAGCGTCTCCACCCCAAACCGGCGGATCTCCTGCAGCGACATGGCGGAGCACTCCAGATGCCAGCCGGGCCGGCCCCGGCCAAAGGGCGCATCCCAGGCCGCCCCCGCCTGCTCGTCGGCGGCATCCGCGAACTTCCACAGGGCGAAGTCGCGGGCATCGTCCTTGGCGTACTCGTCGCTGGCCACTCGCGCCCCGGCCTTGAGCTCCCGCCGCTCCACCTGCGAGAGACGCCCGTAGCCGGGAAACTTGCCGATGGCGAAGTAGACCCCGTCCTCGCCCCGGTAGGCGAGGCCCCGCTCCATCAGGCGGGAGACCAGATCCACCATGGGCCCGATGTACTGAGTAGCCCGCGGGTACACGTGGGCGGGTTTGATACGCAGGTAATCCCGATCCTCGAAGAAGGCGCGGACGAAGGGCTCGGTATGCTGGGCCAGCGGCACTCCGGCTTTGGCGGCGGCGGCGATGGTGCGGTCGTCCACGTCCGTCAGGTTCATCACCTGAAAGACGTCAAAGCCCTGAGATTCGAGGTAGCGCCGTAACAGGTCTTCGAACAAGAAGGTCCGGAAGTTCCCGATGTGGGCGTAGTTGTAGACGGTGGGGCCGCAGGTATAGAGCGTGACCCTGGGCGGCGCCAGCGGAGCGAACGGCTCCACCTGCCGGGTGAGCGTGTTGTGGAGCCGGAGGGTCATCGGTCGCCCGCCGGGGCTGCGTCCTTCCGACTGGCGAAGAGCGAGAGCAGTCCCTCGGCCCCGCCCAGGTGCAGGGTGCGCTGCGGGAAGGGAATCTCAATGCCCTCGGCGTCGAACCGGTTCTTCAAGCGCCGCCGCAGCTCGCGCGCCACGTCCCACTGCTTTCCGGGCTGGGTGGCGGCCACGATCCGGAGGTTGACTGCGCTGTCGGCCAGCTGCTCGATGCCCCACACCGCGGGCTTCTCCAACAGCTGCCCTTTCCACGCGGGGTCCTCCCACAGCGCCGCCGCCACGTCGCGCATGACGTGAATGACGCTGTCCACGTTTTCCTTATATGCCACCGCCATGTCCACCACCGCGCGAGCCCAGCCCCGGGTGCTGTTGGACACCAGGTTGATGGAGCCGTTGGGCACGATGTGCAGCGTGCCCTGCACGTCCCGCAGCATTACCACGCGCAGCGTCATCCGCTCCACCGCCCCGCTCACCCCGTTGATCTCCACCACGTCGCCCACGCCGAGCTGATTCTCCAGCAGGATGAAGAAGCCCGAGATCACGTCCTTGACCAGGCTCTGCGCGCCGAACGATACGGCCAGCCCGGCCACTCCCACGCCGGCCAGCAGCGGTCCGATCGCGAAAAAGAAGTTCAGGATGGTGAGGCCGGCCGCCAACCCGATGGCCACGGCTCCCACGCTGTTCAGGAGCTGCGCCAGGGTCCGTCCCCGTTGCTCCCGCTCCGTGAGGGTGTTGGGATCTCCGTCGTCCACCGCGCGCTCGATGCGGTGGGTGAGCAGCTTGAGCATCCGGAACCCGGCGTACGCCAGCAACAGGACTCCCAGGATCTGGAGCCCGCGTCGGACCAGGAGCCCGGCGTGCAGGGTGACGGCGTCCGCCAGCCACTGGGCGGCGGTGCGCACCTGGAGCAGAGTGGACAAGGGGATTCCAACCCTCGATGGGACAATGAGTTCGCGGGAAACCTAAGGGCCACGCAGCGGGGCCGTCAACCGAAGCGCCGCCGCTCAGGCCCCGGATTCCTCCGCGGCGATCAGGAGATCCTCCAACGCTCGGTAGCGGATACGGGAGCCGGCCAACGGGATGCGCTCCGCCTGGCAGGTGGCCAGCAGCTCCTCCATCACCAGCCCCTTTGTGAGGGGAACGGCGATGCCGTCACCGGTGCGGAC
>Ga0153915_10003293_pt1 | contig 14806 bp, 11 predicted proteins | sample Opewatmetagenome_2_FD_107003 | JGI IMG/M metagenome (GOLD analysis project Ga0153915, IMG submission 107003) | Freshwater wetland microbial communities from Ohio, USA - Open water 3 Core 3 Depth 3 metaG | ecosystem: Environmental > Aquatic > Freshwater > Wetlands | place: USA: Ohio, Lake Erie...
AAGACATTACCTGCGGGATCATACTTAACTACAAAAATATCGCCGTATGGATTCCCCGATTGAACGGTAAAATCACCAAACTGAGCAAACTGTTGAAAAGTTCCGGTTACAATTATATTGTCCTGGTTATCTGCAGCAACTGAATAACCATAGTCGGAATTCTGTCCGCCTCCTTTCTGGGCCCATAAGCATACTCCGTCAGTGGAATATTTGGCGGTAAAAACATCATAACCTCCATAACTAACCAGGGTATAAGCTCCGAATATGCAGGTACCGGAAAAGACCCCGGTAAGGATTATATTTCCCTGGTGATCGGTTGTTAAACTGTAGGGACTATTATAGCTATCTCCGCCTGCACGGACAGCCCAGACTGCGTTCCCTCCGCTCGTATACTTCACGAGAAAAATGTCTCTGGAGCCTGTCGGGGTTAAGACAAAGCCTCCGAATGTTGCCGTGCTGTCAAAATCACCTGTCACAATTACATTATCCTGATTATCTACTGTTACATCTGCTGCTTCATCATACCCGTTTCCTCCTCCGCTTACAGCCCATAAGAAATTCGGCGGCAGGGTTTGTGCCGGAATATTCTGAAAAACTGTTACCGTAATTAAAAAGCTCAGGGGTAAAATTTTACTAAATAATTGGTATATTTTATTCATTATAAACACCCAATTTAATTTTATAATCTGTTAAAGATTAAGTTTAATACCGGCACTAAGTTCATAATTAGTTAAGTCGGTTTTGTCCTTTGCACTGCCGAATGCATATTTTAAGTATATGGGAATGGAAACTGCCGGAGAGAAATTAATCTGCGGAGAAAGACTTGCGCCGTACAAATTATAACCTGAATAATAGACTGTTGTTTTTTCATAAAAACTTGCAAAGATACCGTAGCCTAATGAAAACTGAGCATTAAATCTCTGATTGAATGATGCTCCGATGTACAGCTGGTTTGGAGTTATTTTTTCATTATCGAGTACAGCATATACACCTTTCGGCTGATCAAGTGCTACATCCCGGTATAACAGATAAAAAGCAAGATAATTAAAACCGAAAAACTGTTTATACATTGCATTGAAAATCAGCCTGTTGCCGGAAGCAAAAATTTCCTTGCCGTCGACCTTATCACTTCCGTAAAAAATTCCTGTAAAATCTCCGGTGAGTGTTTGTGTCTCGCTTAATTTAATATCAAGTCCTGCGGTTGCAGTAATCTCATTTGAGGGCTTATATTTTGAAGAAGTATCGGCAAGGGGCTGATATTCGGATTTCAGCTGGTATGATACGCCTGCTCCGATCACCACAACATCCGACAATGGATGAAGCCATGTAACTCCGAGGAATCCGTTTAATCCCTGTCCGAAATTTGAAGTCCGCAGACCAAACAATTCCTGGCTGATAACTCTTGATGTAATAAACTCATCAGTTTTAAGTTTCGTTTTTCCGGTTGGGATATTGAGACCACCGTCGAAGGTAAGATTCGCATCCGGGAGGCGCTGTCTTAAAATCAACTGCATATCGGATAAGCCGCTCAGCCCGGGTATATCTCCGCTGACAGAAGCATATCTTGTAACCAATCCCAGTGAAGTATTTGTAAAAGGATTTAAACCGGCACTGATTATACTGCTGAATTCAGAAAAACTGTTACCGTTGTTTACGTTCCAGTTTTCATAATCGGGCATAATGCTAAGACTGACCACAGGCTGCTCTGTGTAACTATTCTGTGAGAACGAAAAGCTGCCCGATAAACATATCAGCAGGGGAATGAATAATAAAATTCTTTTCATATTTTATTTTCCTTATTAAAGGCTCATCTGTTATTTCAATTCCCGGGAGGAGGCGGAGGAGGAGGCGGTTCCGGCAGTGTGCCCGGCTGATTAATTATATCCTCAAACTCCTGGGCGGGATTTCTGTTATCCGGTCCCTGGACAAAATTAGAAGTAATATTGCTGCCGAGACTCTGCACTCTGTTTGCAGCAAGATTGATCATTTCATTTTTTACCGCCGGATGTTCAGTCCTTAGAGTTGAAACAATGTTTTCTTTAGATCCTCCGCTCTTGCCGATACTCTGAGACGACTGAAGTTTATTCCCCGCGTCGTTAAAATGAGGATCAAGTTGTACTGCTTGCTGAAAAAATCCATTTGCCTGTTCGAAATTCCCTGCATCCTCCTGCATCAGTCCTTTTGAATAAGCCAGGAAAGCATCAAGGTTCTGAGTAGGGATGTAAGCGATCTGTTCTTTCTCCTCCTGAGTCAGGTCAAATCCGTTCTCCTGCAGAAATGCAAAGACAACCTGTTTCTGAAGTGTAAAGATATCATTAAGGGAACCTGTTTTATTTACCCAGGATTTTCGCTGACTTGTTTCAACTTTCCAGGAGCCAAGATCTATCTTGAAATTCCCGTTATCTGCCACATCATAATCTCCTGAAACAATAGTCCCGGCCTTTAATAACTTTCCCATCCTGGGTGCAGTTGATTGATCAACAGCTTCCGACTGCGCCAGTTTTAATTCTTCCAGTACGGCCTGTATCCTTACTCTTTCAAGAACTTTTATCTGCTTCAGCTTTGCAAGATCTATACTTATCATTTCACTGAATCCTCTGCTTAAAGGAGCATAATTTGTATCTGTGCCCTGATAGATTAATGGGAATACAGCCATAGTACTGTCGGAGATATTTTGAAATGACAGGTCCTTCTCATTTGCAATGAGTAATTTCACATCCGAGTAATCCTGCTGTCTTTTTATCCAAAGATATCTCCCTTCCATCATATCCCTGAAAGGAGAATCTTCGGGTACGTCCTGATACTTAGAATAATACTGAATAGCTTTATCCGGCTGATCGTAAAATTCAAGGTTCAGACCTTTATAGAACAGCAGCTCAGGATCATCAGGTTTTATATCAAGGGCTTCGCCAAGATAATACCTCGCTTTATCATTATCGTGAGTCTGAGTGTAATAGATACTCAGGTTTTTCAGGGCTTCAAAGTCATGCGGATTTTTCAACGTACTGTCAATCCATTCCTGAACCTGGTGTTTATAATATTCAGGATTATCCATGATTGATCCGGAAGAGCAGGAATTAAGAAGCAAACCTGCCGATAATAAAGGAAGTACGGTTAATAATTTAATTATATTTTTCAAAGTACACCTTTAATTATATTTGCTAAAGTAGGGGAGCAATACTTTGAGCTTTGAGCTTTGCTTTTTCGTAGTTAGGACTAAGCTTTAAAGCTTCTTCGAATTTTTCATAAGCATTCTTATAATCTTCTTTTTCGAGATAACTTAATCCAACCGAATATGCCATTATAGCATCAAGAGATGGTGCTTCTTCAGTCTGCTGGGAGGTCTGTTCTTTTAATTTTACATTTATTTTATCGGCTATTTTCTGGCCCAGCTTATCAACAAGTCCGAAGAAATCATCGAGATCGCCTTTAACTTCATCAGTAAGTAGAATTTCACTGGTTTCAACTTTTACGAGTCTGGCTCCAAGCCAAATCTGGTCACCCGCAATAATAAAACTGCCGAGCAGAACAGTCTGCACGCCAAGCTGTTTACCTACTCTGACGGCACCTTCCATATCATACTGATTCTGAAGTTTAATTTCATTCAGTATCCATTCTATTCTTTCCCTCTCGACGACTTTCAAATCGGTTGAATTGTTCATCCTGTTAATCATCAGATCGGCGAACCCCGGTTCCATCGGATCATACTGGAGTTTATGATCCACAGACCTGTTCTTAAAATCTATTATTGCCATTGTTTTCATTCCCGGGTCGGGTCTTTCAACCGACATTGTACCTGAAATTTCCTTGCGGGATTCGTAATAAAGCTTCATAAAAACAGGGGGCTCGTAATCAGGATTGAATACGACCATCGGGGGTTCCAGTTTTAACAGGTCCATAATTGCTTCTTTGGCTTTGTCATATAATCCTTTTGCAGAATATGATCTGCCGAGAAAGCGTAAAGCATCTTTTCTGATTGCCGTATCGACGGCAGTATCGGTGGCAAGGCTGTTAAGTACATCAATGGCATTGTCGAACTGAGCAGCCTTGTAGTATTGCTCAGCCTGATCTAGCTTGTCTTTGGGGCTCTCCTGTGCAAAGACAGAATTTAAAAAGAACGAAAATAGAAACGCAGCAACAAACAGGAAAAATTGAAACCGCTTAATGAGATGTACGTTTTGGGAATGCATACTTTTATCCTCCTGAGTTTTATGTATTTTATTTAAAAATTCCGAAGTATCTTTTTATCATTTGAAATGAAAGACGAGTGAATGCGGCTTATGTTCCAGAGAAGGGGAGATGTTTAACTGAACATCATTTTCAACTGTCTTATACCCTGTCTTTTTAACAGAAATTTTATAGGTACCCGGTCCGAGTGAAAGATCTCCCGGAGTAGTTTTGTCCGTATTGGCTCCGTTCACATAAATCATCCCCCAGAACGGGTCACCGGCATTATCCAACGACTGAATATTAACCTGCTGTTTGAAATAACAGGTAAGCTGTTTAGACTGGTTTTTGGTGAGATTGACTGAGGTTGTAAAGCTGCCCAATTCCGAACTGACAAATTTAATTGAATGTTTCCCTGCATCAACAGTCTTTTTTATTGTTTCATCAGAATTGGAAAGAACCTGAGTATTATCTATATATATAGCAGCTGCCGGTACTGAATTCAGAGTAAGGGAGGCTTTATCTGTAACGGATTTTGGTTCCTGCAAAGGTTCCATTCTAATAGTGAGTTCATTCAATCCCGCATTTGCATTAAACTCTAAATCCTGCCAGTCTTTATATCCGGCAAGCCTGAGCAAAAGAGAATAGCGGTCGGCTTTAAGCGAATCTTTGGAAAAAGGTGTTTTACCTTCAGATATTCCATTAATGAAAACATTTGCTCCCTGCGGATCTGATTTAATTGACAGGCGTGCAGGAATTATTTTCGGAGCTTTAGGAGGTGCAGGTTCAGGACTTTTTCTATTAAGCAGCACAACAGAAATTATTGCGGCAATTATAATTATTGCAGCTCCTGCTATATACCATTTTTTTCTTCCCGGTACAGGAACAGTTCCCTTTTTTTCAGGCTGATAAGCTGAAATAATCTTTGTTTTTTCTTCCTCTTTTTCATCCCCGATTTTTATTGATGATAAGTCTCGCAGCATTTCATCCGAATTCTGGAATCTCTTTTCTGCATCCTTATCGAGTGATTTCATTATAAATCTGACGAACTCCTTAGGGATCATCGGATTGTATTTAACGGGTGAAGGAATTTTTCCATCAACGATTTGCTTCTGAATAACAAATTCCGATTCACCTTTTTCAAAAGGAGTTCTTCCCGAAATCATTTCGTAAAGAGTCATACCGATCGAATAAATATCACTCCTTTTATCTACATTTTTTAATCCTTTAACCTGTTCGGGCGACATATAATACAACGTGCCGGCCGCAGCGTGAGTAACCGTAGCCTGTGTACCTTCTTCCTGGAATACTTTAGCCAGTCCGAAATCCATTACTTTAATAGTGCCGTCCTCACATAACAGAATATTGTTCGGCTTGATATCACGGTGGATCACTCCCACTTTATGCGCGTGACCGATTGCATTGATGATCTGTGAACCGATGGCAATTGTTTCGTTGACAGTAAATTTCCCTTTCTCCCTTAACCACTCTGAAATTGTCCTTGCCTGGACATATTCCATCACCATAAAAAGTCCGTAATCTGTTTCCCTTAATGCATACACACCTACTATATTTCTGTTTTCAAGTTTTGCAAGGGCCCTGGCTTCGGTCTTAAATCTTCTTAAAAAATTTTCATCATGGGCAAGGAATGGATCTATCATTTTTAATGCAACGATCTTTTCCAGGTTCATATCCATTGCTTTAAACACCACTCCCATTCCTCCCCTGCCGATAACCTCAAGGATTTTATAATTATCTATTTCTTTACCGATAAGCTGATCCATATACCGTCATTCCAACTTTGTTTTACCGCTTAGAAATACATTCTGGAATTTAGCGGATGAATTTTTATCGACATACAATCCCGATTTGCCGAAAATACCCCATATGCTTTTGTACGATCCCAATAATCCTTTATCATTATATATGCTGATAAGATTACCCGAATACTGTATTTTAAGCAAATTTATTCCCGGTTTTTCTGAATTATCGGGTTTAACCACAATTAAATTTTCAACATTATTTCCGGAAACTTTCTGCAGAGTATATCCTCCCCCGTGGCGATGCTTAAAAATATAGTAATCTGAAGGGGAGCTGTAACCGACAATCAGACCAACCGTAGAGTTCTGAACGTCTGATGCTATGCTAACTACTAATGACGCCTCAAATAAATCAGTCCCGTAAAGTATAAATTTCTCGGACTGTGTATTTTCAAAATCAATTTCATAACTCTTTACAGACATTTCATTCTTACCTGCATCGGGATAGCTCCACCCCAGTAAATCAAATCTTGTGGTTGTAATTTGTCCTATGTTTTTTCCCTCGTGAGTATTTTCAGATCCCGAAGAATCAGTAAAGACCGGCTTGTTGCTGATCTGATTCATACAAAGGCTGATGCGGTTTTTAACAATTTCATTATCAGGCTGGATTTCCCGCACTTTGGTATAATATTTTAAAGCCTCCTCAAAATTCTTACTGTCCATCAGGCTGTTTGCGTTTGTCATATAAGCCGAGGCGATTTCATTTACTCCTTTCAAGGCTCCCTGGTGCATGGGATCAATTCTGAGTATTTCCTCATATTGTTTAAGGGCATTTTCATAATCTTTTTTCTTAAGTGAATTTTCTGCTTTCGTCAGAAGCTTTTCCTCGGAATCCGAGGAAATTTGCGGAGGCTGCGATTTGTTATTTATATCGGGATTCTCTTCCGGAACAGATTCCTGTTTGTTTCCGGAGAAGGATGTATAGATTGAATTCTTAAATTCGATTACTAAAAGAATCAGGATGATAACGAAAACGATACCTACACTCCGCCATCCGATCCCTCTTTTTCTGACTCCTGTCCGTACTTCCTTTTTTGGCGGTTCGGGTTCGGTAAATTTCTTTTGATTGTCCGGGTTAACTTTTATTATTATTACAGTAACGTTATCCTTTCCTCCTCTTTCATTTGCCAGATCAACCAGCATCCTGCAGGCATCGGCAGGTGAATTGTTTATAACAATCGGCAGGATTTCCTCTTTGGTCACTTTTGCCAGTCCATCGGTGCATAGTACAAAGCATTGTCCTTCCCTTAAGGTTAAATCAGAATTAATATCAACTTTTACATTTTCATCAACGCCAAGAGCCCTGGCAAGAACAGATTTGGACGGATAATTTATTGCTTCTTCAGGAGTCAGTATTCCTGCTCTCAGCATCTCCTGTACTTTTGTGTGGTCATTGGTTATTTGTTCAATCGCGTTATTTTCAATTTTATAAATGCGGGAATCACCTACGTGTCCGACAATTACTTTTTCATCTTTTAAGAGCAGTACCGTACAGGTGGTACCCATTCTTCCGAATTCAGTAGAATCACCTGCCTGGTTATAGATGCTGCTGTTTGCTTTTTCAATAGCTTCTTTAATCGCCACCGATTCTTCAAGTGATGAATTCGAATATTCAGTTATTACAGTTTTTACTGCAATTGAACTTGCCTGTTTTCCACCCTTGTGTCCTCCCATTCCATCGGCTATAATGAACAATTGTCCTTTTTCATGATAGAGACTGGTGTTTTCCTCAGGGAATTTACCAAAGCTGTCCTGGTTCTCAGTTCTGACAAGACCTATATCTGTTTTTGCAGCAAAAATAAATGAAAGTTTTTTAGCGGGTTTAGCCATGAATATTTTAATTAAGTGTCGAAATAAAAGTTAATTTTTTAAAGTCTGGAGCGCATTCCTCAAAGGATTATCGAAATTAAAACCAAACAAAGAGGGATTTTCTCCGATTACTGCTGCAGAGAAAATATAAAAGACATAGTTATAAGTCTCATCGGGAATCTTATCCCTGTAATTTAACAGCAGATTCCAGAAGTTTCTATCCTTTGGATTTGCCGGTATTTTCCTGATCAGATCTATTATATTATACTCGCCCCAATTGTATGAAGCCATAACGAGCAATCCCGAAGCCTGTGCATCAGTATTATAAATATCTTTAATATATCTGGATGCAGCGCTTGTAGCCTTCGGAAAATTATACCTGTCATCTCCGGGGTCATATACACTTTGATTTACAAGGGGACCAATATTAAGTCCGTACTTTTGAGCTGTAGCCGGAATAAACTGCCATATTCCTTTGGCATACCCGTATCTTGTCTGAGGTCCCACAATCTGATCTTTAAAATCACTCTCCTGAAGAGCAAGATAGAAAAACTGCGGGGGAAGTCCCTGCCGTACAAAATAATTTACAATAACCTGTACATAGCCGTTTTGTCCCGCACGATTTAAAGCGTTCTGCAGCCTGTCGCTTGATTTCCATTTCTGGATATAATTTTTCACTTCATTAATAAAATCTTTCGGCATTGTTAATTCACACTCACCAAACAAACGTGCGGTTTTTATGATCAGTTTATCCTCCTTACCGAGATTATAAATCCCAAGCTGATCAACCAGGTTATCGTAATTTTTCTGCAGCTGACTCTTTCGTTCATCAAATTTTTGAAGAGCGGTAACAATTTTAGGATCATTTGAAGCAGCAAGCTCCTGTTTTAATTGTTCTATTTCAAGCTCAAGAGATTTCATATTGTAGAAAATATTTTCCGCAAGCTCCTTTTGTTTATTCTCTTTAATATTCTGATAAATAGCATAAGCAGCCGCAATAACAGCAATTACTCCGACTATAATAATAATTTTAATATACTTTGAAGTATGCTTCTTCTTTACGACTTTAAATGCCTCCCGCATAAGACGGGTATGCTCGCCTATCTGGTCATCGGTTCTGGATTCATCGAAATAATGCTGAATATAACTTGTTACCGAATGTTCGGCTTCATGCTCAACTCTTACCTCTGCTGCTGGAGCCGGCTTTTCTTCAAATGAAAAAAGAAGGATCGGACCGTTGTTTCCGAGTTCCAGAGTTGTAGTTGATTGAAGTTCAGCGGTATCAATTCTTTTACCGTTCAGAAATGTACCGTTGCTGCTGTGCTTGTCCGATATCCACCATTTATTTCCGTCGAATATAACTTCCAGGTGGACCCGGCTTACAACTCCTTCGTCTATTTTTATAGAGCATTCATCCGACCTTCCTATTGTAAAAGTTTTATCGAAATAAAATTCTGTAACCTGAGAGTTGCCCCTTTCTATTTTAACTTTTACAACTTTATTTGTCCGCGAAATGGATTCGCTTAATTTTGTGCCGTTCATTAAACTGACCTTGAACAGGGGAAGTTATTCGGAATTATTGTCAATGTTGAAACTCAACATCATCCTGACAATTGAAGGTCCTATAGTCTGCCTGGTTTTTTTAGTAAATGATGCTGTTAATTTATATGCTATTTTATCGATTAAAATATAAATCTGATGCTGATAAATTCTGAAATCGTCTAAAGGGTACCAGCTGAAGATAGCTTCGTAAGCATCGGTTCCGTTTGTCAATTTTGTCTCTCCTCTTTTTAAAAGAGTGCAGCCTTTCAGTTCTTCTTCAAGCGTTTTAATCTGCCACTCAGCATAATCGGCAACATTGTCAAAAACCATTTCACGATCTACATTTATGATGACGTTATGCTGAATTCCGTCGATAACAGGTCCCGTGATTGTATAAATAGTTTTATCCTCCCACCCATCAAGTTGATTAAGGGTAAAACCATTCCCGCGGAATCCGATGGTCTTATCTTTTTCAGAGGGCGGGGGAGTCTGCTTCATCTCTTTTTTGGTTTGAGTAGTCGTCTGATCAGAACCGGAAGTTTTATCTGCTTTATCTTCCTCTTTAGCGGGCTGAGTCTGAAATTGACGATAATAATCGGGGATTTTCATTATATATAAAATTACTTTTTTATAATTAAAGAATTAGAATTTTAATTCTACGGCCAGCCTGGCTTATTTGTATTGTAGATATTTTTTAAATGCTGTCCGGCTTCAATACCATAAGCGACTTGTTTGCAATTGTAGATATAATCGAGCGGGAGAAATGCGATAACGTTTCCCCGGTTATAAGTAATATTACCAATACACAGGATACCTATAAGTTCACCGTTTTCGTTGTATACACCCCCTCCTGAACTTCCCGAAGTTGCGATATGTTCTACATATGCATAACAAGCTTTTCTGGAGCTGCATAATGCTGTAACCGGCGACTGTTTTACTGCAAGGACCTGTCCCATAGCAACATGTGTCGAGAAAGCGGTTCCGGAAATGCTGCTTACCGGGCGTTGACTGGAATACTGCATAAAAGTACAGACTTTCTTCCCAACAAGAGTATCTGAATTAAATGAAGGATCAATTAAATGTGCCGATTTTTGAATTTTATGGAAATCAGTCCCGTTCCATTCAATTTTTACGATTGCAAAGTCTTCTTGACAAGTATCATCATTCGTCCCTGTCCATGCCTGTAAGTCACCTCTGAGTTTTGCAAACGGACGGTTTGTTTCTGCTACGGGAGTACTTGTATCAACAGTTCCTGCAGTAAATTCATTATTAAAAACAACCCTCACATTCCCATTTCTCATTGCACTATTGCCAAAAGCCACTGAGATGCTCTTAAATGAATGATTACACATAAGGACAAAATTATAATCAATCAGAATTGCAGTATCTACCATAGGATCACCCATCAAATCAAATCCTGATATAACTGCACTCCCTAATGCCGCCTTGTCCACAACTACAACCCCGCAGGTTCTTTTTTCAAATTTTATAAAATTTGCATCAAATTTTGTCCCCGGAAAAGATGCATTCCTTGAATTTATTTCTATAGGTGAATATCCTTTGGAACTACTCATAGATGACCCCATCCATTTCAGAATGCAGCCGGGCTGAAACCGTCATCCAGCTTTCTCCCTTAGCAATAAAAAAATAACTGAAATAGTTTTCACTCCCTTCATTTTCAAGCTGTGATATCACATCCGGGGAGAGTTCATCGAACTCAGCAATTGCCAATCCCGCAAACATATTTGAAGTAACAGGATCAGGAAGCTTTTTCAGATCACCGTTACAAATTTGCACAACAGTGAATTCAACCTTCTCACCGGTCTCAACTCCAAGGTGACGCACCAGCATATTTCGCTTTTCTATATGTCCGGCCAGAACAAGCGGATTTTCCCAATTGGGAGTAATGATCCGTCCCCTTACCGGGTTCAGTGAATCGAACAAATTACATCCGCCGAAGCTGCATCCTTTATTTATACATGGAAGTTCAGGGACAGCGCTTTCATCGAAAAAGATCATTTCAACACGACGGTTTATTTTACTGACTAATTCATCCTCTCCGGGTCTGTCAATCGGGTGGTACTCACCGCAGGCGATATAATGATGATCATCAAAAGCAAATTTGGAAGTTAAATTCATTTTATCTCTGTATGAATCCAGATCTTTTCTTTTAATGGTCAATCGTTGTGCTAGTTTATATTGATAACAATCAAACACAGCCCCCCAGGTTTTAGGTCCCCAGTCACCATCAACTGCTAAAAGTTCACCGTCAGGATTTAGAGCATCAATATTATCATTATAACTTTTCTGGAAAGCCCTGAAGGTCTGATAATAGTCGTTATTATTTTCTTTAAGTGTGCATGGCCAGTTAAATTCTTTTGATGCCCAGTCAGCAATAAGAATTTTATCGTTTAATAGTGTATTATGTTTCACTCCTTTATCAGGGATATGGGGAGCGTTGGATACAGTTTTAAAAAGTTCCCTGTCTCCGATCAAAATTGAATATACTCCCTGGGCGCGGTACTTAGAAAGTATTTCGTTATTCTTCAGATCACCCTTTGTATCCGTATGTCCGGCAATCAGGAGTTTTTTAGGGGCAAGTTCGAGGAAGTGAATAGTCCTTTCCAGTATTACGATACCGCTTGAGTAAATATCCTCCGATTCATCAGGTTCATTCCGTTCGGAATCATTCGGTAAAAAGACTGCACTATTCAAGCTGAAGTGGGAAGCTCCGATTTCCAGGTATCCGCCTGTAGGCCACTCTTTCCTGAGCTGCAGCTTATGCTGTTTGCCGGTTTCGACAGTAAAGGTAAAAGTACTTGTATCAGGCATTCTTCGATCTTTAAATAATATTATCAGGGATAAAGTAATTTCATATCAACATCGGTGAACTCTATTTTACACCTGCCCGGAGGCAGATCTTTTTCCTCTATAATTCCTTCATCGCTTACTTTCCCCTCCTTTTTTTCTCCGTTCGGTAAAGTCAGGGTATACTTTAGACCGCTTAATGTTTTCCCGTATTCATTAGCAACATTTATCTCGATGGAATCTTTGAATTTCAGTAAACCGGAGTCTTCAGAAACTCCGCCAATAATTACCCTGAAAAAATATTCCGGATTCTTATATCCATTATCGGCTTCTTCATTAGTAGGAATTTTATTTGTATCATCAGCATATTGAAATTCCCATTCGGTTTTTATTTTTTGACTTTTAACAAGAACGGGAAAGGAAGCAACAAGGTCGTGTGCACCATCATCGTCATGCTCATAAATTTCAATTGTTGCTTCGGCGCCATCGTAAGCTCCTTTTATATCTGCTGTAAGCTTAAGCTTATCCCCGCGTGTTGCTTCATTCTTATCCCATTTTACATTCGAGATTTTTGCAGGAGGGAGTAAAGTAAGATTATCAGATTTCTTTTCGAGCCCGAGTTTTGACAGCTTAACTGTGGCTGTCAATTCATCTTTAAGATTATCAGGAATATCAATCTCAGTCCAGAAACGATTTCCGGTTATTTTACCCTTGACCGTTCCACCAGATTTACCGGATTTATCCTTAGTCTCGATTTTTATATCGGAATTATTTCCTACATATTTTGTAAATACATCGATTCCCGCTTTACCTCCTGCCATTGCCATTTTTTGAGTCCACACAACCTGTTCAATTGAGGAAGTAAGTTTGATTTCTTTTATTTTATCCGTAGAGGAGGAATGCTTTTCCATTATTTAATAATTTGCTTAATAGTTAATGAAGTTGTGGTCTCAATGAACTAATTTTTTAACGGGGGATGAGACAATAAAGGTTTTTTCTGGTAGCGACAAAAATTTCATTATTAATAAGTAGGGGAGAGGTTGATAATTCATCAGCAAATTCATAAAAAAATCTGCGCTCGCCATTTCTGTCAAATGCTGTTAATAAATTACCTTCCGATAAAAATAAGTAATCTTTTACTGCTGCTATTCCTGCGAGAGGTTTCTGAACATAATTTTCCCACAAAATTTCGCCTGATGGGGATACAGCTACGATTCTGTTATCATATGCTATGTATGCAGTATGGTTATAATCAATAACAGGAGGTGTCAGATTATTCAGATCAAGATCCGGAATTTCCGTTTTAGAAATTAAATTTCCTTCAGAATCTATAAACCATAACTCGGAAATAATTTTATCATTCCTTTCAATACCTGCGAGGAGATAAATCCGCATATCTTCATCGATGCTCATTTCAAAGGGGATAAAATTTTCACTTAAATCTTTAATAACATTGAGATCTGAATTTAAAAAGTAAATATGATTTGTGGCTGCTATTATTAAAGTCGAATCGTGCATTGCAGTTATTATGCTGCCTGCTTTAATAAGAAGATTTTTACTTTGAACCGGAGGTTTGAGAACCCCGTCTTCATCCGTATCAGCGGGATTATCAATGTTTATTTGTTCAAGGATGTTCATATCCGGGGGCTTGATCGTAGAGTTATGTGTCATAACGGGGAGTTCAAATCCCGCATCAATAATTTTATCACCGTTGGTATAAATGACGCTTCTTTTAAACCCTTTTCCAAGATACGGGTAGACATAAAATTTTCTTTTTCCCGAAACCAAATCGACATTCTGAATATAGCCTGAAGGATCATTTATATAAAAGCTTTTATCTGATTTGCTTATTATGATGTCCCCTGCTGCTTTTATTCCGGAGTTGATTAAATTACCCGATGTATCAAAAAGCTGCCATCCGGATTCATTCTGAACGATCAATCTGTCATCCTTGATTAATAAATACCAGGGGATTGCAGACGAATCTATTTTAGAACTCCATTTTATCCTCCACGCCTGATTTGGAGGCAAAACGGAATTCATTCTGGAATTGCGTTCGGAATTTATAAACCGGGTGAGGTAATTTTTTTGCTCTTCACTGAAATAAAAATCCTTAAATAAGATTTTACTTCCTGCTTGTTTAATCTGGACAGGAGTTATATTTAAAGTGAGAGGACTGTCTAAATTATTGTGGTAAAAAATAGTTTCCATCTTGGATCCGGTTTTTTGACAATAAAAATTTAACGGGATAAGAAATAATAATAAGCTTTTATAAAGAAAAAACTTTCGCATCAGGGATCACTATTTTTGCAACAGGTTCATAGCTGGCTGGATTTCCCAGGGTACCGTCTGCCAGTCCAATCATATTTCCGAAGAAATCTGCGAAAGAATCTGGCTTATCCATCGGGAAAAATAATTTGTTGTCGTTTGAAAATAAACCGCTGTCCCATTCTGCTTTCCCGGTATCTCTTACTTTAACAAAAATATGCTCGGATGTATCATCTCTTTTTGTCGTAGAGAAATTTTGGGCGAAATAACGCGGTGCAAAATTCAGCAGTATACGGTTGAACTTTTTCCCGATGACATTTCCCTGAGTTCCGAATTTATTGGGGAAATTAAATTTAAGTGAGATTTTACCATCAACTGCCTTAATAAAGTTC
>Ga0153915_10003294_pt1 | contig 14805 bp, 11 predicted proteins | sample Opewatmetagenome_2_FD_107003 | JGI IMG/M metagenome (GOLD analysis project Ga0153915, IMG submission 107003) | Freshwater wetland microbial communities from Ohio, USA - Open water 3 Core 3 Depth 3 metaG | ecosystem: Environmental > Aquatic > Freshwater > Wetlands | place: USA: Ohio, Lake Erie...
AACCGGGCCTGCAGCGTGTCCGGCGCCTTCGGAACACGCATGTCGGGCGGTGCCCACGCAAACACGGCACTTCCTGAGCCTGTCATCCTGCCGTCAAGTCCCAGGCTGGCGAGCCAATCCAGAGCTTGCGTCACGCCAGGGCAGAGCCGCTGGGCGACAGGCTGCAGGTCGTTGCGGGCTTCATTCAGAAACGCCTGCGGGTCTGCAGCAAAGCCTGAGATTGTAGCAGGAATACTGTCGCGCCTCAAGCCGGGGTCGGAAAAAATTGCCCGGGTTTCCAGGCCGGCCTGCGGCTTGACCACCAGCACGTGGCGCCGCGGCAGCGCGACCGGCGTGATGGACTCGCCGATGCCCTCCACCCAGGCGTTGTGGCCGCGCAGGAAGAAGGGGACATCGGCGCCCAGTTGCAGGCCGATCGCGCACAACTGTTCCAGGCCGAGCTGGAGTTGCCACAGGCGGTTGAGGGCCAGCAGCGTGGAGGCCGCATCGGAGGAGCCGCCACCCATGCCGGCCTGCGCCGGAAGCCGTTTTTCGATGCCGATATGCGCGCCGTGCGTGGTGCCGGTGGCGGCCTGCAGCGCGCGCGCCGCCCGCACGATCAGGTCCTCGGCGGGCAAGGGCGCCAGCAGATCCTCGCGACTGATCTGGCCGCCCGCGCGCCGCTCGAAATGCAGGGTGTCGGCCCAGTCGATCAGCATGAAGAGCGACTGCAGCAGGTGGTAGCCGTCGGCGCGCCGGCCCGTGATGTGCAGGAACAGGTTGAGCTTGGCCGGAGCCGGGATGTCGTAGAGCGACTGCATGCCCCGGATTATCAGGGGCAGGCAGTCGGCTCTCAGGGCGGGTCGAGGATGAGCCGCAGTTCGGCCGCCGGTTCAGGCTGCGCGCGTCGTGCCACCAGGCGACCGTCGCCCAGCTGGGACAGATCGGCCTGCCAGCCATCGGCCGCGGCCGGCTGGCCTTGCAGCCACTGGAACAGCGCGGCGATGGGGATGGCGGTGCCGGTGGCTTCCGTGGCCAGGGCATCGAGCGAGTCGAAGGCGCGCGTCTCTCCGTCGTTGCGCAGCAGGGCGGCTTGCGGGCTCCAGCGCAGCTGCGCCAGCGTGGTGCCCAGGGGGCTGAACAGTCGCAACTCGCCGGCGCGGGCCTGGCCGCTGAGCTCGAAGCTGGCGAAATAGGAAGTGGGCTCCGGTGTCTCCACGCGCAGGGCCAGCCGTCCGCGCCAATAGGCTTGCCGCGCGGCGGCGTCGGCCGGCGGCGCCACGGCCGGCTGGGCGCAGCCCGCCAGCAGGGCGGCCAGGGTCGACAAGAGCCCGGCCGCAAGGACACGCAGCAGGCTGGTCACGGCTTGACGCGCAGGCGCTTGAGTGTCCCGACCAGGGTTTCGTTCTCGGCGTTGAGCTGCAGGCCCTCGCGCCAGACGCTGAGCGCCTGCTCGCGCTGGCCCATGCTCCAGAGCACCTCGCCCAGATGGGCGGCGATCTCGGGGTCGGGGCGGGCGCGGTAGGCCTTCTGCAAGATGCGCAGGGCCTCGGCCTTGTTGCCAGCGCGAAATTCGACCCAGCCCAGGCTGTCGGTGATGAACGGGTCGTCGGGCGCGAACTCGAGCGCCTTGAGGATGAGCTGGCGCGCCTCGTCGAGGCGCACGTTGCGATCGGCCAGCGAATAGCCCAGCGCGTTGTAGGCGTGGTGGTACTCGGGTTTTTCCGCGATGATGCGGCGCAGGATGCGCTCCATCTCGTCGGGGTGTCCGAGTTTCTCGGCCAGTGCCGCCTGGTCGTAGAGCAGGTCGTAGTCCTTGGGGTCGCGCCGCGTGGCTTCGGCCAGCAGGTCGTAGGCCTGCTGGTACAGCTTGTTGTCGCGCAGCAGCTGGACTTCGCTGGCAAGCTTGACGCGCGCGTCGGCCGGCGAACGCTCGGGCAGCTTGCGGATCAGTTCGCGCGCCTCCCTGATCTTGCCCTGGCGCGCCAGGATGTCGGCGCGGCGGCTCTGGGTGCGCACCAGATCTTCCGGACTGCTGATCTTGGCGAGCCAGCTCTCCGCCAGCTTGTAGTCCTTGCGCTGCTCGGCGATCTGGGCCAGCGACAGGTAGGCCTGGGCCAGGGCGCGCTTGGGTTCGTCCAGGGCGCCATTGCCGCGGCGCGACTGCATCAGGCTCAGGAACTGCTTGAGCGAACGCTCGGCGGCCTCCAGGCGGTTGTCCTGCAGTTCCAGGGTACCGCGAATCAGCCAGGCTTCGGCGTATTCGGGTTTTTCGTCGGTGACGATCTGGATCTGGCTGCCGGCCTCGGCATAACGCTGCGCGTCGAGCAGGGCGCGGGTGTAGGCCAGGCGCACTTCCACCAGCGGATGGCCCTCCAGATACTTGCGCACGATGGCTTCGGCGCCCGGCTGGTTGGGCGCCATCAGCGCCAGCGCGAGCAGCACCGGGCCTTCGGCGCGTGCGTCCAGCGCCTGACCGCGCCGGGCCGCCTCCAGCGCGCCGGCGGTGTCGCCCGCTTCCAGGCGCAGGCGCCCCACCGAGCTCCAGGCCGCGGCGCCGGTGCTGCTGCTGTCCAGCTGCTCGGCCAGCGCCTGTTCCAGGACTTCGGCGGCCTGTTTCTTGTCGCTGCTGCGGGCGAAAAAGCGCGGCAGCATCGTGATGGTGAGGACGCGGTCCTTGGGGTCGGCCAGGGCGACTTCGCGCTTGAGCGGCTCGACCGCTTCGCCCAGCCGGTTCAGGCCGATCAGGATCTGCAGCACATCGCGGTTGGCCTCGCGCGAGTCGGGCTGGGCCTGCTTCCAGGCGCGCGCCGCCTGCAGCGCCGACTCGCCCGCGCGCGCTTCCAGGGCGATCTCGATGGCGCGCTGGTACAGGCGGGCATCGCCGGTCTTGCGGGCGGCGTCGAGCACGAGGGAGAAACCGACGCCGGGCTCGCCGCGCTGCACACTCAGTTCGCCCAGCAGGAGCTGGTAGAACAGCTCGCCGTCCAGGGCGGAGTTGACGGGGGCGGGACTCGACGGTTCGGGTGCTGCCGGCGGCTGCGCCTGCGCCGCGAAGGCAAGCGTCATCAGCAGCGGGAGTAGACGTAGGCGTAGGCGTGGGAACATCGGACCATAATAATCGAAGCCTGCTTGCCCCCGCCTGACCAACCGCCATGCCCGAACTGCCCGAGGTCGAAGCCACGCGCCTGAGCTTTGCCGATCGCATCGCCGGCGCGCGCATCCTGTCGGCTGCGACCGGCAAGGCCCTGCGCTGGCCGCTGGGCATCGCCCCGGCGCGCCTGAGCGGCCGCACCGTGCGCGGCGTGCGCCGGCGCGGCAAGTATCTGCTGCTCGATCTGGACGAGGGCCTGTTGCTGATCCACCTGGGCATGTCGGGCAGCTTGAGTTTCGCGGCCAGCCTGCCGCCGCCGGGTCCGCATGACCACTTCGAACTGGTGACCACGCGCGGCACCCTGCGCCTGAACGATCCGCGCCGCTTCGGAGCGGTGGTCTGGGTGGCGGGGGAAGAGGCCCCCGCGGCACGCAAGCTGCTGGGGGGCCTGGGCGCGGAGCCGCTGTCCGCTGATTTCGACCTCGCCAGCTTCCACGCGGCCCTCAAGAAACGCCGGGCCTCCATCAAGCAGGTGCTGATGGCCGGTGACGTGGTGGTCGGGGTGGGCAATATCTACGCTTCCGAAGCGCTCTTCCTGGCCGGCATCCGGCCCACCCTGAGCGCGGCGCGCCTGAGCCGGCCGCGGGCCGAGAGGCTGCAGGCCGCGATCCGCGACGTGCTGGGGCGGGCCCTGGCGGCCGGCGGCACCACCTTGCGGAACTACTCGAATGCGGTCGGCGAACGCGGAAATTTCCAGTTCGAGGCCATGGTCTACGGCCGGGAGGGCCAGCCCTGCCGGGTCTGCGGCACGCCGATCCGGGTCATCCGCCAAGGCCAGCGAGCGACGTATTTCTGCCCAAATTGCCAGAAAAACTGAGAAATCACCGCCATCCTGGCAGTGTTATATTGGAAAATTGGGCTTAGGAAACGGCCCGGCTACAGGGCGAGGGGAATAACTTGGCAACGTCTTTCAACGAACAGTTCGATCAGCACGGCACGTGGCGGCGCGAGTTCGCCCTGCGCCTGAAGCTGCTGGGCGAATGGATGAAAGACCATGAGCTGCTGGACGCCGCGGTCGAGGAGCGACTGCAACGCCTGGAAACGCAGGTGCGCGCCGACAAGGTGATGGTGGCTTTCGTCGCCGAATTCTCCCGCGGCAAGTCCGAACTGATCAACGCCATCTTCTTTGCCGGCTACGGCCGGCGCATCATGCCGGCCAGCGCCGGGCGCACCACCATGTGCCCGACCGAACTGGGCTACGACGCCGAAGTGCCGCCCTGCCTGCGCCTGCTGCCCATCGAGACCCGACTGCAGCCGCAATCGCTGATGGAGTGGCGCATGGTCCCCGAGAAGTGGACGCGCGTCGACCTGGACGTCAACGACCCGCATCAGCTGGCCATGGCCCTGGAGAAGGTGTCCGAGACGCGCCGCGTCTCCCTGGACGAGGCGCGCGCGCTGGGCCTGTGGAGCAGCCAGGTGCCTGGCGACACGCCCCTGGTGGATGCCCAGGGCAAGGTCGAAGTGCCCAAATGGCGTCACGCCCTCATCAACATCGCCCACCCCTTGCTCAAGCAGGGGCTGGTCATCCTCGATACGCCGGGTCTGAACGCCATCGGCGCCGAGCCCGAGCTCACGGTGAGCCTGGTGCCGCAGGCGCATGCCGTGGTCTTCATCCTGGGCGCGGACACCGGCGTCACGAAGTCGGATCTGGAAATCTGGCGCGAGCACCTGATCACGGAATCGGCCAGCGCCGACACGCGCCTGGTCGTGCTCAACAAGATCGATTCCCTGTGGGATGCGCTGAGTTCGCCGGCGCAGATCCAGATGCAGATCGAGCGCCAGCGCGAGACCACCGCCGAAATTCTCGGTCTGACGCGCGAGCAGGTCTTCCCGGTGTCGGCCCAGAAGGGTCTGGTCGCCAAGGTCACGGACGATGCCAAGCTGCTGCAGGCCAGCTGCCTGCCCAAGCTCGAAGATGCGCTGGCGCAGCGCATCATGGGCCAGCGCCAGCGCATCCTCGGCGCCGCCGTGGCCACCGGCATTTCCGACCTCCAGGCCGAGGTGGGCCGGGTGCTCAACATCCGCCGCCGCGACCTCAACGAGCAGATGCTCGAGCTCAAGGGCCTGCAGGGCAAGAATGCGGCCGTCATCAAGCACATGCGCCTGCGCATCTCGCAGGAGCAGGCCGAGTTCGACCGTGCCGGTGCCAAGATCCACGCCGTGCGCTCCGTCCATCTGAAACTGTTGCGCGATGTGTTCGCGCTGCTGAGCAGCAAGACGCTGAAGCAGGAGATGAACCAGCTGATGCAGTCGCTGCTGCAGACGGGCATCAAGCTCGGCGTCAAGAAGTCCTACGGCGACACCTTCGGCCGCCTGCGCGAGAACCTGCGCCGCGTGCAGTCGCTGATCGGCGAGATCCAGATCATGCTCGGCACCTCGTTCAAGCAGCTCAATGCCGAGCAGGGCTTCTCGCTGCAGCCGCCGGTGGAGCCCAATCTGCAGACCTACATCGACAACCTCGACCAGGTCGAGCGCGGCCACCTGCAGTACCTGGGGCTGGGCAATGCCTTCCGGCTGGCCCAGCCCGAGTTCGCCGACCGCCTGGTGCGCGCCCTGGCCACGCGCCTGCGCACCATCTACCAGGCCGCGCTGGGGGATGTGGAGCTCTGGAGCAAGTCGGCCGCGGCGCAGCTGGACGCGCAGTTGCGCGAGCGCCGCCGCACCTTCAGCCGTCGCCTGGAAGCGATCGATCGCATCCAGGGTGCGGCCGGCGGGCTGGACGAGCGCATCGCCGAGATCGAGGGCCAGTTCCAGGCCCTGGACCAGCTGGACACCAAGCTGCTCGAACTCACCGCCTACCTGATCCGGGCCCAGGACGTCACCAAGCCCAAGGACACGGTGGCCGGCGAGCTGATCGCCCATTGAGCCCGGCCCGGCGCCCGCCTACGCAGTCTCTTGCCGGTCCGCCCCCCGCGGACTGGGCGGCGCGCGTGGTGCGCTGGCAGACCCGGCATGGCCGCCACGATCTGCCCTGGCAGGGCACGCGCGATCCCTACCGCGTCTGGCTGTCCGAGATCATGCTGCAGCAGACCCAGGTGGCGACGGTGCAGGACTACTATGCCCGCTTCCTGCAGCGTTTTCCGCAGGTGCAGGCCCTGGCGGCCGCGACGCTGGACGAGGTGCTGGCCCTGTGGAGCGGCTTGGGCTACTACAGCCGCGCCCGTCATCTGCATGCCTGCGCCGTGCAGGTGGTGCAGCGGCACGGCGGCGAGTTTCCCCGTAGCGCCGAGCAGTTGCAGACCCTGCCCGGCATCGGGCGTTCCACCGCCGCCGCCATCGCCTCGATCTGCTTCGGCGAGCGCGTGGCCATCCTGGACGGCAACGTCAGGCGCGTGCTGACCCGCGCGCTCGGCTTCGGCGCCGATCTGGCCACGGGCGCCAACGAGCGGGTCCTGTGGGCGCAGGCCGGCGAGTTGCTGCCGCAGCGCGATCTGGCGCGCACCATGCCGCGCTACACCCAGGGCGTGATGGACCTGGGCGCCACCGTCTGCCTGGCACGCAAGCCGGCCTGTGCCGCCTGCCCCGTGGCCGAGGTGTGCGTGGCCCGGCGCGAAGGCGCGCCGGAACGCTACCCGGTGAAGACGCGCAAGCTCAAGCGGACGGCGCAGTCGCTCTGGCTGCTGTGGGCGCAGACGCGCGACGGCGCGGTCTGGCTGCGCCAGCGACCGACGCCCGGCGTCTGGGCCGGGCTGTACTGCCTGGAGCTGTTCGATGGCTACGCGGCGCTATGCGCCGCGGTCCCCGCGGCCTATCGCCCGCGCCTGCAGGACCTGCCGGCTTTCACCCATGTGCTGACGCACAAGGACCTGCATCTGCACCCGGTGCGCGTGCAGTTGCCGGCAAGCGTGCGATTGTCCGAGCAGGGCGGCTGGCATCGCGCCGGGAGCTGGCCGCAGCTGGGCCTGCCGGCGCCGGTGCGCAAGCTGCTGCTGCAGACCTAAGCCAGGTCGCGGTGGCGGCGCAGCGTGGTCCAGCGCGCCGCAAAACGCCGCGCCAGCTCTTCCACCAGATAGACCGAGCGGTGCTGACCACCGGTGCAGCCGATGGCCACCGTGACGTAGCTGCGGTGGTTCTGCGACATGGCATCCAGCCATTGGTTCAGGAAGGCTTCGATCTGCGCCAGCATGCGGCCCGCCTCGGGCTGCTCGCGCAGAAAGGCCGCCACCGGCTCATCCTTGCCGGTCAGGGGGCGCAACTCGGGCTCGTAGTGCGGGTTGGGCAGCATGCGCACGTCGAACACGTAGTCGGCGTCGACCGGGATGCCCCGCTTGTAGGCGAACGATTCGAACACCAGCGTCAGCTGGCTGCCGGGCAGCTGGATCACTTCCTTGATGTAGCCCTGCAGCTGGGACGGCCGGATCAGGCTGGTGTCGATCACGTGGGCCTGCTCGCGCAGGGCGGCCAGCAGCTCGCGCTCCAGTTCGATCGCTTCGACCAGGACCCGGTTCAGGTCGGCCCCTTCGGTCATGGCCTGCGACAAGGGATGCTTGCGCCGGGTCTCCGAATAGCGACGCACCAGGGTCTCGGTGGAGGCATCCAGGAACAGCGGCTTGATGACGATGCCTTGTTGGCGCAGCGTCGCCAGCAGGGCCGGCACCTGGGGCAGGGAGGTGGCGCTGCGCACGTCCATGGCAATGGCCACGCGGCTGGCATGGCGCTGCTCCAGTGCCACGAAGGGCAGCAGGAGATCGGGCGGCAGGTTGTCGACGCAGTAGTAGCCGGCGTCCTCCAGCGCGTTGAGCGCGACCGATTTGCCGGAGCCCGACATGCCGGTGATGAGGACGATTTCCAGGGCCATGCGTGGTGCTGTCCCGTCAGCGCTGGCTCTGCAGCATTTCCTTGGCGTGCGCCAGGGTGGTGCTGGACAGGCGCTCGCCGCCCAGCATGCGGGCGATCTCGGCCACACGGGCCTCCCCCTGCACCGGCGTCACCGTGCTCAGCGTGGCCTGGCCCTGGCGCTGCTTGGCCACCACCAGGTGGTGGTCGGCGCAGGCCGCCACCTGCGGCAGGTGCGTCACGGCCATGACCTGGCGGTCGCGGCCGAGCTGCTTCATGAGGCGGCCCACGGTCTCGGCCACGGCGCCGCCGACACCGGCGTCCACCTCGTCGAAGATCAGGGTCTGCGCCGTGCCGAGCTGGCTGGTGGTGACGGCAATGGCCAGGGCGATGCGCGAGAGTTCGCCCCCCGAGGCCACCTTGCCCACCGGGCGCGGTGTGCTGCCGGCGTGGCCCGCCACCAGGAAACTGACTTCTTCCAGGCCGCTCTGCATGGGCTGGGCTGCGGGCTGCAGCGCCACGTCGAAACGGCCGCCCTGCATGCCCAGGCCCTGCATGGCCTGGGTGATGGCCTGGGCCAGCTTGGGCGCCGCCTGGGCGCGGGCCTTGGAGACGGCCTGGGCCTGCTGCAGATAAGCCGCCTGCGCGGCCCCTTCGGCGGCCTCCAGGCCGGCCAGGTCGGCCGCCGCGTCGAGCCTGGCCAGTTCTTCCCGCCAGCCCGCGAGCGTGGCGGCCAATTCCTCGGGCGCGCGTTTGTAGCGGCGCGCCAGCGACATCCATTGCGTCAGGCGCGCATCGAGTTCGGCCAGGCGCTCCGGGTCCAGGTCGGTGCGGCGCAGGTAGGCGCGCAGTGTGTGCACGCTGTCTTCCACCTGCGCCAGGCTGGAGCTCAGCACTTCCACCAGGGACTTGAAGTCCGGCTCCAGATGCTCCTGATGCTGCAGCAACTGACGGGCGTTGCCCAGGGCCCGGGCGGCACTCCCGTCCTCGCCCTCGAGCGCATCCAGGGCGCCCTGGGCCGCGTCCAGCAGGGCCTGGGCGTGCGCCAGCCGGCTGTGGTCGGTGTTGAGCTCTTCCCATTCGCCCGGCTGCGGCGCCAGCTTCTCCACTTCGCCGATCTGCCAGCCCAGCCGCTCGCGCTCGCGTTGCAGCGTGTCCTGCGCCTGGCGTGCCTCCTCCAGGGCCGCCAGCGCCTGACGCCATTGCTGCCAGCTGCGGGCGAGGGTGGTGGTGTCGAGCTGGGCGTAGGCATCGAGCAGGCCGCGCACGGCGTCGGCGCGCGTCAGGCTCTGCCAGGCGTGCTGGCCATGGATGTCGAACAGCTGCTCGCCCAGTTCGCGCAACTGGCTGGCCGTGGCCGGGCTGCCGTTGATCCAGGCGCGGCTCTTGCCCTGGGTATCCACCGTGCGGCGCAGCAGCAGCGTGAAGCCGGGGTCGAAACCGGCTTCCTCCAGCCAGGCCTGCAAGGCCTCGCAGCCATCGAACTCGGCGCTGACCTCCGTGCGGGCGGCGCCCTCGCGGATCAGGCCGGTGTCCGCGCGGGCGCCGGTGACCAGTTGCAGGGCATCGATCAGGATGGACTTGCCGGCGCCGGTTTCGCCGGTGAGCACGGAAAAGCCGTTCTCCAGTTCGAGCTCGAGTTCGCTGACGATGACGAAGTCCCGCAGGACGATGCGCTTGAGGCTCACAATCCGGCCACTCCTTCGTTCCAGTGCAGCTTCTGCCGCAGGGTGTCGAAATAGCTCCAGCCGCGCGGGTGCAGGAAGCGCACGCTGTGCTCCGAGCGGCGTACGCTGATGCGGTCGCCATGGTGCAGTTCGGCGAGCGACTGCATGTCGAAGTTGGCGATGGCTTCGCGATCGGAGACGATCTCGATGGCCACCTCCGAATCGCTGGACAGCACGATGGGCCGGTTGGACAGGGTGTGCGGCGCGATCGGCGCCAGCACCCAGCCGCGAATGGCCGGGTGCAGGATGGGGCCGCCGGCCGACAGCGAGTAGGCGGTGGAGCCGGTCGGGGTGGCCACGATCAGGCCATCGGCACGCTGGTTGGCCACGAAATGGCCGTCCACCTCCACGCGCAACTCCACCATCCCCGAAGCGCCGCCGCGGTGCACCACCACGTCGTTCATGGCCAGGGTGTCGAAGACGCAGGCGCCCTGGCGCAGCACGCGTGCGTGCATCAGCAGGCGCTGCTCCTCCTCGTACTCGCCGCGCAGCATGGGCGGCAGCACGGTCTCGAAGCTGCCGAAGGGAATGTCGGTCATGAAACCCAGGCGACCGTGGTTGATGCCGATCAATGGCACGCCGTACGGCGCCAGCTGGCGGCCGATGCCGAGCATGGTGCCGTCGCCGCCCACCACCAGGCCCAGGTCGCACTGCTGGCCGATGGCGGCCAGATCCAGCACCGGGTAGCCGGCCAGGCCGGCGTTGGCCGCCGTCTGCTCTTCCACCACCACGGCACAACCCTGGGCCTGCAAAAAGGCGGCAATGTCGGCCAAGGCCGGGCGCGCCCGGCTGCCCTGGTTGCTCCCCGCGACAGCCTGGTACTTGCCGATCAGGGCCACCTGACGGAATCTGGAATTCATGCGCAAATTACATCATTAAAATGACTGCATGCTCGATGATCGCGCCAAGTTGTTGCTGAAAACGCTGGTGGAACGCTACATTGCCGAAGGGCAACCGGTCGGCTCGCGCACCCTGTCGCGCGCGTCCGGGCTGGAGCTCTCGCCGGCGACCATCCGCAACGTGATGTCGGACCTGGAGGAACTGGGCCTGATTGCCAGTCCCCACACCTCGGCCGGGCGCGTGCCCACGGCGCGCGGCTACCGGCTCTTCGTCGACACCATGCTCACGGCCCAGCGCGAGCAGATCGCCGCGCCCAGCCTGGCGCCCGACCAGCCGCAGAAGGTCATCTCCAGCGCCGCCAACCTGCTGTCCTCGCTGTCGCAGTTCGTCGGCGTGGTCATGACGCCGCGGCGGACCTCGGTGTTCCGCCACATCGAGTTCCTGCGCCTGTCCGAGCGCCGCATCCTGGTCATCCTGGTCTCGCCCGAAGGCGACGTGCAGAACCGCGTCATCTTCACCGAGACCGACTATTCCCCCGCGCAGCTGGTGGAGGCGGCCAACTACCTGAACGCCCACTACCTGGGCCTGACGCTGGAGCAGGTGCGCGAGCGGCTGCAGGGCGAGGTGGACAAGCTGCGCACCGAAATCGCCACCCTGATGCAGGCCGCCGTCACCGTGGGCACCGAGGCCATGACGCAGGCCCAGGAAGAGGTGGTGATCGCCGGCGAGCGCAACCTGCTGGCGGTGTCCGATTTTTCCAGCGACATGAGCCAGCTGCGCCGCGCCTTCGACCTTTTCGAGCAGAAGGCGCAGCTCATGCGCCTGCTCGACATCGCCGGCCAGGCCGAGGGTGTGCGCATCTTCATCGGTGGCGAAAGCCAGGTGGTGCCCTTCGAGGAGCTCTCCGTGGTGAGCGCCTCCTATGAGGTCGATGGCCAGGTGGTGGGCACCCTGGGCGTGATCGGCCCGACCCGCATGCCCTACGACCGCATGATCCAGATCGTGGACATCACCTCCAAGCTGCTGGGCAATGCCCTGAGCCATAGCAAGTAGGCCCTTACAATCACGCCTTCGGTCGGGGCGTTAGCTCAGTTGGTTAGAGCAGGGGACTCATAATCCCTTGGTCGCTGGTTCGAGTCCAGCACGCCCTACCATCTGTACAGAGGAGAACGGCTGTCATGGACGTTCTCCTTCTCCTTCTCCTTCTCCAGTTGGCGGAGCCAAAGCGCTGCCTGATCGTTGCTTGTCGGCGCAATGGAGCTGGTCGCAAGCTGCTCGCAGCACGGCGTGCCTACCGCGCGACCATCGTGAGCGTATTCGTCCCCGCCTGGCGCTGCAGCGCACGCGCTGGGGCCTGCCTGGCGGTGCGCCGGTGGCGACCCTACCTCGCAGGTCATGCCAGCGGCGATTCTTCACTCCAATCCGTTCCAGAGCGCCCCGCCATCCCCTGTTGGAAACGTTCGTCACTGGGCGCGATATTTTTTTCGCCGACAAGGCGCGCCACGCTGGCTTCAACCTTGATATTCCCAAGGCTATGGCCGGCGCTTCCCGACGAAGTCGGTGAGAATAGCCAGCAGGAAGATTTCGGTCGGTAATGGCGTTTGAAGTACTTCGAATCGAGGAGGTGTCGCGTGGTTGGCCGTGAAAAATTGCTGGAAATTGTCCGTATTCAGAACGAGATCGGCAGGATCGGCAGCGATCTGGGTGATGTGCTGACTTTTGTCGTCGAGCAGACCTTGTCTCTCGTCCCTGCGGACGGTGCGGTCATCGAACTGGCCGAAGGTGAGGACATGGTCTACCGGAGCACTTCCGGCATCGCGCGCGACAAGCTCGGGCTGCGATTCAGGCGGGAGGGAAGCCTGGCCGGCACGTGCGCCGGGACAGGGCAGGCGCTGCTGTGCGATGACTCGGAAACCGACCCGCGTGTCGACCGGGAAGCCTGTCGCCGCATGGGGCTGCGTTCGATGATCGTCCTCCCGCTCAAGAACGATACCCTGACGATAGGCGTGCTGAAGGCCATATCGACTGAACCGCACAGATTTTCGGAGGTCGATGTCGCGCTGCTGGAGCTGGTGTCGGGCTTTCTGACGGCCTCCATCATCTTCGTGACGCAATACAACAGCGACAAGCTCTTCTACCTGGCGACGCACGACCGTCTGACGGGCGTCGCCAACCGCTCTCATTTCATGGACCGTCTGCGCTACGGCATCGATCAGAGCAGGCGGACGCAACGGGCGATCGCCGTCTTGATGATAGACATGGATGGCTTGCGGATCATCAATGAAAAGTACGGCCACTCGGTCGGTGACGCCATCCTGAACGAGTTTGCCGCCTGCCTGAAATCGGTGGTCCGAATTTCGGACACGGTCGCCCGCATCGGCGGCGACGAGTTTGCCTTGATATTGAATCCGGTCGATGCCCCGGACGGCGTCGACACGGTCATCAAGCGCATTCAGGAAGAAAGCGCCTACCCCTTCCTTCACGACGGGCAGATGTACGTGCTGCGCGCCAGCATAGGGACTGCTCACTATCCTGGCGACGCCAGCGACATCGACCAGCTCCTCGATCTCGCTGAGCAGAGGATGTACGCCATCAAGCAGGAAAAGCAGCAGAACAAATCGATTTTCCAGCCGCTACTGGATTTCTGACGGGTTCCGAGGCGGCTCGCTGCCCGCCCAAGAACCGTCCGGCACAGGCCGGCAGCGGCTCGGGGCGTCGACGAGCCTGCGCTGCTCCTACTGCTTGCGCCGGATCACGGTCGCCCGCTTCTCGTCTTCCTTGTAGTAGTAGGCGCGCTCCCCATTGCGCCAGGTGCCCAGCCATAGCATGTTGGCGGAGATGGCGTCGTGGTCCTTGTCCGAGAAGGAATGCTCGTAGGTGGTGACCACGCCGCGGTAGACCGAACTCGAGTTCTCCAGTGCCGTCTTCAGGGCCGGGCCGGAGAGATCGCCGTGGGAATCGAAGATGGCGCGTATCAGCAGGTTTACCGCATCATAGGTCTGGGCCGCCGACATCATGGAGCCGATGGGCTGTTCCTTGCGCAGCTTGCCGTAGTTGCGCAGGAACGTGCTGTTGCGTTCCAGGAAGATGTTGGGCAGCACGGTCTGCACCATCAGGGCGCCTTCCACCTTGCCGTCCGAGGTCTTGAACGCCGACGCATGCGACAGGCCCCAGGGGCCGAATTGCGGCACCTTCCAGCCCACGGCGGCCCGGCTGGCCGAGATCACGCCCTCTTCCGGACCCACGGTCCAGCCGATCAGCGAGTCGGCGCCGGACTCCTTCAGTTTCCGGATCTCCTCCTCGAGTGTCTTCACGCCCACATCGAAGCGCACCACCGCCTTGGGCTTGAGTCCGGCGCGATCCAGGGCGGCCGTCAGGTCCTTGAGGCCGGCATCGCCATAGCCGGTGCTGTCCACCAGCAGGGCCACCTTGTTCAGGCCGCGTTTCACGATCTCGTCCACCAGAAACTGCGTCTGGTAATGGTCGGGGGCGGAGGTGCGGAAGATGTAGCTCTGGGCCGCCGGGTATTTGGCCGTGATGGCGGTGCCGGTGGCGCAGGGCACGATGAGCGGGCTCTTGTTGTTCTGGAACACGTCCAGCGCCTTCATGGCCACGCCGGAATTGCAGAAGCCGATGGTGGCGGCGACTTTCTCCTTCAGCACCAGGTCCTGCGCATGCTTGAGGCCGGTGTCGTTGTCGGCCTGGTCGTCACGGATCACCAGTTCGAGCGGGCGGCCCAGGTAGCCACCCACCTGGTTGATTTCGCTCACCGCCACCTGGGCGCCGACCAGCGCGCTGTTGCCCATGTCGGCGGAGCCGCCGGTCAGCGGGAAGATGATGCCGACGCGTATCGGTCCCGTGGTGGCGGGCTGCGCGTGGAGCGGGGCGCTGCCCAGACTGAAGATCATGGCGGCCAGGAGGCCGGCCAGACGGATTGCATGCATTGACTTGTCCCTTCTTGCTTTGCTGCTAGATTATTAACGCATCTGCCAGGCGCCCCCGGCGCACCCGCCCGCCTCCCGGGTCCGGTCGCCATGGCGGTCCGTTTCTTTGCCGTCCGGGATTATGGCTGCAAGCTGTGCTACAATTTCGTTCTTCGCGGCTGTAGCTCAGTTGGATAGAGTACTTGGCTACGAACCAAGGGGTCGTGGGTTCGAATCCTGCCAGCCGCGCCAATCAAATCAACGGGTTAACTCCAGAAGAGCTAACCCGTTTTTCTTTGCTGGGTGACTTTTGGGTGACTTTCCCCACCCAGAGTCACCCGTTTCGCTTCTTCATGCTCGCGCCGCAAGGTCGCCAGGCTCTTGTTCCAGCGGCCTGAGTCCTCCT
>Ga0153915_10003295_pt1 | contig 14803 bp, 7 predicted proteins | sample Opewatmetagenome_2_FD_107003 | JGI IMG/M metagenome (GOLD analysis project Ga0153915, IMG submission 107003) | Freshwater wetland microbial communities from Ohio, USA - Open water 3 Core 3 Depth 3 metaG | ecosystem: Environmental > Aquatic > Freshwater > Wetlands | place: USA: Ohio, Lake Erie...
GCACTCCTCGTCGAATCGCCGCCGCGCCTCCGACGCGACCCTCGCGACCTCGGCCGTTGGGAGGCCGGCCTCCCGCATGGCCGCGGCCGCCAGTGCGAGGTGGCCAGCGAAGAGCACGCGCTTCTCGGCCTCTAGCTCGGTTGCGCGGAGCGGTAGTTGACCGAAGATGACCCGCACTCGCTCCGGGTCCCACAGGCCTGGGCGGAAGCCGGCCTCGCGGAGCGCCTGCTCGCTGCAATGGAGGGCCATGGCGATCGCCGGATCCTCGTTCGCGTGCCCGGCCGGAAAGCCGCGGCGCGCCGCGGGCAAGGGCGGGACCTCCACGCTCCCGGCGAGCCGCGTCCGGAGGGCGCGGGCCACCTCCGCGCTCGAGCCGACCAGCCGATCGACGTCGAAACGCGAGCGGGGAAGGTCGCCGAGCGCGTCCACCCGCGCGAGCGTGTTCCGCCAGAAGGTCTCGACGTCGCTCGCCCTCGGTACGAGCAAGCCCGCGCCGACGATGGCGATGGCGTCAGCGGGCGGCCGAGCGCGTGGCGCCGCCCGCAGGCGCGGAGCCCCGGGCGCCGCGAGGACGGCATGGTAGGCGACGCTGTCGGGACCCGCATCGCTCACACCCGCGCGGGGGAGTGGCGGTGGCGCGGAGGCGGCCGCGCCCTCCGGAGCGGGGAGCGCGCTCGTGGTGCCAGACTGGACCGGCCAGCTGCCCCGGGAGAGCGCCAGAGCGGCCTTCACGGCGGCCAGCATGCCCGAGGCGCACTGAAGGAAGCCGGCGTTGGGGACGCTGGAAGTGACCAGGAAGGGCTCTCCGGGCACGTATCCGTATGCGTCCGAAAGGCCGAGCGCTTCTGCCTCGTCGAGGGCGGCGACCCCGCAGGCGCGGGACTCGACGTGGCGAAGGTCGCCGGCGCCGATACCGGCGAGGTCGAGCGCGCGCGTCGCTGCGAGGCGCGTGCACTCGCGCAGGCCCTCGGCATGGGGGTGCCGCGGCGCCGATGCGGACGCGATCGCCTCGAGAACCGCATAGGTCCTTGCACCGCGGGCGTCGTCGGCCCGGCGCAGGACCATTGCGGCGCATCCCTCGCCGAGGAGGGTTCCGCTCGACGCGGGGTCGAAGGGGCGCGGCGCACCCTCGCCCAGCCAGCCTCTCCACGCGAAGGCGAGGAGCGAGAGGGGCGTGACGAGGGGCGAGATGCCGCACACGAGCGCCACGTCGCAACGACCGCTCTCGAGTTCCTCGCTGGCCCGCTGGACAGCGGCCAGCGACGAGGCTTGCCCGACGTCCACGGACGCGTGGCCGCCGCGAAAGTCGTAGAGGTTGGCAACCCGACCGGCGATGAGGCTCGCCGATGTCGTGAAGGAGTCGGGGTGGATGGGGGGCGCGGCCTCGTCGAACAGGCGTTCGACGATCTCCTCGATTCGGCGCGCTTCCCCCGGCGTCCGGGCGGCCAGCACGGACGCGATGGGGTCAGCGAGCTCGAAACGGCGGAGGCGTCGCATGTGATCGACCCTCGGATCCGAGCCGAGTGTGCTCGCGGCGATCCAGATCTGCCCGCTCTCCACCGGTCCGACGTCGCGCTCCATCCCGGCGTCCGCCAGGGCTTCGCACATGGTGAGCAGCGCCGCGCGCTCCATGCGGTGCATGCGCTCCACCTGTGCCGGGGGGAGACGCAGCGCGCGCCAGTCGGGCCCAGAGCCTTCGAGAAGGCCACCTAGCACCGGCTTGCTGATGCTTCCGGGAAGCTCGGAGGCGAGATGGGCGGGATCGAAGCGGTCGGGCGGAAGGGGCTCGAAGGGCGCCTGGCCCGACTCCACGGCGTTCCAGAAGGCGTCGAGCCCTGTAGCGCCGGGGACCCGGCAGGCCATGCCGATGATGGCCAGCGGGACGCGGGCCGTCACGAGGGTTGCTCCTCGGCGCGCGCAGCGGGCACGGGCCGGTCCACTGCGCGGCAGAACCGCTGCCAGGAGGCTTCGTCCGGCCCACCGGCGTCGCTCGAGGTCGCCCTTGCCGGGGCACCGGCCTCCCATCCTGAGAGGCCCAGCATCTCGGCCACCCGCTCACCACCCAGGGTGAATACGATCACATCGGCGCGCCAGCGCCCGGCTCGCGGCGAGGCCGTGCGGGCATGGAGCCCCAGCTCCTCGCCGGCCGCGGGCAGGCGGTGGAGGTGAATGCGCTCTATGGCGACCAGCCGATGCGGCTTGCCGGTGACGCGGTACCAGCCAAAGGCTGCCAGCTCCGCGCCGGAAAGGATCAGCGCGGCAAGGGCACCGTGGCCCCGCTGGGCTTGGCCGTCCAGCCGGGCGCCGGCGACGAGCGCCCCTCCGCCCGTCGAGCGCACCCAGCGGATCGAGCCTGGGTCCACGTCGAGCATGGAACGCAAGGCAGCACCGTTCTCGCCCATCCCGTCCAACGTCGCGGCGCCCAGCACTTCCGGCGGCACAGGAAGCTGGGGCTCCGCCTCGCGTGGAGGCGGACCGAACTGGGCGTCGATCCGCGCGTGAAGGTCCCGGACAACTACACGGATGGTGCCCGACCCAGCGATGGGATGCACCTCGGACTCCGGGAGCAGGCTTCGGGGGCCTGCCAGATCGGTGGGAGAGACGGACAGGAAGGAGATGGTTCCGGGCCGGGCACCCGCGTCGCTGAATGCCGCATCGAGCAGGTTCTCGAGGAGAGCTCGGTCCAGGCGCGGCCGGGCCTCCGAGCCCACTGCCGACGGCTCCGGCTTCGGAGCCGACGTACGGAGCGCGGCCGCAGTCAGGGCAAGCATCGACGTCGCGGCGAGGGGCGGCGTTGCGCGGTGCGACTGGCCGTCGACACGGCGCGCGATGTAGTCGATGGTTTTGCCCAGGGTATTGGCGTCGCGCAGCCGAAACGTGGGGTCGGGCGCGAGCTGGAGCTGCTCGCGGACCGAGGCGAGAACCGCAACCTGCTTCACGGTGTCGATGCCGAGCTCGCCCTCAAGGTCGAGGTCCTGCTCCAGCATCTCCTCGGGGTATCCGGTACGGCGTACCATCTCCGCAAGAACGAGGCGTTGAACGCGCTCCCGGGAGCCTTCGACGGTCGGGGACGAGGCCGGCGCGGGGCTCGACGACGCGCTGGCGGCCGCGGGGGGCGCATGTGTCGGTGACGAGGTCGCGCTGGAAGTTGCAGCCATGGTCGGGGCCGGCGTCGGGATCTCGGGAGGGGAAGGCGCAGGCACCGAAGCCGCGGGAAGGGGAGCGGCTGCGGCGAGCGAGCTCTCGACCTCCTGGAGGTAGCCATCCACGAGGTTGCGAATGCCTCGCAAGAAGGTCACGAGGCCCGAGGCAGCCGCTGCGGGCTGAGGCGGGCCGGAAAGCTCGCTGCCGGGGCGGGGCGCAGGAAGGCGGACGGCGGGTGCTGGACGGTCGTTCATTTCGGGGGACCTCGTGGGTGAGAGATCGAGCGCACCGTGCGCGAACAGGCAGGCGAAGGCACGATGAAGTTGCTCCACCTCGCCCATCTTGGGATGCAGGGTCGCTTGAGCGACGTGGGGCCGGCCCGACAGGATGGAGTCTACAAAAGTGGTGAGCGGCCACTTCGGACCGCACTCGAGGAAGAGGCGCGCGCCGCGCGTGTACAGCGCCTCGACCGCCTGGCTCAGCCGGACCGGCTTCACGAACTGGTTCGCCAGGTGTGCCGGATAGCGGTCCTGAGGCATGTCGCGAATGGAGGCGCCGGTGACCGTCGATATGATGTCCAACCGTGCGCCGCGGAAGGCGAGACGCTCCACGGCCAAGAGGTACCGCGCCATTGCACCGGCGATGATCCGGGAGTGATAGCCGTGCGACACAGACAGGACTTCGGTCTCGATGCCGCGCGAAGCGGCGAGCGGAAGGAGGGCCGCGATGGCCTCGGCGTTCCCCGAGACGATGCTGGCCGCAGGGCCGTTGTCGGCTGCAAGCACAGCGTAGCCCGGCAGATCGCGTACCAGCTCCTGTGCGCGCTCGGCGCCGCAGGCGAGGCCCACCATCCGGCCGGGATCGGAACCATCGAGCGCCAGTACCGAGAGGGTCCGCTCACGGACGGCGCGGAGGCCGTCCTCGAGCGACAGCGTCCCGGCGGCCACGAGCGCCGCCAGCTCACCCGCGCTCTGACCCATGACCGCGTCCACCCGGAGGCCGCGGCTCTGGAACAACGAGAAGACCGCTGTGGCGACCGCGAAGACGGCGCAGTGGACGTCCTCGTCCCGCTGGGCGTAGCGGGCCGGGTCGTCGGAGAAGAAGGAAGGCCGCAGCGGCCGTCCGCACAGGTCCTCGTAGGCGCGATCGATGGCGTCGAGCGTCTCGCCGAGCTCGGGGAAGGCGGGGAGCGCCGCACGCAACATGTTCGGGTACTGCGGCCCCTGGCCCGGGAAGATCGCGGCTACGCGCATCGCGGGATCCTGCTGGGCGGCGAACACGCCGAGCTGGCGAAGGAAGCCGAGATCGTTCCCGCGCCTGGCAGCCCGGGCGAGCGTCTCGAGGCGCTCCTCGAAGACCTCGGGAAGGTCGGCAACCACCGCTATCCGGAACGCGCCCCCTGCCTGGGCCTCGGCCTGGCTCGCCGCCAGGGCGTCCGTCCAGCTGGCACTGCCCGAGCTTCGACTTCGCGCGAGCGCATCGAGGCGGCGGATGCACCCCTGGAGGTCTGACCCCGCTGCCGCGGCAATGGGCAGTGTCCGGGCCGGCACCACCCGCGGCTGCTGCCGAAGGAATCGCACCTCGGCCCTCGCCGGAGCGGGCACGTACTGCTCGACGATCGCGTGGTAGTTGGTGCCGCCGAGCCCGAACGAGTTCACCCCGGCGCGGCGCGGCCGCTCACCGGACTCCGGCCAGGGCGTGATCTCGGCGACCACCTTCACCGGGCCGGCCGCGAAGTCGATGCGGGGATTGGCCACCTCGAACTTCAGCGAGGGGGGCAGCACGCCCTCCCGCACGGCCAGGACCGTCTTGAGGAGGGCCGGAACCCCTGACGCCGCCATGAGGTGACCCAGGTTGGACTTAACCGAGCCGACGAGGAGCGGCTTCGGGCGGCCCCGGCCGAAGGCGCGGGCGCAGGCGTCGATCTCCACCACGTCGCCCACCGCCGTGCCGGTGCCGTGGCACTCCAGGTAGTCGGGGCAGGGCTCCGTGAGGCCCGCCTCCTCGGCTGCGCGGCGCATCGCGAGCGCCTCGCCGTCGGCGGACGGGGCGAAGATGGACCGGCCGCGTCCGTCGCTGGATCCGGCCACGGCTCGCACCACGGCGTGGATGCGCCGCCCCTGGCGCTCCGCGTCGGCGAGACGCTGCAGCACCAGGATTCCGGCGCCCTCTCCGGTGACGAAGCCGCTGGCGCGGGCATCGAACGGGGTGATCCCCGTCGGCGACAGGCCGTGAAAGCGACTCATGGCAACGAGGAACTCGGGCTGGATGTCGGCCCAGACACCGCCAGTCAGCGCCGTGTCGAACGCGCCCTGCCGGAGCCCCTGCACGGCGGCTTGCAGCGCGGCCAGGGTCGACGAGCAGGCGGAGTCCACCGCCCAGAGCGGGCCCCGGAGGCCGAAGCGCCGGGCAATGCGCGCAGCGCAGGTGCTTCCTTGGAAGGCGGGCAAGGTGTGGGGACCGATGGGTGGCAAATCGGCCTTGTAGCGCTTCTCGGCCTCGCTCAGAATCGTCTGGATGGTCTCGAGCGCGATCCCGCGTCCGATCAGTGCCCGCTCGAGCTCCGCCGCGAACTCAGAGAAGCTCACCCGCGCGTCGGCGAGGTACCGGGTGCCGTGCACGGGCAAGAATCCGAGGAGCACGGCCGTGCGGTCGCGGTCCCAGGGGGATCGGTCGAAGCCCGCGTCGGCGAGCGCCTCCTCGGCGGCACGCTGCGCGAGGACCTGCCCGGCCTCGGCGGGCCCCTCCCCCTCCACTGAGTCGCCGGCGGGAATGTCCACGAAGCAGCCGAGCCGCGAGTAGGTGGTCTCGATCCGTCGCGGGTCGGGGTCGAAGTAGCGCTCTGCGTCCCAGCGCTCCCTTGGCACCTCGCGAGTGGCGTCGCGGCGCTCGAGGAGCGACTTCCAGAATGATGACACATCCTGTGAGCCCGGGAGAACGGACCCGAGGCCCACCACCGCCACTGGCTCGAGAGCGAGGCGGACGTGCGGGCGCGCACGCCGTGTCTCCGGGTGGTGCGACTCCGCGTCGTACGACTCGACCACGGCGTGGTAGCTAGGCCCACCCATACCGAGAGCGCACACGGCAGCCCGGGCGCGGTCAGCCCCGCCCGCGGCCCGGAGCGGCCGCGTCTCGACTGGGACGTAGAAGGGCGTTTCCGAGAGGAACAGGTGGGGGTGCGGCGCCGCGAAGCCGATCTGCGGCGGGACGGTCCGGTGGTGTAACGCCAGGACCGCGCGGAGCAGACCGGCCGCCGCGGCGCCACCGCCAAGGTGGCCGACGAAGGCCTTGGCCGCGCCAAGGGCCACGCCCGCACGCGGCGCACCGTGGTAGAAGCTGGCGAGCGCCCCGATCTCGGCTGCGTCGAGCGCGGGGATGCCTGCCGCGTGGCACTCGACGAATCCCGCGGTAGACGCGTCGAGCCCAGCGTCCTCCCAGGCCCGACGCATCGCCAGGATCTGCCCACCGGCGTCAACATCACCTTCCGTACCGGAGCTGGCACCGCCGACGCCGCGTACGACCGCGTACACTGTCTCACTGTCGGCGACCGCGTCCTCGAGCCGCTTGAGCGCGAACAGTGCGGCGCCTTCGCCGAGGAGCGTACCCTCAGCACACGCGTCGAAGGGCCGGAGCCGTTCGCGCCCGAGCGTCCCCGCCTTGGACGCCGCGACCAGCGCGAGCGGCGTGAGCAACTCGCTCGCGCCGCCGACCACCGCCAGGTCGACCGTCCCGTCGCGCAGCGAGCGCACCCCGGCCTCGAGCGCGGCGAGAGCGGACGCGGCACCGGAATCCACTGCGTAGTGCAGCCCCTTCAGATCGAACTGCATGGCAATGCGTCCGGCCGCGATGCTGGCGCACGCGTTCACGGCGTGGTCCTCGCTCACCGGCTCGAGGCGCGCCTTCAGCCCTTGGCACGCGGCATCGAGTAGGGCCTCCCGCTCGGGCTCGGACAGGGCGCCGAACGCCTCTCCGCCGCGCACGGCTTCGACGAGGTCGCGCAGGCGTATGCCGAGTCCGCCGTCAGGGCGGAATCCCAGGGCCGTTGCCCCGAGGAAGATGCCGCTCCGCTCGCTCGGGATCCGCCGCAAGCCTTCGAGAGCCTGCGAGCCGGCGTCGAGGACATAGCGAGCCATGGGGTTCATGGCCTGCATAGCTGCAGGGGAGATCCGGTACTTGCGCCAGTCGAGCGAGTGGCCGGAGACGCGCGCGCCGGTGAGGCAGTAGGTGCGATCGAGCGTCGAGGGATCGGGGTGATGGTAGCGACGCCAGTCTCGGTCCGCCGAGTCCAGTGGACGCAGGGCGCAGTGTCCGAGGAGCGTGTTCTTCCAGAAGGCGGCCGGGGAAGGAGCGTCCGGGAGGACACAGCCCAGCCCGACGATCGCGACCGGGCTCGCGGCAACCCCCGTGACGCCGACCACCGACGATGCCATTGGCGGCAGAGGGTCGTCCGAAGTGCGCTCGAAGTCAACAGGCCAGGATTGAGACGTCAACGGCTCGCAATCGAGCCCGCGCATCATTTGCGATCACGGATCAATTGAAGTCAATGAATTGCCATCGAGACGCATCGAATGCGCCAGTGCGCCGCCAGGACATCTCGTGAAATTGACCTACAGCATGAGTCGGGGCGACCCCAGGGTTGGGGCTACTCACCCAGGGCCATGCGAAAGTCCTATCAGGTTTGCTCGAAGTCCGTGCGACAGTGAGTCGAAGTCGAGCCACTTCGGCTCGAATCTTGGCCAGTCGCACGACGCGGGCGGGCCCAGGACCCAGGCAATGGCGCAAGGTTGGCGCGAAGCATTTGCACTCCAAGTGGTACGGTTCTTCCAGGGGGGGAGCACGTGGCGACCGGCCTCGCTCCAGGAGAGGACCTTGTCGTGGCTCGAGTCGAGAGCTGGCGCCTCCTCGTTCCCATGCGACACATCGAGCGCGTCCACGAGGCCTCGCTGCCTGCGGCGGTGCCCTCCGCCGCGGACCCCTCGAACCCGGTGCTGGCGCTGGGCAGGGAGCTCGTGCCCGTCGTGTTCTGCGATGCACTGTTTGGCGCCACCGAGGTCCACCTGGGCGCGGAGGACAAGATGATCCTGCTTTCGGAGGGCGGCCGACGCATGTTCCTGTGGGTGAGCGCGGCCGAGGAAGTGGTGGGCTACGAGCCGGTTTCAGAGGGGAGCAGCCCCCTCGAGCTCGCCGTGGGCTTCTCTGGCCGGGACCTTCCGCTCGCGGTCCTGGACGTACCCGCGCTGCTCACGGTCGCCACGGGCGCCGTCGAGGGAGGCTCGGCTTGAACACCATACTCCTCGTCGACGATAGCCGCGTGACGCGCGAGCTGATGAAGGTCTACCTCATCGCCAAGGACGTCGAGCTCGTCGATGCCGCCGACGGGGTCGAGGCGCTGGCCCGCGTTCGCGAGCGCCGCCCCGACCTCGTGCTCGCCGACATCCGCATGCCCAGGCTCGACGGCCCGGGCCTTTGCGAAGCAATGCGCAGCGATCCGGCCCTTCGCTCCATCCCGGTCCTAATCCTCACGAGCAACCGAGACGCCGAATCGGCCAAGCGGTGCCGGGAGGCCGGCGCTCGCGAGGTTCTCTTGAAGCCCATTCAACCGAAGCCGCTGCTCCAGGCCGTTCGACGCCACCTTCCGTCGGCAGTTCCCGATATCCCGAGCCGTTCATGACCGAACCCAACTATCCCGCCGCGGTCCGTTCCGTGCGGAACCGGATCTTCAGTCGTATCGTCGCGACGGCGATCCCCAGCACCGTCGTCGTCGCCTACCTCATCGGCCTCATGATGGGCCTCAGCGGCGAGGCGCTCGCGAGGGCGATCCTGCTGTGCCTCACGCCCTCGCTCGGCGTCGCCCTGGTGGCGGTATTCTGGGTGCTCACGCAGCTCGTGAGGGGCGCGCTGGCAGTTCAACCGGGCGACCCCGAGGGCGCCCGCTTGCGGCGCCTGCTCGTACTGCCGCGCAAGATCGAGTTCTACCCGTACCTCGTGGCCTGGGTCCTGGGCGCGTCGGCGTTCGCATACCTCGCCGCCATGATCTTCGAGAGGAGCTACGGGCTGGTGCCCGCAGGCGGTGTGGCCGGCCTCTTCGCCGCGCTCTTCATCGGGCCGGTCGTCACCATGGGCGTGGAGGACGACCTCCGCCCCTTCGCGCTGGAGGAGTTTCGAAGGAATCCCCGGGCGAGGGCCGAGGGGCGCGGTTACTTCTGGCTTCGCCAGCGTTGGTATCTGCCCTACGCTTTCACCATCGCGCTTCTCAGCATGGCAGTGTTCAGCGGTATCGTCGTCGTCACGCGCTACCACGGCGCGTCGGACCGCCTCCTCCACGCGATGGAGTCGCAGGGCCCCGCCGCGCGGGAGCTCCTGCGGCGTGAGCTCGACAGCCTCATGACGAGCGTTGCGATACCGGTCGCGACGATCGTCGGGCTCCTCCTCGTCGTCTTCGGCCTCACCGGCTGGCTTCTCGCGCGGCGGCAGGCGCGGGCCGCCGCGGCGGTCGAGCGCTCGCTTCGCACCATGGCCGCGGGCTCGCCGGAGCTGCCGGAGTGGGTGGCGACCGACGAAATCGGCGATTTGGCATTCGCGACCGCGGGCGTATCGGTCGAGTTGCAGCACGTCTTCGAGCAGCTCCGCTCCATGGCAGCCGGTGACCTCACGAAGGAGCTATCGGGGGACAGCGGTCTCATCCGGGTGTTTCGGGAGTCGCAGACGGCGATGGTTCGGCTCGCTGATCAAATGGCAGCGCTCTCCCGCGGCGAGGTGTCGGAGCAGGTGCGCATCCCGGGAGATCTCGGGACCACTTTCGACAAGCTCCACTCCTCCTTCCGCGCCATGGTGGAGCAGGCAGGAACGATCGCCCAGGGGGACCTGCGCAAGGACGTGGCGGCCCCCGGAGCACTCGGCGACTCCATCCAGCGTATGACCGGGAACCTGCGCGAGATGGTGGGACAGACCCAGGCCGTCTCGGCCAACATCGGCGACATCGTGGTGAGCCTGCAGAGCGCAGCGAGCCAACTCTCCACCGCCACGACCGAGCAGGTGGCGGGCGTCACCGAGACCGCCAATACCATGACCGAGATGGCTCAGACCTCCGCGGTCTCCGCCGACCGAGCCTCGGAGCTCATCAAGCAAGGAGAGTCGGCCGCGTCGGTCGTAGAGGATGGCGGGGAGGCGGCCGCGTCGGCGAACCAGGCCATGTCGGCAATCTCGAGCTCCCTCGGCAAGGTGGCGAGCGCCTCGGGTGCGTTGGCGGAGCGCGTCCGCCGCATCGACGGCATCGTGGAGACGGTTGCCTTCCTCGCCGACCAGTCGAGCACGCTCGCCATCAATGCGGCCATCGAGGCGGCACGGGCCGGGGAGACCGGGAAGGGATTTGGGGTCGTGGCGCGGGAGATCCGCAACCTGGCAAGCGACTCGCGAAAGGCCACTGGCCAGATCCGCGAGATCCTCCAGGAGATCCGGGAGCGCACCGGTGAGGTTGACGGCTCGGTGGCCGCCGGGGCGCAGACCGTGGAGGACGGCAACCGGCTCGTGGCCCGGCTGGGCGAGGTGATCGCGCAGCTGGGCGTCACGGTGCACGAGGCCGTGGGCCTCATGCGCCAAGTGGAGGGCTCCGCGCGCCAGCACCAGGCTGGCGTCGCACAGGTTTCACAGGCGCTCACCAACATGCAGAAGGCGTCCGAGTCGATCCGGGATGGCGCCCGCCTTCTCGGTGACCTCTCGAGCAAGGCCCATGGCCTTTCCAGTCGTCTAAGGGAAACCTCGAGCGCGTACCGCCTCCCGGCCGCAGGAGCATGAGCCTCGGCCCTGCCATCGTGAGCGCCACGCGGCGGGCCCTAGAGGCTGCCTTCGGGCTCGCGCTCGATGGGCTCTCAGACGACCAGATCGCCTCCGCGGTGGGCGCTGCCCTCCTCCGGGAACCCTGCCCCGTTGACGCAGCGGACCCGCGCTACCTGGCGTCCGTCATCGATCACCTGCCCATCGACGAGAGCTGGCTCTTCCGCGACGACGACCTGTGGACGTGGATACGGGACGAGATCGGCCCCGAGCTGATCGAGCGGGCACTTGCCCGCGGGCGGCCGCTCCGCGTGCTGTCGATCGGGTGCGCGTCCGGACAAGAGGCATATAGCCTCGCCATCGTTCTCCAGGGCCTGCTCGCAGCAACTGGCGTGTCTCCCTCCTCAGCGGCGAACCTGGCGCAGGTCGACGGCGTCGACGCGTCGCCGGCCCGCGTCGCGGCCGCGCGGACGGGCGTGCTCAACGCCTGGTCCGTGGAGCGCTGCCTTCCCGACTGCCTCCGCGGGCGTGTATCGCCCGAGGAGCCCGGTTCCGGGCGGTTCCGCGTGGACCGGTCGATCCTCTCGATGTGCAGGTTCGAGACTGGAAACCTCGTAGAGATCGCCACGCGCGAAGGGGCGCTCGCGGGGTACGACCTCGTTCTCTGCCGGCACGTTCTCATCTACTTCGGCGCCGAACGGGCTGTGCGCCTCATTGCGCAGCTGGGGCAGGGGCTCGACCCCGACGCCCTGCTCGTCGTGGCGGCGGCCGAGGCCCATCTGCTCGCCGAAGCAGGGCTCCAGCCAGCGGCGCACCTCGGCGCGGGACGGCGCGGGCGGGCGTTCGCGGACGTTGCGGCGCCTGGATCGTCCGCGCTGAAGACGCCCAGGCAATCCTTCAGGCAATCCTCGCGGACGATGGGTCGGCGTCGCTCGCGGAGCGCTCGGTCTCCGACCCCTGCAGCCACGCCGGACACGGCGGACCCAGCCTCCCACCACCTGCGGCGGGCGCTGGAGCACACCGAGGCCGGGCGCGACCACGAGGCCCTGCGCGAGGCGCGCGCCGCGTGCTTTCACGCCCCGCGCCATCTCTTCTCGCGCTTGGTGCTCGGGCGAACGCTCATCGCTCAAGACCGGGAGCGTGGGCGGGAGGTCCTGCGCGAGGTACTGTACCACGCAGCGCAGCTCCCACAGGAGGCCGAGGTGCCGAACGCGCCCGGCCTGTCCGTGGGCCAGCTCGCGAGCGCAGTGCGCCTGCTGCTTGACAAGCCGGGGAAGCCGTGAGGGTTCCTGTGGTGCGGGTGCGTCCCTCGGACGTGCCGCTCCTCGAGCGGCGGGCTCGTGCGCTCGCGACTGGGATAGCCGAGACCGTCGAGGAGGTGGAGCAGCTCAGGTTCGTCGCCTTCCGGCTCCGCGGGCGGCCGTGTGCAGTGGAGGCACAGGCCGTGGAGCGAGCCGTCTCGCGCCTCGGGCGCGTCGTCGCCGTGCCACTCGCCGACAGTGGAGAACGACTCGTGGCCTACGTGGACGAGTTGCCGCTCCCCGTCGCCGATCTCGCCGAGTGTGGCGGAGGGGCCCGCATTCCAGACGTCCTCGCCCTTTCGCCCGCCATCGTCCTCTCCGTTTCGGAGGGCCGTGTCGCGGTGGTGGTTGAGGGGCCTCTGGATCTCCGCGAGGAGGCGCTGGCGGAGCGATCGACCAGCCACAGCGCGAGCGAGGATGTCGACGCCCCGCGGGTGGTCGCGCGCCTCGCGGGCGGGGCCTCGTTGCTCGACGCGGAGTGGCTCGTCGCCTGGGCCGCCCGGAAGGTACGGCCGTGAAGTTGGATACCGGCAGCCGCGCCCGCCTGGTCGGGCTCTTCGTCTCGGAGGCCGAGGAGACGCTGGCCCTGCTGGAGGCCCTGGCGGTCCGGCTGCGCGATCGCTTCGAAGGCGACGACCTCGCCGAGTTCGGGCGTGCGGCGCACGGACTCAAGGGGGCGGCGGCCGCGCTCGGGTACGACGAGCTGGCGGCCGGGCTGCACGAGCTCGAGGCGCTTTCGCTGGGCCTCTCCCAGGCGGGTCCAGAGCGGGCGACCCGCCACGACAAGCTGGAGCGCGCGCTGAACCTGTTCAGCCAGGGAGTGGGCCAGATGGGCGCGTCAGGGGTCGACGCGTTTCCGCAGCAGTTGGCCGACGCTCTACGGGCCGTTCTCGGTGGCCCGACGGAGGCGGCGGTAGCGCCCACACCTGCTCCGGCGGCGCCCGAAGTGCGGCCCCTCGAGGCGGCGGAGCGCCTGAGCGTCCCTGCCGGCGAAGTGGACGCGGCGCTCCGGCTGGCGGTATCGCTGTCGCGCGCTCTGGGCCGACTCCAGGGGGCGCTCAAGAGAAACGCGGAGGCCAAGGAGATCCAGGGGCTCTGCGCGGGAGCTGAACAGCTCGAGTCCGCCATTGCAGGGCTACGCCTCCTGCCGGCGGAAGTCGCCTTCTCCGGCCTCGACGAAGAGGTCCAGCAGCTCGCATTGCGACTCGGTAAGGAAGTCGATCTCTCCGTCCTCGGGCGCGAAGTACGGGCAGACCGCCGGACCCTGCAATCGGCGCGGACCATGATCCGCCACCTCGTCCGCAACGCCGTCGATCACGGGCTCGAGTCGCCGGATGACCGCGTAAGTCGCGGAAAGGCGCGCCGCGGGCGAGTCTCGATCTCTGTCGAGGCGGCGGAGTCCGCGCTGAGGGTGAGCGTGGAGGACGACGGGGCCGGATTCGACGTGCCGGAGATCCGCCAGGAGCTCTGTCGGCAGCGCGGCGATCCGGAGCGCATCGCCGCGCTCTCCGATCCTGAGGTGCTCCAGCTCCTTGCCAAGGAGGGCGGTTCCACCCGCGCAAGCGCCAGCGAGATCTCCGGGCGCGGCCTAGGGCTCTCCGCCGTTTCGGGCCTCGCGGCGGCGGCTGGCGGCGCCATGCGCGTGAGCACCCGCCGCGGCCTGAGCGCCACTGTGTCGTTTACCCTCCCGCTCGAGGTCTACGCGCTTGAGGTGCTGGCCGTGACCGCCGGCGGGCGGACCTTCGGCCTGCCGCTCCCGGCCGTGGAGCGAACCGTCTTCCTGCGTGCCGCGGCGGACGCCATTCACGAGGGACCTGCCGGCGCCACTCTTGCCGTGGACGAGAGCATCGTGCCGCTTCATGGTCTGTCCGACGTCCTCGCCATGACGCGGACGGGACCGGACCGCTTCGCGGTGGTGGTCCGGACCGAGAGCGTCACCACCGCATTCGGCGTCGAGGACTTGGGGGCGACAGCGAACGTGGTGCCCACGGCCGTACCCGGCGTCGCCGACGCCAACGCGCTCACGATTGGCCTCGCCCGGCTTGGGGGCAGCGAAGTGATCCGAATTCTCAACCCGCACCGGCTGCTGGCGTTGGCACGCCGAGCGCGCCCGCGGCCGAGCCCCTCCATCGCACAGATCGAGGGGCCACGCTCGGAGGCACTGCTCGAAGTGCTGCTCGCTGAGGACTCGCTCGCCACCCGCGAGGTGCTACGGGTGCTTCTCGAGGAGCAGGGCTTCCGCGTGCGTGTCGCCGCCGACGGCGAGGAGGCGCTGGCGCGCGTCGCCGAAGAACTGCCGGACGTGCTCGTCACCGACATCAACATGCCGCGGCGCGACGGCCTGTCGCTCACGCGGCAGCTACGCGCCGAAGCCCGAACGAATCGCCTGCCGGTCATCCTCCTCACCTCGATCGACGATCCCGTCACGCAGGCGTCGGGCGCTGCCGCCGGGGCCGACGCCTACCTGCTCAAATCGCGCTTCAACGCCGGTGTCCTGCGCGAGACCCTGGCACGAATCGGTGTGAGGAAGAAACGGTGAGCCGCCTCGGGATCGTCGTGGACGACTACGCACGCGCCTCCCTGCC